>Ga0157298_10000019_pt1 | contig 48874 bp, 39 predicted proteins | sample NitcycUS043104R2_FD_108394 | JGI IMG/M metagenome (GOLD analysis project Ga0157298, IMG submission 108394) | Soil microbial communities from Arlington Agricultural Research Station in Wisconsin, USA - Nitrogen cycling UWRJ-S043-104R-2 | ecosystem: Environmental > Terrestrial > Soil >...
CCCCCGCGCACGTCTGGCGGCGGCGGACACACTGCGCGGTGCGGCGTCCTCGGTCGGCCGAATAGCGCTGCTATTCGGCCTCCCTGCGTCCTTGCCCCGCTTGGTCCGGCGCTCGCCAGCCGCCCACGCGAGTTTCGCCAATCCCTCCTAGCGACGTGCTAGCCGCCGGCTAGATCGCTTGCGGCCTCCAGCGGGTCGCTCGACACCAGCTCGGCGCCGACCGCCGCCGCCAGACCGTCCCGCGCACCGGGCCCTCCCAGCAACAGCCGCGTGTCCTTGCCGAGCCGCGCCAGGCGCTCGCGGCGCGGCTCCAGCTTCTCCGGGGTCAGCGCGACCAGGACGACCGCGGCAGGGGACAGGTCGGCCGCGGCGGCGGCCAGCGTCTCGATCGGCGTGTCGGCGCCGAGGTACGTGATCCGCCATCCGAACTGGCGCAGCGCCAGGCCGAAGATCAGCAGCCCGAGCTCGTGCTGCTCTTCCGGCGCGCACGCGAGCAGCGCCCGCGGGCCCGCCCCCCGGTCCCAGCCGCGGGCGAGGGCGAGCAGGCGGCCGCGGAGGACGACGCTGGCGAAATGCTCCTGAGCGACGGAGACCTCGCCTCGCTCCCAGCGCTCGCCGAGCTCCCGCAGGTAGGGAAGGATCACCTCCCTCGCGACGGTCTCGAAGCTGAAGCTCGCCGTCAGCGCGTCGAGGGCCGCCTGAGTGCCGGCGTCGTCGAATCGCTCGAGGGCCCGCCGCAGCTCGGCGCCCATCGCGGGCAGCTCGGCAGCCGCCGCCGGCCTCACGGTCCGGTCGTCCTCGAGCACGAGGCGGGCCGCCTCGCCAGCCGGGACACCGGACCGGAGGTGCCTCACCATCGCCCGGACCCGCTCCTCGTCGGCGGCCGAATAGAGGCGGTAGCCGCCCCGCGAGCGGTCCGGCCGCAGCAGGTCGTAGCGCTTCTCCCAGGCGCGCAGCAGATCGGCGGTGACCCCGCTCTTCGCGGCCAGCTCTCCGATCCGCAAACGCCGTTCCATCGCTCGAATATAGGCCAACCTTGGACACGGATTCAACTAAGTCTTGACAGATCCCCGCCAGCCGCGCTAGCCTGCCCTCAAGGATTGTCTAAGGTTTGTCAAAGGATGGAGGTATCCAATGAAGAGGTCCAAGCATTTCCGAGCTCTCCTTGCGGTTCTCGCTGTCGCGGCTCTCGGCGTGTCGGCGCTCGGCGGCGCCGCCGCCGCGCGGGACAAGGGCAGCACCGCTGCCGCCCAGGGCAACATCGTCGAGACCGCGGTTGGCGCGGGCAAGTTCGACACCCTGGTCTCGCTGGTGGAAGAGGCGGGTCTGGCCGAGACGCTGGCCACCGGCGGCAACTTCACCGTCTTCGCGCCGACCGACGCGGCCTTCGCGAAGGTCCCCAAGAAGACGCTCGCCGCCCTCGCGGCGAACCCCGCCAAGCTGAAAGCGGTGCTGCTCTACCACGTGGTCAAAGGAGAGCTCCGTGCGAACCGAGTCATGAAGCGAACCTCGATCGAGACGCTGAACGGAGCGTCGGTGACCGTCAAGGTCACTCGAGGTGTCGTCAAGATCGACAACGCGAGGGTCGTCCAGGCCAACGTCGAGGCGTCCAACGGCGTCATTCACGCCATCAACCGAGTGCTGATGCCGTAACACAGCGATGGCTTCCGGCTTCGCGGGAACAGCTGTCACGTCGGCGCGGGCCGCATGGTCCGCGCCGACGTCCGCTCGGAGCCAGTGTGTGTCCGCGCTGAGAGGGTGGTACGGCGATGGCGCGGCGTCAGCGGCGCCCGCCCTTGCACTTCGCGGTCACCTTCGGTTGCTCGGTGAAGAGCTTGCCGCTCTGGCCGATCAGCTGCCCCCTGAACCGGTGCACCTCCCGGCAGATGTCGGTCGAATTGACCAATAGACCCTTCTTCCCCCCCTGCATCTCGAGGACCACCCGCGTCAGGGGCGCGTCGGGGAGGTCTTCGAAGGTGGTGCGGAGCCGGCCGCTGACCGAATCGATGCGGCCCGCGGCTTCGACGTCGACCAGGCCGCGCAGGGCCAGGACCAGGTCGGGCAGTCGGTGGTTCGAGCTGCGCAGGTAGACCGGCCCTTCGAGCGGCTCGTCGAGCAACGGGGTCCAAGCCCTGACGTGACCGTAGATCGAGCCCTTCGGACAGCCCCCGCCCGTGCCGCCGTTCGCCGCGAACTGCACGTTGGTGCAGATCGTGCGGATGTGGGCGTTCTCCAGCAACTCGCTGGGAGGGAGCAGGACCGAGATCTGGCGGATGTTCGCGTTCCCTGCCTTCGGTCGCAGGACCGCCCGCAGTGCCGGGTGGGCGCCGCGGCGGCTGCGTTTGCCCTTGAGATGGATCCGCAGCCGCGGCTTGAAGCCGAGGTTGGCGCAGTTCGCGACCTGGTAACGCGCGCTCAGCGACACCGGCACGTCGTCGTCGCTGCTGAACAGGTCGAGCCCGGCGCCGAACAGCTGGGCCCCAGTCGCCAGCGGATCGCAGGACGTCGGCGTCGTCGTGAACTGGTCACGGTCGACGTAGACGCGCAGGTCGCGCACCTTCAGCGGGATCCCCGCGAGGATGTTCGGGATCGGATCGGAGGCGGACCCGTCGACCCGCGCGACGCCGGTCCGCGGGTCGAGGTCGAGCGCCTCCTGGACGACGACCGTGCCGACGTCGAAGGGCCCGGCCACCGCGGGCGTGATCGAGACCACGCTCAGCGGTGCCCCATGGTAGGGGCCGCCCAAGTAGAGGCTGCCGGGAACGTAGGTCAGCACCGAGCCGACCCCCGCCCCCACGTTCGTCCGCCCGATCCGCGAGCTCGCCGGACAGGACGGGTTCGCCTTCTCGTCGAGGCCGGTCTTGCCCTTGGCCGCCTCGACCGCCGCCTGCGGGCACCGGGCGACGCCGGCCAGCTTGGCCAAGGCCCCCTTGGGCAGGGCGGCGCTGAACTTGGTCAGCCCCTGGTCCCCGTCCTTGCGGCTGATCCGCATGTAGAAGGGCGAGAAGGAGCCGGCGTTGTTGCTGAGCGAGCCCGCTTCGAAGCCGGGGCCAAAGGGCGGGACACCGCCGGAAGGACATGCTCCGCCGTCCACCCCCCGCCGCACGTCGAGGTTGGCGGTCCTCGTCACGACTTCGCTCGGCGCCGGGTTGTCCGGGTCCTGCGCCGAGTAGGGCACGAACCGCGCCGTCGTTTGGAAGCTGCCGCACGCCGGCGGGGTGATCAACGGCGCCCGGCCGCCTTCGCGGAAGCGCAGGCGGAAGTAGTCATAGGGCACCGGCGGGGCGTGGTCGGCGATCGCTACGAGCCGTCCGGTCCCCGGGTCCGGCCTCACCTCCAATGGCTGTTTGACCAGGATCCCGCGCTCGGGCGAGCGGGCGACGATGTAGGTGGCGATCAGGCTGTTGGATGGGTTGTCGTACGGCGCCGCCACATACAGCGAGCCCTCGAGCTTCTCGTCGATCAGCGGCGTTGCCGCTTCCACGTTGCCGATCTTCGAGGCCTCCGGACAGCCCTCGCCCGGCTTGGAGTCGGCCTTCTCCCTCGCGTAGTCGGCAGGGGTGCAGACCGCGAGCCCCTCCGCCTGGGCTGGGTTCAGCGTCATCCCCTCCGGCAGAGCGACTTCGATCCGCTTCGGCTGCGCTTCGGAGACCGCTCCGGGACTCGGGTTGTCGAAGCCGGAGCCCGGCAGGCGCAACTCGAAGTCCAGCCCGGTCGGGCTCTCGGCCAGCTTACTGGTGGCCGCCGAGGAGATCGCCGGGTCAAACGGGACCTTGTTGCAGCCCAGGAGGGGGTCTCCTTCGACGGAGGCGCTGTCGATCACGCTGCCGATCGGGACGTTCCAGGGTTCGAGTTCGGTCCTGTATTCGAGTGGCGCCTTGCAGGAGGTCGGCATCCGCAGGAAGGGGGTTTCATCCCTGTTCGCCGGTGGGGTGCACTCGCCGGTGACGTCGTCCGCGAAGTACACGCAGTTCCAGCCCCGCGCCGAGTCGTGGCGCGGGTCGCCCGGCGTCCCCCAGAGGGTGATCGTCGAAGCGTAGAACTTGGCGAGCTGGGTGACGTTCCGAACTTCGCCCGTGATCCGGTAGCCGTTGTCCGAATCGGCGGAGGTGGTGATCACCACCGGGTTGGCGCCCACCATGAAGCCGAGTCGGGCCGGTTCGCCATGCTGGGGGACCAGGTTGAAGACCGGTACCGCCAGGGTGGTGAAATACAGGACTTGGGATTCGATCAAGGTCACCGAGGCGACGCCGACCGCGCTCTCCGCCGGGCATTTGTTGATGAGATTGGCGGTTGCGAAAAAGGTCTCGATCTCACACTGCGCCACCGGAGTCGAGGTGCCGACCAGCCCGGTAGGAAAGGTAACCCGAACGTTTCGGGGCAACGCGGGCTGGGCGATGCTCGGGGCAGGAGCGACGTCGGCGTGCTTGCCGACCATCCGGCCCGAATTGAGTTGAATCGTGTTCGTAACCTGGAAGGGATGGGCTCCCGCTTGGGTCGTGACCGCTCCCCCCTCTTCTTCGGCCCGCATCTCGAACCGTTCCAAGCCGAAGGGGACGGGCTCTTCGCTCACCTCGATTGGCTGGGCTGCGCTCGCCGCCGCCGCGTTGCCTCCGGAGACGGTGATCCTGCCGGGCGCTCCCGCCGCCGGCGGGCTTCCCTGGAGAACGACCGGGATTTCCACTTCGATCGCTTCGTATGAGGTCAATTCGTCCTCGAACGTGCAGCTGACGGTGCTCGCCGATTTCACGTCGCACTCCACCGGCCCCGCAGCGGCCTGAGCGCCGGCGAACGCTTCGACGTCGTAGGCGATCACGCCTTCGGGCAGCTCGTCGGTGATCGTAAGCGGCGTCGAGGTGGCGTCGAGCGGGGCGTCGCCGAGGTTGGTGAGGTTGACGAAGAGGCGGCCGCTGCCCTCGCTGACTATCTCCGAGCTCGCCGTGCCCAGCGGGATCGCTTCGAAGAGAAGGGACGGCTCCACCTTCACGGGAGCGACACCCCAGTCGGTATGCACCTGGAACGGCGTGCCCGCCGGACCGCCGGTCACTTCGACCTCCCCCGCTCCGTATGGGCCTTCGAGCATCGTCTCCAATTCGGCCGCCGATTCGCTGGCCGGGAAGCCGGTGGTCATTTCGCAGAGTTCGTTCCCGGTGATCCCGAATTCGGTCAGGTCGCCCTTGTTGAGGCAGCCGATGACGGAACCTTGCACTTCCACCTTGCCGACGAAGATGATGCCTTCGATCAGTTCGGTCTTGACTTCCTGCACCTCGGCGGCGTCTTTGGGCTCCCAGAGATGGGTCGGCCGACTGCCGCTGAGGATCTGCCACCAGGGCTCCGCGGCGGAGGCGGCGGCAGGCATGGCAATCAGCAGGATGGCGCCTAGCGAGGCGGCGAGGATCACGAGGCGCTTGGGCATTGCGTTTCTCTCCTTGTTCCGGTCTTTCGCGGCGCGGGCTGGTCTCGGCGCGGCGCTCATCGCCGCGCCCCCCGGTTGTGGCCGGATTGCCGCTTGCCGTGGCGATTGTGTTTGCGCTGGCGCGGGACGCAGCGGCTCTTGCCTTTACGGGTGACTTTCCGCTTGCCCTTGGGACACCTAGGGGCTACGTTGCCCGACCCGCCAGAGCTTGCGGTGGCGGGGGTCGGATCGTCCGGTGCACGTGCCGGGGGCTGGCAGCTTTCGCCCAGGCACTCGACGTGCGGCGCAAGGGTCGCCGGGATCCCGCCGACGCGGGCGTCGTAGACGTCGGTCTCCTCGTCTTCGTCGGTCACCGAAAGCTGCGCCTTGGTGAAGAAGAAGACGTCGTCCCCGCCGACGCTCGCGTCGAGGAACGTCGATTCCTCATCGCCGGTGCCGGAGGAGATCAGCGAGACGCACCCCCCAGCCGAGCGGGAGATCGAGGATCCGCCGGAGGACGGGGCGCAATCGCCCGTCCCGGTCGGCTCGTACTGGTAGACGTCCCAGTTGCCGTTCGAGTCCGCTGGCACGAGGCTGTCGCCGGCGTTGAAGAAGAGGCGGCCGTTGTCGTGAACCGCGCGAGGGCGGTAGATGGATCCGCCGTTGGCGATGTCGACCTGGGTCGCCTCGGGCAGGACCGCGGCCACCGCCTGACCCGCCCAGAGACCGAACACATCCCAATCTGGGTAGGGATAGGAGCCTTTCCAGCGGTTCGCGGCCGGGCGGGCACCTGACGGGTTGCAGGAGGCGCAGACAAGCTCGTCGGCGCCGGCGTCGTAGCGGAAGACCTCTTGGCTGAGGTCGCCGCTGTTCGCGTCCCGATTGTCGTAGCCGGTGAGGCTGAGCCGGGACATGAAAGCGAGATAACGGCCACTCGGCGAGGCATCCGCGCTCATGAAGGAGGAGCGAGGCACGGGGACGCCTTGGCGAGCGCCCCAATCGGTCCCGTCTTCCTCCGAAAGCGTAGCGATGAAACGGATGCCGCTGCCTGCCTGCCAGAGGTAGAGGTTCGGCTGCCCTTTAACCGCACCGCCGCCCTCTCCGTTGACCCCGGAGTCGAGCACACCGCGGGCCACGAAGTAGGCGCGGGAGCCGTCGTCGCTCATCCCCGGCACGAGTCCCAGAACTTGGGCTTCTTCCTTTGCGCCCACTGGCGCGGCGGTGAGGTCGGTCAGCGTACAGCCGAGGTTGCCGCCCTCGACCCTCAATTCGCAACGGTAGAGGTCAGCGCCGCCTTCGTTGGCGTCCTCGGTCAGCTGGCGGGTGTCGGTGAAGAAGGCAGCCGTTCCCTCCGCGTTGGCGCCCTGAAACACCGGCTTCGACGTGCCAGAGCCGAAGGCACCAGGCTGGATCGTGTCCAAGCGGGCCGTTTCGCTCCGGGCGAGGTCACGCACGTACAGGCCGCCGGAGGAAGCGGTCCAGAAGACGCGCGAGCCGTCGTCGGAGATAGCCTTGCGCAACGAGCTCGGGGTTGAGCCGAGAGCTCCTTCGACCGTCGCGCCGCCTTCTCCCACTGGAAGGACGCTCACCGGGCGCAGCTCCCCCGAAGCCCACTCGTACAGGGCCCGCACCGCAGCTCCCGGCGCCAGCGGGACGTCGGATCGCAGAACCACGTGACTCAGCGCCGGATTCGCACCGGTGATTTTGACTTCGCTCGAATAGAAGTCCGGATCGCCGCCGAATTCAGTGCCCGGCGGCACGTTGGCGAAACCCGCCTTGCCGGTGACCAGCGGCGTATAGCTCTCAGGCTGGGTGTTAATCCTCAGATATGGGGTGCGTTCGGATGCCGCCGCTGACAGCGGCGTGGCGTCGCGCGGGTCGAGGATCCCGCGCTCGAGGTTCGTGCTGAACAGTTTGTATTCGAGACCAGCGCCGGCCGGCAGGTAGTTCGCGGTCGTATGCGGCGGCGTCAGGTCCTTGGAGCTCCAGCTGCCGCTCCCGTCACGACGGGCAATCGCGGAAGCCTCTTCGGGAGCACGGCTTCCCGCAGGGAATGGTTCGAGCGATCCGAACGAGAGGTATGCGAGGCCGTTGCCGTCAGCGGCGGCCTGAAGGTGCCCGCCCTGGGCGGATTCGGGAGGTTTGATCACCGCTCCGAACTTCTTCGGCGGCGAGACCATCTCCCAAGCGCGGCCGTCGGCCAGTCCGAAGTCGAGGGAGTTGAGCTGGGTGGTGAAGGTTCGGTCGGCGCCGTGGACGATGTAGACGATGCCATCCCGTTCGTCACGGGCCGCGAAGCGATAGTGGTAGGTGGTGCCCGGTGCGAGGTCGTGGAAGGAGGTGCTGACCGCGATCGGGCCGGAACTACCGGCCAAGGAACCCTCGGTGGTGCTCTGGCCGTAGCTTTCGCTGGTGCCGATTTCGATCCACCACTGCGCGGCAACCCCCCGTGGATCGAGGTCGGCGTGGAGGATGGCGCTGGTCGCGGTGACGTCAGTCGCCGACTCACCTGCGATCCCGACGGCGGGCAGGGTGGTGAAGGTGACGTCGGGGCCGGCGACGGTGCACTCATCGGCCGGCACCGCATCGTTGCAGTGGTTGGTCGCGACGACGCGGAAGTGATAGGCGGTGTCGGGGATCAGTCCTTCCAGGCCGGCGGCGACAGCTTGGTCGGCGAAGCCGACGCCGGGAAGGGTTTGGACCGGCGTGCTCTGGCCGTAACTCGCGCTCGGCCCGTACTCGAAGCGGTAGGTCGTTTCGTCCCCCTCGGCATTGACGGTCGCCTCCAGGGTCGCCCCCGTCGGGGAAATCCCAGTGGCGTGTTCGTTGCCAGACAGCGGACCAGGGTCGGGAATCGAGAAGCGCTGAGCGTAAAAGCTTTCGACAATGTCTCCGCTACTACTGATGGAACCGGAGCTGAGGGCGTAGAGCGCCTCGCTGCTGTCGCCCACCGCGATCCCATAGGGGCCTTCCAGTAGGCCGGCGATCTGACCGGAGCCGAACTGTGCCACCTGTTCACCCGCCGGGTTGAACTTCATGAAGACGCCAGAGCTTCCCGGCAGGTGATCGCCGATGTAAACATTGTCGGCACTGTCGAGGGCGACCGAATGCGGGTGTCCGGCGGCGTCGAGAGTGTGGCTCAACGAGAGCGTATCGACCGGGCTCCCCGAGGACGTGTACTTGCCCACACTGCGAACTCCAAATTCGTCATAAGCCTGCACGTAGAAATCACCCGTCGAGTCGCGGGCTACATCGGTGATGCGTTCGCCAGTTGCGACTGGCGCCTGGGAGACGTAATGGCCCGCCGAGTCGAACTGAACGAGCCGGCCGAAGTCTCCGACCCAGACATGACCGGTCGAGTCGACGGTGATCCCAATTGGAAGGGTGAAGAATTCGCCGGGTTCGCTGCCGATCTCGGCGTTGCCGCACACGGTCCCAGGTTTGGCCAGGTCGGCAGCCGTGCAGAGATTCGGGGTCAGGGTCCCGGGCGTCGTGTTGACGTTCTTGCCGAACATCAGCAGGAACTCCCCAGACGAGCTGAACTTGGTCACGCGGTGCTTGAACTCGTCAGTGACGTATACGTCGCCGCTGGCCTGGTCGACGGCGACCCCCGTCGGGGCGAAGCTGCCCGGTTCGGTGTTTAGGTTGGTGTCCGACCAGAAGCACCTGCTCGTCGGGGGGGTTGCCTCCGGTCCGCAGGTCTGCAGCTCCGGCGTGACCCCATCGGCCACGCCGAACCCCCAGGCCATCAGGAAGTTGCCGGCGGCGTCGAACTTGTCGATGCGTCTGTTTCCGGTGTCTGCGATGTAAAGGTCACCGGACGATTGGTCGACGGCAATCTCTTGAGGAGCATCAAGCTTCCCCGCGCCTTCCGTGGCAGGCCTGCTGGATTCAGAGAAGACGGTCGAGCTCAGCCCAAGCGCCGGAGGGGCGGCGATCGCCGCCCCCAGGGCGATTGCGAGGACGGTGAGAGCCAAGCGGACGTGAGGGATGCGTCCGGTCCTACGAACACCGTGCCCCACGCTAACGGCGCGGTGTTCGACCGATCCCTCCGACACTGGCTTCGCTTGACTTCTCACGTGACCCTCTCCTCCTCTGGATTTCGATGATGTGCTCGGGGGCCACGCACAGTGACCCCCGAGCGCTTGCTCATGGTGCGAACTTGACTTCGATCGGGAAGGTCAGGGGCTGGGTGGCAGTGACAGCCACCGTCGCTTCACCCTGTTTCAGGCGATAGAGCGGGAAAAGCGCTCCTTCGACCCGCTGGTAGGTCTGCTGCCCCGCGCTCGACTCCGTGAACGAGAGGGTGTGCTGCGTGGATTTGACGCCCAGGGCTGGACTCGTGATCCTTCCGAGCAGGCTGCCGGTCCACACGCGCGGCACGCCGGAGCAACTGAATTCGGCGAAGACGCCGGATGCCGGCGGCGAGAGAAGCAGCCCGTGCAGGGTGCGGGCGGCATCCAGGTAAACCGGTTTGACGCCCAGGGTCGAGGTGACGATCGTGCCGGATGCCTGCCCCGGAGACGTGCAGGTGGTGAAGGAGCTGCCGCAGCCCTGCATTTTCAGCGTCATCTGCCCGCTGGTGCCGCTGGTGAACTGGCCGGTGGTGCTGCTGCCGCCTTTACAGGCATAGATATTGCCGGCCGAGGTGCTCCAGGTGACTTCGCTCCCGGTCGATTGAAAAGTGGAGGCCGGTTCGATGCTCAACGCTGAAGCGCTGCCGGCGGCGAGGCCGGTGAGCGCGATCGAGGCGAGCAACGCGAGCCCGAAAATCCTTAGGTATCTCGGGGCTACTGGGGATTTGCTAACCATTTAGGTGCGAACTCCTTCTCCCAGGCTGTCCCTGGGGTTGGTTTTCGTGTTGTGCACGACCCCTTGGCGCCGGCCAAGTCCAGTTGGCGCGGCGCAGGGGGTCGTGAAATGCGAGGGGCCTCCCCCCGCAGCGGTGGGCCGGATCGCTCCGGCAGCAGGTGGGGCGCCGCAGCTCACCGGCCGCGGCGGGTGGTGAGCTCGGGTAGGCCGAGAGAAGGGCCGCAGGCGGGCGACTGAGACGCAGTGGTTGGGAATCCGCTGCTCGGTCCCAGTCGCCCGCAGCGGGGTAAGCACGAGGTCCGCAGGGACGCAAACCTCGTGCCACCGGTCGCGACGTGGCTGCGCGTTTGCAGTCGTCGCAGCGACCGGCCGGTCGCTGCCGAGCAGGGATGCGGGGCAGCGGCCGACTTTGTTGCTCCGAAGAGCAAGGACTCGGTACGGCATCGCGAAGCGCGCAAAGGCGCGTCGGCGCAGCAACCGCTGGAAAATTTCGATCCATCCCATCCCCTACCGTGGCCGGCCTCCGCGCTGCGCCCTCGCTCGCCTCGAGAGGCGAAGAAGGCGACACCGCGGAAACACGACGGAAGTCGTTTATCCCTGTGTCACGAGGACCCACCTTTGGGTCAGCAACCGCCTTCCTGGGGCGATCCTGACCAAGAGCGGGCAGTTTGTGCCTGCTTGCGAAGCGCGCTTCTTTTCCGTCGCTCCCGGTCCGCGGGGGCGCCTGGTTGGAGCTCGCTTCTGGGCATCTCGCCGCTTTGCGCCTGAACCCATAAGGCGGTGGTGGCTAGCTGCTGGCTGCACACTATGCAGGTCTACTAAAAATTACAACTTCCACTATTGGGAAATGTAATGTCAACTATTTAGAAATGGAAGTGCAACTATTAGAAAATACAAGCTTCAGCTCGTGCTCATCGGCTTCAGGGTTCGCAGCGGGCTGGAGTGGAGACTCGAAAAGGCAGGCGGTAGGCAGCAGCCAGCCTTAGACTGGGTCCGTGACCGATTCAGAGACGGGCGGCCTGTCTGGTGGAGAACTTCTCGCCGCGATCTCGAGCATGATCGTCGGTGTCTACGCCGAACGGCTCGGGCGGGGGCCGACCAAAGCTCACGCCTACATCACTCACGACCTCGTCGTCTGCCTGCTCGAAGACACCATGCAGCATTCGGAGCGGGCGCTGCTGGCCTCTGGCGCGGAGGAGACCCTCTCTGAGCTGCGCAACAGGTACCAGGGAATAATTCGCGTCGAGCTTTGCCAAGGGATCGAACGCCTGACCGGCCGCCGCGTAACCGCGTTCATCAGCGGCAACACCCTCCAGCCCGATGTTTGCGCTGAGCTGTTCGTTCTCGACCGACCGCCAGATGCCAATGTCGAGCCTGAGGCGCAACGTCCCGAGCCAGCCGCTAAGCTGGTTCAACAGGTGGATTAGCAAGGACTCCGATAAGGGGGACTCGGCTCGTCGCCCCAAGGCACAAGTCCTGTGCCCAGAGACGAGCCACGCTTGAGCCTTGTCCCACCTCTTGCGTGCCGCTTCAAGGGGCGCGAGGAGGGCCGAAGATTGGTTACGGAGTCAAAGCAGCGACCGGGAGAGGTGCTGGGGGCGATTTCCAACCTGGTGGTGGGCGTGTATGCGAACTGCCTGGGCAGAGGGCCCACGAGGGCCCGCTCCTACATGGACGACGACGTTATCCTCTGCCTGCTGGAGGACACGCTGACCAAGCCGGAGCGGCAACTGAAAGCCAGCGGGCGCGACGTGCGACTGCTCGAGCTGGGCGCGACCTTGCAAGAGACGATGGAGGAGGCGCTCACCACTGGGATGGAGAGCCTGCTTGGTCGTCGGGTCAATGCCGTGATAAGCGGTAGGCAATTGGATCCGGACGTCGCCTCTGAGGTCTTCATTCTCGGCGAGAGGATTCCGGATGCCCAGGCAGACCTCGTGCCGCAGCAGTTTTTGCCGGCCGAGGCCGTCGAGAAGGGCAATGGGGGAAAACTCGAAACGCAGCCGGATCCACGTTTGGCCACCTGACCGGGGGGCCGGGGCCAGGGATCCGCGGCGTAGTCAACTCGCCCAGGCGGCGGGCCTCCGTCCTATAGCGGGGGAACGATTCGGCCTTATGGGTAACGCCCTCGCAGTGATTGAGTCGGGCTGGAATACGCGATTTCTGAAGCCCTAGCGGGCAGGCACAGCGCCGTGAGAGTCGCTTTGCTCAAGCCGAAGCGGCAAGCACAGCAACCTGATCGTGAGCAATGACTCCGCGCTTTTGGGCCTTCGCATTGACGAAAGCTGGACGGCGATCCGCAGGGGCGACATCCAGCACGAACTCAATCCCCAGGCGCCGAACGGCGTTGATGATCGTGTCGAGCTCAGGGTTGTGCTCGGCCGACTCCAGCTTGGCGACCCGCGGCTGGGAGACACCCAGCTTTTTGGCCAACGCTCGCTGACTCAACTTGTGCTCAGCGCGGTAGCGCAGCAAAGTCGCCGCGAACTCGCGCGCTGGCGCGAGGCGCTGCCACTCGGCGCGGAAGCTGGGGTCAGACCCCCCCTCATCGGCTACAAGCTGCTCGAAAGTCTTCGTCAGGTCTGCCATCACGTTCTCCTTAGTTCACAGAGAACGATAACAACTTTATTATCAGCGGTCAACGATGCCGGTCAAGACGATCCTTGGCGTCGGCAACTGCGCGATCGAAACTGCGCTTGTTCGGCGCCACGGCGAGGACGATGAAGCGGCTGGAGAGGCGAGCATAGATCGGGCGGACCGCAGAGGCTCCCTGCTTCGGCCGAAGCTCGAAGAGATTCGCCTCCCCTTTTAGCGACTTCATATGAGGGCTGGGAAGGTCGGGGCCAAGCGCTCTCAGCTTGTGGACGACATTGAAGACGGCCTTGCGCTCGCCACGAGACTTCACATCCTCGAAGTCGATCACCGCATCTCCGTCGAAGTCGACGAGCCATTCTTTCGGCGCCCCAGCCATGTTCGCCCGACTCTAGCCCGAGCTAAAGACGCGGCGACACCGCTTTTTCGCCAAGTCGCAAGACATCGGCCCACAAAGCAGGTATCAGTCGTATCGGCGATGACTCTTGTGATTCAAGACCTGATGGATGTACTGGCCCTTGCTCTGACCAGGGTCGGAGAACTCCTCCCAAACATGAGGCGGGCAACCCTCGTAGCACCACTCAACTTCATCCTTCTTGAAACGCACAAGAATGGCCTCCTCCTCTTCGTCGTAAGCCATAGCGACTATCCGCTCGGAGTCGGTGACCTCGATCCACTCGATCTCAGTCATTTGCTTTCCCTTTCTTTTTTTTCTTTGCTTTCTTCTTGGGGTCGTAGAGGCCGCGCCACTTGGCAAGCGCTGGCGTCAGGTCGGGTATGCCTGTGTCCTTGCGCCAAGACGTAAGTTCGGGATCTTCGGCCTTGGGGTATGGATCGGGCTCATCGATCGTCGTGCGCACGGGCAAAACGATTGCCTCACCGCTCACCACAGCCTCACCGGTGCGAAGCGAAGGCAGGATGTCGGCGAGGCCAGTGACGTTGTCGGGCAAGGCGCTTCGGATCTGGCCCTGATCCTTTCCGTTGGTGAGCCGCAGGGCAATCAACGTCCCGCACTGGGCCAAGGCAGTCTCTGGAAGCTCGCTAGGCCGCTGAGTGACCATCAGCAGCCCGACTCCGTACTTGCGCCCCTCCCGGGCGATCCGGCTTGCGGCCCGCGCCGTGACCTCATTGGCGTCCTTGTCGCTTAGATAACGGTGAGCCTCCTCCAAGACGAAGAGGACCGGGCGGGGACGCCCAATCCCAGGACCCTTCTCCTCGCTTCGCAGCGCCAACTCAAAAAGCAGCTCGAGGACGACGCCGATCGCTAGATCTGCGACCCCAGTTGGCACACCGCTGAAGTCGAGCACCGAAATCGCGCTCTTCTCTCCCAGCCACTCGACCATCGCGAGGCGCAGCGGATCCTCACCCTTAGGGTCGGCCTCGGGCTGTTGCAAAAAGGCGAAGTCAGGGTTTTCCAAAGCCAGGCGCAGCAGCTCGGGTACGCGGCCATGGTTTTCATAGTCTGGGCCCTGGCTCGGCTTACCGCCCGCCGGTTTGTAGGGAACGAAGCGGGTTGGCTTCAGTTTCTTGGGATCGCCCTTCTCTTGGACGCGGACCGTGCTCGGATCGCCCTTCTCATCTCGGGTTTCCCGATTTTCGAAGTCGAGCTGGTGCCAGACTTCACGAATGTCAAAAGGCACTGGAGTGTCAGCCGTCACCGCGATGGGGTCGAGGTCAAGCCAAGTCGCTTCTTCGACGAATTTGACCCGCGCCTCGGCTACAAACTCCGACCAGCGCTTGAGCGTCGTTTTGCCGATTGAGACGCCGGTGAAGATCTTGAGGATGTCCTCGGCGCCCAGGGCCCAATAGGGCACCCGTAGTTGCTTTTTCGGGTTGAGGACACTGCGAACGCTGCCCTTCTCTCCAATCGCTCGCGCGTACTCACCGTGAGGGTCTATGACGACCACGTTGGCACCCGGCCAGCCACCCGCAACCAGGCTCTGCAGCAGCTCGGCGACGGCACTCGTCTTCCCTGCCCCGGTAGAGCCGACAACCGCGGTGTGACGAAGGACGAGCTTTGCGGCGTCCAGGCAGACAGGAATTGCCGGCGCTGAGGAGAGCGAACCAAACTTGAGCAGGCCCGGCTCTTCTGCAGGAAAAACGCGTCCGAGATCGGCAGGGGTCGCGAAATGGACCGGGTCGTCAAGGCCGGGATAGCTGCCGACACCTCGCTGGAACTTGTCAAGGCTGTCGACCTCGCCCAGCAACTGGACCTTGAGCCAGCGCTCACCGACCTGAACGTTCTCGACCGGCGGCAGCGCTGGACTTAGCTCGGCAATGCCGACCAAAGTGACCGCGCCGATCAGGTCGACGAGACCCTGCGGGAAGCGAACGATCGACCCAATCTGGCCGACCGACTGCAGCTTTCCGCGATAGATCGGCTCGACCCCGGCGAGCTCCTCGTCGAGAGCCACGGTGACGTTCGACCCGAGGACGTGGCGGACCCGTCCAATACAAGTGGGGTCTGCCTCACTCATCAAGCTCGTCGGAGTGCCCTGAGGCGCTGGCAAGGAAGGCAGCTAGAGCCTCGAAATCGCCGAGCTTGAACTCCTCGTCCTCCCAGACGCCAGGTGGAGTCTCCGACCCAGCCTTCCACTTCCCCCGCTTCGTGCCGAGGATCGCCTCCTTACGGGTGACGACCGATAGCGCCGGAGTCACTTCGGCCTTTGCCGCAAGGGGGCCGGGGATCTTTGAGTGGCAGAAGACAATGAACTCAGAGCGCGGGCAGCGCATTGCTGCGTCGTAGATCAGCTCGTCGAGGTGCTGGTCGCCAAAGGAGTAGCCGGAGATCAAGAGCAGGGTCTCGGGCTCATAGAGGGCTCGGCGAAATCGATCCATGAGGATCACGAATGGGACGCGCCGTGATTCCTCGTACTTGGTATCGGCCGGGTAGATAGCGGCCGCCTCCTCCTCGGGAGCCGGCCCACCGAGGCGAACTATCGCCGCGGGATTCTCACGCCAGGCCCAATTGAGCGAGCCGTGCAGCTTCCAGAGACGGACGAAACTCTCCGACAATGGATTCTCGCCCTCCGCAATCCCCTCGACAAGATCGACGCGAAATCGGGCCTGCAGCGAGCCGACGAAGCCGTCGAACCAGAGCGCTCCGATCTCCTCCAATGCCGCCTCGATCAGGAGGTCGTAGTTGACAGTGAAGATCTCGAGCGGATCGTGGTAATCGGACCGGCTCGCCCATGCGGCAAACCGCCTCATCGGATCGAGGGTTGCCCCAGCGAGATCGAGCTGCCCCACCACTGCAGAGCAGATACTGCGGTCGAGCGCCTCAGCCTGTGCGCCACTCAGACCATCTACATCCTGGCCTTTGTCTTTGTCCAACAGCGCGGCGATACGGCGAAGACGCGAGAGGACTTCCTCCAGGTTGCGACCCCCAAGCAGCGCCTCAAAGCGACTGCGCTGGTCACCCGTCAGCGCTTTAACGACCGACTTCTCAAGCATCGAGACATCTGGCAGTCCACAGGCCCGCGATGCTCCGGCCCCTAGCAACACGCCGACATGGCGCGAACGGGTGGCAAGCTTGGCGCCTAGCTCCGCCGCGAAATGCATTGGGTTATGGCTAGTTTCGGCCAAGGTATGGCCGAGTATTTCTGTTGAGCCGGATGCCGTGCTCTGAAACAGAGCATCCGCGGAGTTGATGATGCATCGCGACTCTTTCGGGCGACAGCAATTTTCTCGCCAGCTGCGCCTCCTGGTAGTTGAGCCGAAACTCTTTACGCAGAAGCGTCCCCAACGATGGAGGGCGCTCGCACTGAGCGCCCTCCGAGTCTGCGTCGGGCACCGTCACGGTCACCCATAAGGCCATAGCGGGGGCGGGATTCGAACCCGCGACCTTCGGGTTATGAGCCTTGGCCGGGCGATCGGCTGGGCTAAGCAGAGCGCTTTCTAGAGCGGTTTTCGCGAAATCGAGATCGGCTGGAATCGGCTGGAGTCTGTGGGGCTTCTTGCCCCATTTCTTGCCCCAGCCGGTCCACTGAAGACGCTCATCGCCCGGCCCGTACTCCTCCCCAACACCCCGAGCGGGTCGGCCAGTTCAAAACCCCCGCATCCCGTCGTTGTTCTAGGCCTTGATCTTGTCGGTGACGTGCGCCTATTCGTGAAATGAGCGGAGGTCGGCCTCTCGGACGATCCCTTGGCGGCTGGTTTTGCGACTGCCCGCCATACGGCTCGACGCTACCCTCGTGCGTGTCAAACCAGCACAAACGCGAGAATAGGCGGATGGCGGACGCGCTGGGCGACAAGAGGGAAGCCGCCGCCCGTGAGTTGGCTCGCCGTTTGTATCGCGGGCTGACCGATCGTCATGGGCGGCCACAGCTGGAGCACATGGAAGCCGTGGTTGCGCGGTGCGGCACGGACGTGAAGGTGCTCGGTTGGCTCCACGATGTGGTCGAGGACGGACTGCTCTCGATCGGCGAGGTGGAAGACGAGGTGAGGCTCGAGGCGACTGAGAGTGAGGCCCTGCTGCTCCTGAGCAGGGATAGATCGACCTCCTATGAGGCCTACATCGAGCTGCTTGCCACGGCGCCGGATCGGGCCGGGGAGCTGGCAAGGAAGGTGAAGCGCGCTGACCTCGCCGCCAATCTCAGCCGCCCGCCGCTTGCCGACCGACCGGAGTTGGCGCCCCGCTATCGGGCCGCTCTGGAGCGGCTGGACGACGTACCTCGCCGGTAAGGCGGCAGCGCCCGCGCCCGGCCCCCGTCACCGCTCGGCTGAGGCGGCCGTCGGTCGCCGTCGCCAGGCGCTCGTTGAGCCGGGTCAACTCCTTACTCAGGGCCCTTGGGCTGAGCCCCATCGTGGCGGCGACCCGGTCACGCCGGGGAAAGCCGCCGAGATGACCGTGGGCCTCCCGCTCCAAGGCGTCGAGGAGGTCCCAAAGCCGTGGCCTGAGCGGCACTAGCTGCTCGGCACCGTCCACCCGCACCAACACGTCCGGTCTCTCTCTTAGCTCAATCGACCAGGAATCCGCGCCGCCGTTCGCCATCGTCATGCCGCTTGGCACCAAGGCCGCCGCCGCCCGGTCGAGCGGCCGGGCGCCAAGAACCGCCTCGAAGCAGCTGATCGCGGCCACCGCGCCTTTTGGGCTGACCTCGGTCTCACCGGGGAAACGCCAGCCGGGACCGTCGGGATCCCAATGCTCCTCCACGTACTCGAGCGCGGCGGAGAGTCCATTCGCGCCCGATCCAAAGGGAGCAAGGGCGAGGCTCACCGAGGCGAAGCTCGCCAGTTGCCAAGTCTCCCCGGTAATCGGATGCCTCTCTACCTGCCGAAGCCACAGTCGGCGGCTTCCTTCCAGCCAGCGCGCCGAGCTCTCGGCCGCGGCATCGGCCTCCGCCGAGAGGCCCCGCAGGGCGATCATGCATTCCGCCGTCACCGCTGGCGATCCGGGGCCCCATTCCTTCATTCCCCAATAGCCCCGCGGATTGCGCACGCTGAGCAGGTAGTCCCGGGCGGCCTCGATCGCTTCGCTCGGCCCCTGTGCCCGCCGGATCACCTGAAGCGCCTGAGCAGTCGCGAGCGAAGAGATCGGATCAGCCGGCGAGTCCGGCCAGCCGCCGTAGGTCTGCCGTTGCAGCAACCAGTTCAGCTGCCTGTCGCGCGCCTCGGCCGGCTCGGTGCCCGCCGTCACGCCGTCGGGGTACTCGAGCAGCCCGCCCAGCGAGTGAATGACGTAGCGGACGTAGGACCCGCGACCGCCCTGGTCGATCTCCTTGGCGTGGTCGAGGGCGGACTCCCCGAGGTAGTCGAATGCCCGTCTCACTGCGTCGTGCCATCCGGGTATCCCCGCCCGGCGCAGCACTGTCAGAGCCTGGGCGGTGGCAATGGTGTTGCCGCGCTCGGCGTTTGGGCGCTGCCCCCACGCTCCCGACTCGAGCTGCCCGGCCAGGAGTCCCGCAGCGGCCGCGTCGAGGCGGCTGCCCGATGCCGAGCCCATCCTCCTAGGTGCCGTCCTCGGAGGTTCGTTCCCTGTCCCAGCGGTAGCAGTCGGAGACGATGTCGTCGAGCGAGGAGAACATCTCCGTCATCGGCCCCAGCATCTCCTCTACCTTCGGCGCCGGATCTCCCCCGAGCTGGGTGACACGGTAGATGAGGCGATGGTGTGCCTCGAACATCGCCTCCTCGATCACGCTCCTGAACTGAACCTCGCAACGGATCGAGCCGAACTGGGAATCTCCGATGGTGATGTGTCGGGAACGGTACGTCCCGCGTTTCACCCATTCCCGCTCCGCCCACGAGGCGAGGGGATACTCGCGCTGGTCGCGTGCGTCCTTGTCCCAGTCGATCACCTTCATCTTGAACGGCCGCCAGCGTCCCTGCCTCACCTGCTCGCCGAGCACGTCGACCATCTTGTCGATGTTGGTGCGGTCGTGAACGATGACCCTTACCCCTGCGAGGTCCTGAATATTCTCGATCAGGGTCTCCGGGGTCAGCGGAGTGTCATGTTCGGAGTCCTCGCCGAATTCGTTCCGCAGCTTCCGCCGCAGGGAGTCACGGCTCTTCATCCGCCAAACGATCAACGGCTTCACTTCGCGGGCGACCATAGAATCATTGCGCAGGGTTTCGGCGACGTTGCGTGCGAACGGTGCGAGTTCCGGTTGCAGTCGATTCTCGTAGTGATCGAGCAGTTCCTGCTCCAGCTTTTCATTGAGCAACATAGTTGGCCTCCATCGTCCTTTCGACCAAGGCGATGACGCTGTCCCAGTCCTCGCCTATAAACACCTCGCCGTGGTCCCGCAGCACCGCGGCCGCCGCGGGGGGGCCGCCTGCGGACAGCACCCCGGTTATCTCGGCGGCCTCGCGACGGCTGCCCGAAAGGCGGTACCGGGAGGTGGCCCGGTCCTCCATAGCGTCGTTGTAGGTGAGGGACTTCCAATGGGTGTGGAGGATGCATGACGCCCAGGGGATGCGGTCGTAGATCAGCGCGTGCCAACGACTGCTGCTCGACGGCCGTTTCCGCCCCCGCCAGGTGACGATGTTCCTCATCACGTCGAAGTCATCGACGACGGCGACGTCACTCGGGTCGCCGGAGAGCTTGTGGGTCTTGGAAGCCGTGATCGCGATCCTGCCGCCGGCGATGCGTTCCGACGCGGCGCCGCTGAGCAGGTCGCCGTCGTAGGCGAAGCCATCGACGAGCCTGGAGAAGACCTGCGTCAGTTTCGGCCGGGCCGCCGCCCGCGCCTCCAGAGCGTCTTCGCCGGCTTGGACCGATCCGTAGCGGGTCCGGTACCCGGCGCAGATCACGTGGTCGATGATCTTGGTCAGGTCAAGGGCGCCCTCGATCCGGCTCGGATACATGCAGTCGATGCCGGCTGCGCGCAGCTTCTCCATTTCCTCAGGGGAACGCAGCCCTACATCGTCGGTTAGGACCAGGATGGTCGGTGGCCGACCCTGCGGCCCAGCGTCCAGCCACAGCTGCCTCGCCGGGCCGGACACGAACTGGTCCAGCTGGGCATCGTCGACCGGAGCCACGACGGCGAGGGTCGCTTCGGGCAGCCGGTAGCGCAGATCGACGATCTCGTCCAGGGAGGTGAAACGCTCGACCGTCATCCCCGCGTGGCGGAACCTCTGCTCCAGCTCGTCGGACGGGGCATAGCGACCGCCAAGGCACTGGAACGCCATCTGATCGGAGAGGACAAAGAAGGCGACCTTCTGGGCTTCGGCTCCGTGCGGCTGGTGCCACTTTTCGGTCGGAAGGTGTAGCGCCATGTGCCCGTTGAAGTACCAGGAGGAGCCCCGCTTACCGGAGGCCTCGGGGATCAGGTTCAGGGCATCGCCCCCGATCGCCTGGTAGCTGGGCATCGCCTTCCGCAAGGTCGCGCGCAGATCCTGCACCTTGTCCTGGATGCCGGCTCCCCTGGTCAGCCGCGCCAGCGCAGCCTCTAGATCCGGCTCCACGCCGGTGGCCCCCCAGCCGCCGCCGGGCACCTGGGCGCGGTCGCCCGTCCTGCCCGTCGCCAGATTCCGACAGATCATGTTGTTGGTGATCCCGAGCCCGTCGTCGGCGCGATCGGTCGGGGGCTGACTGTGATGGGCGATGAAGACGAGGACGAGCCTCTCGATCAGGCGCTCGGCGAGCATCACCTCGCCGGTGGGGCCGGTCTCGTACGCCTTGTCCGGGGTGGTCCTGAAGACGGGTAGGTCGACGGTCGGGAGGTCCTCTTCCTCGGAGACGAGGCGAACGGTGATGCTCAGCTCAACCTTGATGCGAGGGTTGAGCAATACCCAGTCCCGCATCAGGGGCCAGTCGCGAAGGTTCGAGAGCTCGTCGGCTCCCGCCTTGGTCCCTCCCAGCAGCTTGACGATCGTCTCGCTGTCGCCCAACGGGTCGATGTCGATGTTGAGGGTGCACATCGCGGAGCCGGTCATCGCGTAGTGCATCGGCCCGGCCTGCTGGGGGAACCGCGCCGGAGCATCCTGGGTCTCCGCCTTGGTGATCCGGTATTTCTTGGTCAGGTCTTTGGCTGCCCTCCGCACCTTCTCCGCGTGCTCGTGGTCCCAGGGCACCGACAGGCACTGGTCGAGCAGGCGTTGCAGCGGCTGCTCGAGCGGGGGGCACTTGCTGCGGGACTGGGGGTCCAGATCACGCGTCACCTCGGCGATGCGTGAGTACTTCGGCAGCATCACCAGCTTCGGGTCATCGTCGAGCATCAATTCCTCTTCGATCGCCTCGTAACCGTCGCCCTCCATGTACCAGGTCATCACCACGATCGGCTTGTAGGTGTTCGGCCCGTATTTGGTCCGCAGCGAGCGGACGAACCCGATTCCACCTTCCGTATTGAGGAAACGCTTGTGCGCCTCGGGACCCAAAATCTCCCCGGTCTCGGTGGAGACCAGTCGCGAATTGCGCATCTCCACCCCTTCCGGGAGCAGCAGCAGGTCGGTGAAGATGAGGTCGAACTCGACCTGCTCGCCGAGTTCCATCGCCTGGTCGAAGGTGTCGGCCGAAATTATCTCGGCCTCAGGCCGGCAGCCGCGAGCCGCGGCTTCCAGCTCCTGCAGCGACTGAGCGTCGTCCTCGACGATGAGGATTCGCAGGAGGTCCATCCTCAGGCCGCCTCCTCGAGAAGGGTGACGCTACCGCCGTTCTCCCCGGCGACAAGCTCGACGATGTCGCCGTCGGCGAAGGCCCGGGTCGCGTCTCGACAGCCGATCAGGCAGGGCTTGTTCAGCTCGCGACTGATGATCGCCGCGTGGCAGAGGACCCCACCCTCCTCGGTGACGATTGCCCCGGCGCGCTCGATCGCGTACATCACGTCGGGCGTGGTCATCGGCGTCAGCAGTACGTCGCCCTCTTCGAAGCCCTGCATCTCGGCGATCGAGGTCACGTGCTTCACGCGGCCGCGGGCAGAGCCCAGACAAGCGGTGCTGCCCTCGATGCCGACCCGCGCCAAGGCCCTGGCGTCGGGGTCGAGAATCCGCTCGATCGGTTTCGCAGTCCGCCAGCTGTGGCACCCCTCCACGATTTCGTACTCGATCCCATTGGCGACCCGAAGCGAAAGCTCTTCCTCCGCTGGCAGGGGAGCGCCGTCTACTGCCCAGGCGCGAAGCTCGTCGAGAGTGAGCATCACCAGAGCATCGCGGGATATGCCCGCCAGCTCCGCCAGCCGGTACTGGATAGGCCGGGTCCGCACCTCCGCTTTGAAGTGGATGTCGACGCGCTCGAAGCGCAGGTACATGAAGTAGCGGGCCGTGGAAACGAGGGAACGAGTCTGCTCGGAGCTGAGCTCGGCCAAGGCCCTATCGGCCTCCACCACTGACCTGCGATCCCGCTCAAGGGTGTCCTCAAGCTCATGCGGCGAGACTTTCGCCGCCCGCTGAACGCGCTGCAGGATCTCAGCGGCGGAAAAGGGTTGATTGAGATAGGTGAAGGTGCCGATCCAGCCGTGCTCCCGGACATGCGCGTCGATACGACTGCGCCACGGCGGCGCCAGATTCTCGAGATCTGCCTCGGGGTCGATCCCCTGTTCGCGATAGTCGGCGGCCATCGCGAGGACGTCTCGGGACTCGGGGACAAAGTTGGCCTGCTCGACTGGAACCAGCACCCGTTGCCAGAAGGAGCCGAACTCGCTGGATCCCTGGTCGACGCCGAGGTCGGCCGCGATCCCCTCGCGCAGGTCCTGCTGCAGTTCTTCCTGAATCAGGACCAGCGAGGGGAGGAAGGGCATCGCGTCCATCGAGGCCTCGAGCAGAATGGAGAGCAAGTCGAAGCTCTCCGCCTTGTCCATGTCGGGCTTGAATCCGGCCGCAGCACGATCGGCGGCGGCGAGTACCTCCTCGCAAGCCGTTTCGCAGCTGCTCTGGAATTGGTCGTACCGTCGGTCGATCGGGATCGCGGCGATCAGCTGGCCGAGGCGCTCGAAGTAGGGGATGTGGATCTGGTGCCGGTGATCCCGATAGCGGTAGTTCTGCACCCCGAAGTCCCAGCCGAGGCTGCGCTCGAACCGCTCAGCCGCCTGGCCGTGGCACACCATTGAGACCCAGAGAGCCGACTCGAACCTCTGCACAAGCGGGAAATAGTCCATCCGTCACACCTCAGTAAGTCGACAGTAGCTTCACGGGCGAGCTGGGGCCAGTTCCCGTAGCCGGTCGGATTTGCAGGTACACCGCCTCGGCTTCATCGCCGCTCGGGATTGCCCACTCGACGTCCACGGGGCAGCCGTAGCGATCCTCCATCTCGAGGACCGAGGCGGCGATCTCCGTCGCGGTCGCGGGCGGGATGCACGGCTCCTCGGCCGCGGGTCGCTGGGTGTCGCGAAGGACACCGGCGACGGAGTCCAGTCGCAGTTCGGATTCCTTTCTACCGACGCTGACGCTTCGGCACTCCCCGCCGTCGAATTCGAACCGGTCCGGCTCGACTTCGCCGCTCACCAGCGGCGGCCCCAGGCCCCAGCTGGCCTCGATCGTGGCGCCGGGCCTGCCCGTCACGGGATTATGGGAGAAGGCGATCCCGCAGACCTCGGCGTCGACCATGGCCTGTACGACGATTCCCATCGCCAGGTGCCCGGCGTCGTCGATCTCGCGGGTGCGCCGGTAGAGCGCCGCCCGTCCCCCGTAGTAGGAGCCGAGCACCTGGTGGATCGCCCGCCGCAAGTGTGCCTCGGTGTGAACCCCGAGGACCGACTCGTACTGGCCCGCCGAGGAAGTCGACGCGCCGTCCTCGCTGAGCGCCGACGAGCGGACCGCCACCGCACCTCCCAGCCGCTCGATTGGCCCCCCCGCGAGCCACTCCTCGACGGTGGCCGGCAGCGGCGCCGCGAAAACCGCGGCCTGCAAGCGGTGGCAGGCGAGCGAGAAGGCGAGCTGGTCTTCGCTAAAGCTCAGCGTCGTCCTGGCGCGGGAGAGGGTCTCGCCCGCGACCAGTTCGGCCCAGTTGCCCGCGTCAAGCAAATCGAAGTCCGGGCAGGGAAAGCCTTCGGAGCGCAACCAGTCGAGGCTGGTTCCCTTACCGCCGAAACCGAGGCCGCTCGAATGTCCGTCCAAAATTTTCATCGTGGATCGAACCCTAAACTGAGAAATCAACCGTTCTACAAAGGCACGAACTGCGACAGATACGCGGCAGGAGTGCGGCAAAAGTGCGGCAAAAAGGCGAGACCCGAGCAGATCGAGGCGTTGCACGGGGAACTCTTCGGTTTAGGATCAGACGAGGTTGGCTCCCCAGTCCACCGGCAGGGGCCGCGACCGTGCGGCAAGCCGGTTTCGTTGGACCTAGAGGAAAAAGGCTTGTTCCTCGCTGGAAAGCAAAAGGGCACGAGGCCGATGTGAAGCAAATTCCAATCGCGTATAGAGAAGCCTGAACCGCGAAGAGATTTGCAGGGACATGATTCGGAGGGGCCGACCTTCCTGACCTTCGGGTTCTCCCAAGGACGGTCCAGTTATGAGCTTGATCCGTTGGATCGGCCGGACTACGTGGAGCTAGGTTTCAAGCGGTTTTCGCGAGATCGAACTACGTGGAGATCGGCTGGAATCTGTGGGGCTTCTTGCCCCATTTCTTGCCCCAGCACCCGACGAACCCGTGTCTACGTAAGGCCTTGCTCGCCGTCATCCCAGTCGGCTGGCCCATCTCCATCCCTCGGCCTTTTCGAGCTCCTCTGCCTCCGCATACGCCTCTTCAGCTTCCCTGGTTCAGCCCTGCCTGCCCAGCATCCTGCCGAGGTTGAAGGCGTCCCACCGACACCTCGCTCCGCCGATTCCCGATAGGCAACCTCCGGACCCTCCTCGCGCATAGCGGCAGCGCGGTCGCGGTCCTCATCTCCCGCCCTAGCGGTCAGGCGGAAAGGCCGACTCGTCAAACGGCTCGCCCTCGAAGCGTCGGGCCAGCGCCTTTACAAGAGCCTCGAACTCGGGCTCGGTGAGGTCCGTCTGCATACGGTTAACAAGCTTGCATGCCAGAACGACACTGCTCTCGTCGCCCGCCGTGAGGTGCGCCCACTCAGCCGACCTCCGCGTCCCCGCGGCGAGCTCAAGTGGCATGTCGGTGAAGTAGCAGCGGTAACCGTCGATCGACGGGTCGAACTGCTGCTTCATCGCCCGCAGCCGCGCTTGCTTGTCAACCACGCGCCCGCGCCCCCGGGGGTCCTTGCGGGTCTCTACGCGCGCCATGATTCGCCGGCAGCGGGCACACAGGTATGACCCTGCGGTCGACTGCCCGCCGCAGGCGCGGCAGATCCTGCAGGCCGCCCAGTAGGGGTCGCTCATCACCGCTGGAGCCTAAGACCCTGTCACTAGCCGCCCACTTCCGCAACCGCGTGAAAGCGAGAGCGCGGAAGACTCCCGGTGTCTTTCGCGGTGCCCTGATTTGCAGGGTTGCGGGGAGAAGTGAGGAGCACAGAATCGGATGGGGAGCCCACGCGACCCTCGGTTTCCCACAAGGACGTCTTGCCCCAGTTCTTGCCCCAGCACTCTGAACGCCCACCTAGCCCGTCGCGATTTCAAACCAAGTGCTAACCCGCGGCGGGAGCAGCCGCTCGTGTTCCCGGACGAAGGCGACCAGCTCGTCTGGCGAAATGCAGCGGATCTCCCTGGGCGGCTGCCCGATGAACTTTCCGCTCGCCGAGCAGGCGAACAGAACGGTCTCGGTATTGGGCGCGGCGGCCGCAAGTGCCTCCAGATCGACGGCTTGGCTGCCCGACTTGACCTGGACGATCGCCGGCGCGAAGGTCCTGCGGTTCAGCATCGTCCACTCGTAGGCGGGGGTATCGGTCCGCCTCGCCTTCGGTAGTGCGAGGTAGTCCTCCGCAACCTGCATCCAGGTGTAGACGAGGTCCTCGAGATCGTAGGGCTCCAGCTGCCGAAGAACCTCCTGATGGGTGAAGCGGAGCGGAGCGGGCTGGCGTCCGTGGAGCTTCTCCCAAAGCCACGCGGTGTAAGTGCGCGCGCCCTCGTCCCACATGCGGCTGAAGCTCGTCGAGGTGCCGACGAAGCCGCGGATGACCGCTCCCGGCACCTCGAGGTCGCTGAGGGGCTGATCCGCCCACTCGCAGTCGCGCACCTGATGGGTGTCGGTGCGCTTGGCGAGCTCCGTGTTCTCGTAGCGGTAGGGGCCGGTGATACGCCCGAGTCGAAAGCGGCCGTGGAGGTCCCGCGTCCAGATGTAGTCGCCGATCTGGGCGTCCTCGCCGAAACGGCGAACCGTGTGAACCGCGTCCTTGGTCCAATCAGGCTCGGCATCGATAGCCGCCAAGACATCGCCCAGGGGCGCGCCATCGGGCAACGCATCGATGCCCCAGCCTATGCCGACGATCCCGTCGTCGAAGTTGTGGTCGATCTGCTCCTGATGATCGACATCCGGCTTTAGCGAGCGTAGCTTCGTTCGCCATATGGTCGGCATCGGAACAGAGTCAGCCACAGCGCGGATTATCGGCCACGCCTTCGGTCGACTCCCACAGGTCCTACCCCAGGCGCTCATATCCTCGACCAACCGACGTCTCAGCGCGCGTCAAGCAGCCGACTAAAGCTCTGCGTTTCAAGATCCATTCCCAAAGGAGGCCCGTGCTACACTCGCCGCGACTGCGGATGCGGTCACCGCAATAAAGAGCGGCTGGCGGACGCCGGCACGCAAGAGACATAAGGAGGTTCACCATGAGTGAACGTAAGTTTCGTTTCGAGGTGACGTACGCACGTCGCATGCCTGACCCGATCTATGGGCGTGTGGGCGGCGAACGTCACATCCTGATCGTCAATGTCGAGGATGTCCCCGAGGGGGTGCCGAAGGACCCGAACCCTCGGAACCAGAGGACCGATAAAGGCATCTACAGGGACGTTCGGAGCAGCCTTCTCAACGAGGAAGGGACGGCCAACACCTTCCACCTGAAGAACAAGGGGATCACGGCCATCGCGACGGGGGTCGAGAAGGTCGAAGACGACGTCTACGAGATCGAGTTCCCGCCCGACTACGGGATCGTCGACGGTGGCCACACCTACGAGATCGTGAGCGAGAACCGCGAGCTGATTCTTGAGAGAAACGACGGCGACACGCAGATCGACCAGTTCGTGAAGTTCGAGATTCTGACCGGCATCCCTGAGGAGCTGGTGCCGGAGATAGCTGGCGGGCTCAACACGGCGGTCCAGGTGCAGGAGATGAGCCTGGCCGAGCTGCGCGACGAGTTCGACTGGATCAAAGCCGAGCTACGCGACCAGTCGTACTTCGAGGGAATCGCGTTCAAGGAGAACGAAGGCGGGCACACCGACGCTCGGGACCTCGTCGTGATGCTCGACGTGTTCAACATAAGCGAGTGGCCGAACGACCGCGACGGACACCCCGTGCGGGCGTTCCAGTCGAAGGCCAAGGTTCTCGACGCGTATCTAGACCCCAAGAAGCGTCCTTCGTACGAGAAGCTCCGGCCGATTCTGAAGGACATTCTGGTCCTCCACGACACGATCTCGATCGAGGCTCGGGGGCTGCACAACGAGGCCGGTGGAAAGGGCAAGAAGCTCGCTTTTGTCGAGTCTCGCAAACGCGGAAAATACGAGTTCCCCTTCGTCGGCAAGGAGTCGGAAACCCGGCTCACCCGAGGGGCGCTCCTTCCTATGCTGGGGGCATTCCGCTGGATGGTCACCGAAGATGGGAACGGTGAGTTCACCTGGAGAGGCTCGTTCGACGACGTGCTCAAGCTTTGGCGCGAGACCGGTGCCGAGTTGATGCGCGCCACGCAGTCGACCAGTGCCGACCTGTCCCGTCAGCCGAACCTGATCGGCAAGTCGCGCAACCACTGGGCCACGCTTCATTCGACCGTGGCGAAGCGCAACCTGATGGCGGCGGCTTCCTGAGCGATGCTGGAGTGCGGTGCCGAGCTATGTCAGCGTGCTCGGCACCGCGTTCCATGCCAACTCATCCGGTCCGTTAAGCAACTGCGGTGACTCGGCGGAGAGCATCGACCGCATCCAGCAGCACTTCATAGGTCTGTTTCGCGTCACCGTCACTGATAAACCGGCCGAAGCTCAGGCGAACGCTCTCGCTAACGGCCTCATTCGAGAGGCCCTGAGCCAGCAGGACATGAGACGGCTCGACCTTCGTCGTCGCACAGGCCGAGCCACTTGAGAAGGCGAGCTGGTCACGCGTTGCGTGCATCAGCGCCCGAGCACCGATGCCGCTAAACCGAGCGCTGAGAGTCTGCGGCAGCGATGCCTCGACTGGCACGTTCAGCTCTACACCAGCCCTCTCCAGACCAGCGATCAACTGCTGCTTGAGCGGAAGCTCCCGTTGGGCGTCCACCGTGCGCTCGCGGCGCGCAAGCTCGGCGGCAACGCCGAAGCCGACGATGCCCGGGACGTTGGCGGTCCCCGGTCGCAAGCTTCGTTCCTGGCCGCCACCGAAGTGAAGCGGAGCTAGCTTCATTCGGCGCCGACGCTTCCGCACGTACAAGGCTCCGACGCCCTTGGGTCCGTACATCTTGTGGCTCGACATCGAAAGGAGCGAGATATCGGACCGGTCGACGTCGAGCGCCAGGTGGCGGAGCGCCTGGGCAGCGTCGGTATGAAAGGGGACCTCGGCTTCGGCGCAGACGGCACCGATCTCATCGACCGGCTGAATCGCGCCGGTCTCGTTGTTCGCGGCCATCACGCTCACCAAGGCGGTCTTCGCCGTCAGCCGGCTGCCCACCTCAGCCGGATCGACAATTCCCTCGCCGGAGACTGGGATCAGCTTGACGCGGTCTCCCAGTTGCCTGGCCGCCTCCAGCACGGCCGGGTGCTCGATGGCGCTCACCACGATCTCGCACTCCTCGCCGGCGCGCGCCGCCGCCCCGAGGACGGCGATGTTGTCGGCCTCCGTGGCCCCGCTCGTGAAGACGATCTCCGAGGCCTCTGCTCCGATCAGCGCCGCAACCTGCTCGCGGGCCTGCTCCACCGCCTGGTGGGCCTCATGGCCGTAGTAGTGATCGATGCTTGCCGCGTTCCCGAAGCCTTCGGTCAGATGAGGAAGCATCGCCTCGATTACACGTGGATCGACGGGCGTCGTCGCGTTGTAGTCGAGATAGATCGGCTTCATCCGGGGACCAAGTCGGTCACGTCGGCTAGCGAGCGGACACGCCGCTGCAACAGCGTCAGGCCGCGGTTGATATGCGCCCTGAACCAGGCGGACTCCTCATGATCGCCGTCGGGTTCTTCCTGCGCCAGCCACTCCCGCAGGTAGGCGACGAAAAGACGGTCCCACTCGCCGGTGAGCGTGTATCGGTTGAACTCGATCCCTTGCTCATCGTAGCTGCCGGGGTCGGGATGGCCCGGCTCGTTCAGCGAAAGACAGAATCCGAGCCTGCACAGGTACTGGTGCGTCAGCCCGGTTCTGGATTTCATCGTCTTTAGGACCTGGGTGGAGGCTTCGTCGAGCTGAATCTTTTTACCGAGCACCGGTGATCGCCTCCTCGCTAGAGCTGAAATAGCCCTCCTCGACCGCGGTCGCCGCGCTTCCAAGGTCGTGCGCAAGGAAGATCCTCCTCGCAGTAACGGACTCGAGCTCCTTCGCAGCTTCGACGTCGACCTCGGTGTCGGTTGAAAGGACGACGACCTGATGGCTGACGTTCGGCAGGTACTCGGTGAGCAGGCGTCGTCGGTGCTCCTGGTCTAGGCGAGCCAGCGGAGTGTCGACCACGACCGGCAGCGGCCGCTGTGACGCCTGGGCCAGCGCCCACAGGATCGCGATCGCGAGCAGCTGCTTCTCCCCCGCCGAGAGGCGCTCCTTCGGCAGTTCGGTCTGGTCCCAGCGGATGACCCGGACGCGGAACCTGTCTCGGTCGATGGTGATCTTGCTCAGGAGCTCTCCCTTTCGGGAGAGCCGGTTGAAGTACCGGGCGGCCTCCAGCTCGATCTTCTCCAGGCGGCGGAGCTCGGTTCGCTCGCGATACGCGCTCAGGAGCCGAACCGTTCGGTGGGCCACCTCTGCGGACTCGACCCCCTTGCTCGCCTGCTCGGACTCCTCCTGGGCCCGACGCAGTTTGCGCTCGGCCGCGGCCAGCTCGTGCTCTGCCTGGCGAAGCTCTTCATCGAGGCGTTCCCTTTCGCTCGACAGCTCACCGCGCTGGTGCTCGACTTCCTGCAGGTCTTCGACCAGAGGCGCGAGCGCGTCGCTGTCGGGCACCTCCTTCAGCCGGCGGTCGGTCTGCTCGCTCTTCTCCTGGGCGCGCCTCAGGCGCTTCCCAAGTTTGGACGCGTCGGCACGGACTCCGTCCCGCACGACACCCAGCTGCTCCAGCATCACGGCGCGCTCTGCTGCGCTCACCTCGTGGAGCCGCCGTCCCCGAGACCCCGAGTCGACCGCGAGCAGCTTTCGCACGGTGGAGGTGACGGGCTTTCCCGACTTCGTCTGCAGCTCGGATTTGAGGTCGGCGGCCACCGCCTTGATCCTGCGAGCTATGACTTCATCCTCCTCTGCGACCTGCTCGGCTTCCAGCCGCTCGGCAACACCGTCGGCCAGCCGCTGGGCGATCGCGAATGGAAGGAGCCCGGCGATCAGAGCCCGGAGCTGCTCCGCGGCCACCGTGGCCTCGCCCTCCGCCTTGCGGGCTTCCTTTTCCAGCTTGCCTCGTTCCGCGGCGAGGGTTCCCCCCTCGCGAGCGAGCCGGTCTCTGGCGCGAGCGAGCCGGGCATCGAGCTGATCCTGCTCTGTCTGCAGCATCGCCCGCGTCTCCTTGGCCAGGGCGACCTGCTCCTTTGCCTCCACAGCCTCCCGTTCTGCCTCGTCCAAGGATTTCTCCAGCTCGGCATCCTCCTTAGTCGTGGCTCCACCGGCGTAGCGCCTCAGGTCAACCTGCAGCTGATCGATCAGGTCCAAGCCGAGCAGGCGCTTCACGGCGTCGGCCAGGTATTCGCCGTTCTCGTCGTCAGCCAGCGCCTGGATCTGCTCGCCGTCGAACAGAAAGAACCCGGCCAGGCCCGGCGGCAGCAGAGAGTCGAGGAAGTCCTGGCGTGATGCGTCACTCAGGTCATCTATCTCGGCACCGTCGAGCGTCAGGCTCAACGCCTCTTTGACCGACCCGCTGGAAGTGCGCCGCCAACGACGGGATACGACGTAGTCCGAGCTGCGGCCGCTTTGGACGTGGTCGAAGGCAAGCGTGATCGCGCACTCCTCGACTGCCTCCTCATTCGGAGCGACGTGGAAGCGGGAGCGGATATGGGCCTCGTAGACATCCTGGGAGATCCGGGGGCCGAGGGCCCGCCGGCCATGAAGGCACAGGGTGAAGGCTTCGAGCAGGGTGGTCTTGCCAGCACCGTTGGTCCCGCCAACCAATATCACCGGGCGATTGCGCTTGGCCTCAAGATCGAGGCGCTGCCTGCCGGCGTAGATGCCGAAATCTTGGAGCTCTAGCGACTTGAAGATCATGCGGCGGCCTCGGCGGCTTCGATCTCTTCCGCGATCTCCTCTTCGCCGCGCCACTCCTGCGATAGGGCGGCCTCGATCCTCGACATGATCTGCGAGCGACGCCGGAGCCCCTGCAGGTCCCGCTCCGTGTCGATCAGCTGCTTGACAAGGCCCAGCGGGACATCGTGCTCCACCGCCAGCTCGGCGAGCAGAGCTTCATCCTCGCCGTCGAGGAACACCTGATCGTCAAGCGGAAGGTCGAGCTCCGACCCCGTCGCCTCTTTGACGATCGCCGGCAAGCTGTCCTGCCAATCCTGGCGCTCGTATCGCCAGATGCGCCTGATCTCGCGCAGCTCATCGAGGCTGATCAACTCCACCAGCTGGTCATCGGGAGCCAGTTCCCTCACCTGCCGTTCCGCCGTAAGGAGGCGCGTCAAGACCTCCCGGCAGAAATCAAGGGTGTAGGGGCCGCGGACGAACGGGTCGTCCTTGTCGCCGTACTTCTTAGCCATGACCCCGCCGTTCTTGCGGATGTGCTGGCGCACCTCGGCCTTGCGCTTGGGCCTCTGGGTGTCAGCCAGGAAGTCGCGAAGCTCAAGCAGCGGCTCGAGCCACTCGTCGCCATTGTCGACCATGGCCTCCATCGCCTTGTCCTTCGTGACGACCGTGCAGACCCAGCACCCAAACCGCGAGCTGCCGCAGGAGGGCGTCGTGGTGTCAACCACCAGCGGGCACTCCCCCGCCGAGGAGTTGCGGTAGAGCGCAAGCAGGTCGTTGTTGTCCCGGCCCCAGGGATTCGAGACCTGGAGCAGGTACTTCCAGACATCGTCGACCGAGTAATCGCGGATCGGGGTGTAGACGAAGGCATTCGGCAGCGTCGAGTGCCGGGAGAGGAGGCTGTTCTCGATCCGCCGCAAGTTCATGACCTGGGCGCGGGTGGCACTCTCCTGCCTGCGGACGCCCAGAAGCAGGACCACCTCGCCGTGGTCGGCGACGCGGTCGAGGATGAAGCGATTCGCCGGGCTGATCTTCATCCGCGCGGTGCACCAGCGAAAGCGTGACGAGGGCGCGGGATAGCCTTTGCCGATCAGGTTCACCCAGAAGGACTCCTCCAGGCTCGGGGTCACCTTATGGGCGGAGATCGGCAGACCCTCAGCCTTCGCATGCTCGTTGATGGAGTCGAGTGCCTCGGTGAGGTAGTCGATGATCACCGGAGTCTCCACCTGCGTGTCGCCGGAGATCACATATACGGGCTTGCGCCGTTCGTCCGGCTCCAGGCCCCGCAGCGCGTACCAGACCAACTGCAGCGCGACCGTCGAGTCCTTGCCACCGCTGAAGCCGATAACCCAGGGCCGCTCGTCTGCCAGGTAGACGCTGCGGATCTCCTCCAGGCTTTTCTCGTATAGGTCGGCGGCGCTTTTCTTAGGCTGCGACACGATCCTCCTTCGGCAGGGTCTCCTCGAGTGCCCTCTCGGTGGCTCCGAGTTCCAGACCGACCGCGTCCCTGAGGACGTTTGCGGTCAGCACCAGGCTCGGCCCCGCCTTGCTGATCTTTCCATTCCGGATCGCGCGCCCGATCCACAGCTTGTTGTCTCGCCTCCAGTCCAAGCCTTTGAGGCGACGAAGCCGGGGCTGCCAGTCGGTCGGGTGCCTCGCCATCAGCTCCCCGCCGACCATTCCGAGCGCGTGCAGGGCCACCGCATGAACATGAACGTAGTCGCGGCGGAGGTCCGACGCCGTGTGCTGCTCGCTGACAAAGCCCCAATCTCGGACGAGCTCCCCTACGATGCCCCAGAATTCCAGGACCAGCTGTTCCTCTTGGTCGTCCACCACCTCGGGTTTCTGTCGAAGCAACGCGACGGTAGCCTGGTGGATGGCGCTCAGCGTGAACATCTTCGAGGACCGGTTCGAGAGGCTGGATCTCTCGAGCTCGGTGAGTCCGTCGAAGGGACAGACCTCAGAGGCGACCCGCCTCGCCAGCCTGGCGACCGGGTCGCGGTGGTCATACAAGACGTTCAGAGAAGTGGCCGGCCGAATGGCATGCCGATTGAGATCAGCGAAGGTCTGCTGGTTTCGGACCAGACCCGCATCGAGGAAGAGCACAAGCGGAATGGACTCATCCGCTAGCTCAGGGCGCAGGCGAAGCGCGGCCGCGATCGCCTCGCGGCGGTGCTGCCCGTCGTTGACCAGAATCCTCGCTCCTGCCGGAATGACCAGCTGGCCGACGCGGGCTCCATCGTGCAGAGGGCCGCACTCCTCAAACCGCACTTCCCGGTGGTCGGCATCGACCGACGCGGTAATCGCCGAGAGGACATAAGAGCTCGGATTCGCCGACAGGTACTTGGCGATCTGCGGAATCCTGCCTTTATTCAGCAGCCGCTGGGCGCGGAGGTCGGGGGGCAGGTCGGCAGGAGCGAAAGTCAAAACCTCAGGAACCAGCCGAAGTGGACATGCGGTGACGAAGTACGACCTCCCCGCCTGGACGGCGCGTACGCTTTGGAAGCGATACTCGACGTCCTTCTTCGAGCGGCGGGACCTCGACTTTGCTTTCGGCTTTTCCGATTTGTTTGGGACGGAAGTTGCGGAAGTCATGGAAGTATCTCCTTCAACTTAGGCATGGCCTCGGACGGCTCCATAGGTCGTGAGCACAGGCGATGAGGTCGAGGGAAGGGCTTCCCTCCAAGCGGCCAGCACCGCCCGACTCTCCCCGCAGGCGCTCTCCGCTAACGCAATTTCCGAGGCACGGGAGACCACGCGATCACCGGCCCCCTGTCAGGACGAGGTCGAAGGCGTCCTCGCTCTCGGACGCGGCAGGGCGAGGTGAGGAGGCGAGATCGAGCGGCGGGGCCTCGTCGCCCGGCAGCAGGTGCGTGTAGCGGGTCAGAGTGAACGCGGCCGAGTGGTGGCCGAGCGCGCGGCTGAGCTGGAGCAGGTTGGTCCCTTCGCTGAGGTGATCGAGGCGAAGGTGTGGCGGAACGTGTGGAAAGCCGCCCACGGCGCCCCGACCTCCTCGACCAGGGGCTTGAGGACGCGGCGTCGCAGGTTGTCGGGGCACAAGACCTCCCCCGCCCCGTTGGGGAAGGCGGGCGCGGTCGAGTCGAGGTCACCCTGCGCGGCGAGATGGGAGCGGAGCTTGTGGACGAGCGACGCCGGCAGCCGCACCTCGCGCCTGCCGTGCTTCGTCTTGGGCGGCTCGACCCGGCCTTTGACGATCGCCCGTCGGACGCAGACCTCTGACTCGGAGCCGTCGAGCTGCAGGTGGAGGCGCTGGAGGCCGATCGCCTCGCTGATCCGCAGGCCGGTCGTCGCCAGCAGCTCGAACAGCACCTTGTGCTCGTTCGGCGCCATCGCCAGCACCGCCGCCAGCTGCTCGCGGCTGAACACCTTTATGACTTCCTCCTCGGCGACCGGCTCGCGATGGGGAAGCGTCAGGCCCTGGCCGGGGTTGTGACGGATCAGGCCCTCCCGTTGCGCGGTGCTGAGCGCCGCCCGTGGGACGATCACGATGTTGGCGATGGTTGAGTCGCTGAGGCGCTTGCCCTGCGCGTCGTCGTCGGCGAGCCAGTCGGCGAAGCGGGCAAGCCGGTAGGTGTTGACCTCGACTAGCTTCAACTTCTCGGAGAAGTAGGGACGGAGGTACTGGCGAATGATCCGGCGGTACTCGTCGCGGGTGCTCTCGCGGAAGCCGCGGCGTCCCTGCCCTCGGTAGCGCTCGACCCATTCATCGAGGAAGCGCAGGAAGGTGATCGTCGCCGGCTCCTGGAGCTCGCCGCGATCGCGGTCGGTTTCGCTGTCGCGCTTGATCCGCCGCGCCGCCTCGTAGGTACGGGCGCCTCGCTTGCGTTGCTTGCCGGCGACTTCGATCACGGCGACGTAGCCGACGATGTTGCTGGCGCCGTCCACCCGTTTGTAGACGCCGGGCGTCTTGGTCTTGACGAGCCGCCGCCTGTCGCCACAGCCTGGACCGGCCGCATGGGCCGACGTATCCTGGGAAACGCTCATGGAGTCACACCTCCTGAGCCGGGGGCGGGCCGTTGCTGCGGCGCCGCCCCATTTGCAGTTATCGGACAAGACGTTACATGGACACGACGCGATACCCAAGGCATGAGGCCGGTCGCGATCACAGCCGCTCCCCCGCCCTCTTGACGTACTCGTCAAGCGTCCGTCGCCGGTAGAGCGGCGTCCGGCCGTCGTAGCCGTCCGGAGCCAGCAGCCCGGCGCTGGTCAGTTCGTGGATGCGCCTGCGCGGCACGCACATGTAGCGGCCCGCGGCCTCCGCGTTCAGGTAGCCCTCCTCCTCCTCCTCGGCGTCCTCCTCATGCAGACGATCGGCGATCTGTTCGGCGATCGCGGCGGCCAGCGCCTCCACGAAGCGGTCGTCGGCCCGCAGCACCGGAATCCCAAAGGGCGGGGGGCGATCGCCGGCGGCCCGCGTCCCCGCCATCAGCACACCTCCTCTCCCAGCCAGTCGACCGGCTTCTCGGGGTCGGCGAGCGTTCGGCAGATTGGGGCGAACGGCCCCTGCTCGGCGAGGTCGTCGAGCAGGCAGATCGACACCTCAACCTCCGGCGTCTCCGCGAGTTCGGGGTCTTGGGCGCAGAGCGCGAGCACGGTGCGGCGACGGTCCTCGAGCCGGTCCTTGCGCCGGCCGGAGAGGACGACCAGCACGGTCGGGAAGACCGGGTACAGCCCCGACCACAGGGCCGCCGCCCCGCCGACCGAGCCCTCGACCGGAACCATCCGGCGATACAGGCGCGCGTAGCGCCCGATCCTTTGCGCGAGATCGACCGCAGAGCGGGTGGCGCGGTCGAGCTCGACGAATCGGTAGACGATGCTGGTCGAGTCGTCCCCCTCGGCGAGCTGGTAGGTGAGGACCGCATCGGCAATCAACTGTTCCGGCGTTCGCCTCCCCGGCGGCGGACCCAGCGAGTGGGCGACCTCGTGGAGCCAGTCGAACGGCCCGCACTCGTCGTCGCGCTGCCGCGCCGCGCGCACGAAGGAAAGGCCGACATCGTTGACCGCGATCGTGTGTGCTTGCAGGGGACCGGCCGCCTGCTCGGGAGGGATCACCTTGCGCCGGCGCTCGGCCCGGCTCGGGATCGTCTCGACCGCATCGGCGCCCCGCTCGGTCAGATGCCACCCCAGCCGTCGCCGGGTCAACGAGGTCGAGGCCGCGAGCCCCATGTTGCGCAGCAGCGCGAGCTGTTCCTGAGCCCATCGCCGGGACGCCTGCGGCATGTGGAGCTCGTGGACCTGGCCGGTCAAGAGCAGCCGGTGCTGGTTGAGGCTTTCGAGCACCGCCACCGACGTTGACCCCAGCTCGCTCGCGCTCATCTTCTCGCTCCCGTTTCGAGGGTCTGCCGCCCGCCGCTCGACTGCCCTCGTTGCCGGCGCGGCAGGGAAAGGTGATTGACGATCGCCTGCGGGTGGCGGTCGAGGCGATCCAGCGTCTCGGCGACCGGGGCGCGGCCGAGGCTGCGGTCGATCGCGGCGTCGAGCTGGTGCAGGCTTTCGGGGCGGCACTCGTCGGGGAACAGCTCCTCGACCGGTGCGCCCCCGAGCCGAAACGGGCGGCTGATCTCGCCGTCGAGGGTGACGGAGGCGAGGCTCTGGAAGCGGGGCAGCTGCCCGATGGTCTCCGGCGTCACGTCGCCGCCGAGCTCGCGGGCGAGCAGCCCGGCGCCCTTCGCGTTCAGCGCCGTCGTCACCAGGTGGGAGCGGTTGGTCGTGACCGCATCGCGGGTCGCCGCCATCAGCCGCTCGGGGTTCTGGTTCAAAAGCAGCGCCCGCACACCGAACTTCGCGACCTGCTCCAGCAGCGCCGCCAGCGTGCCCGAGGATGCCCCGTCGTATATCTGGACCTCGTCCAGCCACACGTAGAACTCGCGGCGCCGCTCTGGCGGGACCTCGGCCCTGGACTTCGCCGCGTGCAGGGCGTCGAAGACGACGAAGTTGGCGATCAGCCGGTCGCGGCCCGATCCCGATCCGGGACAGACGAGGACGACCTGCCCCCGGTCCATCGCCGCGCGAATGTCATAGGTCGCCAGCGGGTTGCCGAGGAGCGCGGCGGTGGTCGGTGCCGCCCGCAGCCGGTCGATCAGGTTCGTCACCGGCGTGATCGCGTCGGGCGCAAGGCGTGGGAAGCGCTCCTCGAAGAACTGCCGCACCGGAGCCGAGACGTGCGGCAGCACCGCCGCCCGCCAGTCGTCGTCGCTCAGCAGGACGGGGATCTCGAAGATCGTCGGCGCCAGCTCGGCTGGGACCCGGTGGGCGAGGTCGGCCAGCGCCTGCGCCGCCTGCGTGGTCAGGTTGAGCGCGCGGGCGTTGACCTCGTCCCAGCGAAGCGCCGAGGCGAAGGCATCGACCACGGCATCGACCTGGCCGGCGGCCCTCCTTGGCGAGCGGCCGGCGACGGCAAACAGGTTCCAGGCCGGCTGGCGGTCGGGGTCGGCGAGGTTCACTTCCACGACCCGCTCGCGCAGACCTTCCTCGGTCAGGTAGCCCTTGATCCGTTCAAGCGCGTCGAGGTGGGGATCGAGGAACAGGCAGCCGTGGCCCGATCGCGCGAGATGCAGGAACTGGCCGATCGCCGTCTCCGTCTTCCCGAACCGGCTGCGCCCGGCCATGTAGAAGAAGAAAGTGTCGGCCAGAGGCACGCCGACCATCCGCTCGCCGGTCTCCGTTTCGACCTTGCCGAGCGGCAGCAGCCCCGTCTGTCCGGCGAAGGTCGGCAGTCCCCTGGGGGGCGGCGGCACCGGGCCGCCGGAGCGCAGGACGTTCGGCGAGGTGCATCGCTTGCTCGGTGGCTTCAGCAGCCCGGCGATCTCGCTCGCGGTCACGACCCGTCGCCGGGTCGGGCGGAACAGCCCGGTCGCGAGGCGACGGTCGAACCAGCGGCGGCGCCCCGGAAGGTCGGAGCCTAGGAAGGCGATGCCGGGGATGCGAAGCCCCGAGACGCGCAGATGGTTCTCCCCGGCGAAGGCGTCGAAGGTCGCCAACATCCCGGCGAGCTGCGCCTTGGCCCGGCCGGGAACGGGCGAGACGACCCGAACCAGGATCTGCATCTCAAACAGCGGCTCCGCGGTCCCGAGCTTCCGGGCAAGCGCTTGGCGGCCCACCCACCGCGCCACCAGCTCGGCTGGCGGGGTGCCGCGCCGCCGATCGCCACCACCCAGGAGCTCGGTCAGCTCGTCCCCCGGCGACGGTGACGGCTGCTGGCGCCGAGCGCGGCGAAGCAGCCGCCGCCGCAGGCGCCGCCGCTTTCCAGGGGTGACCGGCAGCAGGTCGACGCAGATCGCTACGCGGTCGCCGCCGGCCGGGTCGATGGCGTCGATCGCGCGGGCGAGGCCTGAGAGCGGATCGGGATCAAGGCCAGCCGCCCGCAGCGGCTCGCTGCTTGGGCGGGCGAGGACCAGCTCGGCGCGGGCTACATCCCCCGCTTCGGGTTCGGGCGACGCCTCCGGAGCGGCGCGGAGCTCGACGCCCTGGTAGGCGGCCATCGCCGCGCGCAGCGCCCCTCGCGCCCGCTCGGGCACCTCGACCGTGTAGCGGAGCTTCCCGGCGGGGTCGGCGTCGAGCCTCAGGCGAACGGCGCTCGCGGGGGCATCGAGCAGGCCGCGAAGCGCTCGTCGTGATCGGCTGAGGCCGGAGGCGAAGTGGACGACGGACTCGGGCGAGGGATCGAAGGAGTCGGCGGGAACTGCGAGCATCGCCACGCGGTGATCGAGAGCCCGGCGAGTGACAACGAGCCGTGCGACGAGCACCGCACAGGCGAAGCTCAGCAGAGCCCCGGCGAGGCTGACGGCGGCGGGGTGTCCCGCGAGCTTATGGAGCGATTGCAGCCATCGAGGCAGGCTGGCGAGGACGAAGGCGACTGCGATAGCCGCCGCGAGGAGAGCGAGCGGGACTGCGTCCCGCCGGTCTGACTCACTCACGGTTTCGACCCCTTCGGGGGATAGATGCCAGCGAAACCCACCGACCGCAACGGCAGGCGGCAAGCGGCCTTGACCGCCGATCGACCGACAGCGATGCGAGCCGTAATGCGAGCAGCAGTGCGAGCAGCAGTGCGAGCAGTAATGCGAGCCGTAGTGCGAGCAGCAGCGCGAGCTGCGATCGGTCTCACCGCCGGCTCCCGCGGCCGAGGCTGTGGCGGGCGGCGGCCGCGACGACGAGCCGCGCCACCGGCGGGCAGACCGCATTGCCGATCTGCAAGAAGCAGCGGGTCCGCGAGCCCTGCCAGGGGTAGTCGGCCGGGAAGCCCTGCAGGACGGCGGCCTCCTCGACGCTTACGCGAACCGCGTTCGTGAATTGCGAGGGCCACTTGTCCCCCGGCTTCCAGCTCGGGTCTCGGTCCTGTGCCGAGGGCGCGGCGATCCGAGGATCGGCCAGCACCGTCGTCGCCGGCCGTCGCTTGGTCCACTCCGGGCGGCAGTCAGTCATCGTCCTCGCCCGCCCTTCGCCGAGCGCTCGACCGTCCAAGATCCCGAGGCCGAGTCGATGGTCCGCGCCGGGCAGGTCGCCGGGCGGCTGAGGCCTTGCGGGCGACGGCCGCTGTTGGTCTGGTTGTTGGTGAAGGTGACCGCGTCCTGCGCCCAGCCGAGGGCGTCGGCCATGCTGACCCAGGGCAGCAGGTCCTCCTCCCCTTCTCGGACCTCGCCGGGGCGGCGCGGGTTATAGGAGCGATGGGTCGGGACTGGCAGCTGCGCCGGCCCGTCGAGCGAAGCGACGAGATAAGCGCGCTTGCGGGTCTGCGGCACGCCGTACTGCTCGGCGCTCAGTACCCCGGCGGTCGCGTCGTAGCCGTGGGCGGCGAGAAGACCGGCGAACAGCGACCAAAGCTCGAGGACGCCGGGCACCTGCTCCAGCGCCACCCAGCGGGGTCGAAGCGCCACCGCCCAGCGCAGCGGCTCGACGGTGAGCAGCGAGCGAGGATCGCGGCAGGCGGCAAGGTGCTCAGCGCGGCTGTCGTGCCCGGCGGCGAGCTCGTGGGCGCAGGCGATCACTCGCTCCTTGTCGAAGCGGCCGAGCCCCTTGCCGGCGGTCGAGTAGGCCTGGCAGGGCGGCGAACCGATCAGCCCCCAGACCGGCGCGAATCCCTCAGGGTCGAGGGCGGCGATGTCGGCTTCGATCCGCTCATGCCCGGCGGCGCGCGCCGTCGCGCAGGCCCGGCGGTCGACGTCGATCCCGACCGCCCTGTAGCCGAGCTCGCGCAGGCCCTCGTCCCAGCCGCCGGCGCCCGCGAACAGGTCGATGATGCGGCCGGGCTGAGCACCGTCGTGCCGTGGCTCAGCCATCGCGACCTCCGCTCGGTCGGAAGATCGGGATGTAGGCCCGGCCCGAGTCGCGGTAGCGGCGCAGGAACTGATGCCACCCTTGCCGCGCCGCCGGGACGGTGGGAGCGCTGACGCGTAGGACGGCTCGGCTTCCCCGCGCCCCGGTCAGGGCAACCGTCGTCTCGCCGTCCCGGTACGGGACATGCTGGAGGGCCCGATGGAATCGGAGGGCGCGTGCCGCGCGTCGGGCAGCGGCGCTGCCCTTCTCGTCCTGGGGATCCTGGCGAGGAGTCGGCCGTCGATGCCCGGCGCCTTCGTCTTCGACCTCCTCGACCGGAAGGGCTGACGGCGCTGAGGAAGACGTTGCTGGTTGGTCGCCCGGCGAGGTCGGCCGCTCGGGCTCGCTGCCGACGAGGATGAACAGCGCCGCGACGCCGAGGAGGATCGCGCTGGCGAGGGCCAGGATCGTCCGCGCCGCGCTCGGGTCGAGCGGGCGGTCGAGCAGGGCGCGAAGCCGATCAACCATCCGTGCCGTCCCCGGTACTGGGCGGGTGGGCGTAGCCGAAGATCGGAGCCGGCATCCCGTACTGGACGGCTTGGCCGGGCAGGAACGGGCCGGAGCGGGCGACCCGGTTCCCGAAGTTGCCGTCGATCGTCGTGATCTGCCCGCCGGGGAAGATGCGCTCGACGATGCCGATGTGAGCGCTGGCGGTCGGGCCGCTGCCGTAGAGGACGGCGTCGCCGGGTGCCGGCGTCGCGCTCGGCGGCAGAACGCGGGCGCCGTTGGGCTCAGCCGTCGAGAAGGGCGGCTCGCCGGGAGCCGTGGCCCCGGTCAGGCCGCCGCCTTCGTGGGCCTCGGCCCATTCGTAGACGGTGCCCGAGTAGGCGTAGGTCGCGGTGCTGCCTTCCAGCGGAACGCCTGCCCGCTTCCAGACCCACGCGACGAACAGCGAGCACCATTCGACGCACGGCCCGTAGGGGTTGCAGTTCGATCCGGGCGGGTCCTCGGTGCGGCCTAGCTGGCTCTGCGCGATGCGGACGATCTCGTTGCCGCTGGCCCCGACCGCCGAGCTCGACCCGCAACCCGAGCCGCCGCTGGCAGCGGGTTCGGCTGCTGCCGGGCTCGACGGCGGCGGCGACCCTTTGCCGTCGAAGCCGTAGGAGACGGCGCGGGCCATGACCTCGTCGGCGTAGTTGGCGGAGCCATCGGCGCAGGCGCCGTAGTAGCCGCAGGCCGCTTCCCGGTAGGCGGCATAGGAGCCCCCGGCCGGCGGCGCGCCCTTCTCCCGGCGCAGGATGCGCGCGGCGGTGAAGATCGCGTCGGCGGGATTGTTGATGTCGGTGATGCCGTCCCCGTCGCCGTCGACCCGGTACAGCTCCCAGATCGTCGGTCCCGATCCGGGGCTGCACGCCGATCCCCGCACGTAGCCGATCTGCATCGGCCCGGCGCAGCCGGAGCTGTTGACCCCGGCGCAGTTGCCTTCGCCGCACTCCTGCTCGCCGATCGCGGCGAGGAAGCGCCAGTCGATGTCGATGCGCCGCCCGGCTTCCTGGAAGATGCGTAGCCGGCCGGGTGGGATGTTGCGGGTGGCGGTGCGCGTCGCCGGGGCGGCGAAGGCCGAGCCGCCCCCGCCCATGCAGGCGATCTCGCTGCCGAGAATCGCCATCACCGTGCCGGTGAGCGCGACCACCACGGTCGCGAAGACGCCGGTGACAAGGAGGACCAGAAGCGATCCGCTGCGACGCCGAGCGCTCATCGCCCGCCGCCGCCTTTTCGCCATCTGCGCCTAGGCGGTGAGGAGCTGCGGCCGGGGTCGGGGCGGTCCTCTACGCCGGGCTTCCTCAGGGACCCTTCGCTCCGCTCGCGCTCGGCGCGAAGCTCTGCCCCGAGGCTGCCTTCGCCCTCTCTCGAGGAACCCGCCTTGCGAGACGGCGGCGGGTCTGCTGGCGGCGTGCTCTCGCGTTGGGGCGAGCGCCGCGACCGCTCCTTCTCAGAGCCTTGCTCGGGCGGCGCCGCTTCGGCAGTCGCGTCCCGCGTGGAGCGCTTGCGCCTCCCGGCGCCTTTGGCCGAGACGCCGCCGGCCCCCGGAGCGTCGCTCGCCGATGGGCGCGCTGGAGAGCCGGAGTCAGGCGCGCCGCTCGCCGCCGCACGCTGGTGCTCTGCAGGACCAGGCACGTCGAGTGCTGGCGCGCCGCCGCCGACCGGCCTGCTGTAGCTGGTCCCGAGCAGAGGCGCCCGACGCCGATCGGAGTCGCCGCCCCGGTTTCCGACGACGCCGCCGATCAGGCTGTCGGCACGACCCGACATCGAGCGAGCGCCGCGCCGCAGCGGTCGCGAGAGCCGGCCGGCGATGCGCCCGCCCGCGTAGATCGAAAGCAGCTTCAGCGAGGCGTCGCGACCCGGTGCCTTCGGCCCGGTGGCGATTCCGATCAGGCTGTCGGCGAGGGTCTTCCGCTGGAGGAAGACAGCCCAGAAGAAAAGTGACTGAAGGCCGAAGGACATCAGCCAGCCGAGCTGCGCGGTTGCGCTCGACAGCGCGGCAGTGACGGCGAGGAGGACCGCCAGGATCAGCGAGTAGGCCGCCTTGCGCAGCAGGTAGCCGGCCAGCTTCTCCAGCCATCCCTTGAAGAAGTCATGACCGCGACCGGGAATGACCGCCGCGATCAGCGCGACCGGGCTGAAGGCGAGCAGGAGCAGCAGCAGGACCTGGGCGAGGATCACCCCGATCGAGAGCGAGCCCAACAGCAGAAAGGCGCCCAGCTCGCCGACGAACAGGACCATCGCCAACAGCAGCCGCTGGTACTGGCCGCCCTCCTCCATCGCGTCGGTGGCGGGCTTGTCGGCAACACCGAGGCGGTAGCCCGAGCGCTCGGCGCCGGGGAGGTCGGAGGCGTCGCCGTCATTCAGCGCCTCGTACTCGCGATCGCGTTCGTCGTGCTCGTCAGGGCCGAGGCCGTGGCGGAGGAAGCGCGGCGCGTACTTGTTCGCGTTGTTGACGCAGACCTTGCCGTCGGCGGTGATCTCGGTCCCGGCCTGGAGTCGGCGGGCGAGGGCGGCGTCGCGGTCGGGGCTCGCGGAAAGCGGCCGAACGGCGACCGATACCGGGTCCGAGTCCTCGTCGCCGGTGCCGGTGCGGACGCAGTGTTCGATCCCGCCGAAGTTGAGGACGACCCAGGGCTTGAAGACGAGCAGGTCGAACAGCGCGTTTGCCGTGTCCTCCTTCGCCTGCCGGGCGCTCGTCGCGTTGCCGTGGGACGAGATCGACAGGAACGCCCCCGACATCTCATTCGTCCACTTCGAAACGCTGCCGATCGTCGTCCCTGGCTGGGCGACGAAGAAGAGGGCCAGGACGACGTAGATCAGGGATAGGCCCAGCGCCCCCGCCGTCTCGGAGTAGCGGCGCTGCACCAGCGCCTTCCACATCGCCCAGATGCCGGCGATGACGACGGCGAGCACTAGCCACGGCTGGCCGAGGACGCTGGAATAGATCGAGTGGATCGCGCGAGCGACGGGCGCGAGCGCCCCGGCGCCGCCGGTGGCCTGGGAACCGTTGACCAGGTCGAGGCCGAAGGCGAAGCTGAAAAGAGTGATGAGCAGATTCGCCAGGAAGCTCGTCCCGAGCCAGAGGATCGAGGCGAGGAAGTAGGCGATCATCGGCGGGACGCCGTCCACGCTCACCCCGCCGGTCAGCGAAGCCTCGACCGCGTCGAAGTGCTGGTCGAGCGAGTAGTTGGTGAGCGGGTAGCGGCCGGCGATCCCCTCGCCGCCGACCTGAGGCGAAGGGCCGACGTTGCCCCAGACATCGCTTGCGGCGCCCGCGATTGGGTGGGCGAGGAGCACGATCAGGGCCGCCAGCGCGAGCGTCACGACGACGCGCCGCCGATAGCTGCACGAACCGCGGGGGCTCACGCCGGGGCCGCCCCAGGAGTGCTGTCGAGCGCCGCCAGCAGCTCGGGGAAGACGAGATCGAACTGCACCTCGCCGACCCGCCCGCCCAGGTCGCGCATCAGACAGAGGCCTTGGCGGTATTCCGTCAGGCGGGACCGCAGGGCGGCATCCTCGGGATCGAGATCCACCATGCGGAGCGCCCGTTCGGCCTCGGGAATCGAGTCCTGGCCGAACAGGAAATAGACCCCGACCAGCTCGGAGAGGTCGCCGAGCTCGGCGAGCCGCTGGGTCGCCAGCAGGATCGTCGTGTTCATCGAGCGGCCGAGTCGCACGAGGCGGTTCAGCAGCAGCCGGCCCTGAGTGGAGACCAGCAAAAACCACGCCTCGTCCAGCAGCACGATCTTGTGTCGTGAGCGGTCGTGGCTGACGAGGCGCAGAGCTTTCGCCGCGACCAAGGAGAGCGTCGCCACGGAGACGCGCTCGGCGCGGGTGTAGGTCTCGCGGGAGGCGCCGGGGTCGGGGAGGCTGAGCCCCGGCGTGCGAATCGTGATCGCCGAGGGCTCGACGGCGGCCATCTAGGCGGCCTCCTCAATAGGGGCGAAGCCGAGCCGCGCCAGCCCGAAGTCCGAGAGGACATCGAGCGCTTCGGCCGCATCCCGGCCGGCCTCCGTGTCGCTCGCGCGAAGGCGTGCGATGACGTAGAGCAGGCTTTCCTCGCCGGCCCGCACCGCGTCGCGGACGGCGCGGTCGATCGCGTTCTCCCAGGCGGGCGGCGGATCGCGCAGCAGCTCGAGGAGGTAGCTGGAGGCCAGCTCCTCGCGCAGCTCGGGCAGCCCGATCGCGAGGGGGTCGAGCTTGCCCCGGTGGCGCGGATCGCCCGACAGCTCCAGAACCTCGACTCGGCCCGCCAGCTCGGGGACCGCCTCAAGGTTGTGGTCGGGCTTCGGGTCGAAGGTGACGACGAGCGAGCCCCGGCGCTCACCGCCGTAGGCGATCGCCTCGCTGGCCAAGGTCTTGCCCGAGCCAAGCGTGCCGGCGAGCAGGACGCCGGACGGGCGGGCGGTGCGCGGCGCCTCCGTGGGGTCGTAGCGAACCGGCCGCCCGGCGCCGCCGGGGGAGTGCCCTATGTATAGGCCGCCCTCGGAGCCGACCTCGGCGCTCGCGGTGGCGGCCATCGCGCCGAACTGCTCGACGGTCATCTGCTGGAGGTAGTCCGACACCGAGCCGCCGTCGGTGCGCGGCATGTGGTCGAAGAAGAGCCGGTGCTGGAGACCGCGCGGCCGGTGCAGCCGAACCTCGCCGAAGCGCTCGCGCACCACCTCGACCCGCCGCTCCAGCTCGGGCCGGTCCGGTGCCCCGACCGCGATCGAGAGGTAGGCGCGCAACATCGGCGGGTGGGCCGAGGACTGCAGGACCGCCTCGTACTCGCGAGCCAGCTCGCGGTCGTCCTCCGCCTGCCAGCCGGCTCCCGCGTGGGCGCCTTCGGCCTGCTCGCGGTAGGCGTGCTCAACGTCGAGGATGCGCTTCCGCACCTGACCGAGCGCGTCGCGGTTGCCGATCCAGCGGGCGTGCAGGACGGCGTCGACCGGAAAGCCGGCATCCTCCAACGGCGCGAACAGCAGCTCGGCCGGGCCGGGAAACTCCGCCTCCCCGGCGAGCGATCCCGCGCAGAGGATCGCCTGGAAGGAGCAGCCCTCTTCGGCCTCGATCTCTAGCGAGGGCGGCTCTGCGGGGTCCTCGCTCATCGGCGCGTTCGCGCAGCGCCAGAGGTCGTGCTCCAGCGGTTCGTAGCTGGGTGCGCTCTCGCCTTCGAGGACAAGCGCGTCGGGCTGCCAAGCGCCCTCCAGCTCAGGCTCGGCGACGCCGCGACAGCCGCCACGGCGAAGCAGCCATTGCAGCTCAAGCGTGGTCGCTCGGCGCAGGCCCGCTACGACCCCGAGCCGCTGGAAGGTGCGCTCCTCGGCGCTCGCCAGCGCCTCCAGCTCGCCGCCGGAGATCGGGCGGGGTCCTCCGACGCCGGCGATTTCCTCGACCCGCCGCCTTGCTCTATCCAGGGCGCGGAGATGTCCCGTGACGGGTTCCTGCAGCGCAACGGCGACATAGATCTCCGGGACGTGTGATTCCAGCTCGCCGATGCGCTCCTGATGGCCGGCGAGGTAGCGCTGCCAGCCGTCGAGGTCGGCGTGGCGATCGTCGGCGGCGCCGACCAGCTCGGTGGCGTAGCGCTCGGCCGGGTAGGAGCGCTGCACCCGCCACAGCGAGAAGTCGGCGCCGACGAGATGGCCGAAGCGCTCCAGGCGATGCAGCAGCGCCCACTTCTCGCTGACCGGCAGGAACGGATAGGAGACGGGCGCCGCCCGGTAGAGCGCCGCGGCCTCGCCGCCCGGTCCGATGAGGACGTTCCGCCTCGCGTAGCGGAGCGGGAAGGCGCTCACGGCCTGATCTCCAGCACCTCGCCGGCACCGACCGCGAGCCTTTTCGCGATCAGCTCGTGCCGCCGGGGGCGGCCGCGGGCGGGACGGGCGATCAGGCGCCGCTGGCGAAGGCCGCTGCGGCGCACGCGCATCTCGGCGACGAAAGCCGTCGTGGCCACGCCCCGGACCCGACCGCGGCGCAGCTCGGAAAGATGCTCGTCGGGCGCGACCCAGAGGTCGCCGTCGCGAAGCTGCGCGATCCCGGCTGGGGGCACCGCCCGCCCCAGCGACCTGCGCCTCGGCGCCAACCGCAACGCGAGCCAGGAGATCGCGAAGCGGTCGGCGTGGCGGCCATCCGGGGTCGCCTGAGTCGCCAGGGTGGCGACCGCGATCGGCACCACCACCAGACGCAGCGGCCAATCGAGCAGGCCGAGCAGCGCGCCGGCGAGCCAGAAGCCCGCGAAGGCGCCGCCGCCCGCAGCGAGCGCGCCGACCTTGCCGCCGATAAAAAGACCGGCGGCTCCGGCGGCCCCCGCGACGATGATCGCCACCGTCACCGATGCCGAGCCAAGCGCCAGCACCCCGAGCAGCGCGGCGGTCGCGCAGCCGAGCCAGCGCAGCGGGACACCGCCGGGGACCGGCAGAGCCCGCCCCTCGATCTGGTAGATCCTCCGCTCCGGCCGGAAGATGCGCTGGTAGGAGCGGATCGGCTCAAAGCCCTCGCTCACGGGAGAATCTGCCTCCCGATCGCCCGCGCCGCGTCGGCGATCTGATCGGGGCTGAAGACCAGCCAGCCGACGAGGATCGCGGCGACGAAGTAGAGAGCCAGGTCGGTGAACTTGCGATTGATGAGGAACAGCAGGCCGACGCAGGCGATGACGCCGCCGAATATCTGCGCCGCCGCGTCGCGAAGCGTCGAATGGATGTTGCGTCCGATGTCGTTGCCGGCAGCCAGCGCGTCGGCCGAGCCCAGGAGGAGCGCGACCAGGGCGCCGGCGAGGAGGCTCGCGGCTCGGAGGCGGCGGCTCACGATGCCGACCCCTCGACCGAATCGACGTACCAGCGCCCGTCCTTGACCAGCTCCAGCCGGTAGACGACGGGGTAGATCGCGCCGCTCGCCGGGTCGCTGATGCGCGCCGCCGCGAGAACGGAACGCCGAGCGCCTTCGCCCGAGCCGAGCTGATTGACCCCGGTGATCCCCTGGAGCTGCACGGCGCCGCCGAGGGGCAGGACAGCCGCCCCCGGAGCCAGCAGGTAGGAGAGGGCGGCCTGATCGCCGGCCGCGACGTACTCGGAGATGAACTTCGAGACCAGCCCCTGGATGGCGGCGGCATCGGAGCCGGCGATGGCCTGGGGCCGCTCGTGCGAGTCAGCCCCAGGCCCGCCGGGAGCCGCGACTATCGAGGGCGCACCCAGCCCCGCCACCTCGCCCGCTTCGGAGCGGACGATCGGGACGGCGAGATAGAGGGTGCGCGCGTCGCGGAGGTCGCAGGCGACGGTGAGGACCGCGCGGCCGTCGCCAAGCTCTTGGGCGTCGCTGACCTCCGCTTGAGCGACGAAGGTCGATTCCGTCTGCGGTGGGACGCCGGTGCCGACCCGGACGCCCTCGGCGAGGAAGGGCACGATGGCCGACGTGCTCGGGTCGGTGAGATAGGCTCGGGCGAACCGCACCGCGAATGCGCTGCTCGCCGGATCGACGGC
>Ga0157298_10000020_pt1 | contig 48665 bp, 88 predicted proteins | sample NitcycUS043104R2_FD_108394 | JGI IMG/M metagenome (GOLD analysis project Ga0157298, IMG submission 108394) | Soil microbial communities from Arlington Agricultural Research Station in Wisconsin, USA - Nitrogen cycling UWRJ-S043-104R-2 | ecosystem: Environmental > Terrestrial > Soil >...
GGCTTCTCGCAATCTGTACGGCCTGCCCAACTCCATAGAGTCACATTCCGTGATCCGGCTACTCAGGGTGAGGTGACTCTCCGTGGCGCAGACTGTCCCCCCGAAGCCGGACGCCGTCCGCCGCAACGCCCGCCCCGGCATGACGATGCTCCCCGCCGGCGGCCGCGAGGGCGACGCGCCCGATTGGCCGCTCGACCTGGGCAATCCCTCCGAGATGCAGCTCTGGCGTGATCTGTGGGCCACTCCGCAAGCTGTCGCCTGGGAGAACTTCGGCTGGACGCGCGTCGTCGCCCGCTACGTGCGCTGCGTCATCATCGCCGAGGGCATGGACAAGGACGCCCTGTCCGAGTCCCGCCAGCTCGAGGACCGCCTCGGCCTCACGCCGAAGGCCATGCGCATGCTGATGTGGCAGATCGCCCCGGACGAGGTCGCCGAACAGCGCGCCTCGACGCCGGCGCCGAGCGCGCGGGGTCGGATCAAGGCCGTAGGCTGATGCCCTGGCGTGGCCCTCAGGAGCCGGGTGAGTTTCCGACCCTGGGCTACGACGTCGGCGAGTGGATCGAGGCCCACTGCGTCATCCCGGACGGCTACCTGCAGGGCCAGCCGTACCGGCTCACCGACGAGATGTGGACGTTCCTCATCCACTTCTACCGGCTCTACCCGTACGCCGCGCCCTGGCCGGCCCCTGACTCGCTGCGCTACACCGGCGCCCAGCTCCGGCGCTCGCAGAAGTGGGGCAAGGACCCGTTCGGCGCTGCCATGATCTGGGCAGAGGCGCTCGGCCCGACCCGCTTCGACGGCTGGAACGCCGACGGCGACCCGGTCGGTGCGCCGTATCCGACGCCGCTGATCGTCTGCCTCGGCACGTCCGAGGAGCAGACCGACAACACGTGGCGCCCGTTCGTCGCCTCCGGCCAGCTCGGCCCGCTCGCGAACGTGCCCGGCCTCGACATCGGCCTCACCCGGTGCCTGCTGCCCGGCGGCGGCAAGGTCGAGCCGGTCACCACCTCGGCGAAGGCCCGGCTCGGTGCCCCGCTGACGTTCCTCACGATGACCGAGTCGCACCTGTTCACGCTGCAGGGCGGCTACCGCAAGGTGGCCGGCGCCGTGAAGCGGAACGTTGCCGGCATGGACGGCCGCTGGCTGGAGCTCACCAACGCGTGGGACCCGACCGAGGGCTCCGAGGCGCAGGTCACGGGCGACAACCCGGACGAGCGCACCTACGTGGACGCGATCGAGCCGCACCGGGTCGAGGACCTGGCCGACGACGACGCGCTCTACGCCGAGCTGCTGCGCCAGTACGGCGACAGCTCCCGGGAGCGCGGCGGCTGGGTGAACATTCGCGGCCGGATCTTCGGCGAGGCGCGCTCGGCCAAGCACATGGAAGCCGACCGGCGGCGCTTCTTCCTGAACGAGATCGTGGTCGGCCAGTCCGTCTTCGTCGATCCGATCCGCTGGGACGCCCTGGCGCGCGAAGAGACCCTGGCCCCGGGCGAGCGCATCGCCCTCGGCTTCGACGGCTCGAAGTTCCGGGACGCCACCTCGCTGATCGCCTGCCGGTTGTCCGACGGCAAGCTGTTCAACCTGCGCACCTGGGAACGCCCCGCGGACGCCCTGCAGTGGAAGGTGCCCTCGGCCGAGGTCGACCAGGTCGTGCAGGACACCTTCGACGCGTACGAGGTCGCGCTTCTGTTCGCCGACCCGTACCGGTGGCAGGACTACCTGGACGTGTGGGCCGGCCGCTGGCCGAAGCAGATCGTCGAGTTCCCAACGAACGTCGAGCAGCGCATGGACAAGGCGATCGAGCGGTTCACCACCTCGTTCGGCGCCGGTCAGATCTACCACGACGGCGACGAGATCCTCACCCGGCATGTGAAGAACGCGGTGCTGGTGAAGGGCTCGAAGAAGAAGCTCCGCCCCGGCGAAGAGGAAGACATCGCCTCGCACTACCTGAAGATGGCCAAGCGCGGCACCGGCCAGCTCATCGACGCCGCGGTGGCCGCGGTGCTGGCGTACGCCGCCCGTGGGCAGGCCGTCGAGGACGGCGCGCTGGTGCCGGAGCAGACCCAGCAGTTCTTCGCGTCCTGGCGGTGAGGGAGACCCGTGACGTTCTTCGACCAGACGGTGACCGACCGGATCACCGCCGACGCCCGCCAGATCAACTTCCGCCACACCGCCCTGGCCGCGCTGCGGGCTTTGCTGACCGCGATCGCCGCGGTGCTCTACGCCGTCGGCTGGATCACCTTCAAGACGCTCGCCGGCCTCTGGTTCGCCGCCGCCTGGGTCGGTGCCGCCGTGAAGGTGGGCTGGCAGGAGGCCCGTACGGAGGCGGTTCATGGACAGTCTCGATGAGCTATTCCGGCTGGTAGGCGACGAGGACTGCGGCGTCGGCATCGACTGCCGGGCCTGCGACCGGGGTGGTGCGCCGATCGCCTACTACGCCGGCCTCGACCAGCCGTACCCGACCGACGCGGCGCCCGACGTCATCCCGGTCGACACCATCGATGCGCTACTGGCCGCCGCTGCCGAGCACGCCGCCGCCCACACGTGACAGGAACGGGGTGACCGGTGGGACTGCTCGAGCGTATTGCCGCAGCCCGCGGTCGCGAGGAGAGCCGGTTCGCGGCTGACCAGTGGCTCAGCGAGTACCTGATCCCGTCATCGTTCTCCTACGGCGGCAACAGCTACCCGTTCGGCATGACGCAGACCCTGGCCGGCCAGCGCGTTCAGCAGGTCTCGGCGACCCTGCCCGGCTATGCGGCCGCCCTGCGCGCCTGCCCGCCCGCGTTCGCCGCCCAGATGGTCCGTGCGCTGGTCCTCAGCCAGGCCCGGTTCGTGTTCCGCAACCGTCCCGGCTCGCGGACGCCGCGGCGCACGTTCGGCACCAGTGAGCTGTCGATCCTGGAGACGCCGTGGCCGAACGCGACGACCGGCGACCTGCTGGCCCGCATGGAGTGGCACGCCGGGCTGACTGGTAACGCGTTCGTGGTCCGGCAGCCGAACCGGCTGCGTGTGCTGCGACCGGACTGGACGGCCGTCATCTACGGCTCGCAGTCCGAGCCGGACGACCCGGCGGGCGCGCTCGACGGCGAGGTCCTCGGCTACGTCTACCAGAACGGCGGCATCGGCTCCGGTCGCGGCAAGCCCCAGACGATGCTCCCCGCCGACGTGGCGCACTGGTCGCCGCTGCCTGACCCGGAGCGGCCCGACATGGGCCAGTCCTGGGTGACCGCGGCGCTCGCCGACATCCAGGGCGACCGGGCGGCGACGCAGCACAAGCTGAAGTTCTTCGAGAACGGCGCGACGCCGAACATGGTGGTCAAGGGGATCACCGCGGCGAACCGCGAGCAGTTCGACGAGATCGTCGCGTCGATGGAGGAGAACCACGCCGGCGTGGCGAACGCGTACAAGACCCTCTACCTGGTCGCGGGCGCTGACGCCACGGTGGTCGGCGCGGATCTGAAGCAGCTCGACTTCAAGGCCACGCAGGGCGCCGGCGAGACCCGGATCGCGATGCTGAGCCGGGTGCCGGCTCCGCTGCTGGGCATCTCGGAGGGCCTGGCCGGGTCGTCGCTGAACGCGGGCAACTTCGGTATGGCCCGGCGCATCTTCGCCGACTCGTGGATCTACCCGAGCCTGCAGGACCTGTGCTCGGCGGTCTCGTCGATCATCCGCGTGCCGGGTGACGCCGAGCTGTGGTTCGACACGGCCGACATGCCGCTGCTGCGCGAGGACGCCAAGGACGCCGCCGAGATCACGTCGGTGCAGGCCTCGACGATCGGCCAGCTGGTCCGCGACGGCTACACCTCCGACTCGGCCAAGGCGGCCGTGGTCGCGAACGACATGAACCTCCTGGTCCACACCGGCCTCGTCAGCGTGCAGCTCCAGGTGCCCGGCTCCACTCCGACCTCTGCCCCGACAGGAGGCCAAGCGTGACCACGCTGACCGAGAGGTCCCCCATCTGCCTGCGCGCGGCCGAGTTCCGCGCCGAGGGCGACGCCGGCGACGGCCGCACCCTGGAGGGCTACGCCGCGGTCTTCAGCACCCCGACCCGGATCCAGTCCTGGGAGGGCGAGTTCGACGAGGAGATCGCCCCCGGCGCGTTCAAGCGCACCCTGCGCTCCCGGACCCCGGTGCTCCAGTTCGACCACGGACGCGACCAGCGCACCGGCACCGTCCCGATCGGCTCCATCGAGGAGCTGAAGGAGGACAGTTCGGGCTTGTTCGTCTCGGCGCGGCTGTTCGACAACGACCTGGTCGAGCCGATCCGGCAGGCCATCGCCGGCAAGGCCATCACCGGCATGTCGTTCCGGTTCGCTGTCGCCGACGAACGCTGGACCGACGCCAAGGGCGTGCGGGTCAAGGAGGGCGAGCTGGCGGAGCTGCTGTGGCAGCCCGGCGACCGTGGGCCGCTGAAGCGGACCATCCTGCGCGTCGACCCGCTGTTCGAGCTCGGCCCGGTCGTGTTCCCCGCCTACGACAGCACCTCCGTCGGTGTGCGGTCGCTGCTTGCGCAGCTGACCCCCGACGAGCACCGCACCATGCTGCGCGAGTTGGCCGCCGAACTGCGGCAGCACGCGGGCATCACAGACCTCGCCGTGGAGGCCAGCACCAGGGGTGCGGATGACGGCGAACCCGGTACGCAGCCAGAGAGCGGCGAGCGGCCAAATCTCACCATCCGCACGCGCGCCGACAGCGACGCGCTTCGCCTTCGAGGAATCCTGTGAACATCCGTCGTAAGCCGGCCCTGCTCGGCTACCGCAAGAACGGCGCCCCGATCTGGCTGGCCCAGGGCGGCGCCCCCGACCTCACCGAACAGGTCGCCCGCGGCCTGGAAGGCAAGGACGTCGCCGACATCAAGGACGGCGTCACCCCCGACGAGCTGCGGGGCATGACCCCCGACCAGCTCGTCCAGTACGTCCAGATCCTGGACGCGCACCTGCGCTCGATCCACCAGGACGAGGACACCGGCGAGCTGCGCGAGAAGACCCCGGAGGAGCGCAAGGCGTTCGACTTCGGCTTGAAGCTGCGCGACCTCGCGAACAAGAAGATCGAGGAACACCGCAGCATCCAGGAGATCTTCGGCCGCAAGCCGAAGGCCGTCCGGCAGGCCCTCGCGAACATCCGCCACGGTCTCGACGACAACGCCACCGTGACCCGGATGACCATCCCCGAGGCCCGCGATGCGGCCCTGCGGGTGCTCGACGACCGGAACTCCGTGCGGCACCTCGCCACCGACCAGGTCGACCAGGTCGAGAAGGCGATCCGCCGCAACACCGACACCGCCCGCCGGATCCTCGTCACCGAGAACGAGGGCTACCGCACGGCGTGGATGAAGCTGGTCTCCGAGCCGCACCCGATGCTCACCGACGACGAGCGCAACGCCGTGCTCGCCTACAACGAGTACCGGGCCATGGCCGAGGGTTCGACCACCGCCGGCGGCTTCGGCATCCCGGTGTTCATCGACCCGTCGATCATCCTGACGGCGCAGGGCTCCGGGAACCCGTTCCTGAGCCTGGCCAAGCAGGTCGACGTCAACACGAACATGTGGAAGGGCGTCAGCTCGGCCGGCGTCTCCTGGGCGTTCCAGTCCGAGGGCGTGGCGACCACCGACAACTCGCCGACCCTGGCGCAGCCGTCGGTGCAGGTCTACATGGCCCGCGGCTTCATCCCGTACTCGATCGAGGTCGGGCAGGACTATCCGGGCTTCGCCGACGAGATGCAGACCCTGCTGGCGTCCGGCTACGACGAGCTGCTCGTCGACAAGTTCACCCGCGGCTCCGGCACGGGCGAGCCGTTCGGCATCGTGACCGCGCTGTCGGCCAACACCAACGTCCGGGTCCGGGTCCAGACGAACGGCGCGTTCGGCCAGGCCGACCCGTACACGGTGTGGAAGGCGCTGCCGCAGCGGTTCCGCCGCCAGGCGAACTGGATGATGAGCGTCGGCGTGAACAACGCGGTCCGCCAGCTCGGCACCGCGAACGTGTTCCACGCCTTCACCGACAACCTGCCGGCCGAGTGGGCTGACACCCTGTTCGGTAAGGGCGTCTACGAGTCGCCGTACATGAACGACGTGACGTCGTCCACATCGGCTACCACGGAGCTCGCGGTCGTCGGCGACTGGTCGAACTACGTGATCGCCCGTCGCGGCGGCATGTCCGTCGAGCTGGTGCCGCAGCTGTTCGACGTGACCAACAACCGGCCGACCGGCCAGCGCGGCTGGTTCGCGTACGCCCGGATCGGCGGCAACTCGGTCAACGACCTGGGCTTCCGCCTGCTGGTCAACACCTGATCCGGATTCGCCTTCGGCTGGGCGGGTATTGGTGCTGACGTACCGATGTCCCGCCCTTCAAGGAGTTCGCCATGGCGGAAGCCAGCAAGACCACCGAGACCAAGAACGCCGATGCGAAGCCGGCGGAGCAGGCAACTGCCGCCCCGGGTGAGCGGCGTTCCGCGCCGGTCGGCAGCAAGCTCGCGCCGGCGGCCGAGTCGTCCGACCCGGCCGTGCACCAGCTGCTCGCCGAGATCCAGACGGCGCAGATGAACGACGACAAGGATGCCGAGTCCGCGGCCCGCAAGGAGCTGCGCCAGCTCGGCTACGAGTGACACGCAACCTGCGGTAGCGCACCGCAGGCGAGGCGGCCCCGGGATCCCAGGTTCCGGGGCCGCCGCATACCTGGGAGAGGTTTCATGGACATCGTCTACGCGACCGCGAATTCGTCGGTTGCCACCCCCGAGGGCGGCCAGGTCCTGGTCCGGGCCGGCTCGCACTGGCCGGCGAACGATCCGGTGGTGCTGGCTCAGCCGTCGCTGTTCTCGACGGACGCCCGCCACGGCCTGAACTTCAGCTCGCCGCCTGAACCCGATCCGGTGGTGGAGCAGGCGACGGCGGCGCCGGGCGAGCGGCGGGCCCGGCGGTGATCGAGCGCAAGGATTCGGTCGCGGTCGCCTACGTCTGCGACAACACGGTCATCTACTCGTGGGTTCGCAGCATGTTCGAGCTGCTCGAGTACGACACGGCGACGTCGGGCCGGGTGCACGCCGGCGGCCACATCGCGATGCGCTGCGGCACGGACGGCCTGGTCGCCGCCCGCAACGAGGCGGTCCGGAACTTCCTGAAGTACGAGCGGGCGGACTGGCTGTTCTGGGTCGACACCGACATGGGCTTCGCTCCGGACACGGTGGACCGGCTGCTCGAGGCGGCCGACCCGGTGGAGCGGCCGATCGTGGGCGGGCTGTGCTTCTCGCAGCGCGAGGACGAGGCCGACCAGCTCGGTGGCTTCCGGTGCACGGCGACGCCGACGGTGTTCGACTGGGCGCAGGTGGAGGGCCAGTACGGCTGGCAGGTTCGCTGGAACTACGCCCCGAACGCGCTGACGCAGGTCGGCGGCACCGGCGCGGCGTGCATCCTGATCCACCGGTCGGTGTTCGAGAAGATCGAGGCCAAGCACGGCCAGGTCTGGTATGACCGGGTGCCGAACACGACCACCGGTCAGCTCATCGGCGAGGATCTGTCGTTCTGCCTGCGCGCGGGCGCGCTTCAGATCCCGATCTACGTGCACACCGGCGTCCCGACGACCCACTTCAAGCACCTGTGGCTGGGCGAGCAGGACTACTGGCAGCAGGTCGCGCTGCGCTCGGCGCAGGACGAGATCTCCGCCCAGCTGTCGGCCGCGGATTCCGAGGCCGAGCCGGTGGCGTCATGACCGACCTCGTGGTGATCGTGCCGTCCCGCGGCCGGCCGCACGCCGCGGTCGAGCTGGCCGGGGCGTTTGGGGAGACCAAGGCCACCTCGCGGCTGGTGTTCGCGGTCGATGACGACGACCCGACCCGCAACGACTACCTGGCTGCCCTCGAGGCCTACCCGTGGACGACCGTGCACTTCGGCCCGTCGCCGTCGACGATGGTCAAGGCGCTGAACGGCGTCGCGTCGTTGTACGCGAACGAAGCATTCGCGCTCGGCTTCATGGGCGACGACCACCGCCCCCGGACGATGCACTGGGACGCCATGTACCTCACGGCGCTCGACCAGCTCGGCACCGGGATCGTTTACGGCAACGACCTGCTCCAGGGCGAGAACATCCCGACCCAGGTCGCCATGACCGCGGACATCGTCCGGGCGGTCGGCCACATGGCGCCGCCGGCCCTGACGCACCTGTATGTCGACAACTACTGGAAGGACCTCGGCGAGAAGGCCGGGTGCCTGCGGTATCTGCCGAGCGTGGTGGTCGAGCACATGCACCCGCTGGCCCACAAGGCCGCGTGGGACGAGGGCTACGCCCGGGTCAACGACCGGTCGATGTACCAGCACGACGGCGACGCCTACGCCGACTACGCCGGCTCGCACCTGGCCGACGACGTCGAGACGGTGCGGGCGCTGCGGTGACCGCCTGGAAGCTGTTCCCGGGCCAGGTCGCGCACGTGTCGACGCCGGAGTTCCACGCCGGCCGCGAACGCGCCGATCACCTGGGTGACCCGGTGCACCGGCCTCGGCTGCTGAAGGCGGCCGACATGGTCCGGCAGGCGGCGCTGCTGGCCGTCGACCCGACCGTCTCGGACCTGGGCTGCGGTGACGGTGGCCTGCTGTCGCTGATCCCGGAGTTCGACGCCTGGGGATACGACTTCACCCCGGCGAACGCCGCGGGCTGGCCGGAGCGCGGTGTGAAGGCCGAGCTGCTGGACATCTTCGGCGCCGACCAGGACCGGGTGCGCCTGGGCACGATCGTCGTGATGACGGAGGTGCTCGAGCACCTGTCGGATCCGGCGGCCGCGGTGCGCTGGGTGCGCGGAAACTCCCGCTTCCTGGTCGCGTCGTCGCCGTGGGTCGAGAACGGCCGGGCGTACAACGACTGCCACGCGTGGGCGTTCGACCCGGCCGGCTACCGGCTACTCCTCGAGGCGGCAGGGTTTGTGATCCTCCGGCATGAGCTGGTGGGCAACTTCCAGGTGCTGCTGGCGGAGAACGCGACGGCAAGGGCGGCCCTCCCATGATGCGCACCCGTCTGCGGCCCACGCCGACCGCTGACGAGTTGGCCAAGCTCTACGCGGTCCCGCACAACCACCTGAAGTGGGAGGACCACGTCTTCCGGGTGGACGTCACTTCGGCGCTGGCCCATCACCTGATGAAGCCGGGCGGCCGGGTGGCGGACCTGTCCTGCGGCAACGCCCTGATCGCCCGCCGGCTTCAGGACTCGCACGGGGCGACGCTGGTTCTGGGCGACTTCGCGCCGGGCTACGAGCACACCGGCCCGATCGAGCAGACCATCGAGCAGATCGACCCGGTGGATCTGTTCGTGTGCTCGGAGACGATCGAGCACCTCGACGACCCGGACGCGGTGCTGCGGCAGATCCGGCGCAAGACGAACCGGCTGCTGCTGTCCACCCCGGACGGCGAGATCGACGACTCCAACCCCGAGCACGTGTGGGGCTGGGACGCCGAGGCCGTCGAGAAGATGCTGACCGCCGCCGGCTTCAGCCCGGACCTGCGGGCAACCGTGGATATCCGGCCTGCGGGCGGGGTCTACGCCTACCAGATCTGGGCATGCCGATGAAGGCGCTCGTGACCGGAGCGGCCGGGTTCGTGGGTCGGCACACGGTCGCCGAGCTTCAGCGGTGCGGCTGGGATATCCATTCCATCGACCTTGAGCCGATGCGGGTAGACGTCGATCTCCGCAAGTCTGCTCACCTACACGTAATCGACGATGTGCTGAGCGCCTTCCAGGGGGCTGGACCGGGCGGCATCCGCTATGACCTGGTCGTCCACGCCGCAGCCTCGTCCCCGCACCGGGCCGCGATCGACGGCGAGCCGCAGCACTTCGCCCGCAACCTGCAGCTCGACGCGGCCATGTTCGACTGGGCGGTCCGCACCGGCCAGGGCCGGGTGCTCTACCTGTCGTCGAGCGCCGCCTACCCGATCGACCTGCAGGACGACCACGCCACCGCGTGCAACCTGCGTGAGGACGACATCCGCTGGACGGGCCGCCGGAACATCGGCAACCCGGACGCGGTGTATGGCTGGACCAAACTCACGGGCGAGCGCCTGGCCGATCAGGCGCGCGCCGCCGGCCTGCCGGTGACGGTGGTCCGTCCGTTCTCCGGCTACGCCGAGGACCAGAGCGAGAACTTTCCGTTCCGGGCGCTCGTCGAGCGGGCGCGCCGCCGTGAGGACCCGTTCGTGATCTGGGGCGACGGCAACCAGGTCCGCGACTGGATCCACATCGACGACGTGGTGAAGGGGATGCTCGCGGTCGCCGAGTCCGGCACCGACGAGCCCGTCAACCTGTGCACCGGCGTCGGCTGGTCGATGGCGGAGTTGGCGTACATCGCCTGCGACCAGGTGGGCCACAAGCCGCGGTTCGAGTACCTGACGGACAAGCCCGCGGGCGTGGCCTACCGGGTCGGCGACCCGGCGCGGTTCCACGAGATCTACAAGCCGACGGTCACCCTCGCCGAGGGCGTGGCCCGGGCACTCAAGGCCTAGGGGGCGCGCCGTGCCGCAGTACGCGACCGCCGAGGAGCTGGCCTCCTACCTGCAGGTCCCCTCGGTCGACACGATCACGGCCAACCTGGTGCTCACCGTCGCGTCCGGCCAGTTCTCGCAGTCGGCGTGCACCTGGTTCGAGCCGACCGCGGTCACCTACACGACCACCGGCACCGTCGGCTCGTCGATCCGGCTCCCGTTCCGGCCGGTCACGGCCGTCTCGGCGGTCCGCATCAACGGCGTCGCGGTGACCGGTTGGACACTGGTGAAGAACTCGCTGTGGCGCGCGGCCGGGTTCGGTACGTCCTGCAAGGTTCCGCCCGACGAGGTCGAGATCGACCTGATCCACGGCCTCACCGATCCGACCGACGACGTGAAGGGCGCGGTGCTGGAGACGGCCGCGACCGCATACACGGCCCCGATCGGCGCGGTGCTCGGCGAGAAGATCGACGACTACGAGATCCGGGTCAGCGCGTCCGCCGGCGGCGTTGAGCTGACCAGCGCGGCGCAGAAGCTCGCGCAGCAGTACCGTGGCACGTTCGCCGCCTGACGATTGCTTTCCGCAACTCCGACGATCTCGCGAGGTAGGTAACCATGACCGCCGGCCGATCGATCAGCAAGGACGAGCTCAACAACCAGGCGGGCGGGATCGCCGTCAGCCTGTTCGCGACGTTGGACAACGTCCGGAAGCTGAAGGCCGTTCTGGACGGCTACTCCGCCCAGAACCTGGTCGACAACTTCGGGTTCGTTCTCGCCGACGCAAACCTCCTGAAGTCGGCCGTCCTGGACATGGACACCCTTCGGCAGGTCTGGGAGGGCACGTCGGCGAAGACTCCGGCCGCCGACATGCGTGCGTTCGCCAAGCAGCTCCTGGGCACCGGGATCTACTGAGCCGGTAGGGAGGCGAGCCCGTGGCCACGCCGCCCACCTTCGTCGCCGAGTACGAGACGGCCTGGAACTCGAACAGCACCCCGAAGACCGCGTCGGTCACCGTCGTAGCCGGCGACACGCTGGTGGTCTTCGGCATGACCGAGGACGCGGCGTACACGCTGTCCACCCCGACCGGCGGCGGTCTGACCTACACGCTGAAGCAGTCGGTGGTCCTGACGGACTACTGCACGGTTTATGTGTGGACCGCCCCGGCCCCGACCAGTCAGTCGTTCACCATGTCGGTGAGCATGACGGGCTCGGCGGGCTGGTGGGGCTTCAACTGCGTCCGCTGGTCCGGCTCGTCCGGCATCGGCGCGACGAACAAGACGAACGCCACCACGGGCGGTCCGTCGCTGGCGCTGACCACGACCGGCGACAACTCGGCGATCGTGGCCGCCAGCTCCGACTGGACGGCCGCCGACGGCTCCTCCCGCACCTGGCGCACCGTAAACGGCATCACCCCGACGGCCGGGAACAGCAAGGAACTCACCTACTTCCGCGACGCCGTCCACTACGCCGCCTACGGCGCGTACTGGGACGACGCGGGCACCGCAGGCAGCAAGACGGTCGGGGTCTCGTCGCCGTCCAGCCAGAAGTACGGCATCGTCGCCGTCGAGGTCCTCGGCGTGGCCGGCGGGTCGCCGGTCGACGCCGACGCGGCCCTGGCCGTCACCGCGACATTCGCCGCCTCGGCGACCGGCTCGCGCCCTACCGCGGCCACTCTCGCGGTCACTACCGCGCTCGCCGCGTCCGCCGCAGGCACGCACCCGGTCGACGTCGCCCTGGCCGTCACGACGACGCTGACGGCGGCCGCAGCGGTCACCCCCGCGGGCGTTGCGGCATCTCTGCCGGTCACGACCACACTGACCGCGGCCGCCGCATATACCGGCGCCGCAGCAGCGAGCCTGCCCGTCACCACGACCTTGACCGCCGCCGCGGCCGCCGCCCGGCCCGTCGATGCCGCCCTGCCGGTGACCACGACGCTGGCCGCCGCAGCTACCCGCACGGCCACGGCCAGCGCGGCGCTGAGCGTGACCACGACGCTCGCCGCCGCGATCACCTACACCGGAGCCGGGGCGGCCACCCTCGCGGTCACCACGACCCTGACGGCCTCGACCGCCACCGTTGTCACCGCGAGCCTGTCGCTCACCACGACGTTCGCCGCGGCGGCGGGCCGCTCGACCTTCCCGTCGGCCGGGCTGAGCATCACGGCCACCCTGGCAGCCGCCACAACCCGGACCGCGACGACGGCCGCATCCCTCCCGGTCACGACGACCTTTACCGCGGCCAGCGCCGGCCAGCAGGCCATCGCCGCGGCGCTCGCGATCCTCACGTCCTTCGCCGCCGCGGCCGCCTCGGCGGGAGGCATCACCTATCGCCCGTTCGCCGGGACGACCGCCCGGCCCGGAACCGGCCGCACCAGCCGCCCGTTCGCGGGCACCACGCCCCGACCGTAGAGGGAGAACCATGGCAGCGAACATCGGAGAGGGCCGGGTCCTGCGGGTCTGTGACCTGTGCGGCGGCGTCGACGACCACCCCCGTCACGTCATCGCCGGAACAGCAGAGGACGCCTTCGCGAAGCCCTCCGACGAGATCCTGCAGAAGGTGATCGCCGCGGCCCCGAAGGCCGAGGTCGGCCGCCTGGTCCGCGACCTGGTCGACACGACCTCGTCCGACCGGCACCTGGACTGCTGCGCCGCCGCCGGCTGCCCGAACGACCTGTGCGGCCCGCAGGTCGCCGGAGCGCCCGGCACCGGAGCGCAGATGCTCGAGCACCTGGTGAACCTCGACGATCCGTTCGCGGACCGCGACGACGTGGTGAAGGCGGCCTGACATGACGCGGGGACTCTCGGCGGTCAACACCGCGAACGCGTGGCTGAACGTCATCTCCGGCACCACCTTCACCGGTGCGGCCGGATCGTTCATCCAGCTGCACACCGGCGACCCGGGGGCGTCCGGTACGGCCAACGTGTCGTCCGTGACCACCCGCCCGGCGCAGACCTGGAACGCGGCGTCGGCCGGCGCGAAGTCGGCCAGCGGCACCCCGTCGTGGACGTCTTGGGCCGGCACGTCGCCAGAGACGGTGACGGACGTGTCGGACTGGGGCGCGAGCTCGGCGGGCACGTTCTACTTCTCGGTCGCGCTCACCGCGTCGAAGGCTGTGCAGACCGGCGACACCCTGACTCTGAACTCGATGTCGGTGTCGCAGTCGCCGATCGCGGCCTGACGTGATCCTGCACGACCCGGTCACCCGGCTGCGTGCGGTCCTGACCTCGGACGGCTACGGCAACCAGGCCCGCAACTGGTCGAGCGTCACCTCGACGGACTTCCTGGTGCACTGGTCGGCCCGGACCGTCGAGGAGACGGTCGGCGACGAGCCGCGGACCTCCGGCACGGTGAAGCTGTTCGGCGGCCCGGACTTCGACCTCGAAGCCACGGACCGGATCGTCGGCCCGGACGGCCTGACGTACGAGGTTGACGGCGAGGTCATGCGCTCGTACGTGCGCGGCCAGCTTCACCACATCCGCGCCTACCTGCGTCGCATCGCGACCAAGGACTAGCTAGGGGGCCCGCCGCACGGGCACCGCTGGCCGGCCCGCTTCGGTCGGGTTATAGCCCCCTGTTTGGGCGGACCCCACCCCTCGACTGTACGCCGGAGGTGAGGCCGTGACGTACCCGCAGCTTCCCGACGCTGAGGCCGCGCTGGTCGCCTTCCTCGCCGCGCACTCGGCCCTCGCGCCGCTGCATGGCGGCCGCGTCGGCACCGAGCTGCAAGCTGACCTGGCCTGCCTGCAGGTGACCTCGCTCGGCGGCCCGCAGCCCTGGCCGTGGGAGGCCGCGCCGGAGTTCCAGGTATCGGCGTGGGGCGGCACCAAGGCCGAGGCCAGCGCGCTCGACCGCGCGGTCCGCGCCGTGGCCTGGGAGCTGGTCGGCACCGGCGTCACCGGCGGCCGCGTGACCGGCATGAGCATCCGCCTCGCCGGGCTCTGGTCGCCTGCCGATGACACCGGCCGTGCCCGGTATCGCAGCGACATCGCACTGACCGTCATGCCCTGAAAACCGGAGGACCAGTGGGCCCATTCATCGCCAAAGAGGACATCGCCGTCGGTGAGGCGCTCGCCTATGCCCGCGGCCAGCGCGTCGAAGCCGACGCCGTGAAGGCCAACGGCTGGGAGGCCCTGGTCGTCGGCGAAGGCACCAGGGAAGCCGCCGCCGTCATGGCCGAGCTCGGCCACCAGCCGGCGGAATCCGAAACCAAGACCAGCGGTCCGGCGAAGAGCGCCACCGCGAAGACGGAGGGCTGATCCGTGGCCGTCAACCCCATCACCTCGGCGGCGGTCCAGACCGGCCCCGGCCGGATCCGGTACGCGCCGCTGCTGACCACGATCCCGACGTTCTCGGTGACCGGGTCGAAGTTCAACCCGACGTGGACGAGCTGGGTCGACGTCGGCTCGACCGACGCGGGCATCACCTACACCGAGGCCGCCGAGACCGCCGACATCAAGGTCGCCGAGAGTCTCTACCCAATCCGCACGACCGTGACCGGCAAGTCCAGCCAGATCTCCGGCGTCCTCAACGAGGTCACCGACATCAACTGGAAGCTGGTCAACAACGGCGGCACGATCAACATCACCGGATCGACCGGCACGAAAATGTCGGAGTACATCCCGCCGCTGGCCGGCTCCGAGGTCCGGGTGATGCTCGCGTTCCAGTCGAACGGGGACGACGAGATCATCGTGTGGCCGCAGGTGTTCCAGGTCGGCTCGATGGAGTACGTCCGGGGCACGTTCGAGACCAAGGCCGGGCTGTCCTTCCAGTTCAACGCCGAGATTCCGGCGTCCGGCTACACCACGCCGTACCGCCGGTTCACCGCCGGGGCGCTCGCGCTCGGCTGATCCGCCCTCAGTCCGCCGCCTTCCGGGGCGGCTTTTTCGTGCCCGGCCGCCGCCCCCGAACCGGTGGCCGGGCACTTCGTTCGGGATGTTCGGGTAGGAGAAACAGTGGCATCTCTCGGTTCCTTCGGCGCTGCGGCGCGGGAGTACGACCCGGCCGTGGCCGAGCGCCCGACCATCGAGTTCTACGGCGAGACGTTCACCATCTGGGACGAGATCCCCGCCATCCTCGAGCTGACCCTGACGGCGGCAGCTGCCGGGAAGGTGTCCGCGTTCGAGGGTGACGTCGCGTTGCACGAGGCGCTGCGGCATGCCCTGTCCGTCCCGGCGCACGAGGCCGACGGGAAGAAGGTCAAGGCCGACGGCGCGCAGTGGCGGCGCTTCGCGCAGCTCGCGGCCGACAACTGTGCGCCGAGCGAGCTGCTGACCGACGTCTGCTTCCGGATCATGGGGTGGCAGGTCGGCCGCCCTACCGAGCAGCGGTCCACCTCTTCTCCTGGATCGCTGCCAACTTCGACGAGTTCGAGCAGCTCTGCCTCGGGCTCCCCGGGCTCGCCGGACTCAACCCCGGACGCCGCGGGCTCGGCTGGCTGAACGACGTCTCCGGCCGGCTGCTGCTCAACATCGCCGACCGGCATCTGCGGCCCACCCAGCACGGCCAGCGCTGCGTCCCGCAGCAGTGCCGTCCGGGCTGCCCGATCCACGAGTACGAGGCCAACCTGCACGAGCCGGTCCTGGCGTCGGAGATCGCCGAGGCGAAACGGCAAGAGGAACGGCTGAAGGCGTACGCCGCCGGCGAGACACCCGAGGGGGCGCCATGAAGACCGACAACCGGCCCACCTCGCAGGCAGCGCTGCGCGAGCTTGCGAACTCGGAGCAGGCGCAGGACGCGGCACGGGCAACCGCGCTCGACATCCGCAACGACGCCCGCCGTCTGGCGGCGAAGCGGACCGGTAACCTGCGGCGCCACATCGTGGTCGAGGAGTACACCGACCTCGAGACCGGCATCGAGGGCTTCGCCGTTGGCTGGGACGACCGGGCCTGGTACGGCTGGATCGTCGAGAACGGCACCGAGGACACGGCGCCGAAGCCCCACCTCGTCCCGGCCGCCATCAAGAACGGCGCGACCTTCCAGGGTGGCGGTGGGCTGTGACCGTCCTGCGCCGTGGATACGTCCCGGTCGAGCCGGATGTCACCGGGTTCGACGACAAGCTGAAGGACAAGATCCGGCAGCAGGACCCGGGCGGCAAGGCCGGCAAGCAGATCGGCGGCCAGCTCAACCGGGCGCTGAAGAAGGTCAACCTCGACCCGATCGACATCAAGGGCAACCCGCGGGACGCCCTGGCCGCGATCCGGGAGACGGAGCTGAAGCTCCGGGCGCTGGCCGGCGACTCGGCCACCGTCGAGGTGAAGATCCAGACCGAGCGGGCGCTGGGTCAGCTCGCCCGGTTCAAGAAGCAGCTCGGCGACGTCGTCGAGGACGAAGCCGCCCCGGTCGCGGCCCGCGGGTTCGTCAACAAGTTCTCCGAGGACGTCAACCAGCTACTGCAGAAGGCACCGATCAACCCGGGCATCGTCGCCGCGGGCGTCGCTGCCGCCCCGCTGTTGGCCGGCGTCATCTCCGGCGCGGTGGTCGGCGCGGCCGGTCTGGGCGGCGTGATCGGCGGCATCACGCTGGCCGCCCGCGACCCGGCCGTGCAGACGGCGGGCCTGCAGCTCGGCGCTACCCTCCTCGGTGGTCTGCAGAAGCGGGCATCCGGCTTCGTGCAGCCCACCCTCGACGGCATTGCGAAGGTCGAGCGCCGATTCAACGAGCTCGGCCCGGACCTCGACCGGATCTTCGCCTCGTCCCGGTTCGTCGACCCGCTGGTCAACGGGATCACCCGCGGCGCGCAGGGCTTCGTCAAGGGCTTCGCCGATGCGATCGAGAACGCCGACCCGGTCATACGTCAGCTCAGCAGCACCTTCGAGCGGCTCGGTACCGCCACCGGCGACCTGTTCTCCAAGATGGGCCAGAACGCCGAAGAGGGCGCTTCCGCGATCGGCGACCTCACCGACGCGACTGTCGAGTTCATCGACAAGGCCGGCGACACGGTCGTCGTCCTCACCAGGATCTACGGCGCGGTCGACAACTTCAACGACCTGTTCGAGAAGACCACGCACGGCCTGAGCCTCCTCGAGGCATTCAACCCGGCGGCCCCGTTCCTCTCGCTGTACGAGGCGCTCAACGGGACTAAGAAGAGCACCGAGCTGACCACGGCCGCGCTGTCCACCTACCAAGAGGTGCTGGAAAAGACGCGGGCCGCTGCGGGCGGCGTGGTTGACGCCAGTAAGCAGATGGTTGCCACTGACGACGACGTCAAGGCGTCCCGGGTCGCTTTGACGCAGACGCAGGAGGACTTCAACCAGTCGCTCGCCAACATGGGCCCGGCCGGCAGCGAAGCGACGAGGATCGTTGACGGCCTGCGGAAGGCGACCGCGAGCCTGTACGGCACGCAGGAATCCGGCATCGACGCGAACGAGGCGTATCAGGCGAGCTGGGACGGCCTGTCGGAGTCGGTCAAGTCGAACAAGCGCAGCCTCGACGTGCACACCGCCGCGGGCCGCGCCAACCGGGATGCGCTCGAAGCACTGCTCACCAGCTCTCGCGACATGTACTTCGCCGACATCAACGCCGGTGTTGCGATCGACGATGCGCGCAAGAAGCATGAGAAGCGCACGGGTGCGATCGAGCGGGAGGCCGGCAAGCTCAAGCTGAACAAGGACGCCACCAAGGATCTGATCGGCACCTACGGCAAGATCCCGGCGAAGAAGGAGACCGACCTCGTCCTCGACGGCGTCAGCAAGGTCGTCAGCGCGCTGAAGGACCTGTACGTCTACCAGCGGTCCCTGGCGACCGGCGAGCCCATCGGCTCGATCATTGCCCAGCTCAACAAGGAGAAGGGCCCGGCCAAGCGCTACGGCGGGTACCACACCGGCGGCTTCACGGGCGACGGCGGCAAGTACGAGCCGGCCGGCATCGTGCACCGCAGCGAGTTCGTTCTCCGCAAGGAGGCGACCAGCAGCATCGCGCGCACGCACCCGGGCCTGCTCGAGGAAATGAACGCGACCGGCCAGGTGCCGGGCTACGCCGCCGGCGGCCAGGTTGCCCCGGTCGAGGCTCGCGGCCTGCGGTACCTGATCAACGCCCGTGGCACCGAGATCCCGTCCCGGGCGCAGGTCGCCGCGAAGGTGACGCCGGAGTTCGGCAACTGGCCGTCCAGCCCCAGTGCCCAGCGCGGCGACTCCGGCGTGTGGCGCCGGGTGGTAGCCCTGATCAAGGGCACGGGGCCGGTCTCCGGCAGCTTCGGCAACGCGTACCGGCCGGGTGACCCGCTGTGGCACGGCTCCGGCCGGGCGGTCGACTGGATGGGCTACGAGCAGGACGCCCTGGCCACCTTCCTAGCGTCGAAGCGGCCGCTCGAGCTGATCCACCGCACCGCGCAGCGGGACTACGCGTACACCCGCGGGAAGAACAAGGGCTCGTTCAACGAGGGCCTGATGAACGCCCACCGCAACCACGTCCACATCGCCATGGATGACGGCGGCATGCGGATGCTGCAGCCCGGGATGAACCTGATCCCGAACGGCACCGGCCGGCCCGAGCCAATCGCCGGACCTGCGGCGATGGCGGCCCTCGGTGGCGACGTCCACATCCACATCCACGACTCGGTGATCACGAGCGAGCGCGCGGCTGTCGACCTGGTGGCGAGGGCCTACAACACCGCGGTCGCCGAACGGAAGATCAGGAAGCCATGACGGTCCGCGGCTACCGGCTCGGCCTGGACTGGTCGCGCGCCGGAACGTACGCCGGCCCGTACGAGGATGCGTCGGTCTCGTCGGACACCAGCATCGTGATCGACGTCGGCCGGGACACCTCCCGCGCCACCGCCGACCTCCCCGCAGGGACGCTCAGCTTCAAGCTCGACGACAGCGCCCGCGCTCTCGCCCCCGACCGCACCGCCTCGCCGCTCTACGGCAAGGTGGCCCCGGGCGTCCCGGGTCGGCTGGACCTGACCGTCTCCAGCGTGACGACGGCGCTGTTTGTCGGCGCCCTCGACAAGCTGACCTACGACCCGAACGAGTGGTCGCTGTCCGGCACCCTGATGGACGCATGGGGCCTGGTCGCCAGCCAGAAGATCAGCACCGCGGTCTACCAGGGCATGCGCACCGGCGACCTGATCGGCATCATCCTCGACGCGATCGGCTGGCCGGCCGACAAGCGCAGCCTCGACCCCGGCGCCACCGTCGTGCCGTTCTGGTGGGTCGAGGGCAAGGGCGCAGCCGACGCGATCCAGGAGCTGGCCGACAGCGAGGGCCCGCCTGCGATCTGCTACGTCGACCAGGGCGTGTTCGTCTTCGAGGACCGCCATCACCGGCTGCTGGCCGCCCGGTCGACGACGGCGCAGGCCACCTACACGCACATCTACCCGGAGGGCACCGGCCCGGGTGGGGACATCAAGATGCTGCGCGGGTCGATCAGCTATGACCACGGCCGCAGCAACATCGTCAACTCGGTCAGCTTCGAGGTCGACATCCGCGCTCCCGCCGAGACTGCGGTCGTCTGGTCCACCGACACGCCGTTCGTGGTGCCCGCGGGAACGACGAACACCATCCTGGCGCAGGCGCAGACGGACCCGTTCATCAACGCGGTCGTCGAGGCGGGCGACTACACGCTGCTCGGCGGCACGATCACCGTCGCCCTGGACCGCGACTCCGGCCAGGCGCTGGCCATCTCGGTCACCGCCGGCGGCACCGACGCGACCGTGGCGACGTTGCAGGTGCGGGCCTCACCGCTGTCGGTTGTCCGCACGGTGAAGGTCGAGGCCGAGGACGCCGGGTCGGTGCTGTCGAAGGGCCACAAGTCCTGGGACCGGCCGCTGCCGTGGGCGGGGCCGTACGACGCGCAGGCCATCGCCGACCGCATCGTCTCCACCTACGCCACCGCCCGGCCCGTCCTGACCTTCAGCATCGACGGCGCGATCAACAGCACCTACCTGGCCGAGTTCGCCGCCCGCAAGATCTCCGACCGGATCACGGTCCGCGAGGACATCGTCGGCGTCAACGGCCCGTTCATCGTCGAGAAGATCAGCCGCGAAATCGTCTCGCTCGGCGTCAACTCCCGCCTGACCATCACGTGCGAGCCGCCGCAGCCGACCCAGGCCGCCAACGCGCTGACCTTCGACGTGGCCGGCAAGGGCTTCAACGACGGCGCGTTCACAGCCGACGGCGTCGACAACCCAGCCACCCTGTTCCGCTTCGACGTCGCCGGCGTCGGCTTCGACCAAGGAGTGTTCGGGACGTGAGAACCGCGCTGGCCTACCTCAACTGGGGGCGCTGGGTGGCCGACTGCCCTGAGGCGGGTTGCTTCGACGCCCGCGCCGTCTACCACCCGGAGACCGGGCAGCGGCAGGCCGAGGACGTATGCAAGAACGGCCACCCGTTCCGGATCGACATGCCGCCGCCGTCCCTCGAGGCGCAGTTGCTCGCCGCGGTGGTCGAGCGCCAGAACGACGCCGACCGGAGCTGGTATCCGAAGGGTCACCCGCGGGCGACGCTGGCCGGCCTGCCCACCGGGCAGTCCGTCACGGAGCTGATCGCCGAGGGCAGGCAGGTGGAGACGTACCGGGCGGCGGAGCAGGAGAGCGAGCGCGGCCGGCTGCGCGAGTTGCTGAGCGGGCTCGGCCTGAAGGTCGGTCCTGATGGTCGCGTCGAGGGGAACATCTGATGGCCTGGTCCACCCCGCTCACCGCGGTTTCGAATGCGACGCTGACGGCCGCGCAGTGGAACGCCTCGGTTCGCGACAACATGCTCGTCACGCCGGCGGCGCTGGCGACCACCGCGGGCAGCATCTTCGTGGCGACCGGCACGAACGCGATCGCCCAGAGGACGCCGGCGGCGAACACGGTGCCCACGTCGCAGACCACGACCAACACGTCCTACGTGGACCTGGCCACGGCCGGGCCTGCGGTGACCGTGACCACCGGCACGACGGCGCTGGTGATGATCGACTGCGAGATCTCCCACGGCTCCACGGGCGTCTCGGCCTATATGGGCTACGCGATCTCCGGCGCGACCACGCTGGCCGGCACCGACACCACTGCGTTGAAGTCGACCAACGCGTCCGGTTACCCGATCGCCGCGACCCGCGCGATTCTTCAGTCGGTGACCGCCGGCAGCAACACGTTCACCGCGAAGTACCGGGTCGACTCGGGCACGGGCACGTTCGTGCAGCGCCACATCAACGTCATACCGTTCTGATCGGGAGGACCTAGTGGACTGGTCGGCGGGCTACGTGCCGCCCCTGCTGAAGGGCATGCACAGTGTGCGGGCGGACGTCGGCTCGTCGCCGATGTTCACCGACCGCACCCAGTACCTGGTGACGCTGGAGATGTTGTCGCTGATCAGCATGGTGATGAAGGTCGTGCAGGACCTCGCGCCGGCGACCGTCACCGATGCGTTCTGGCAGGCGCGGCTGAACATCGCGATCGACACCGGGCCGAACGGTGACCGGTCGGGCTGGCCGGGCTGGGTGTTCCTCCAGGTCCCGCCGGAGCAGCTCGCCCGGTACGGCGCGACCGAGGCCGACTCGATCGCCGTGCTTCAGGCGAAGATCAACGCCTACAACGCGGGGAGCTGACCATGCCCGCCTGGACCGTCGTCCCGTGCCTGCTGAAGCTGCGCGACGAGTTCAACCGGCTCAGCCCCGGCCGGGACAAGGGCGCCGACGGCACGATCGGCGACAGCAACCACACCTCGACCTCGGACCACACCCCCGACGAGGACTCGACCGCCCTGCGCGGCAAGGACGCCGACAGCAGCAACGAGGTCCACGCCCTCGACATCGACAGCTCCGGCCCCTGGCCGGACGGCAAGCGCGGGGACATCGAGGGCAGCTGGTTCGACAAAGAGATCAAGAAGCTGATCGCCGAGGAGAAGCGGCGCTGGCTCGATCCGAACGACATGTGCCGCCTGAACTACATCATCTGGCGCGGCCACATCTACGACAAGGACGACAACGACTTCGCGCCGAGGGCCTACACCGGCGCGGACCCGCACACCAACCACGCCCACTTCAGCGCCCGGTACGAGACCCGCGCCGAAAACGACACCCGCCCCTGGGGCATCTGGGAGGACGACGACATGGCACTGAGCAGCGCCGAATTGGACGACATCGCCGAGCGGGTGTGGGCGCGCAAGCTGCGCAACCCGTACAGCAACACCGACCAGGCAGCCGGCGACATCCTGCGGTACGCGCCGAGCCGGCAGGGCCACCTCGATACGCAGACCGCGATTGCCGCGCTGTCGGCGCAGCTCGCCCAGTTCGTCACCGCCGAGGCCACCGACGACGCGGCCCGGGCGGCGGCGCAGACGCAGATGCGGGAGGCCCTCGACGGCTTGGCTGCCAGCGTCGTGGCGCAGGTGATCGCCGCGCTGCCCGAGGGTTCCGACCCGGTCAGCCAGGAGGAAGTCACGACCGCGGTGAGTGCCGCGTTCCGGTCGGCGTTCGCCGCGTGATCCGGCTTGTGCCGGGCAAAGGCGGATCATGAGTGAGCCCCGAGAAGCTGATTGGCTATATCAGGGACGCGGGCTGCGTGCTGGTGGGCCTGGGCGGGATCACGTACCAGATCGTCAGCGGCGAGGTGAACGGCCAGCTCCTCACGACGTGCATGGGGCTGCTGGGCATCGCGGGCGGGATCCGGGTGTGGCAGCTGCGGCCCGGTTCGAGCACGGCTGGTCGTGGACGATCGTCGGGGTCACGCTCGTCGGGCTCACGCTCGCGGTCGCCCTCCTCTTCGTCGGCGGACGGTGAGCCGTGACCACGCCGAGGGTGCGGCTTTGGTACGCGCTGCTGGTGAGCTTCGTGGCGTGCGTGGTCGTGGCCGGTTCGTCGGTCGGGTATGCGAGCTGGGTGAACCAGCAGGCTGAGCGGCGCTCGGAGGCGGCCCGGCAGGAGTCGGACCGGCGCTGGTGTGCCCTGCTCACCGACCTGGACGACGCGTACCAGGGGCCGCCGAAGCCGACGACCGCGCTGGGGCTGAAGGTGGCCGAGGAGATCCACCGGCTGCGCCTCGGCTTCGGCTGCCCGGCACGCTGAACGCACGCAGGGCCCGGCGGCTGGTGACCGCCAGGCCCTGTCGCGCTTGCTGCCACGGGATCCCGGGGCCTCCCCCTGGGGCTGTGGCCAGCCCCGCCAGTCCGGCTGGCACGGTGTCGGTCGTTTGCCCGCGTCCGGGCGTGGAGGCCTCCTCCACCCCGCCGGTTTGCCCTGGTGGGGCGCGCCCGGCGGGGGCGCTGCCTGGCCGCCGGCACCACCCGCTGCGTCCTGACACCCCTAGCGTCGCACCCTGAAAATTCAGGCACAAGCGCCTGAATATGTCTCACCTGATCGGCTTGCTACACCTGGCCGTTCGGCTGATACGCCCCAGGTCAGGGGCTTGCCTCGACCCAGGTCCCGCCGACGGTCCGCATCCAGCGCCGCGCCGTAGCCCGCGCCAGCCGCTCGGCACCCAGCCCGGCGTATACGCACGCCCCCGGGCGCAGCGGGCCGACGCCGTACCAGCGCGCATACCAGCCGCCCACCACCGTGCCGACCGCGACGAACGTGGCGGCCTGGTCCCACTCGCCGCCGTTGCGCCACCGCTGCCGCTCGGCGTGCCGCCCCAGCGCCGTCACCCGCTCCATCCCGCCAGTAGAACACGCGTTCGAAGGGAACTGCCATGTCGTTCAAACCCTCGCGCGACCCCGCGCTCTACCTGTTCCTGGTCGCGACCGGCGTCCGGCTGCTCTCGGCCTTCGTCCTGCACGTCGACGACGAGACTCAGGCGCTGATCAACGCCCTCGCCACCGCGATCGCGGGCGCGATCGTCGCGCTCGTCGTGGTCCGCGACAAGCAGGTGCCCGCCCTGCTCGGCGTCACCCAGGCGCTGCTCGCGCTCGCGGTCGGCCTCGGCCTGGACGTGTCGGCCGAGAACCAGGCCCTAATCATGTCGTTCGTCGGCGGCCTCGCCGCGGCGTTCGTCCGCACCCAGGTCACCGCACCGGTCAGCTCCATCGGAGACCGCCAGATCTAGCACCGGGCCGCGCATCCTAGCGGCACCCACCGACAAGTTCGGCCCCTCGCCTTCGGGCGGGGGGCCGCTTTCGCGTGTCCGGGCTACTTCTTCTGGATGGTGATGTCCAGGCCGCTGTCCGGATGGTAGGTCCACCGGGCCGAGTATCCGGGCCAGGAGTCGGTCTGCTGACCGTCGAGCGCCCGCGTCCCGTCGATGTGCTGCACCACCGCGGCCGGGGCCTTCAGCTCCTTGAGGATGCACGCCTCGGTCTGGACGTCGACCGGGCCGAGGATCTGCTTCGTCCCGGCCGCGTCGATGATCAGCGTCCGGCCGCCGTCGGCGAGGGTCGTGCTGGTCCGGCCGTCGTTGCACGCCTTGTCGGCGTCGGCGAGCGCCGAACCGGACGCGCGGTTCCAGATCAGCGAACCGGCGCCGACGAGCACGATCAGGACGGCGACGATGATGCCGCGGGTCCGGCCCGACCAGGCGGACCAGCCGGACCGGGCCGGCGTCGGGGCCGGCCAGCCGGCGGGCTCAGTCGGCGGCTGCGGTGCGGGCTGATAGGTCATCGCGGCGTCCCTGCTCGATCGGTGACGGGTCGCTCACAGGGTGAGGCCGGATCGGGCTGGCGTCGAGCGCGCAGCCGACAGATCAGATGATCGGCCCCGGTCACTGTGGATGATCGGCCGACCTACTCCGCGCCGACCCACGCCTTCAGGTCCTCGACGGCGTAGGCGTTCACCCCCCGCTTCTCCCCGACCGGTGCCGGCACCGTCCCCACCTTCCGCTGCAACCGCTTCTTCGTGGCCTCGTACGACCAGGGCAGCACACCGGCGTCGATGGCGTCCCGCAAGGTCATCATGTCCCCGTCCCCAGGGACATTGCTGCTCAGGCCGCTATCAAGCCCCGCCGGGACTTCCGCGAGACCCCTTGCCTGCTTTGCGGTCAAATACGCAACTTGTACCTCAGTGGCCGTTCCGCCGATCACAACCTGCCAACGGCCCAACGTGCGACTCGCACGCGGCATCGCAGCCTCCGGCACGAGCATCTTCCACGCGTTCGTCGTGTACCGCGCCAGGCACCGGATGCCGAAGTTCTCCCGCGCCTCGGGCCCGCCGATCGCCCGCGCCGTCAGCATCTGCGCGATCGCCAGCACGTTGACCAGCGCGCTGCGGCCCATGAACAGGATGTCGGCCAGCGCGGCGATCGCCGGCGACTTCTTCGGATCGGACTTCTCCCGCGTCTCCGCCCAGTAGTTCGTGAGCTGCCCGATCGTGGCGTTCAGCTCCTCGCAGATCACGAAGTACCGCTCGCCCGGGACCCAGTCGTCGTCCTCGTACAGCGCCATGTCGTTGCGCTCGTTCGCCAGGCCGGCCAGCCGGATCAGCGCGTCGTGCATCTGGTGCGGCTTCGTGCAGTAGTCCACGCCCGGCAGCCCCACCGCCCAGCGGTGCGAACCCTTCCGGTCCAGGATGACCACCCGGCCGCCGCGCCGGAGCACCTGCACCGCGATGAGCTGGGCGAGGACGCTCTTGCCCGCGCCCGAGCCGGCCGAGAGCGCGATGTGCGGGCTGTCGTCCTTGAGCGAGATGATGACCGGCACGTCGCCCGGCCCCTGGCCGACGTAGAACTCCCACTCCTGCAGCCGGTCCAGGTGCCGCATGACGTGCTCAAGGTTCACCTGGGCGGGCGGCCGCTTGCGCACGGTCCAGCGGGCGCGGACCCGGCGGCCGACCTGGTTCCACGACTCGACCAGGTCGGACACGGGGATCTTGCTGGTGATGATGCTGCTCACGAGCTGCCGCTGCTCGGCGGTCAGGTACGGCGTCTCGACCAGCAGCTCGATCCGCGGGCCCAGCACCTCACCCGGCCGCCGGAACACGACCAGCTTCGACGTGGCGGGCCGCGCCCAGCCCTGCACCCGCCACACCCCGCGCTGCACCCGCTCCGGCAGCCAGCGCAGCACTGGCTCCACCCGCTCGCCGTACCAGCGCCGCGCCGCCACCTCCGCCGGGGACAGCGGCTTCGCCAGCCGCGGCGTGAGCTGACCGAGCGCCGGGTCCACCAGCAGCCGTACCCGGATGTCGTCCAGGCCGAGTGCGGGCGACATCGCGGCCAGCGTCGGCGCGATGTACTCCCCGACGAACCGGGACCGCCGGGCGAACCGCGGCCCGCGCCACACGGCCAGCAGGACCAGGGCGCCGACGACAACCTGGGCGGCCGTTTGGTCGAACATCGCCACCACGACGGCCGGGGGCAGGCCGAGCCGCCACGCCTGCCGCTGCCACCCGGCCAGCCGGGCCGGGCCGGGCCGCAGGTAAGGGTGCCCGGTCCGGCCGTCGATGGGCCGGCCGGAGGCGTACCGGTAGAGCCAGTGCTTGCCGTCGTCGGCCACGTCGTCCTTTCAAGGTGGTGGCGCAGGCCGCGTCGACTGCGACCTGCGCCCCTCTTACCTGCTACTTCGGGTCGTTGTCGAAGATCCCGGTGCCCTTCTTCGCCATCAGCCGTTGCCGCCCTTCGCCTGCTCGTTGGCCAGCCGTCGGTAGGCCTCCTGGCCGGCCTGCTTGGCCGTCTTGCCCTCCTGCCGCAGCTCCTTCTTGACCTGCTCGTACTTTTTGTCCGCCATCTCGTTCACCTCCTCTCAGCTCTCCTCTGTGTGGACGAGGTGCCGCAGCGCGGCGCCCATGCCGAGCACGGCAACCGGGACGCCGGACACGGCGAGCGTGATCCACCACGGCGCCGAGGTCATGCCCGCCGCGATCATCAGGTGGTACGCCGCCTGACCTGCGAAGCCGAGGACCAGCGAGCCCATCGCCGACCACCGGGCGAACCTGCGCGCCTTGGCCGGCACCGCCCCGGACATCCACACGTTCAGCGCGTACGCGGCGTAGGCCTCCAGGCCGATGGGCAGGGTGATCGCCGTGTTGAGCTGGGCGTCGTCCCAGATTCCCGGCAGCGGGTGGACGATCCCGAACCCGGTCAGCCGGCCGAGGTCGACCCACCCGGACCAGATGGCGACGAACGCGCCGAACGCGATCAGCACCACCGGCCACGACCGCGGCCGCCGACGGGCCGGGTGCTTCCCGGGTGCTTCCGAGATCACCTCGGCGGGCAGCGGGGCGGCAGGCTCCAAGACCATCGGGACCTGGTCGGCGTTGACGGTCGGGAAGCGGACCCGCGGGACCGGCCCCGATCCCGGGTGGCGCTTCCGAGACGTCAACCGGCGCAGCGTCTTCCGGGCGTCCCGGCGCCGCTGCACGCCAGCCTCGCGGGCCTCGTCGCCGAGACGCGAAAGCACCTCGTTGACGACCGGCCACCCCTTCGACAGGTGCCGCTGAAGCTCCCGCTTCGACGGCAGCCGGCCGCCGGCGGTCAGCTCGCGGCCCCTCGCGAGGAGGTCGGCGTCGACCTCGACACGGCCGTTGTCGGTGATCGTCATCGCGCACCGACCTGGTCGCGCTCGGCCGCTGGCTCGTCGGCGGGGCTGAGGTCATCGGCGATGCGCCGCTCCATCAGCAGCAGCGTCACCCAGCCGACGCCCCACGGCACGACGACGCCTGCGGCCACCAGCTTCGCGCTGACGTCGGCGAACGGAAGGTAGGCGGGCGCTGCGATCCACAGCGAGGTGGCGGTCGTGCACAGCGCCGCAGTAGCGGCGAGGCGCTTGAGGCCGACCCGCGGCAGCGACAGGGACACGCTGTAGGGGAGGCTGCGGAGCCACGTAGCGGGTGTCATGACACCCACGCTAACATGGGTGTCATGACACCTACAACCGTGACTACGCGATCAGGTCATGACACCCTGATCGGCGTGACGTCGAAGGGCACCGACCGCCGGACCATCCGGGTCGAGCCAGACCTGTGGGATGAGTTCGGCGTCGCTGCTGACGCACAACCCGACAAACGGTCGGGCGTGCTGCGCGAATTCATGCGCTGGTACCTCGGCAAGCCCGGCGCCGAACTGCCGAGTCGCCCGGCCGCCGACGATGAGTGACAGCCCGAACCTCGACGAGATCCCGGTCGCGCTCTACCGCTTCTTCGACGCCGATAACGAGCTGCTCTACGTCGGCATCACGATCAACCCCAGCGCGCGGTTCGCCAAGCACCGAGCCGTCGCGGCCTGGTGGTCGGCGGCCGACCACAAGACGATCACCTGGTTCGACACCCGAGAGGACGCGGTCAAGGCCGAACTGGCCGCCATCCGGTCGGAGAGCCCGCGCTACAACCTGGCCGGAACCAAGGCCTTCAACGGTGGCGGAGGGCGGCCCGTCACGGTGCTCACCGACCAGCAGCGCGCTGCCCTCGCCGACCTCGCACTGAAGGCCGACGCGGCGCGCGACGCCGAGGCTCTGATGTGGCAGGCGGCGCTGGACGCGCGGGCTGCCGGCGTTCCTGACGTGCTTCTGTGCGAGGAGTCGGGCCTGAGCCGGGCCACCCTGAACCGCAAGTTCGGCCCCCGGCGCGAGCTGCTGGCGAGCCGATGACCTGACCGCCTGGGACGCAAGAACGGCCCCTCACCTTCGCGGGTGAGGGCCGTTCTGCGTTGCTCAGCTCTCCGGCTTCTCGGCGATCTCGGGCCGGTGCTCGCGGATCCAGCGTTCGACGTCGGTGGAGCGCCACACCTTGCCGCGGGCGAGCTGCCGCCACGGGTCGGGGAAGTCCTTGCGGCCCACGATGATGTAGGCGCGCTGGGTGGAGACGCCGAGGCGTTCGCGGATCTCCTGCGCGCCCATCGGGAACAGCTCCTCGGCCATACCCCTGAAGGTAGACAGCCCGTGATCTTGATGTAACGCAAACGGTCTAAGGGGTATGGCCTAGGGGGTTGATATGGACTAACCTCCCCTGCATCGGGAGGCGGGTGTCAGGCAGGTAGGCCGGCGCCCGTCGCCCTCCCGCAGCGGAGGGGTTGAGGCCATGTACCACCAGGGCGACCGCGTCACCATCGAGCCGATCGACGCCGACCCGTGGATCCTGCACATGCAGCAGCAGGTCACCGTCGACTCCCGGCACGCGGGCGGCGGCTACATGGTCAAGGTCGGCTCGGCGTCGGACGACAACACCGTTCATGGACCGATCCCCGACGCCCGGCTCCGGCCCGGCTGGGTCGAGCAGGACGGCACGGTCCGCGTCGGCATGAACGGCCGACGCCCGTGAAGGCCTGGATCCACATGCTGTGCGGCAGGGCGGCGAAGTTCCCCGCGGGCACCGACCCGAACGCCAAGCAGACGCCGTGCCCGAACTGCGGCGTCGCTCTCGGCGGCTGGGCTCCGGCGTGAACGGCCCGGTGATGGACTTCTTCGCCACCCCGGCGCCCCTCGGGCGCAAGGGTCAGGTGCGGTCTCTCGGCGACCGGAACCGGCGGGTGCTGGCCAAGCGGGCCGGCGACCCGAAGGGCTCGGCTGAGGCGTGCGAGGACCTGGAGCGCGCGCACCCTGGCATCGTCGTCTGCTGGTTCCCGCGCAACACCTGCCGCGGCTTCGAGCGCGATCCTGGCTTCTACGCCTGGCCGGCCGGCACCGATCCGGGTTGGATGTCGACGACCGGCTGGGTACGGCGGCACGAGTGGTACGGCGCGACGGCCGAGGAGCTGGCCGTACAGCTTCCCTAGTCCTCGGCCGGGTCGGGCCGGTGCACGGCCGCCCATGCTTCGACGTCGTCGCGGTGCCAGACCCTGCCCATGGCGAGCACGGCGACCGGCCGCGGGAAGTCGGGACGGCGGACGATGGAGTCGACCCGCTGGGCGCTGACGCCGCCGAAGCGCACGCGGAGCTCGGCCGTGCCCATGAGCGGAATCGGGTCCATTGGGGCGACCGTAGGGATACCGCAAGTTGCTGATCATCACGTTGGTGACCACCAACTAGGCAGCCCGCATCCTGCACCGAGAGGTAGCGCTTGGCAACAGTCTGTGCGGGGGAATGGCCGATCATCCCATTGCACTGTGTCTGGACGTGATCACTGAGCGTGGATCTCGGGGGTCGGGTGGGCCGTTACGACGATGACGTTCCCGCAGCTCACGGCGAATAGTCGGCACTCTCAGAGATCCACCGGGGAGGGATCCAATGCTCAACGCGGTCAACGCAATCATCTATCTACCGATCGGCATAGCCCTCGACAGCGTCTACTCCAGACAGTGCATGCAGCACGTCGTCCGCCGCGGCTACGAGCTGCTCACCATCGTCCAGCAGTGGTCCGCCGTCGAGCAGCTCCTGAAGGCCGGCCGCGCCCAGGTCGTCGTCTTCGCCAGCCGGGATCACTGGAGCGACGACTTCTCGCCGCGGATCGAGTTCGTCGGCGAAGACACCGTCGACCTGGTCCGCATCGGCCGCTCCCGGCCACGCAACGAGCGCCGGACGGGCGACGACCGCAGTCGCCGCCCGGGCCGCATCACCCGCTGAAGACCGATCACACCGCGACCGGAAGGCTGGCCACAGCGGCCGCCATCCGGTCGCGATTGACCTCTACGTATCTCCTGGTGGTGCCCGGTTCGGAGTGGCCGAGTAGCTCCTGCACCGCGACCAGATCCCGGGTGCTGTCGTAGGTCATCGTCGCGAACCGGTGCCGCAGGGTGTGCATGCTGATCCCCCGGAAGCCGAGCTTCGCAATCCGGTAGTTCCCGCGGTGCGCTACCTGCGCCGCCGTCAGCCGGCGGCCGGCATCGTCGACCGCGATCGGGCCGGACGGCAGACCCTTGACCGCCTCCCAGATCAGCGGATGGCACGGCACGAACCGCTCCCGGTCACCCTTGCCGTGCAGCCAGATCCGCTCGGCCGTGATGTCATCGCGGTTGAGCCGGCTGATCTCGATGCACCGCAACCCCCCGAATGCGGCCAGCAACACCCAGACCAGGAACGGCATCGGGATCCGCCCCCGGATCTCGGCCAGGATCCGCTCCGGCGCCGGCTTCGGCTTGCCCTTCGTCGGCTTGATCTCCGGCAGCTCCGCGGTCGCGTCGAAGTCCAGCCGGGGCCGCTTGGGATCGGTCGCCCACCGGCCGAACCCCCGCAGGATCCGCACGTAGTGCGAGCGGGTCGTCTTGCCGCGCTCGCCGCCGCCGCGTTTGGCCGGCGACGTGGAGAACAGCCAGTCCTCGAGCTCCTCGGTGCTGGCCGAGTACAGCCCGTACGGCAGCTCCCGGTCGGCCTGGCGCAGGGTGCGGACGTAGGTGGCGATCGTGTTGGGGGAGCGGTCGAGCCGGCGCAGGTGCCGCTCGTAGTCGTCGATCAGGTCCACGGTCAGGCTTCCTCTCCGGCGAGCGCTTCGGCCAGGGCGTCGAGCACGACGAGCGTGCCGACGCGGGCCTGGCGATCGGTGATGGCGGGGCTGGCGTGCAGCGCCTCGATCTGGTCGACGGCGACGGCGTAGGCGGCTTCCGGTGCGCGGTTGCGCATCCGGTCGGCGAGGGTGCCGACGAGCTGGTGTCGGGCGCTGGCGCGGTCCATCGTCCGAGCGTTGTCCGGTGTGCGGGATCTGGGCATCGGTCGCGGACCTATCGCTGGGTGGGCCGGTCGCCGGGGCGGACCGGGTTGGGCCGCCGCTTGCGTGCCGGAACGGCTGAGACGGGGCGGGTGTGGCCGGGCTTCGGCTGCCTGATCGGCCGAGGCGGCTTGCGGGATTCCGGCACCGGGCTCACCCCTTCGGGTCGGCCGACGAGAGCTTGTCCTATCGTCACGAGCCGCTCGGCGGGCGCTTGATCAAAATCCCGCCCCGACCCCCTGTCCTTGGGGATCAGGTCGGCGATGTCGACGTCGAGGACCTGGGCGATTGCCTCCAGGTCGTCAAGGTCGAATGCGACTGCCCCGTTGAGCCGCCGGGAGAAGTACGGCTGGCTCTTGCCGATCTGTTTGGCGAGCTGGACGCCGCTCATCCGGCGTCTGGCCAGCAGTGCTCGGACCTCTTCGGCGACTGCTGGCCCTAGCCGCCTCTGGGTTGACCCCTCATCCATGCGTTACATGTTGGTCGGTCACCGACCATGAACGCAAGCCTTAGACGGTGCCTAATCGACGTAATCCGATGCGGTAGACCTCTGACCTGGCAGTAGTCTTTTTCCTTGACTCCTATGCGCTAAGCGACTAACTTAGTCGGCATGCCAGCATCCCCCTTCACAGAACTCGTCGCGGAGAACGTCCGCGCCGAGATGGGCCGCGCTCGCGTCTCCGGCGTTCAGCTGGCTGCGCTCATCGGGAAGACCCACCCGTACATGTCCCGCCGCCTGACCGGAAAAGTCGCTTTCGACACGGACGACCTGACCGCGATCAGCAGCGCGCTCGGCATCAACGTTCTCGACCTCATGCGGGCACCGGAGCGCGCGGCATGAGCCGGGACTACGTCGCGGAGATGCGCGCGGTCATCGACGCCGAGGCGACCGGGACGTACGTGCCCGGCATCGTCGCGGCCCACATCGTCGAGAAGCTCCGCGAGACCGACGGCGAGTTGCTCTCCGGCTGGCTCGATGCGCAGGCCGAGACGTTCATCCGGCAGGCGATCAACAACCGCGACAACTCCCAGCGCACGGCGGCTCGGCACTCGCGCCCTCGGTCGGTGTTCGCGGACGACGCCGAGGCGGCCGAGGCGGGTGAGCCGGAGCGGTTGGCCGGCTGGCTCGGCACGCGGTTCACGGTCGAGGACGGCTCACGCAAGCCGCTGGCTGAGCTGGCGCACGACGAGCTGCTCTTCGTCGCCGACGCGTACGAATCCCGGGCTCGCGAGAACAAGCTCACGGCCGCCTTCGCCAAGGCCATCGCCCGAAAGGTCAAGACCGGCGTGGTCGGCGATCACTTCACGGATGACCAGCTCAGCACGATGTGGGACTCGCTGAGCGGGCGTTGACGGATGACAACCCACCCCGAGGCATACCGGCCCTCGCCTTCCCGTCCCGACATGCCTTTCCTGCCCCCGGCCGTCCTCGCCACCCCGACCCAGCCCAGCGCGACTATCCAAGTCCTCCCCTGCCAGGCCCAATCCGCCCCGACTGCCCTTCCCATGCCTGCCCTTCCCGCCTCGACCCAGGTCGACTCCCCACTCCTTCCCAGCTCCACGCGTCCCGCCCCGACTCCCCATCCCGTCGCACCCCCCGACCGCGTCTCTCCCGACTTCCCTCCCCTTGCCCCGGCCCTCCAATCCTTCCGACTACCCATCCCCGCCCCAGGCCTCGCGACCCCGCCCGGCCCATACCGACTACCCGACAACCCGGCCCGCAGCTCGCCCCATCAAGCCCGATCCCTTCCCCGTCCGACTGCCCATCTCAGCCCAGATCTGCCCGGCTCGGCTCACCTCCCTCCCGACTTCCCAGGTCTCGCCAAGGCTCCACTTCCCGCTCCGACGCCCCCGCCCTTCCCCGCCCAGCTCGTCTCGCCGCGCCCCACCCCGCTCCGACTTCCCGACCCACCTGCAACCCATCCCCGGTCCATCCCAGGCCCTCCCGTCCCATCCCGCGCCGACTTCCCGCCGCAACCCGACCCTGGCCCTTCCGCCTCCGACTGCCCTCGCCTACCCCATCGCCGCCCCCGCCAAGCCGACTACCCAGAGATCCCCTCCCCATCCCGACCCCTCCGACTACCCCAAGGAGACATGACGTGACCAGCGTGTTTGCCAAATTCCAGCCCGACATGTTCCCGTACCGCTTCTCCGGCGAGCTGCTCGTCGGCTGCATCGCCGGTGGCACCCCGACCGACCCGAACGTCGCCGAGGGCTGGATCAAGACCAAGCTCGGCGCGAAGGACGACCTGCTCCGCGAGATGGTCGCCGAGACCATGGTCGAGCGCGGCGTCACCGCCGACGAGGCCGCCAAGGTCGTCGACAGCCTCAAGCACCTCAACGGCTTCAAGCGTGACCCCGAGCACGGCCTCTACATCGAGGGCCGCCAGCTCAAGGCCGCGCTCAAGGAGGCCGCCTCCTGCGCCGTCGCCGCCGGCAAGCTCAACGCCCGCGGCTGGGGCAAGACGAACAAGGGCCTGCTGTCCTACCTCGCCGAGCACGTCTTCGTCGTCGAGGACCGGCTCTACCTCGGTGTGGCCGAGCCGAGCGGCATCAACCAGCGCTTCGTCCACACCTTCCGCGGCTCCGGCATCCAGTACGAGGAGTACGTCGAGGACGCCAAGATCTCGTTCACGGTCATGGCCGACCACGACTTCTCCGAGAAGGAGTGGGCCGCGATCTGGACCTCCGGCGAGCAGCAGGGCATCGGAGCTTCCCGCTCGCAGGGCTACGGCCGGTACGAGGTCACCCGCTGGGACCGGCAGGCATGACCACCGCCTCGACGTCCGTCCCGCCGGGCACGCCCCCACCGTCCCCGCCGCCCGGCGGCCCGACCCACCCGGGGCCCACGCACCCGCCGTCGAAGTACGCCGCCGTCTTCGACCTGCTGGTCGCTGAGATCGGCGCCTCGCTGCGCCACCTGCTCGCGCAGGGCGTGGACGGCAGGGCTGTGCTCGCCGCCCGCTTGGCCGCGCTCGGCGGCGAAGGCGGCTCGGGTTTCGCCCTGCCGGTGACGCCCCGGTTCTCGATGGGCGCGTACCCCGACGGGTCGCCCATCCCGCCCGGCACGCCGCCCACGCCGCCGCCCGCTGATTAGCAAGACGTTCGCAACGGATTGGCAAGGAGAAGCGCATGGACCTCATCCCGATCGGCAGCAAGCCCCCGCCGCCGCCGCCGCCCCCGCCGCCGAAGCCCGACCCGAAGTGAAAGACGGCGGGCCACCCGGATTCGCCCCAGGTCGCCCGCCAGATCACCGGATCAACCCTCCACCAAGAAAGGCCATCCGATGAACGATCCGAGCGTACGCAAGGACAAGAGCGGGGACCAGCTCGCGCCCGGTGACTGGCTCGCCCCGGGCGAGCTGCTCGACCGGTTTGCCGAGGTGCTGTTCGCGCTGCCGTACCCGGGCAACGGCGGCACGCACGTCCACCTGGTCGCCCGGGCGCTGTCCGCAGTCACGCCGTACTCCGACGTCGTAGGCGGGAACACGCTGTTCAAGCTGGCGTCGGAGGCGGACCTGGCCGAGTGGCGCGAGGCAGCGAAGCGCGCCCAGAAGATCGCCGACATCCGGACCTACGCGGACTGGCTGGAGGCCAACCCCAGCGAGCCGCTCGGCTACGGATTCGGCGGCCAGGCCGACGTCCCCGGCGAGAACACGGCCGAGGCCGTGGCCAAGGTGCGTGAGTTCGCTGCGCGGTACGGCGCCGATGTTCGCGAGTTGGACGCCTGCACGTCGGCACGCCTGCACTTCGGCTCCGTCGAGCACGTGGTGATCGCCTGGCACCGCGAGGGCCGCCCGACCGAGTCCGCGCCGGAGCCGGCCGAGCACCAGGAGGTGCGCGGCTGGAAGGGCGACGTGGTCGACGGCTACGGCGTGGAGTGCGCCTGCGGCGTGACCTACAACGGCTTCGACACCCCGGCCGAGGCCTCGAAGTTCCTGGCGCAGCACATCGCCGACCCGACGGGCCAGGACTACGGCCGCAACGACACCGCCGAGGCCGACGACCCGACGCCGGTCTCCCCGGCCCGGGTGCCGCTGCACACCGGCGAGATGGTCGGGACCGCCCGCGACGCCCGCCTGGTCGACGCCGACGCGCCGGAGGGCCGGGTGATCGGCCGGGCCGCGGTCGAGTCCGGTGACGAGTCCGGCCCGACGGTCCAGTTCGGCAGCGCCCACTGGCAGGGCGGTGCCCCCTGATGGCCGCCGACGACCCGTGCCGCGCCGGCTACCTGGCGATCGCGACCGCGTTCTTCCGCAACGGCCCCGTCGAGCTGGACGAGCTGGCCTGCCCGCATCCGGCCGAGACGATCGCCACGGTGCGCGAGGTGTGGCCGGGCCTTGAGGCCGAGCTGCACGCGGCTCTGTGCCGGGGTCACGACCAGGCGTTGCAGGCGGCTGACGGCTACGTGAAGTCGATCCCGATCCGTCGCCGCGTCGCCACCTGAGCTTCCGGCGCGGCGGCCCCCGTTCTACGTCGCGCCGGTTGGCCGGGCTCCCCAGGGCCCGGCAGGCCCGGGTCGTGGCCGCTACTGCGGCCCGGGCCACCCGAACTTCGCACCAACTTCGCACGCCGACTTCGCACGAGGGACATAAGCCATGAGCCACTTTTCGGTACTGATCTGCCTCCCCGGAAGCACACCGCTCGAAAAGCTCGACGACGAGATCGCCCGGCGCATGGAGCGCTGGGACGAGAACCGCGACGTCGAGTCCTACCGCGACTACGAGGAGGGCGGGGCCGAGGACTACTGGTGGGTCAGCTCCGTCCGCCGTGGCGCGAAGGAGGTCACCCCCATCGCCACGCCGTGGCCCGACTTCGTGAGCCTCGCGCAGCTCGGCGACATCACGTGGGACGAGGCTCGTCGCCGCTACCGCGAGCAGCCCCGGATCGCGGCCGCGATGAAGCTCGACGAGCTGGCCTGGGGTGACTGCCCGGTCGTGCGGTTCATGTCCGGCCGCGAGGAGTACGTGGCCGAGGCCCGTAAGGGCGCGGTGCCCGGGTTCGCGCTGGTGACGCTCGACGAGGAGTGGATCGCCCCCGGCCGCATGGGCTGGTTCGGCATGAGCAGCGACGGACCCGGCGAGCGCTCCGGCTACAACTCCGCCGTCAACGCCTACCTCGCGGACAAGCTCGCCGCCGACGACTTCGTGATCGCACTCGACTGCCACATCTGATCGAAGGACATAAGCCATGACCGACGTTCTGCCTCCCCGCGAGCAGCTCACCCAGCCGATCGCCCACCGGTGGCTCACCACCAGCACCATCTATGACCCGAACAAGACCGCGATCCTCCGCCCCGACGAGACGCTGATCCTGAACGTCGCCGGTCCGGACACCTCCGGCGAGATCGTGCCGCTGATGCGCATGCTCCAGGACCCGCCGACCGGCACGCCCCCGCCGCTGCCCGTGCCGCCGGCCCCGGAGGTCGAGGCGTGGATGCGGCCCGGCCGCACGGTCGAGTACTTCCAGGACGGGCCGCCCGGTCACCGCGGCCTGCACCGCAAGCCGCCGTGGCCACGCTGGGCGGATCAGCTCATCGGCGCCGGGTGGGCGACGGTGGCGTGGTCGCTGCTGGGCCTGGCCATCCTGGCGGTGATCCGGTGACGCTCGATACCCGCGTTTACGTGATTGACGAGATCGACCTGCGCGAGCTGTTCACCAAGTGCCAGTCGCTGCTCACTCCGTACGACGAGGCGCGGCGGACGCCCGACCAGCAGAAGTCCAAGCTCTACCCCAAGTCGCTGGACAACGAGCCCATGCAGGATCTTCCCGCCTGGCTCATGGTCCACACCGGCGGCGAGCGGCCCCACCGGACGGCCGAGCAGGCTGCCGTCCACGACTACTGCAACCATCCGGACTCGCCCGACGCCGAGTACTACGAGGCCGACGCGCCGGTCTGCGTCAAGACCGAGCACGATCCGGTGTGCTGGTACGAGATCAGCTGGGACACCGCGTACGGATATCGAGGCCCGGACGGCATGGGCTGCGGCGACCTGCACGCGCGGCTCGTCGCCGAGCTGGGTGCGTGGCTCGACGCCAGGGGCGTCCGCTGGAAGTGGAAGAACGAGTTCAGCGGCGAGGTGCACGAGGGCTACGAGCGGCTGATCGAGCTGGCTTCCGGTGGCTTTGAGGCAACGTCCTGGTTCCGGACCATGGTGGTTCCGGCCATCGCCGCGCGGGCCGCTGGCGGTGCGCTGTGACCACGGCCGTGTCCGTCACCGTGGTCCTCGACCGCGCCCCCGAGCCCGACATCTACGCCCACGTCTGGCGTGACGGCTGGCGCGCCTGCTGGTCCATCACCGCCGGGCGTAACGGCGTCACCCTGACCCACGGCACGACCTGGACGCGGGGCGGGGCACTGGTCCAGGCCCACACCGCCGCACAGCACCCGGGCCTCAGCGCCCAGATCAGCCGCCGGGGCGGTCAGTCGTGAGCCTCGCGATCATCGCCGGGCACGTCGTCGAGCGGCCCAACCGGGAACTCACCGACGCCGACGCCCACCGCATCACCGTCGCCCTCGCCGCCCAGGGCATCCACATCGCCCCCGTCGTCGACGTCTACCGCACCGTCCATCTCTGGGCGCAGCAGCCCGTCAGCACCACCGACGAGGTCCGGGCGCTGAAGGCCTACGCCGACGTCACCGACAGCCGGCTGGCATGGCACGAGGCGGTGGCCAGTGCCTAGCGTCGGTCAGCCCTGCGGCGTCTGCGGCGTCATTCTCGCCTTCGTCCAAAGCCCCGGCCTGCCGACGGGCGCAACGTTCGGCTCCTGGCAGGGCTGGTTCCACCTGCAGGAGACGAGCTGCAAGCACTTCGCCAACGTCGGCTGGTCCCAGCTCGTTATCCCCGACAAGCCGCACCGGACGGTGCCCGATGCGTGAGCCGGCCAGCATCATCCGCTGGGCGACCCCGCCGCCGACCAGCCTGCGCGGCGAACGCACCACGGCTCCGTGGAGCCGCTACAACGACCTCGCCGACGAGCTGCGCGCCCGGCCCGGCGAGTGGGCCGTGATCGCCGAGTTCAACGGACGCCATACCGGGCTGGCCACGCACGTCCGCATGGGGTCGATCGCCTGCTTCACCCCGGCCGGGGACTTCGACGCCGTGTCGCGCCAGGTCGGCAAGTGCACGGCCATCTACGCCCGCTACGTCGGCGACAATCAGGAAGAGAGCGGCTTGTGAGAATCGTCCGCAAGAACACCGCCAAGGGCCACTACTACGTCGACGCCGACGCCGGCAACGAGCGGGTGCCCGGCGTGACCACCATCGGCGGCAACGGCCTTCCCAAGCCCGCCCTGCTCAACTGGGCAGGCGAGGCCACCGCCGAATACGCCGTCGACAACTGGGACGAGCTGGCCAAGCTCCCGCTCACCGAACGCCTGAAGAAGATCAAGGGCGGCCGGTACGAGAAGCGCGACGCCGCCGCCAACAAGGGCACCGCCGTGCACGCCATGGCCGAGCGCCTGATCGCCGGCGAGAAGGTCACCGTGCCCGACGAGCTGACCGGCTACGTCGACGCCTGCGTCGGCTTCCTCGACGCCTTCGACGTCCGGGCCGTGCACGTCGAGGCGGTCGTCTACTCCGAGACCAACCGGCACGTCGGCACCTGCGACCTGATCGCCGACGTGCTGCTGCCGGACATGCCGGAGTACGACCACATCGGCCGCGACGGCGAGGGCTACTCGCGCGGGCTGCTCGACTGGAAGACCAGCAAGTCGGGGATCTTCGGCGAGGTCGCGCTCCAGCTCGTCGCCTACCGGCACTCCGAGTTCCTCGTCCTCGAGGACGGCGGCGTCATCGACATGCCGACCGTTGACTTCTGCGCGGGCATCCACCTGCGCCCTGACGGCTACAGCTTCGTGCCGCTCGAGACCGGCGACGACGTGTACCGCGACTTCCTCTACGTCCAGCAGGTGGCCCGGGTCGTCGGCGGCCTGCGCGACCTGGTTGGCGACCCGATCGTCCCGCCGACCGCCTCGCAGTACGTGCTGGCCAAGGCCACCGAGGAGGTGCCGTTCTGATGGCCATCCCGAAGAACATCGACGAGGCCCTGCTCATGCTCCAGGCCGACCCGCCCGTGCTGGCCAAGACGAAGGCCGGCCAGGTCGGGAACCAGAAGACGAAGTACGCCGACCTCGTGGAGGTCAACAGGGTCGTGCTGACCCAGCTCAACGCCCTCGGCGTGACGTGGGTCTGTCTGCCGACACTGCTGCCGGACAGCGCGACAGGCCCGGGCAAGTTCGTGCTCCGCTACTCGCTGCTGCACGTCGCGTCGGGCACCGACAAGGCCGGCGACTGGCCGCTCGGCGCGGGCGAGCCCCAGAAGATGGGCTCGGCCGTCACCTACGCCCGCCGATACGCGCTGCTCGCGGTGACCGGCATCGCCGCTGAGGATGAGGACGACGACGGCGACGCGGCCAGCGGCCGGAACTACGCCCAGCGTGGCGCTCAGCGCACCCGCCAGCAGGCACCGGTCGAGCCTGCTGCCGACGGCGGCCGGACCGCCCAGCGTGGCGTTCAGCGTTCGCGCGGCACTGGACCGGCTCTGCCCGGCGAGGACCCGGCTGGACCGGTCGGTGCCGACCAGCATCGCCACATGCGTGCGCTCTGGAATGAGCAGGGCATGGGTGGCGAGGAGAACCGGGATGCCCGGCTGGCCGACGTCGCGACGATCCTGGGCTTGCCGAACCTGAACTCCAGCGCCGACCTGACGCGCGGCCAGGGCGACCAGGTCATCGCCAAGCTGCGCGAGCGCAAGGCCGCCGCAACCTCGGACGCCGACCAGTGACCGCCGTCGACGTGGGTGCCGCGAACGGCAGCGTCCCGGTGGAGCCGACGCGGTGCACCTGCCGTCACCTGGTGTCGCTGCACGTGGTGAACGCCCGGGGGATGCGTGCGGCGTGTTCGAAGCGCGGCCCGAACCCGTGCGACTGCCGCCTGTTCGTCAAGGCGGGTGCGAGCCGTGGCTGACAACCAGTGGGTGACGGCAACGACTGAGGAGTTCGCCGTCTGGCTTCGCGGTGACCTCGGGCAGGTGGGCTCCGAGATCCTTATGGAGCCTCAAGCTGAGGACGCGGCGCGCAAGCGGCTGAGCTGGTGGCGCGAGAACCGTCCGGACGTGCAAAGCGTGCTGCTGGTACGCCAGGTGGTTCGCCGCCCCTGGGCCGTCGCGGTCCGTTCCGGCCAGGCGGTGAGCTGATGCCCGGCTTCATCGGCCGCATCCGGCCCGCCTTCGTCTCGGCCCCGGTCGAGCCCACCCCCGCCGCCCAGATCGAGGAGATCGACCGGCAGCTGACCGCGCTCACGCTGATCCCCGCCGACGCCCGCACGCCGGTGCAGCGGTCGAAGCTGGACGTGCTCCTCGACCGCCGCCTGCGCCTGAGCCGAGGCCCGTCGTGAGCAGCCTCTGGTGGTGCTGGACGGAGAACGAGCCGTCCACCTTCCGCTGCCGTGAGCGCCTCCACGACGTGCGCGAGTTCAGCCCCGGCACGCCGGTCGGCAGCAGCAACTCGACCGTTCAGGAGCAGTCCACGTCGGCGCGGCTGCGGGAGGTCCAGGGCGCGCTCGCCGCATCCCAGGCCGACCTCACCCGGGTCGAACGCCAGTACGCCGAGACGCGCGAGGAGCTGCGCCTGACCCGGCTCCGGCTCGCTGAGGCTGAGACCGAGCTGACCACCCTGCGCGGCGCCGCAGGGCTGTGCCCCGACAAGGAGACAACGTGACCCCCGAAGAGCACTACCAGCGCGGCCTTGCCCTGCTTGAAGAGGCCGAACGGATCAGCGCCGTCGACCACAGCCGGGCGCAGACGCTGGCCGTCATCGCCACCCCACACTTTCAGGCGGCCGTCGCGGGCGTCGGCATGCGGGCGATGGAGATCATGAACAATCCGCTCCAGACGGTCTCCGTCCCGGCGCCGGACGGCACCAATGGCTAGCGACTACCCGTACGGGCGCAACAAGCTCGACAAGCGGCCCGACCCGCCCCCGCCGCTCACCGAGCCCGACGAGCTGGACCGCACCGCCCGCCAGGTCCGCCTCGACCACGAGGACGTCACCGTCCACGCGCTGCGCGAGGTCTTCCACGGCGAGACCGGGCCCTGGTACATCACCGAGTGCGAGGACGTCATGTCCAAGGCCGAGGGCGCGATCCTGACCACGCGCGAGGCCACCTGCGAGGCGTGCCGTGGTTGACATCCATCCGTCCCTGCGCGCCGAGCTGGACCGCGAACTCGCCTCCGCCGTCGACAGCCTGCTCGGTGAGGCCGCGAAGCACGACGGCAAGGACCTCATCGAGGCCAACGTCGACCTCATGAACGACCTGTTCGTCGGGGGCCTCAGCCGGGCCCAGCTCGCCGCTGGCGTGGCCGGACTGGCGATCCGTCTACGCCGCTCCGGAGGCAGCCGTGGTTGAGCCGACCTACGTGCCCGCCGAGGACGACAACCCGCGCCCCAGCCGCCTGCGCACCTGGCTCACCGCCCGCCGCAACCGCCACTGCGGCGTCACGGGGCCGGCCGGGCTGAGCTGCCTGCGCCGCCCCCACCGCACCGGCATGCACCGGGCCGCAGGCGTCGACTGGGGGCGGGCGTGAACGAGACCAAGTGCCCCACGACCGCGCTCGGCCGCAGCGAGTGCGCCGAGTTCCTCAAGGCCGAGATGGCCCGCATCGGCGCCGAGGCCGGAGAGACCTGCGAGATCGTCGTCAGCACCGCACCGCCGCTCGTCGCCAGTCCGTACGGCGCTAACGGCTACGAGTGCCCGCACGGCGTCACGTACTGGATCGAGCCCACCTCGGAGCAGATCGCCGAGTGGAACCGGAAGGGCGTGCGATGAGCGACCTACAAACGGCCAGCCGCGACGGCGTCCACCTCGCCGACGAGACCCGCGCCGACGCCGCCCGCTACCTGACCCGCAAGGGCTACGCCGACCTGCTGCCCATCCTCGGCCTCAGCGACGCGCCGACCCGGGAGCGGCCGCCGTGCCCGTCGTGCGGCAAGCCCCTGCCCGACCCGATCACCAACGGTGGCCGCAAGCCGTGCCAGCGACGCCGGTGCCCGGCCGGGCCGGTAGCGCGAGGGGTGAAGCGATGATCGGCATCGCGGTCGGCCCGGTCGTCGACCACATCCCGGCCTGGCGCCGGGAACGCGGTGCGACGACCGGCAACGTCGTCCACCTGCTCGCCACGATGTGGCTCGGCCCGGCCTGCAACAACGGCGTCGACCCGGCCGCCCGGCTGGTCCCGGGCTGGGAGATCGAGGCGCCGGCGGTCACGTGCGCCGCGTGCCGGGAGCTGCTCGCCGGAGGTGCCCGGTGATCGAGCTGACCGCCGAGATGCGCGACGCGTACACCGCGGGCACCGGCGAGCCCAACTGGTTCCTGCCCCGCCGCCACAACGAGGGCCTGGCCGCCGTGCTCGCCATCGTCGAGCGGGACTACCCGCTGATCAGGCCGTGCCCGAGCGGACCTGCCGGGCGCTGCCTGGCGATCCGGCACAGCCCGGCGAACGCGGGGATCTGCGCGTCCCTGGGCTGCGTCTATCCGGGAGACGCGTCATGACCGCCAAGCCGCGCCTGACCTCCGCCCACCGCGTCTGCGGCGGCATCTTCACGCCCGACCCGGACGTCCCCGCCGACCACAACGGCCTGCGGGTGTGCCGCTGCAACCTGCTCGGCCAGCCCGGCGACGCCCACCACACGCTGCCGCCCCCGGTGCCCGACGTCCAGTCACTCCGGGCCGGCGAACGGAGCAAGGAATGAAGGCCAAGCCGTACCGCGTGCTCCCGGTCGATGACGAACAGACGTTGGCGCTTATCCGCTACGACGGGGATCCCGACGTGTTCACCGCACTGGCCTGGGCCTACCTGGTCGACAACGACATCGACTACTCGATCGAGCCACCAGAGCCGCGCCTGTTCCGGATCAACCCGGACATCACCGGCGAGTACTCGTGGCTGATGACCGAGGCGACCAAGCGAGGGCGCGGCGTATTCCTCGGCGCGCGCGTGGACCGTGGCGAGTATTTCGAGCCCGAATGGATTCGGAAAGGGGCCGCCTGACTCCCGGCCGTGACCATTCCCGGGCGGCCAGGACCGCATTCCCATTCGCATGGTCCGGCAATTTATACCAATGCACAGGATATGAATCAGAGCACAAGGGCAGATGTGATCAACATGGCAGAGGGAAACGGCGCGGCGCTTATTGACAGCCGACGTCGGGTGAGAGAATTGGGTGCCCGGGAAATGGCGCTTGCGACGCCAGATCCCGGGGCTAAGGCACGTCCCGATTCGACTCAACCGAACGGAAGGAGCCCTGGCCTCATGATGCCATGGCGAAGCCCTCTGCTGTCCACTGGCCACGCTGCGCGATTCCTCACGGCGGTGGCGTGATGTCGAGAGTCTCCAAGCGCCTACGGTACGAAATCCTCCGCCGCGACGGCTTCAAGTGCCGGTACTGCGGAGCGGTGGCTGCCGAGACCGAGCTGCGCGTCGACCACGTCGTCCCGACCGCACTTGGCGGATCGAGCGAGCCGTCGAACCTGGCCACCGCATGCGATCCCTGCAACAGCGGCAAGTCATCTGTGCCGCCGGATGCCCCGGTCGTGGACCAGGTCGCCGACGACGCCCTCCGCTGGGCGGCCGCGATGGAGCGGGCGGCGGCCGACATGGAGGCGAAGCTCAAGGAGCGTGACGGCCAGAACGCTGTCTTCCTCGACGAGTGGAACAGCTACGCCTCCGGCGGCCAGCACCTGCCGCTTGATCCGACCTGGAACGCGACGCTGGTCCGACTCCGAACGGCCGGCCTCACCGACCGGCTGATCATTGAGGCGGTGAGCGCGACGATGGGCGCGCAGAAGGTGCTGCCGGAGAACCGGTTCCGCTACTTCTGCGGCGTCTCTTGGAACATGATCACCCAGCTCCAGGAGGCTGCCGGAATCACAACTGCCGACGGCGGCGACGATGGCGACACGGCCTACTACCCGCACCTAGACCGGTGGGAGGTTGACGAGACTCTTGCGAAGTACGAGTTCCTTATTGAGCAATTCTTGAAGCGCGTTCCCAGTTGGCTTGCCGGAGCTGCGGAACAGTTGGCCCAGGAGGACTTCGAAAAGGCCGAGGAGTCCGACGCGACGCGTACCGACGTTCTCCCGCAAGTTCTGCGCCATGCGGGCGATGTGCTCTCCGAGTGCACCATCGAATACGGCGCGCCGAAGGGTGATTCCTGATGCCCAGGATCCGCACCATCAAGCCGGGCTTCTTCAAGTCCGACGACGTGTCGGCGCTGCCAATGCGAGCACGCCTCACGTGGGTCGGCCTGTGGACGCAGTGCGACGACCACGGCCGGTACAAGGACTCCGTCCGGCTGATCAAGGGCGACCTCTGGTCCCTCGACGATGTCTCGCTACGGGAGATCGAAGAGGACCTGAACATCCTCGAACAAGAGCGGCGACTGGTCCGCTACGAGGTTGACGGGAAGCGCTACCTGGCGGTCGTGAACTGGCATGCCCACCAGGCGATCAACCGTCCCGGCAAGCCGAAGTTCCCGGCACCTCCGACGCCTCTCGGGTCCAGCGACCCGGACGCCGAGAACTACTGCGACGTCTGCGCCAAGCCCGGCGCCGGGATCCTCACCGATCCCTCACCCACATCTCACGGAGGGCTCACTGAGCCCTCACGCCAGGAAGGGAAGGGAAAGGAAGGGAAAGGAGGGGACGCGCGTGAGGCCGTGAGTGCAGAAGGTCCACCACCCCCCAAATGCCCAAGGCACCTTGGCGAAATCAAGCCACCCAACTGCGGACCGTGTGCCGATGCCCGCAAGGCCCGCACGCGATGGGACCTGGCCGACTCCGAGCGCCGCAGGCTCGCACCGAAATGCACCCGGCACCGTGGCCAACCCGCAGACAACTGCGCGCTCTGCCGCTCAGAAGCTCTTGCCGATGAGGAGACACCGTGACCATCGACCTGCGCACCCAGCTCGCCGACTTCGACGCCGCCGCCCGCCGGCTCCTGCCCACCCACGACCCCATCCACCTCGCCCGCAGCAGCGACCTCGGCCAACTCCTGCGCGACCTGCGCCACCAGCGCGGCCTCAGCCAGCGCGACGTCGCCCGCGCCACCCACATCTCCAAAAGCGGGCTCGCCGCCCGCGAACAGCGCAGCAGCATGCCCGTCGGCGCGCTCATCGGGCACGCCCAAGCGCTGGGCTACACCGTCGCCCTCATCCCCGCCCGGAGGAACGCGTGATCCACGAACTGAAGACCTGGCCCGGCTACTTCGAGCGAATCGTCAACGGCTCCAAGACCTTCGAAATCCGACGCAACGATCGCGGCTTTCAGGCCGGTGACGTCCTGCGCCTACGCGAGTACGAACCGGCAGGCGACCACGACGAATGCCCGGACACCCGCTGCACGGGCAGGCGCTACAGCGGGCGCGAGGTGCTCCGAAGCGTCGGCTTCGTTGCTGCGGGTCGACTCTTCGGCCTCGACCTCGGTGAGCACGTTGTGTTGTCGCTGGTTCCGCCTCACGACGCCGAGGTGACCCCGTGATTCGCCTGACCGACCCCACGCGCATCGGGCCCGCCCTCGCCGAGGTGCGCAACCTGCAACTCACCACCCGGCGCCAGCTCGCCCGCACCATCGCCGCCGCCACCGGACGCACCGAGACCTCCGTCAACGCCCAGCTGTGGACCTGGGACGTCGGCACCCGCAAACCCGACCTGGCGTCGCTCGGCGTGCTCCTCGACGCCCTCGGCTACGACCTGGCCCTCGTGCCCCGGGAGACGCCGTGAGCTTCGTACGGTTCGGTGCCGACAGCCAGGTCTACATCTACGACGACGTGCGCGGATACAAGATCTGCTGCTTCTGCGGCCTGGCCAAGATCACCCCAGCGCCCACGGAGGACGACCCGGACGCCATCCACTGGGACGACTTCCACACCACCGACCTCGACGCCATGCTCGCCCACGTTGGCGAGCACCGGGCCGCCGGACACATGGTGCCCAAGTGGGTCGACCAGGCACTACGCGACGAATGGGAGACGCCGTGAGCGCCACCTGTGTGCGGTGCTCTCGGCCGATGGCGGACTCGGCCTACGCCTGCACCGACGAGACGCGTAAGGCAGCCGAGCAGCTCCGGCAGATCACCGAGACCGTCCCCGCCGCCCGCGACGTCGCACACGGGCTCAGCAGGCGGGGCGGAGGTGACACCAGCGGCAAGCCCGGGTCGCGTCTGCCCCTCGACCTGGGCGCGATGGCCAAGCTCGACGCGGTGCAGGCCGAGCTGACGACGTGGGCCCGGGCGACGGCCGAGGAGCGCATCGGGCACACGCTCAAGCACGTCGGGACCGATCCGATCCTGCACGCCGTCGGCTACCTGCTGGCCAACCTGGAGTGGTGGCGGCACCGGGCCGAGGTGGACGAGTTCCTGGGCGACGTGGAGGCGTGCGCCCGGATCGTGGCCGGGATCGCGCGGGGGCCGGCGCCGCAGCGGTACCTCGGGCCGTGCGGGGCAGCGCGGGAGCACGGCGGCCTCTGCGGACGAGGCAAGGCTGACCCCTGCTTCGAGGACGACTTCACCGCCGAGTGCGACTGCTGGTGCCACAAGGGCGAGCCCGAGATCTGCGATGGCGACATCTACGCCCGCGAAGGGGCCTCAAACGGCGCGTGCCGCCTCTGTGGGGCTCAGGTGTCCACTGACGCACGGCGGGCCTGGCTGGACGCTGAGGCGCGCTCACACGCCTACACGGCCGCCGAGATCGCCGCCGCCTACCCGATCAAGGCCAACACCATCCGGCAATGGCTGTCACGAGGGCTGCTCGTGCAGCACGGGGAACTGGACGGGCGGCCGCTGCTGCTGCTCGGCGACGTCCTCGACCTGGCCGCCGGCGACGCAGCCCGACGCGAAACCGCACGAGCCGAACGGGCACGACGCAAGGAGGCGAGCGCAGCATGAGTATCTGGTCCAGCACGCCCGAGGACGTTCCGGCCATCGACATGCACGACCCGCGCGCCGACCAGTACGCAGGGACCGGGCCCGTGGAGTGCAACATCGACGTAGCGACCGCGCGGTCATGGCACGGCATGATCCGGATCAGCGCGTACTCCGAGGGAACCACGCCTGCGTTGGACGCCGAGTTCATGCTGACGCATGACGCGGCGGCGGCCCTGATGCGCAACCTTGGTCGAGCACTGTCAGCGGTGGTTGACGGGGCTTGATCCTCAGCGCTACTGTCACGCCTGTCTGGAGCGGTAGTCTGCCCAAACGCCAACATCGGGCCCCGCCTCACAGCGGGGCCTTCGTCGTCTCCGGGGGTGGGGAGATGGAACCCCGGGCCTGATCACCTCGGGGCTCCGTCACACAGGAGGGCCCATGCCCACCCGCCCCTGCCTCGGGCTACCCGGTCAGCCCTGCACCCGCCTCACCTCCCGCCCCGACTCCCGCTGCGACCAGTGCGCCAGCAGGCGAGGGCAGGCCCGGGACGCGGCACGGGGCAGCCGGCACCAGCGCGGGTACGGCAGCGGGCATGACGCCGTGCGTGCTGCCCTGCTGGCCAGGCTCAGGCCAGGTGCGACGTGCGACCGATGTGGTCAGCCGATGTACGCGAGCCAGGACCTGGACGCTGCGCACCCACATGACGCTCCACTGCGTACGCATCGCAGCTCGGTCGCTGACCACCTTGAGCACTCGCACTGCAACCGCGGTGCACAGGACTGAGGATCGTCACGCTGCGCTATGTGACTGGCGAGAGGCCGGGTCGCGCAGGGTAGGGGGGTGGGCCGATCACGCAAAACGGACAGGCCAAGAGGA
>Ga0157298_10000021_pt1 | contig 48149 bp, 65 predicted proteins | sample NitcycUS043104R2_FD_108394 | JGI IMG/M metagenome (GOLD analysis project Ga0157298, IMG submission 108394) | Soil microbial communities from Arlington Agricultural Research Station in Wisconsin, USA - Nitrogen cycling UWRJ-S043-104R-2 | ecosystem: Environmental > Terrestrial > Soil >...
ACGAAGAAGCTCCACGGCCCGGTTGGGGATGGCGTACCCGAAGCCCGGAATCACGGTGGTGTCCACCCCACCCTGAAGCGGCAACCGAGCCGGCCCCCGCTGTGTCTCCCACAGGTGGGCGAGAATCAGTTTGGACGCCTGAACGATGTTGGCCGGGATCGGCCGGCGACCGGCCACGTACGTGATCTCATACGGGCCCACCGGAAACGGAAGCCCGGTGAGCCGACGAATTCGCCCGTCCGTGTCGACTTTCAGCAGAGCCGGGGTGTAGCTCGTGCCTGATGTGAGATAGGGCCCGATCGACGTGATGCTGAGAACGGGGGTCACCGACGTCCGGATGACGTAGCTTCCACCTTCCGCATAATCGATCACTGTTCGAGGAACACACGCGCCCACCATCTCTTCAATCATGGGGGTGATTCCTGCCAGCCAGTCCACGATTTCAGCGTCATCAGTGGTGTCGTCCAAGGAAATGTTCAGATGCTTCTTCGCCGCTGGAAGACTGAGAATCCACCGGGGATTCGTCGACGTCACCGGAATCACTTCGGTGTACTTGACAATTCGTCCGGTGGCCATCGTGAACGTCCACAGCCCGATGTGATCCCCTTCCTGGACGGAAGGAGTCAGATCGTAGACGTATTTCCCAGTTGTGGCAGGAGGATTCGTGACCGGGGGAGTTCCCCCGGACGTGCCGTCCGGCAACGTAATCGCGAGCGCGACTGATGTCGCGTTGACGAGTACTCCACCGTAAGCGGGGTCCTTGTCATATAGACTCGCACTAAAATTCAGTGTAGAACCAAGAACGGGCATCAGTACCACCTTTTAGCTCTGAGTCGCGCACTAACTAAGTTGGCAACAAATTGGTACCCAGTAGAATTCAGATGAATAGCGTCCGAAGCATACGAAGCACCAATCTGATCGTTAGCACCTCCGCTAGCCGCAACAAGCGGAGTTCGCACGTCCAAATAGTTATTAGGGTACGTTGACGCAATCGCAGCGTTTATTGCCGCAATCTGGTTGTACCCGGTTGTTCCAGTTATTTCGCTACCGTCTGATTTATTAATCACAGACAATACAAGAAACCGCTTATGCGTAAGTTTAGCCACCATCTCAGCAATGTCCGCCATTACTACTGAGACATCTGTAATATTGTTTCTACCTACCCAAAACACGTTTGTCCATGAATTACGGGTGCTGTCCGCAATCATTCTAGTTTTGATTTGAGTAGAGGTTTCTCCGCCAACTCCCCCGTTGTAAACCCCAGATCGGGGAATCCTAACAAGCCGTAAAGTTTCCGGGTAGTTGGTATTGGCGGTTCCACCGGTGCCGAATGTCAGAGAATCACCCCAGGTTGCTACCGGAGCGGGTCCAGCAGCAACCGCAATCAGATTCGCGGGAGATAACGCGAAAGGAAGAAACCGGATACGACTAATCCATCCGGCAAAACCTCCACCACCCAGCTCTAGTGTCGTACGTGTATTCGCAGCCGGGGCCCCCCCACTGAGAGAGCTGCCAAACCGACTACCGTCACTCCACGCAAATCCGCTTGCTACTACTGACATTGCAAGCGTCCGGGTTCCTCCATACCACGATTGAATATCCCCCAGTGCCGCGTTGACGTTGACGACTCCACCGGCTTGAACAAGAAATGTTGGCTGATAATTTCCGTTTATACCGATAGTGGCTCGATTGGCTACAGTTCCGTCATTCAGAACGAAAATGTTTCCAGAGTTAGAAAACGAAGTAGGTCGGTTTACATCTAGAATTACGGTATAGCCCCCTGTTACCGGAAGAATGTTTACCGGGTTAAACGCTATTTTACTATCTCCAGAAAGTTTTAGTCCAGCAGGTAAAAGCCAGCCGTTAACGCTAATTCTGTCAAACGCAGCAGTATTAATTGCTGCTGTCTGTGTATTGCCCAATGCATCTGTGTACGTCTGGGTAGTAGAGCATGTGTACGTTTCAAAGCCATACAGTGACATTTTGTCTGCGTAGTTCAAATCAAGTACCGGTGGAGCCATGTCCAAAGATGAAAAACTGTGGTTCAAGTTCATCAGCGATGTGAGGTTTGAGCCAGTAGCCTGCGGAATTTCGATACTCTCTACAGCTCTACCTGAAGCGTCTACTGCCGTCAATGCCGCTGATTGAATTCCAGCGTTCATGTAAGCATCTCGTGCGGCATCGTACCGCGTGACTCTATCTACGGCTGGGGTCGGTAGAGTGTACGCCATTTCAAGATCCAATCGTAAACGGGATCAACGCAGAAACAAGCGAAGAATCAGGGTCATCTGGAATAAACAGCGCATTAGAGCCAATCCATGTAAATCCAGAGATGCCAGGCCCAACACTAGGCATATCGCTTGCGCCAAGCCCCACGTAGGGCTCTGTTCGTAATGACCCAGACACAGCAAAACCTGTTATAGCAGTAGGGAGCTCCCCAGCGGCGCCCACGACTCCCGACGCCACGAACAGGTCCGACGTGGCCAGCGGAGCCGTAGTCAGCACCCCGATCCGGCCGGTGCCCACGAGCGAGTCCGACGTCGCCAGCGGCGCCGTGGTCTGCACCCCGATCCGGCCGGTAGCCACGAGCGCGTCCGTGGTGACCAGCGGCGCGCTCCCAGCTGCGCTGGCCACGGTGCCGGCCGCTGTGAAGCCGTCTGTGGTCGCCAGCGGCGCCGTGGTCTGCACCCCGATCCGGCCGGTGCCCACGAGCGAGTCCGTGGTGCTCAGGGGAGCTGTAGTGGTGACGCCGACAGCCCCAGCCGCAGTGAACGCGTCCGTGGTCACCAGCGGAGCCGAGAGCCCCACGAAGCCGGACGCCGTGAAGCTGTCCGTGGTGCTCAGGGGTGCGCTCTGGCCCACGAAGCCGGCCGCACTGAAGCTGTCTGTGGTCGGGAGTCCCAACGTCGTGGTGACGAGTGGAACCTCAATTTCCGTACCGCGCCCGATGTCTTGACGCATGTCGTCAAGGTGATAGCTGACGTTGCTCGTTCCACCGGCTTTACCCCAGCGAACGGCGTCGATCGCAGCGGCCGTACCCCCGGACGTCGTAGGCACGGAGAACAGAAGGGCCCCGTTGACGTCATAGACGTTGGCCGTCATCGTGGCCGCGCTCGCGACCCCGGTAGCTCCGGTGAGTACAGTTTCGATCAGACACCACGTGTTGTTCGGAATGGTGCCCGTGCTCAGGGTTCCAGCTCCGCCGGTCACGATGACGCATCGGAGTTGGTTTGTCGCAGAAAGCTGAAGCCGTGCCTGAGCCGCGCTGGACCCCCGGAAAGTCACCGGTCCCTGAATTTCAGCAGTCGGAGAACTTGTGATGTAGATCCAGGTATGCGCCGCTGCTTGATTGGCGGACGTGTCGCTTGCTTCTGCGATGGTCGCGGTTGTGGTGGTGGTGACGTTCCACAACGCGGATACGGTTCCGTATCTCGCCTGTGCCGTTGAGTACTTCAGGAACCCGGAAACACCCTGTGATACAAGCGAAAACGCAGCATCACCGAAGTCATCAGACGTTGCGACATCGATGTTTACGCCGTTGGTCTGGCCTTCAAACCCCCATGCTTTAAGGGTCATTAAAACCTCACCGTAATGAGTCCGCCATCCAAGTGGGTATTGGCGTCCGTACCGGTGGTCGGGATCGTGGCGTGTCCGGCCCAGTTTCCGTTCAGGTCCACGGTGTGCCCCTGAAGTCCCTGGGACCGGTCGAACTTGACGTTTGACATCGTGCCCCACGAAATACCGCTACCCGGATAGGGATTCGCGGCGGACTGAACGGGAACCTCGCCACCGTAGATGATTCCGTTGACGAACCGGAAACCAGCAGAGTATCCCTGAGAACTGTTGCACATCAAGGCAGACCAATCAGTCCGGCTCAGTTCCCCGGTGCTGGCCAGTCCGGTGCCGTTCGACACCCAGGGCAGTGGGCGGGCTGGATGCGTCGAATCCAGGAACGGTGAGGCATACGGTCCACCATCCGGCAACGACCCCATCGGAACACAAATGAACGGGCCGGCATCCGGGAGTGCCCATGCTTCCTCGACCGTGTAGACGTGGCCGGACGCGGACTGAAGGAAGAAATGGGCGACCTGGCGTCCGGGCCGTGCGTCGATCACGAAGTCTTCAAAGTCGGTGCCGACACCCCCGAACTGCTGAATACCGTCGTTGTGCGTCACCGTGTCGTTGTTGCCGGCAAGGGTTTTCGACGCGGACGTGAGCCTGCCCAGTCGCCGGATCATCACTCGCCGGCCGATCATTCCGGTGGCCCAGCCCGCTCCGGTGGCCGCGAACTGGGCCCCGTTGCTGATCGAGATGCCGTCGGTGGTTCCCTCGATCAAGACGTCGTACAGCTCCACATCGTGGCCACTGATGGCGTTCTTCTCGTTCAGAAATTTAGGGTGAAACCACCCGTGGTTCACCTTGACGCGTTTGGCTGCAATGTTGGTAGTTGTCAGTAGCGCATTCACGGAATTGTCTCCCGTGAACACACATTCGTTCAGTTCGACATCCGGGGCCGTAACGGAAACTCGGGCCCCATCGAACAGAACGTTTGAAATCACCTGGCCTGGAGTGGAATACGTGACGTTGGTCGTTCTGACCGACGTCACTGCGCCCATCAGGTAATCCGTGTTTGCCCCCGCCACAACGACCGACGTCGAGGCGGAAGCGCTGTGGCCACCCGCGTCGGTAACGGTGGCTGTGACAGTGAGCACCGATCAGGCCGTAGCAGTCAAAACGGTCTGGTTCAGGGTGGCCGCCACGATGGTCCAAACCCGGGCAGGATTGGAGACGACATTCACCGTTCCGCCGTCGATCGTGACATTCACTGAGCCTGGCGCACTGACGTTTCCCTGGCTGTCCGTGACCGTACTCGTTATCGTCATCAGAGCCCGGTCGGTGTCGGTGTGGTTGACAGTCAGCGTGATAAGCCCCCCGGGAGGAGCTACCGGGGAACCCGTGGTCATGGACGTGATTACCGGATTCGCCACCGGGTCACGCAGCGATCGGGGTACGGGACGCGGTGAGCGTCGTGATCGTGAGCGTGTTCGTCGACACCCACGGAAGCGCTACGGAAAGCTGAACAGAGCCGATGAACACACCACCGGAGGAAAGCGTCCAGAGCGACAGGTCCGTGATGGTTTCCGACGTTCCGCCGTTGGTCCACGCAGCCAGTGACGCGAGGGTCATGGTCGCGGTTCCACCGGTGGAGTTCCACGTCACCGCGTTCCGCGTGGTCGATCCCACGGAAATGGCTGTGGTGCCGGCGGCCCCGGGATCGGCGGTGTGGAGCTGAGCGAACACGGCGCTGAACGCGCTCGCCGCGCTTCCACGGAACCGCTCCAGCTCCGCTGAAGCGGTAGCAACGGCAATACCTCTGGTCATTTCGGCTCCGGGTAGCAGATTCGGCAATCGGGGGTGCACGGTGCGTGGTGCTGGACGGAGCCGACCGCGACGAACACGGTCTGCGTGGTAAGGACATCCACAGGATTCTCCACAGTCGGTGGACCGGCCGGGGCTGAGGGAAACCCCGGCCGGCCGAACGGGTTCAGCGGCGCGAGCGCTCCGTCTGAGCCGACGCGTACGCGTCCGGGGTGATCCCGGGAGGGGTCTGCTGCCACCCACCGGGGGTCAGGTACAGATCCGACGTGTGCTCCGGGCCGATGGCCGGGGGCGGGGGGACGGAACCGTTGGCGATGTCGGCCAGGTTCTGATCGGTCAGCTTGTACGCCTTGACGAAGTCGGCCGTGAGGTTCGGGGCCTTCTCCTGCGCAGCGGCCAGCAGCGCGTCTCCACCGGAATCCGGCTGGACACCGGGGGTGACGTCGGCCCGGATGTTGTCCGGGTCCACGAAGCTGACGCTGGACAGCGGGTCGGCCTGGAGATCGAATCCGTGCCGGCCCTGGAATCCCTTCTGGTCACCTTCGGTGAAGGTGTCGGAGCCGACGCGGGGATCGGGCACCTCTCCGGCCACCGGGGCGATGCTGGCACCTTCGGGCTGATCGGCCACAACGACGGGCGTATCGGTTTCGGACGGCTTTTCGGACGGCTTCGGGGCCGTGGCCTTCTGAGCGGGCTTGCTGGTTTCGGTCACAGAACTCTCCTGTTTCACGTGGAACACGAGTGGGGTCGGATCGGGCCCGACACTGGGGGATGTGCGAGCCCGATCCGGAACTGGGGGTGAATCAGGTCAGGGTCGCGAAAACCCGGACGGCGGACGACGTGGAGACGTCCGCACCGACGCGCCAGAACGAGTACCAGGCACCCTGGCCGGTGGGCCGACGGTTCGCACCCAGCACGATCGGGTCGTAGACCACGGACATGCCGACGCGGTCCACGATGTAGTACTGGCGCGCGTCCAGGTAGGCCATGACCTTGTTGCCGGTGGTGTAGGTGCCCAGGATCGACGTGGACTCCAGCACCGGCTTGCCCAGCATCACCGGGCCACCGGGGGTGTCCTGGAGAATCGGCGTGGTCGCGCCCGTGAACTGGGGGGTGTTCCGGAACACGTTCATCGTGTTCAGGTTCATCAACCAGACGTTGTTGGCGCGCGGGGTGCGCCACCGGGCCGGCAACGCAGCCTGGAGCGCGTACGCATCCTGAGCAGCCGGGCCAGCAGCCGCTGTACCCGCCCGGTTCTGGCTCGTTCCCCGGGGGATGACACCCCAGGGCTGGCCGGAGCCGGTACCGACCGCAAACGCGGCTTCCTCGATCCGGTCCTTGGCATCGGCCAGAAGCTCCGGGAGCTGAGCCGCGAAGTCCGAATCGCCGAGAACCTCGAACGAGCCGAACAGGTAGGCATCGGCCTTCTGCGGAGTGATCTTGAGCTGACCCACGGTCGGGCTGGCGTCCGCCGCCTCGATCCCTTCCGCCGTCCACTCAGCCGAAACACCGGCCGACGTGACGCCGTTCCAATCGTTCGTCGTAGTGGTCTTGATCGTGGCGATCTGCCGATACGGGTTCGCGGAGCCCGCGTTGGTCAGAATGATCGTCGGGTCCAGGGTGAACGGCACGAGGTACCCACCGTTGGCCGACGTCAGGGACAGGGCCGCACGAGCGGCGTACCCTCCCGGGTCCACGAGGTACTGCTCGAAAGCGGCCAGGTACTCCGGGGAACCGGTGGCCAACATCTGCCGGGCGATGTTCGTCCCGAACTGCTTGCCACCCTTCTCGATCAGCTCCGCACACCGCGCCGCGCCGTCACTCGGAAGCGCGTAGTGGTCGTCCCGAGTGTGGTAGCTGTCCACGACCTGAAGCGCCCGGCTCCGGATCTGAGCCGCGCCCATCGTGCCGTTGCGGACCGCCTCCATGTCCGAGAACGGGTCGGCCACGGTCTGACGGGTGTGGAGCCGGGGACCGGTGGAGCCGGACATCTGCTGGATGTTCGACCGAACGACCTGTTCCTGCTGGGGATCGGCACCGGCTTCGGCCCCGGCCTGCTCAGCAGCGATCTTGGCCTTCATCTCCGCGATCTTCTGGGCACGTTCCACGAGTGGAGCCTTTTCGGTCTCCAGCCCGTCGAACTCCTCCAGCAGGGTGTCAGCCCGGAGCTGAGTCTCCTCGGTCTCCTCGACCGTTTCCAGGGATTCGAGATCGGTCTTGATCGCAGCCTGGCGGGTGACGATTTCACCCAGCCGACCGCGATACACGATTTCAGCCACGTTGGGCCACTTCCTCTACATGCCGCGTCGGATGCGCTCCCGCTTGATGTAGGCGGCGAGCGTTGTCGTTGCCCGAGTCGCGTGCTCACGCGGCGCTTCAGGCTGATCCGTCGGCTCTGTGGAGAGTGACGTGGGGGCCACCGGCTCCAGTGGAGTGGTGAGCCCCTCAAACTTCTGCCTCCACTCTAACCGTTCCTCTGGCGTCATGGCACTCAGGTCTGTCAAGAGAGTTGCCATCCGGGTTCCGAGAATCGCGGCTCCGGTGTACGCGGCGAATACGGCTGGACCGTACTCGCGCATGTCGATCTCTTTCCGGACGATCACCGGGAGAGATCTGCTGGAGTCGGACGACGCCCGGCCGTCCCGCACGGAGCGCATGAGCCGGCCGGAGTACGACTGAGCTGTGAGCGCTCCCTGTTTGATGGCGTCCAGCGTCCAATCCGCGAGCGGATTGTCCAGGTAGCGCGTGGCCGTGAAGACGCCTCGTTCATCGGCCTGGACGTCGATCGGGACACCGATCGGCATGGACGCGGCCGGATTGGGCTGGCCGTCGATCGTGCGTGCATGGTTGAACAGCACCCCGAATCGGCCGTTGCCCCCACCTTTCGGGCCCTTGTCCGCAATCGTCTTGTTGAACGACGTCGGGTCGTTCGACTCGAAATAGTGGCCGTCTTGGTCGCGAATCTCTGAACGCTGGTTGAAAACAGCGGCGTACGCCTCGACCACTCGGCCGGAGCCGTCCGATCGGATCGTCAGATCGTCCAGGGCGTAGATCCGCTCAACGGGCCGGACGTGGAAATCACTCATGCTGCGACCTTCTCTTTCTGTGGGCCCGGAATCGTACCGTTGAGCTGGAGGGGTGCCCCTGCCGGAAGGGCCGGTGGCGTAGGAGGTTTCGGGGGTTCGGGTTTCTCGAACTTCAGAAGACTGAAGTCGCCGGACTCCAGCGTCTTGATCACGGATTCACCGGTGTATCCAGCGGTCACGAGAGCAGCGGCAGCCTGAGCCGTCACCAGCATCGTGTCGGCCCGTTCCTTCTCCCCTTGCCGGAGAGCCGCGATATCCCGGATGTCGAACCACAGTTCGGCACCGGGGGGCACGGTGACCAGTGTGGCCAGGCACGCGCACGCGGACCGCCACAGGGGACGCATGGTGATATCGGCAAAACGACGCATGGCCTGTTCGTAGTTGGAATACGTCGCAGCCATGAGACCTTCTTTGGTCCCGATGACGATTCCGGGCACTCCGGACGCAATGATGATCCGGTTCTCGCCAGCAGCCTGAACCGTAGAAAAGTTCATCTGCTCAAACGTGTTGCCGATCACGGTAACGTCGGCACCTTCGTCCAGAACCAGGGTACGGAATGCGTTGTCCACTCCACCGTGCCGATCCTGGATTCGATCTCGAACCTTCTCGGCCACACCCTTGGCCAACTTCTGCGAATACTTGATCAGAAGGTTCGGACTTGCCGCGTTCTCCAGGTACTTCGTCTTGTAACTCGTCATAGCGTTGTCGCCGGCAACGTCCCGGAGAACGGGGGTCAGCCAGGACATCCCCCGGAAACTGGCGTAGGGGTCAGGGTTCGGGGCCCAGTGCGCCACTTCGTCCACGGTGAAGAACGATGGATAGCCGGCTGTTTCGTAATTCGGGGCCTGGGGGTCGTAGTAGAACCCGATCACCTTCCGGTACTCCCGGCCGATGCTGTCCATGACCAGCTCGGAGATGATCGTGACCCATTCAGGTCGGAGCCGCACCAACTGGTCACCCGCGTCCCAGATGTACGCGTTGCCAGCCAGGTCCGCGTCTTGGATCATCCGGACGAGAAGCTCACCGGTGGTGCCGTTGGGCCACGGATTCTCCAGCTTCCGGAGAGACGTGTTCCTCCGACCGTCCGTGTTGAACGCACCGAAAAGACTCTTGTCGTTCAGGTCTCGGAAAGCGAACTTAGCTTCCGAGAAAAGACTGAATCTCGCGAGAATCGCCCCGAACACTACAGCGTTGCCGACGTAGGCATCCATAGAACACGACACGATGGACGGGAGGATCTGCTCGTTCCCGTTGATCCCGTAGGACGTCGTGATGACTGCGGCTCCAGACGGCTCCAGCCCCCGCCCGAAGAACCGATACCGTAGATCTGACCAGAACGTCATTCGTACCTCCTGCTAGAAACTATAAACGTCCGGGTCGGCTCCACGGTTGTCATCCACACCCTTCACTACCAGGACGCTGACTACCAGAGGCGAGATGTCGCCAGCCGACTTTCGTCGGCCGAAAATCCAGCCCCCCTCTTGCCGGACCACCCGGACCGACCCCTCAAACGCCGTGGTAAGGATTCGGGCCCCCGCGTGCCACGCGTCTCCAGCGTCCACGATGTGGTTGCGGAACGCGCCACAGGCTTCGGTGTACTCACGCATTGGCACGTCCACCATGAACACGCCAGCGTCTTCAAACTGCTTACGCAGAGCCCCAATTGGTGCATCCGGGCACCACAGCACACCGCACAGTGTCTCGTGCTTCTCCGTCAGATCGAGCAACCGTTTGGCCACTCCTTCGGTACCGGTGATGTAGTCGATCACTCCGAAGTGGATCGAGCCGTCTTTCCGGAAACCTCCGACTCCAATGGAGACGTGGGTGCCTGCCGGGTTCATGTCAACGGCGAACACCACTTCGCCGTCGATACTGGATTGTGGATCAGTCTGCTTGGCCCAGAGGTTTTTGGGGATCTGATCCGGGTCCATCGGAACTCCACCCAGTTCCGTCCAGCCCATGCGCTCGCGACCGAACTCACGGACTCCTTCCAGATTTGTCCGGAGAGTCCGTGATTCATCCTCGATCACCGAAATACGCATCCGGCCCCGGTGAAGCGCATGGTTGGCGTGCATCCAGTTCTGCTGGTTGTCCATGGCACACCGGCCGTTCAGATCGTTGCCGTAGATGTGGTCGCACTGGAGCCCACGCTCACACCCTGGATCGTCCCAACCACCGGGGGCCTTGTATTCGATCATGATCAGGGACGGATCGTTGAGCCGACGTCCACGAGCCTGGATCGACCGAAGAAAGTCCGAACTGGCCAAGCCGGCCGACGACACGAACATGACCTGGGGATTGTCTTTACTGGACATCGTGGGCAGGAACGCACCCATATTCGCCATGGTCAGGAACAACGCCTCATCGAACACGATCCGCTTGCCGTTGAGCCCACGCGGACCGCCGGGCCCTTCTCTGGCTACAAACGCCATGATCGAGCCATCATGCAGTTCGATGTGCTCTTTGGACTGAATCCGGCAGATGTACTTGACTCTGCTGGACAGTTCCGGGTTTTCCTCGATCAGCCGAAGAACCGTGTTGAAAACGTCCAGTGTGGTGGACATCTTGTGCGACGTCCAGAAGATCCGATCCGGCTCCAAATTGAAGACGAAAAAGTCAGCGAGCGCAATGGAGAGCGCAACAGCTTTCGTCTTGCCGTTCTGCCGACCTTCGATCATGGCGACCTGAGTCGTCAGCCAGCGCCCTTCCGCTCCGTAACTGGCAAGACAGTCGATGTCGCGTTGCTGTTCCAGGTCACGGGGAATCCTCATGTCTGTGGCCCAGCCGTTGACGACGTCACCGTACGTCCCCAGCCGGGGTGGAACCCAGAGGGTGGACGGCTCCAGGATGCCCGGAGGAGAGAGGACACTCATTGGCTGATCACTATCGGCGGATGACCACAGTTCTCAAACCAGGCCCCACATGAACACGCATGGGGCAAGTCGTGATCAGGCTCCAGAATACAGATGCAGGTCTCCCCGTCGAGTTTCCAGATTGGACCCACCCGCCAGCCGCACTCAGTCATCAAGTGCTCGTTTCATTGACTGAAGCTGGTTCATTGCTCGGATGCATTCAGCGAAAACTTCAGCAGACATCAGAATCCTGTCTCCCGGTTCAAGCTGTTTGCCGTGCCAGTCAATGGTGAGAAGTCCATCAGCATTACGCCACACCGTAGGTTCATGGACCGTTTGGCCGGTTCCCTCCAGGTTACCCACCGATTGCACGCTCCCTCATTTTTCTCGCACGCTCAGCCCAGTTGTCCACGACATCCTTCTTCTTCGGAACCTTCGCCTCGATCTCAGCCAGCGCGAGACTGAGCTGTTTACTCATGCTCGTGCGCGCGGCCCCGGTGATGTCGTTACCGTCCAGGTCCCGGGCCATCCGTTCCAGCAACGCGCCGTCCGGGGTGTCCAGTTGCCCCAGCTCCGTCAGCTTCTTCACGGTGGTCTTCTCGATCCGGCCCGCCCGGAACGGGGCCGGCTCCGGATCGTCCGGCAGATCCGGTGACGCCTGGAATGGAAGCTGGGACAGCGACGTCAAGCCGTGGACGCGCGCGGGGGCACAGTCGTAGCACTTCTTCCGGTGCGGCTGATCCGTCTGGAACTCAGCTCCGCATCCGGAGCACACAGCGTCCCGGACTGTGCCCCTGGTCATCGGTAGGTGCCGTTTCTGCACCCAAAAGTATGGAATTCGGTCTGGTAGCACACGGAGCACCGGGTTCCCACCACAGCCCCGGCTGGGTACTTCTCTCGGCCCTGACGCTCGGTCTGGCTTCCGGACTCAGGCCACGTTTCTCCGGCAAAATAGTCCGGTTTGCACTCTTCGCAGACGTATCCGATTCCGGGGGTTTTGGATTCCACGTTCTGTTCTCTGCACACTTCGCACCGGAAACGTCTGTTTTCCAGTTCACACACCGTAAAGCACCCAAAGCACTTTCCAGGGCTCAGGCACCCCGGTCGCTCGGTCTGGCTTCCGGACTCAGGCTCCGTGTGTGAGATCGAAACAGTGGCGGGGTCAAATAAGCTGGCTGCTTCGTGATCATGATTTGAAATCCGAAGGCTATCGTCGCGAATAACTTCGGGTAACTTCATCTTTCCCCTCCTTTCTCGCGTAGTAGGTAGCTGCCTGTCGTGCTTGATTCTGATTTTTATAATTTAGTTTCAAAGCTATTTTTATCCAAGATTCTCCAGTTAAGCGCAACTCATACGCTGAACGCGCGTTACTCTTTACCTCTGCTGTTGCGTTGACTAACGGATGGCACGAGTAGCAACGCCAACTGGTACCCGACAAGAAGGTCATGAACCTAGTACAGTCCCTGCATTTACGGGGAGGCTTAGGCCCTAGCACCCACACTCCACCACCCTGGTACACACTCTGCTTATTACCATTGTTCTTTGAAGAGTTGCAGTGCAGGTGGGCTAACTGAGTATTGGCATACGAATGCTCTCCACCCACAGATAGTGGGGTGATGTGGTCCAGGCTGGCACCCATGCGCTCACGCCCAGGTATCTTCGGATCTACAGGGTCATTGCACAGTTGACAGATCCACTTATCTCTTTCAAACACAATGAGTGGATCTACAGTTTCTACCATCTGAGTACGCAGTATCATCTGTCGACGTGCAGTCTTTGCAGAATTCCTAGCTTTATCCCCTTTAAGTTCAGTCTGCCCATACCTGTAAAGGGTTCTGCACGTGTGACTACATGTATCTGCAATTTTCCATACACCCTTATACTTAAAAGGTTTTGAGAAAAACGAAGTAGAACACACAGCACACGTAGCGTTATCGGTAACCGTGGCTACAGTCATACCTACCACTTCCTACTCTCATCTAGGTCTTTGTCGGTGACTACCAGAGTCAGGGTCTTTCGTAGCCTGTTTCCGTACTGTGCCCCACTCTGGTCACTGCATCGTGCGTGTTCAGGTTGCGTGTTGGATAGTGCGTTTATCTGAGCATCCGTCCAGCCCATGAGCTTTGCCTCATGCCGGCCCACGATGTGCCCTACTACCAGAGAGTACGGGTTCACTGTCCGCGTTCCTGGGTAGTAGCGCCCGGACGTCCGATCGATCTCGCCTCCACACCGTGCACACGGCTGAGCTGAGCGCATCCAGTAGGGCCGGACCACCTTGACCCAGTGATAGGAGGACAGGAGGGGGTCAGTCCCCTTGCTTGCTCTCCGGCCCATGTGCCCAGCGTACGGCCTGGATCAAGACCGGGATGTGGACAGCTTGCACAGTGCGTGTAAACGGGCTAAGCTGAAGATCCCACCGACAATGGAGTAAAGATGCCTGAACCAGTACTGCGCGTGGGTAGCAACGGAAACTGGACTAACGCGTCCCTCAGAGACACATTTCGCTGGAGAATCAGCCAGAAAGAACCGTATGAACGGCTTGCGTACGCCTATGAAGTACTCAGCCAATTTGCGTTAACGAGGAACTTTACCCGCACTCAAATGCGCGCTGTAGCTACCGGGCTAAAGCTGGGCATGAACGAGGGGGTTAACGAACAATGACTTACGTAGAGCGCGAAGCCTGGCTGATGGCAGCCGTAGAGATTTTCCGGCCCATGTTCGAGAACATCGGGTTTCCTCTCCCGGACAAGGTGCGCGTCGGCATGGGCTTCGGCCCGACCGGTGGACGGCGCGAAAGCAGCACGATCATGGGCGTGACCCTGAACAGGGCCAGTTCTTCCGACGGCGTGAACGAGATCTGGATCAGCCCAGAAGACGCGGAAGCCACGTCGATTCTGGAAACCTTGGGTCACGAGCTTGTTCACGTGGCCCTGGATAATGAAGACGGCCACGGTGGCCGTTTCCGGACGATTGCCACGAAGCTGGGATTTGAAGGGCCGATGGCTCACACTCCCAGTTCTGTCCAGCTCGCATTCAAACTGATCCAGATTGCGGAGAAATTGGGCCCGTATCCCGGGGCTCAGGTCAGTCTGACCAAAATCTTCGGAGAAACCGCTACGTCAGCTCCAAAGAAGCAAGCTAGCCGGATGCTGAAGCTAACGTGCACATCCGACAGTGAATCTCCGTGTCATGGATATTTGGTCAGGATGACCAAAAAGTGGCTTGATGACGTAGGCCCACCCAGTTGCCCGATGGGGCACGAATTGGAGGAATCATGAGAATGGCCCCGGATCACTGATCCGGGGCCGTTCCGCATTTCTTGACCTTCTGCACTGCCAATTCAAGCCCGATGCGCGCTCCGTGCAGACGAACTGCTGATACAGAGTATTCAGAACATGAAACGGCATCTGGGCACTTCTGGGTGTACCGGCTCAGAAACCGTCGGTACACCCAGAAACACGCCAGAATCAGCCATCGCACGTACGGCCCCCAGGATGCCGGTCAACCCGCATCCCCCGAACCGTGACCCGAACCAAGTACAGGATGTTTTTCAGCATTTCTCTCCTTCTTCAGCTTCTCTCCAGTCGGAGGATTTTGACTCCAACGAACGGAAATTCGCGTCTGTGCGTTCCACAGACACAAATCACACGTCCGTATCCTGCTGGTAATTCTTCATCAGTTGGCCTATAAACCATTCGGTATTGCCATCGGTCGTTACAGCCATTTACCTGGCACTTTTTCGGGTTCAGTTCATCCATGACGGACGATCCGGAACAGACGTGATCCGCACCGATTCACCCTCACGGACCATCATCGGCTCCGATTCCGGAACTTCTTCCTCAGCAAGGCGCGCAGCCTCACGGTTGTGCGCCTCCACATCGAACGGCTCCGTTTTCACCGTCTGAGACAGTTTGTACGCTCCGAACACGGTCAGAGCGATACTGTCCCAGATGAAGATGAATTGGAGCGGGTTTTCCTGAATAAACGTCGTTCCCTCAAACACGTTTAGTCTTCTCTCGGTAAGGTGCCGGCTTTGGCAGCATCGACCGGTTTCCAGCTTTTCCACCATTTCACAACGGCTTTCAAGCTGTAGACCGGCCCACACCCCAGAACCAACACGGGTTCAGGCATTCCTATCCGATCACGTCGTTTTGCCCAGTTACTGATCGTGGTTCGGCCTACCGAGAAATGCTGGGCAAGCTCCATCACTCCGACCAAATCAGCAGGATCAAGGCACGAACACACATCATAATCGTGTAAACACGCCACAGTCTCAGTTCCTTCGGTCGGTACGGGTTACTGAGTGAATACTATCCATATCCTGCCTTAGGCACAATGCGCGCCTCCAGACGGAACCGTGGTTCATCCTGATGCGTCCCCAGCGCATCGAAAGCCGGCGGATCGATCTTGTATTGCGCGAGCCGGAGCAGCGCCTCTGCTGAGTACCGGCCGATGGTCTGATTGCACGGACCACAGAGGAAGCCCCGAACGGTCTCCCGCATCGGAAGCCCCTGACGCTCCAGCCGGTGGTCATGATCCGTCGCGAGCGCTTTCGCGGCCCCGGTGGCGCGCTGGCACCCCGGACAGACACGGGCCCCAGCGCTGTTCTGAGGCATCGTGGCCCGGACGGCGTCCACGTCGTCCGGGGAGAGCCCGTAGGTCCGGGAAACGGTCGCTGAACGCGTCTGGGCCTTGGTTGCGCGCTCCCGCTGTCGCCGGCATGTGGGGCACCACCACCCCAGCCGGGGGCCAAGCAGTTCGGTGGGACGTCGTGCGTGGGGTGTCCCCGGCTCGGACTGAACGCAGGGGTGGTGCTCCCCAGCCGGGGGGATGTCGGTGGCCTTCATCGCTACCTCTCACAGAGTGAACTTTCCTGGTCTGTTTTTCCCACCCAGTCCCACATTCCCACCTCCCAAGAGAGGGAGGTGGGAATGGGAAAGTGGGACAACTGGGAACTTTTTCCCAGTGCCCATTGGGACTGGGAAAACTGCTGGTCAGAGCGTTGCGCTTCCATTGGGAACAAGTTCCCAGTCGGAAGTTAGGTGAGACTAACATCCCCGTTTTCCCACCGGGATTATTATCCCATTGGGACTACGGACAGTGACGATCACGCCTCTGACGCTCCGGGCAGTCCCAGCCGGACCGCCTCGTCCGGGTCCAGCTTCCAGCGGCCGATCGGCTTCTTCGTGGCCGGGGAGATCTGCTGCACGAGCACCCCGGGCCGGGCCGGACGCGCTTTCTGAGCGGGTATACCCCGGCTGGGGTCAGCCTTGATCTCCGGAACCGCGACGTGGCCCAGCAGGTCTTGCCACGCCGCGTACCGCGTGTTCTTGCTCCCTGACCCGTAGACAGGGTGGCCGGGGGCTGCGAAAGCCCCCATCGCCTCTGCACGGCTGCACCCGTCGCCGGCACCGAACACGGTCCAGATGATGGCCGCGAGCCGATCCCGGGCGCTGGACTCCCCCGTGACCCCTCCCCCGGCCGCTGGCGGAGCGACGTCGAACGGGTTGTCCGGGTTCCAGCCGTCGGGCACCGGAACCACGGACTCACCTTCCGGGTCCAGCAGGAACTTCAGTGGCTCGAACTCTTCAGCGTCCTTCTGCTTCTCGTTCTCCACGGTGAGCTTGCCGCGCTCGGTCTTCTTCACCCTGATCTCCGCTCCCAGGGCCCCGATGACGGCTGTGGAACCGCGTCCGTGCTCTCCGGCATGGCCAAGGTGGTGAACGGCCACGACGCAGGCTCCGGTAGCCCGCCGGATGGCTTCCAACCGGTCCACGAAGATGCCCATTTGGGTGGCGTCGTTCTCGTCCACGCCGACCGTGACCCGGGCCTGAGTGTCCAGGATGACCAGAGCCGGCTTCAGCGCCTCCAGCGCGGTCCGGAACGGAGCCCAGTCCGCCCCGGTGGCCTGGATCGGTACGGGCAGGATGAGAAAAGCACTGTCCGGCAACGGTTTTCCGTCGTTGTAGCGCGCTTCCCATGCACGCATACGCCGCTTCCAGCCCCGCACCCCTTCCGCGACCATGTAGACCACGAGCCCCTGAGTGGTTTTGTGCCCGTGCCAGGCACGGCCCAGAGCCACACAACCGGCCATGTCCAGCATGACGAAACTCTTACCGTGGCCCGACTTTCCCGTCATTCGAGCGATCGAGTCACGATCGAGCAGACCGTCAATCAATGGCTCCGGGTCCTGGATGTCGTCCAGAGCTTCGGAACCGATCATCAGAGACCGGATGATCTCCGCTCTGGTCTGCTCCACCACTTCTTCGTCGTCTTCATCGACATCGCCAGTTCCAGGCTGTGTAAACAGCTCACGAGTCTGGACAGCGTGGTCCACCGGGTTGAACGTCTCCAGCGCATGCCCGTGACCGAATCCTGGGAATTCCGCGTCACTGATCGACGGGAAGCCCAGCTCCGTGAATAAAGGGCGCATCACCCCATCGTGGTCACGCCAGGCCAGGTACTGGAGTTTGGTGAACGTGGTGGAGCCGGTACGCCGAATCGCGTCCGCCATCCAGTCGGGCGGGTTGTCCGTCCAAATGTGGAGGGGTGCGTGGCCGGGGCTCGTGTCGTACCGGTCACAGCCGACTTCGTGCGCGGTGGCGGACTTGGGCGAACCGTGCGGGCCGGGGGCTGTGAAGATCGGGCACGAGCACCGGTCAGGCAGTCCGGTCTCGATCCAGCCGTCGGGCACGAGCAATTCGGCCCACGGAGTAGCAGCCGACCACACGTCTTTCTGATCGGTGCCGTCCGGAAGTGGCCCGGCTGAAATCGCCCGTTCGATGCGGGCTTTCGCGTTGGCGGTCACGTAGCCGATCAGCCAGGCCGGGGCTTCGGATATCTGCCCGACGATCTCGTAAGCACCTTCCGGCCGGCTGGACGGCGGAACCAGAACCTGATGCCGGTCCCACATGGCCACCCAGCCGGATTCAGCAGCGAGTGACCCGGAACCGGTCGGCAGGGTTACCCCTTCGGGCAGGGTGAACCAGTAGTGGCCCCCGTCCTTGTGGACCCAGTTCTCTTCGCCGTTGTCCGAAATCTTCATGACACCGGGGCTTTTCACGGTCAGACCTGGGGGAGCCCAAACGTCATCCGATACCAGTGGCTGTGCGCGCCAGTCGTTCAGGAACCCCTCCATCTCCGCAACCGTGTCGACGTCCACCACGAGCAAGTTCGACAGCCCCAGCTCCACACCGATGTTTGGCTGTGCGCCGTGAGCTTTCGTCAGACGACGGATCAGGGCCGATACCTTGGCCCGGACCTTGGCCGGATCACCGTCGGGCTGTTCCGGTGTTCCAGTCAGGGACTTCACAGTCAGCGCATGGTCCAGGCCACAGGCGTGGACGCGCTTGTCCCAGCGCTCATCTCCTTTCGCAGCGGCCACGGATCGAGCAGCGGCGTCCGCCTCGTTCCGCTGCTTGGCCGTCAGGATGCACATCGGGACCTTGGTGCCCGGCTTGTCCAGGACGATCGCGATTCCCTCACGGACGGCGGCCGACACGATATGGATCAGCTTCTCGTCATCGCCGGCCGGAACGGAGCCGAAAAGGCGCACGAACTCATCATTTCCGAACATCTAGCGCACCTTCTTTATGATCTGGTCCCCAATGAACTTGGTGTAGGCCGGAGGGATGGCTTCGGACAGTTCGTCCCGGACCATCCAATCAATCCCCATTGCTTTACGAGCGTGCGGAACTCCGGAGAAGTTGCCCACCACGTGCATCCGCTCACCGGGAACGAACGGCCGTCCCATCTTGGTCTGGCGCTCCCGGTGCTCCCGGTGAGCTGGACGCTCCAAGTCCACGTTCGATTCGAACTGACGTGTTCGGTACACGTTCAGTTCCGGAAACATGCACCCGCACAGCTCAAACGGGTTCAGTAACGGGTCTTCATCATCAACACCGGCCATCGGCACCACGTTCTCAATCACGTACGGCCCACCGATCTCCAGGAACAGATCCCGGGTTGGGCCGATCAGACGCGGGTGCTCTCGCTGGCGGATCTTCTGGGCATTGGTCCGTGCCTGACACGGGGGTGATCCGGCCCGGACGTCGAACCGGTGCCCGTGCTCTTTGATGAAAGTCAGTGCGTCGGCACGGTAGAACTCATCCCCGATGTAATGCGGCTGAGGCGCGATGTCGACGCCGACCACGTAACAACCAGCGAGCTGGAATCCCCGGGTAGCCCCCCCAGCGCAGCAGTAAGCGTCCAGCAGAGTCGGGAGATTCTGTGTGTTGTTCTCAAACATTACGCAGCGGCCCACCTTTCACCCAGGTTCTTCATGTCGGTGCGGAGGACGGGAGTCCGCTTGCTCCAGAAACAGAAACGTGCAGAAGGGGTTTCGAGGATCATCACGCCTCCCGGTGCGTCTGTACCCACTGCGCAGCAGCACGGAGCCGTTCGGGGTCATCCTGGAAAAGACCGATACCCGAGTTGCACGGGTGGCAGACCATTCCTCTGACCTTGTTGGTTACGTGATCGTGGTCTACAACCAGTCGATCACGCTTTCCGGACGGGGGTTGACCACAGACAGCACACACCCCCCCTGATGCTTCTTCTAGACGGAGATACTCCAAAGGGGTCAATCCGTAACGACGTCCACGGTTCATGTCGTGCCATCGGCGCATGTACTCCCTCTGCGCTTCTGGATCACGATTCTCTAGTCGCCACTGTGTAGACGCTTCTTTGGCACAGTCCTTGCACCGGGACACACGTCCGTCTTTCATGTTCTTGTTTCGGTGAAACTCGTCAAGTGGCTTGGTTTCCAAGCACTTTCCGCACGTCTTGGTGTCTACGCGGATGCCCATCGCTCCCCCAGGTGCTTCATGTCGGTGCGCAAAATTGGAGTCCTCTTGGCCCAGAAGCAAAATCGTTCTGATGGCTTCTCCAAGATAGCACGTATCTCACTTGAGGCTGAGGTAGACACAACAAACTCGTCATGAAGCGTCAGGTACACGGCATCCTGAAGCCCTGCGTCGATGACCCGGAGAAGGGCATCGGCAATCAGGTCGTACTGACCACCCTGACAGAAGTAGTTGACACCCTTGTGTTCCTCGACCCGTTTGTACTTCGGTGACCATGGGACGTCCAGTACACGGCCCGCAATGGTCAGCATCATCCGGTGTTGTCTCGCAATGGCTTTCAGCTTGATGATGAATTCCTCAGTCTTGGGCATGGCCCGAAAAACGGCCTTACGATACTGTTTTGCGGCTGCGTACTGCGGGTACTTCAGCTCCGGGTTAAAGCCTCGTTTCTGCACTTCCCAGTCGGACGGGTACTCCCACGGTCCGTCGTCCAGTCCCAGGTCAGCAGTCAGCTTGGCCAGCCCCTCACCGTAAAGCTGTGCCAGTAGAGTGGTTTTCAGCACTCCCCGGATCTTCTTCTTCACCGGGTCCATCTCGCAGTCCAGCGTCGTGGTGCCCGGAGGAAGCATCCCAGAGCCGACACCAAGCTGTGTGTAGAGATCGGATGTCCCAGCTTCGTATCCTGCGATCACGTCCATGTCGCCGGCCGCGTTAGCGATCGTCAGGGGTTCACCCTGGCTCAGGTCGATTGACGTCATGTCATCCCCGACGTCGGCCAGCAGGATGCCACGAGCAGAGCCGGAGAACTGCTGGAGCGGGGGCTCTCCCATGGCCACTCGACCGGTGGCCGCTGTGAGCAGATTGATCGTGGGGTGAACGAGCCCGTTGTCATCAGCCAGTTCCGCGACCTTCGCCAGGTAGTCCTTCCGGATGTGGCTGATCTCCTTGTGGCGCTTGAACTTTGCCGCTACCGGGTGGCTGAGCTTGGAGACGGCTTTTGCGTCCATCTGGAGAAGACCGGTCTTGGTCCGGGGGTGTGTCGGATCGATGGCTCCGAGAGACTCCAGCGCTTTGGCCAGATCCTGACCGTTCCCGGGCCGGATGTTCAGCTCAGCCAGATCCCGTTCCGCGTCGGTCAACTCGTGCGCGTTGTCCTCCGAGTACCGGTCCAGGTAATCGAAATCGACGCGAAAACCCTTGCAGGACCGAGGAAGGGTGATCATCCGATTGATCCGGTTCTCCCGCTCCACCAACTCCCACGCCTCGTTACCGGTGACTCCCTGGGAACCGAACGGGTGGCCGGTGGTCAGCCGGTCGTAGGCGGCGCGCTTCACGACCTGATGAAGACGCCAGGTCATGATCGGGTCGGACGCTGCACCCTGGGCATAGATCGGCCGGTCCAGATCGAACTGGAGGAATCCGTCCGTCTTGTTCAGCCCCAGTGCCTTGAACGCTTTGTAAAGCTGTCCCCCGGGCCCGGTTTGAAGGTATCGGTCGCAGGCGTCTTCCAGGTTCTTCCGGACGCGCTCCCCGGGGTTCGCCAGTCGGCAATAGATCAGGGTGTCGGTGACCTTCCGGACGTCATCCAGCGAAACCAGGCTGTTCATGTAGAGGTTCGGCAGATCGAACGGGGAGTTGTGATAGATCAGTTCGTCGGCGTGTGCGTGCCCTTTGATGATCAGGTCACGCTGGAACGGGTCACGGGGGTCCAGCACCACGGCCTGTGTCCCGGAGCCGAACGACACGGACTTGAGCCGGCGTCCGGCCAGGCCCAGTCCGTAGGTCTCGATATCCGCACCGATGGACGTTGTTTCACGGAACAGCTCCGCCAGCGCATCCTTCACAAAGTCGTGCCCGATGGTGTACTTCGCATTGACAGCGGGGGCGAACTGGAAGGTTCCGGGGGTGCTGATCCGGGCCGGGGGGTCGGAGTAGAGCATCTGGTATCCTCGCTACTGGTTGCTTGTCGGTGGCCAAACGGAAACGGTGTCTTGGGTGATTCCTCCCTGGGGCACCGTTTCTGTGTTAGGTCTAAGACTCTCGGCCGTAGAACTCTGGCGGCATCCGTCCCTCATACTCAGGCTCGCTGAAGTGCCCCTGAAGGTCAGCCGAATCGACATACGGGGTGGCCTCGAATGTACGAACTGGTTCGGGCTGACTGAAGTGCTTTCGGAGAGCACCGATCACGCCTTTTCCGGGGTCCGGGATCTGTGGACGTGGGGCATAGCCTGCTGTCCGTGCTTGGAGAGCCCACGCAGTCAGCGTGTCCTGAACCTCCGTGGCGGAGTGCTCGTGTGTCTGCCCCCCGCCATCCGGGCAGACGGGGCAGAAATCGGCCACGCCGAACACCACCACTGGACGCTTGGCCTGGAGTGCACGCTCCATCTCTCCGTGGAGAGTTTCCCACTCTCCCGGTTCGAATCCGGTCCGATCACGGTCACCGGTTTCGGTCTGCTCCGCAGGCAAGGTGTACGGGGCCGGGGGCACCGTAAGCGCTTCCTCGATCGTCATCTGACCTTCGATCGGCGCATCGGGGTGCGGAGCCGGCTTCAGCTCCATCAGCGCGTCCAGGTCGGCGCGCCGGTAGCGCAGCTTTCCCCCGGCCGGGTCGGAACCGTACCCGGCTTCCGGCGAGTACCCGGTGAGCTTGCCCTCCTTCCGGAGCCGGAGCAGCGTCCGGGGCGAAACCCCCAGGTACGCACAGGCTTCCAGCCGGTTGAACCACTGACGTGGGACCGGGCGGGGGCCGCCGGTGTTGTAGATCAGCACGGTGTCGACGTCTTCACGGGTCTTGGGCGTGGTGCCCGGAGGGTAGGCCACGGTGGCTCTCCTTCATGTCGGTGTGCCCGAACTCTAGCACCTAGCGGCCACGAGTGGACACGACGCGCCAACAGTGGCCACGAGTGGACACGGCGTGATAGGTTCTGGGCACACCAGCAGTTCACCGACAAGGGAGTGCAGATGTTCGGAAAGAAGGTCGTAAAGATCCCCCAGGGCCGGACGCTGACCGACGGACGGGTCAGTTTCAAGTCCGGTGCCAAGCCTGGCCCTGCCGGCTCCGGTCAAGCCAGAAACGCCAGGGTGGCTGCCAAGTCCGCCACCAAGCCGACGAAGTAACAGAACAGCCCAGGCCAACGGAAAGCAGCCCGTTCGAGTCGGGCCCTGGGCACTCCGCGCACCCACCGACAAGAAAGTCACACGATGGCATCCGTCAGAAGCACCAACATGGCGCACCTTGTGCTCCGGATCATGCGTGATCACCACTTCCGGACCAAAGCTGAAGCGAACACCTTCGCGTTCAACTACTTGGCCAGTGCCGTCAAGTCCGGAACGTGGACCAAGGAAAACTTGATCGCAGCGGCCAACGCTCTGGAAACCGGAATCGGGGAAGTGAAATGACGCCAGATGAGATCGCAGAAGCTATCAAGGAACACAATCGCCTGAATCCAACGCATGGAGTTGCTTGTGCGTGCATGGACGAATTTGCGCACTTGTTACGGCTTCAACTGAAAGCTTTCGATACTCCTATTGACATGTGGCTCAGTTCCGACCCGCAAACGGTGAACTTGGCCCGGAGGTACACCCACGTTTTGGCATTGACGCTGAAAGGACTGAATCGGTGAAAAATCGATGCTGGCTCAGTAGGTGCGCGCGTGAAGCCACACGGCATTTTGTAGTCAACGGATACGAGCTGTGGCTTTGCCTTCCTCATGGCCAAGAATTGGATGAGAAGGTGGCCGATGCTCCCGGTTACTCGTCAGCAGCACCGGCCAAGGGATACCGATCGCATTGGCCGTGGAAGCTTGTCAGTGCCCAATATCGGAGAGTGTTGTGACCTTCCTCAAACCGTTCCCGTTCCAGACGGAGTGCATCCAGGCATTCAACGACGGTTTCAATTCCGGGCTCCAGCGTCTTGCCGCTGTGTTGTTTACCGGAGCCGGTAAAACTGTCATCTTCGCCCACATGGTCCACCGTTTTGTGGAACGCACTGGAATGCGTGTGGCCATCTTTGTGGACCGGGATGAGTTGGTGAAACAGACCCACCGTCAGCTCCACGGCGTCAACACAGAGCTTCGGATCGGTGTGGTCAAGGGCAAGCGGAACGAGATCTGGGACGTCGATGTCGTGATCATCTCGATTCAGACGCTGGCCCGACGGGACCGGAAGCGCCTGGAGCAGATCCCGGCCGATCACTTCGGCCTGCTGATCGTGGACGAGTGCCACAAAGCCGGAGCCCGTTCGTATCGAGATGCTTTCGAGTATCTCGGTGCGTTTACCGAGGGTCCACGGGTGCTCCAGTGCCCGGACTGTACCAACGGGCTAGAGCTGTGCGGCAGTAACGACGTCCGGGACTGCTCTACTTGCCAGGGATTCGGAAAGATCGAGGTTCCGTCCGTCAAACTGGCTGGCTTCACGGCTACGCTCCAGCGCGCTGACGGTGGGCTTGGTGACATCTTCCAGGATGCAGGTACGCCGACCGGAGCTGTCTACAAAAAGGACATGCTGTGGGGCATCCGTAATCACTACCTCGTGGACGTCCGGCCCCGGGCCGTCACCCTGGACGGGTTGTTCGACGAAGTTCCCACCATCGGGGGCGACTTCACCGATGTAGGTCTGGGAACGGCGATGGTTGAGCAGAACATCGGCGGACTCTACGCTCACGCGCTTCAGGAGGAAGCCCCCGGCCGGCAAGCCATCGTGTTCGCCCCGGACGTGGCCAGCGCCCACCACATCTGCGCAGCACTGAACGAGGCGGGCCGGACCGCTGAAGTGGTGGTGGGCTCCACGCCACCGGAAGACCGAGACCTGATCTATAAGCGGATTCGGACCGGTGAGACCCAGGATCTGGTCAACGTGGACGTGGCCACGGCCGGTTTCGACATGCCCCAGATCTCGTGCGTCGTTCCCCGGCCGACGTCCAACCAGGTGGTGTTCATTCAGCAAGTGGGCCGGGGGGTGCGGACGTGGCGTTTACATGACCCGTCCAGCCCGTACCCGTGGATTCAGAAGCCCAAGACGGACTGTGTGGTGTTGCTGATCAATGCCAAGTCCAAGCTCAAACTCTGCACCCTGGTTGACCTTTCCGAGACCCCCATCACGGAAGTGAAGGAGAACGAGACTCTTTCGGAAGCAGTCGAACGAGAGGAACTGGAAGAAGCGGGCAAGCCGGCCGTCGACCCAAAGCGTGTTCGGATCACCGACGTGGATCTGTTCACCTACTCCCCGTTCAGCTTCCGGAAGACCACCGGTCGGCAGTATGTCTACATTCCGACCAAGGATTGGCTCGTAACGGTGTACCCGCACACCACGGCCCCTGACACGGATTACATGGTCGGCACCGTGTGGTGTGGCAAGGGAAGCCCCCGGAAGGGACGGACGATTGCTACGCATGTAGACCTGGGCTACGCCATGGCGATAGCTGAGTCAGAAGCGGAAGACATCGACCCGGTAGGTACGCTGGCTCGAAAGTCCGCGTCATGGAAGAAAAAGAAGGAACCTCCGTCTCCACAGCAACTCACATTTCTTCGTACGCTGAAGCTCCAGAAGCGGTTCAAGGGTGAGATTCCCGAGAACGCTACGAAGGTGGAAGTATCTGAACTGATCTCCGATGTGGTCGACAGCGAGCGCCTTGACGGGTATACCCCCAGCGCTCCGGTACAGGAAGAAGACGACGAATGAACCTCTCCGAATCCTTGCTTAAGGGCAAGCTCTCATGCGCCATCTCGATTCGGGACAAGCACGCCCGGACGCTGTCCGGCATCGATCCCAGCGTGAGCCCCCGACGTCACGCACTCGTTGCCGGCAAGCTGGAACAGGCCAAAGCCGATGTCGAACGGCACGCGTCTGCTCTGGACGACTTCTACGGAGCTACCCATGGGTAAGCACGCATGTCGGCCCACGGCCCCCTGCGCAGACTGTCGGGCGCAGCTGGGAGGTGTCACCAGGTGTCCTGCCTGCGATTCGCCGTCTCCTGATCTGCACCCCGTCAGAACTGTCGGTGGTCAGTCGTACGCTCAGCCTTGCTCGCATCCGTTCCACCGACCGTAAGGACTAACCGTGTTCGATCAGCCGACAAGTGCCGAAGTTTTCGATGAAGACGCCTCACCGTTCGATCAGCCCGGACAGACCCATGTCGACCGGATTCAGGAATTTTCTACCTACCGAATCGTTCCGCACCCGGTGACCGATCTTCCGGTAAGGATGGCCCGTCCGTCTACGTTCGGTGGAACTCTCTCGGAGATCGATACCCTCGTGGAGTGGAAGATCGCAATGGGGGTTCTGGGGGTCGGCAAGTTCGAGGATCTGTACGCGCTGGCCAACTCCACGCCTCTGCCCGAGGAACCGATTGAACTTCGCCCGCCGGGGTGGTGGATGCCCTGGGCCAAGATCGGCCACATGGGCATGGACGCAGCCAGATCGGCTCACGGTGCGCACCTGGGAACATCCGTGCACTCGTGGACGGAACAGCTCGAACAGGGCACGATCGAGGTTTCTGACGTCCCGAAGAAGTTCCGGCCCCATGTCGAGGCGTTTCTCCGGGTCCACGCGGAACACGCGCTGGAGCTGAACACGGACTACATGGAGACCCTGATCTGTGAGACCACGGTCCACCGGACGAAACAGACAGCGGGGCTGTGTGGCCGCCTGGACCGGCTCCGGGACCACCCGTCGGGCTGGCTGTTCGTCGACGACACCAAGACGGGGAAGCAGGCTCCGAAGGGTCTGGACGAGATCGCCATCCAGGAAGCGGTCTACGCCAACGCCGAGTATCACTGGGACCCGGACGGCCAGGTCTGGAAGCCGGCTCCGGAGAACGTTCACAAGGGGATCGCGTTTGTGACCCATGTTCCGATCAACAATCCGGACGCCAGCGAGATCATCCCGGTGGACATCGAGTGGGGCTGGAAGGCTGCTCACGTCGTTGCGTGGGTGCTGGCGTACCGGAACCGCGCCAAGCGGAAGAACGACGGCCTACGGCTTCCTGTGACCGTTCTAGGCCAGATCACGGACTACGTAGCGGACTTGACCACAGACTGAGAATCTGTGTTAGAGTTCGGAACGAAGGACAAAGCGTCCACCGACTGAGGGAGATTACGAAAATGGCATCGAAGGCTGCACTTCTCAAGGACACGCTCCACGCGCTGGAGGTCCGGACCAAGCGGGCCACCAACATCAACAAGGAGTTCGAGGCTGCGAAGAAGGCGTCGGAGCGGGCCACGGCCCGGATCGAGTCGGCCACGGCTGCCAAGACCAAGAACGACACGGAGCTGACGGAGTTCCGCGAGATCGTGATCGCTCTCGGCGGCAAGGTTCCGGAGCAGGTTTCCGAGACCACGGACGAGACCACAGCGTCCGGCGAGGTTTCCGAGACCACGGACGTCATCCCGAACGAGGGTGCCGAGGGTCCGGCCGTGACCGAGGGTGAGACCACGGAGAACGAGGAGTCCGAGACCCCCCGGGCCAAGGGTGGCCGGTTCGCCCGCAAGGGCTGATCGAAAGCGGGAGTTTTTCCCAGGTTTTCTCCAGAATCAAAAAGACCTGGGTAGTTCCGACTAGCTCAACGGATAGAGCATTCTGGAGGGTCGCACCCCTGGAAAGGTTCCTGGTTCAAATCCAGGGTCGGAAGCGTAAGGGCCGGACATTCCCAGAGCCGATAATGTTTCAGCGCGTGGAATGGGTAACCTCCCGTCCGGGAGGTGTAACGAGATTTGTTACTCCGGGAGTGGGAGAAATGGTGCCCCACAAGGTCCCCTGTAGCTCTCGGTCGCGCGTCGGCCGACTCGCCCACAAGGCGAAACGATGAGAGCAAGGTCCGGGTTCGATCCCCGGCGGGGGCACGCGTCGAAACGTTGACCGTATACAGACGACTGCCAAAAACCTCCGCCAGTGTGCGGGTATCCGACAATAGCTCAGAGACCCTGAGTGTTTCGGATAGAGGAACGGTCCATCCTCAGAAAACACCAACAGAAACGAGATACAGAAATGGCGTTCAACAAGGCGGGCTCCGTGGAGTCCAATCCGTTCGAAACGGCCGGGGCTGCTACCTCGATCCGGTACCCGTCCATGAAGCAGTTGGGCACTGGAGCGGTCCCGAAGGATGTCGTCTACGCCCAGGGCACCGACGATGAGCAGATCGTCAAGAAGTGCGCTGGCCGGCTCTGCATCTTCCAGCCGGTGGATCTGGAGCTGAACGTCCCCAGCCGGTTCAAGGGCGTGCCCCCGGGCCCGCGCTTGAAGGTGGATGTGACTGTTCTGGACGGTGAGCCGATTCCGGCCGTTCTGGACAAGGACGGGGACGAGACCTACGTCTTTCCGGAGCCGCTGGTTCCGGGGTTCGTTCTCTCGGCCATGTTCATCGGGCAGAAGCTGATCGTGGATCAGCTCCGGAACAAGGACGGATCGATGAAGACCGGCATGACGCTCGGTCGGATCGTGAACCTTCCGCCCAAGTCGGCCGGCGGCAACAAGGCGTGGGCCATCGGCAACTACTCGGACGACGATTTCAAGGTGGCGTCCGAGTGGATCAAGGCCAATCCGGCTCCGTCGCCGTTCGCCTGATCTGACAGTCAGAAACCCGGCTGGTTCTTCGGAACCAGCCGGGTTTTTGGCTTTTAGGGTCTGGTATGCTGTTCACACCACCGACAAGTGTAAGGAAGTGAACTAGTGCGTGTCGCCGTTTACACACTATGGTTCCGGGCACTGGCGTACCTCCGGTCAGCAGTGTCCATCAGAACAATCTGGAACGTTTTCGTGGCGTTTGGTCGAGGCGTGGCCCGATCTCTGGCTGCCACCGTTCGGTTCGTCAACGCCGACAGTAAGCTAGAACTCAAACTGGCCGATCCGGTGAAGCACCACGTGGAAATGTCACGTCGTCGCTGGGTCACGTTTGGTTTCCTGGCGCTGTGGATCGTCATCACGGTGCTGATTTTCCAGAAGTACCCGTGGCCGGTAGCTACGGCGTTCTTTCTGATCCACGCAGCCCTCATGATCTGGATCGGAAAAACTGACTTGCTTCTGGCCAAGGTCCAGACCAAGCGCATGGTCGGAGAGTCCATGCTCCGCAGCGTCGTGGACTCGCTCACGCTGACTGCGGCCCAGCTCAAGGCCGAACTCACGAGCCAGATCACGAGCCCCCCGGCCAGGTTGCCCAGCAACCGGGGCTTTGAAGTGACGATCCGGGTCAACCCTGCCGGCAACCCGGAGAAGATCCACAACGATCCGTTGTCCGTGGCGCACAAGCTCCAGAAGCCAGCCCGGACCGTGTTCGTCTACCGGGTCTCGGCCGATGCTTCGCTCGTGCGCATCCTCCTGCTGGACGTCGACCCCTGGACCCTGCCCCCGTCCGTCAACCCGCTCGTGGCCAACCCCCGGCCGGTGAACCTCTGGACGGAGCAAGCCGACCTGGGAGTGCGCCCGGACTTTGTTCACATGCTGAAGAAGCTCGTGGAGGAAGGGGACGGCGGGGGCATCATCGCCGGTGGCGCACCCCGGAGAGGTAAGTCCGTTTTCCTTTCCAACATCCTGGTTTACCTCATGCTCGACCCGACGGCGCACATTCATTTGGTCGACGGCTCCGGGGTTGATTTCGCGGCTGTCAAACGGGTGTGCGCGAACTACGTCGGTGACGCGGATATCTCCGACCGTGAATTGCTGGCCAAGACTCACGGTCTGGTCAAGGCGCTCAAGGGGGAGGCGTCCCGGAGAAAGTCCATCCTGGCCGGGGAGGGAGTCTCCAAGCTGTCCGAGCGTCTGGCCCGGAAGCACAGCATCGGAACTGAGTGGCTGATCATCGACGAATTGGCCGTCATCACGCAGGACATGTACACCAAGCACAAAGAGGCAGTCGAGGATTTTCTAGACGATCTCCAGTGGCTAGTGCGCATGGGCCCGAAGTATGGGATTTTCTGTGTGCTCTCCACCCAGCGTCCATCGGAGAAGTCCATTCCTCCGGCCATCAAGGCTCTGATCGTTTTCCGGGTTGCGTTCTACATTGCGGATCAGCCTGGCTCCATGGCGATTCTCGGCAAAGCAGGTATCGCCAACCGGGCCGACCTGTTGGACCCGGATCAGAAGGGAGTGTGTATCGCTATCGGTGAAGGCCAGTTCCGGGCGCACTTGGTGGAGACGTTCGATCTGGAGAAGGTAGCCAGTTACGCGGCTGGCATCCGGTCTGGGTACCAGCGGGATGGACAGTCGGCACCGGAAGATGCTCGGTGGCCGGAACCGATTCAGACCATGATCGACATCATGACCCGAGAAGAAGTAGTTGAGATCACAACAGAGCAGATGCTCGAATCTCTCCAGGCTCTCGGATATGCCCGAGTAAACAAGGATGTTCTCGCGGACAGCGTCCGTCCAATGGGAGTTGCTCCCAGACGCATCCGGGTAGACGGAAAACAGAAACGAGGCTACGTCTTGGCAGATCTGAAGCGTGTCCCAAAATCCGTCACAAACGCCGACTCTGCCGCGTCACCGGCCGTCCCCGGGACAGCCTGTGACGAGTGCCAAGACAGCGCCTGTGACGGCATCCACGCCGTGGCTGCCAGGCAGGCTCAGGACTGCATGGAGGAAGATCTGTGAGCCGGCCCCAGGAACAAGACAGGGTGGTCCGGTGGCTCACCATTGGGCTCACCATCGGTGCGTTTGCGAACAGCTACCGGCACGGCGTCGACTGGACCGTGAGCCACTCCCCGGAGGCTCAGCCGGAGTTCTGGGCATGGGTCATCGCAGCGCTCCCGGAGATCATGATCGTGATCTCCGTCCGGCTTGCGCTCCGGTCCCTGCGTGACCCACGGGTGTGGGTCATCGGGGGCTATGCCGTCGGGTGGACCATGTGGGTCAACGGAGCAGCGGCGGCCGGGGGGCTCAGTGGCTCAGTCGTGGCTCTTTCCCCAGCGTGGAGCGCACTTCTCGCGCTATGGGCCATGGACCACCGGGGCTCAGGTGAGCCTGAGCCAGCGGCTCACACCGGTGAGCCTGAGCCAGTGAGCTTGGCTCACATCGGTGGCTCAACTGGCTCATTTGAGCCGGCTCACGATGGCTCAACTGGCTCATTTGAGCCGGCTCAAGTGGCTCAAATGAGCCAGGCTCAGGGGGGCTCAAACGTGGCTCAGACTGGGCCACGGCGGGGGGCTCAGCGTGGCTCACGGACCGTGGCTCAGCATGGTCCACGGGCACGGGTTCAGGCGTGGGTGGATCAGCAGGGTCCGGGGCTCAGCATGGCCGACCTGAGCCAGCAGTTTCCGGACGTGAGCCGCGCGACCCTGAAGCGGGTCAACCGGCCCAAGACGGCTGTGACGGCCACCGACAGAGAGACGGTAAACGCGTGATCAGGACCGAAATTCAGCGAGCGCGAGACATCGCCGTGTTTGACTTTTTGTCAGACAATCACGGATCTATTCTCGAAAAGGAAGGGGAGAACTTCGCCATCATCCATACCGGCGGATTGGACCGGTCTCAGGTCAAGTTTCACATCATTGCGAGCGTGGTCACGTGTGGTCTGTGGCTTCCGCTGTTCTGGACTGTGGCCATGCTTCGGGCACCACGCCGCTGGCTACTGTTCATCAACGACAATGGCAAACTCACGATTACGGAGCTGCAAAGTGAATCATAACCATGAACGGGTCATCGCTCACGGCGCACTTCTCGACTTACGAACGAGTCTGAAGAACCGAGACCGGATGATTGAGGGCGATGGTCCGCAACGGGCTTTCGGCCGGCTCTACGATTCTCTGACCGTGGAGGAAAAGGACTTTCTTCAGGCTGCGATCGAATTCACCAAGCCCCGTCCGCCGACCTGGCTGGACAAGCTGAAGGAGAAGCTGAATTGGTGACGACGAAGCCGATTGCGGCGCTCTGGGCCAAGCTTGAAGACCAATTCAGTGAGACACGGTCCCGGTGGGTGGCCAAGCCTCAGCCCAAGGAACTGTCTGAGCGTGACTCGAACACGCTCGCGAGTGCCATCGACATTCTGAACGCACACGATGCGTTCCTGGACGTGCTGTCCGCCGAGAAGAACAACCGGGACGCGCTGGAGCCTCGTGATTTCCGGGTGGAGTTCACGACGTTCTTTCTCCAGCGCAAAGCCATTAACAAACACCGGAGGTACTGATGTTGAAGAAACGGAGATTCAAGGCCAAACTCCGACGGCCACAATTCATCAATGGCTGTTACGAATGGCTGCTCTACGATCAGAACGGGCTGTTTCTGGGACGGTACATAGCGCGTACTGACGATTTCTGGGCTTCAACTGATCCCCAGGCTCCACGGCTCGCGGACATCAAGCTGTGATGGCCAAGGGGCACCGGGCATTCTCGGCCACGTACTGGCTGGGGATCACGGCTGGCCTGGACGTCGTGCACCCAGGTCTGATTGCAACCCCGGCCGTGATCGTCGGCGCGGTGCTGGCCTGGCCGATGTCGGCCGGCCGGTACTGCTCCCCGGACATCGACCACCGGTGGGCACCGGGCCCGCCTCGTAACCACTACGACTGGAGGTACCACCGTGGCTGGACGCACCGTTACTGGTTCGCCATGGTTGTTCTTCTGCTGTTCGGGGCCGCTCCCTTCGCTCTGCTTCTCCGGGCCGGGGTACCCGCTTCAGCTGCCAGCGCCATCTTCGGACTTCCGGCCGGATGGTGGAGCCATCTTGCCGGAGACCAGATCTACGGACGGCTGAAGGTGCTGGGTCGCGCTCGCGGGCTGGGGTGGAAGACCGGGGGCGTCGCGGAATCCGGTGGCCGATTCTGGCGTGATCCAGCGGCCCAGGTCTTCACGGTGGCATCCGGTCTGCTCGTGGTCGCGCATCTGGCGCTGGCCTGAAACCCAAGAACGGCCCCGGATCACTGATCCGGGGCCGTTCTGCTGTTGGGGCTCAGATCTCGTCGATCCAGGCGTGGTCGCAGCGCATACGCGCGTCCAGGTTGAAAATCGTGACGAACCCCTCAGCTTCCTTCCGGTGGACGAACACGACGTCATCACCGATGTTTTCCAGCATCACGATGCCCAGCTTCCGGTTCAGTTCGATCCGGTCCGCCTGCGACATCTCCAGCGAGTGAGCGTCTTCGTATTCGCCAACCATGATCTTGAACATTTCTCGGCCCTTCGGTCGTTGTCGGTAGCTTCTGTGATCAGCTTACACAAAAGAGCGTGTAAACGCAACGGCTCCGGAGAAATCTCCGGAGCCGCTGGCTACTTGCCACGTCTGTGCTTTTTGTGAGCTGGAATCGGACAGTTGCCCATCCGGTCGCACGTCCCTCCGTCCTTGGTCGGAGCCCCGCACTTCTGGGCTGACTGCGCACTTTTGGTCGTTCTGGTTTGAGTCTTCACCGGGTGGTACTCCCAGCCGTTGGGACCCATCACCGGCTCCACCACCGTGGAGTCAGGGAGTCCGGCCCCTTCCCATTCGAAGTTCCCCGTGGCCTTCAGCTCACCGGCCGTGGTCCGGTGCTGCTTCCGGATCTGCTCTGCGTGACGCGCGTTCAGCTTGGCTTGCTTGATCGCAGCCTGGCGCTTGGCTTTCCGATTGGCTCGGACTTTTTTCACGATCAAGCGGAACAGCCCCCGACGGCGTGCCATCAGCCGTTGTCCGACCATGCGTCGGAAAGCTTCAGATCCGTGTAGGTGGCGATGTACGCCAGGCCGTGGAACGGCTGAGCCTTGTTGTAGGCGTAGACGAACTTCTCCGCTTCCGTCTTGTCGATGGTGGCTCCCAAGATCAGGAGCGCGTCATCGGCACCAAGTGCCAGAACCAGATAGATCGGCATTTTCTGTCTTCTTTCTTGTCGGTGGACTACGCGGTTGGTCCTCGGCCGTTGCCCGGGCCGTCCGGGATGAAGTCGGCGTAGCGGCGGTTTGGGCGCGAGTTGCCGTTCGCGTCCTCGACCATGAGCCGTTCTGGCGTTGCCTGGCCGGCTGTGATGCGGGTGGTGAGCACCGCGCGCCGTACCGTCTTGCCAACCCGGATCGTCCCGGGGGTCTTGATGATGGTCCATCCGTCGTATCCGGGGCCTGCGGGGTGTTCGGTGCGGGTCTCTGTGTTCATACTGAAATTCTAGCAGGTTTTGACCAGAAAGCAAGAAACCTCCCCGTTTCCGGGGAGATTTCTCAGAGTGACGGCTTGCCTGGCTTCAGTCCGTTCTTCTCGCAGTACTTCAGGTAGCTGGGGCTTTCCCAGTAGCTAAGCGCGATAACCAGTCGGCCCTTCTCATCCAGGGCGACACCTTCCGGGATGTCCTCACACTGAGAGCACTCGGTCTCATTGACCCGCGTTCCGTGCTCGCATGTCTCTGCGAGTTCCGCTGCGATGATCTCTGCGTCCGTGTTCATACTGAAATTCTAGCAGCTTTTGACCAGAAAGCAAGAAACCTGGGGAAAATCCCCAGGTTTCTTGAAAACTACCTCCTGATCAGGAATCCACCTTCGTTCGGCTGCTCCGGATCTTCTTCGCCGTGGTCTCGCTGGTAGCCGGGAACTGGGCCCTGATCTCAGCCGTGGTAGGCCATCCCTGGCCGTTCTTCTCGCGCTGCGTGGCCCAGAGCACCCCCTCATCGAACTTGGTCAGACGCGGGGTCTTGTGGTCCGTGGGCACCTTCCTCGGAGCGGAGAGCTTCCGGGCCGGAGCCGGCTTTTTCTGCGTCAGAGAGACGATTTCCAGCGCGAAACCCATCACGGCGAACACCGGAGCCACCAACGCAGCACAGATGCCGGCAAGTCCGGTAGCCCCGGCCAGGTTGGCTGTGAAGGTCACTCCCAGGGACATGGCCCCGATGGTGTACATGATCCCCTTGACCTCCCGGCTCAGGGTCGCAGTGGCCAACGTCAGGATCACGAGGAACACCCCCACTTCCGGGATGAGCCCCAGCCAGCCAGCGTGTTCCGGCTGTCCGTTGTCGGTGAACCACTTCACGGTGTGCTCGTAAGAGTTGACAAACGCAACGGCCGTCAACCCGGATGTGAGGGTCCGGCGAACCCAGACCAAAGCGTTGGTGTACTTCGTTGTCGTTGTCATATGGACAACTTATCCTGAGAGTGCGTGTAAACGCAACCTAAAATCCAACTTCTTCAGAAGTTGACAGAAAATCTTAGAACCACTAGATTCTAGTCATGAGCCCAGAGGACGCACAGAAGCTAGCCCGAGAGTGCCGATGCGCCGATATTCACCGGTGCGCCGCGCTCCGGGGGCTTCCCAACATGGAGATGGACTTTCCAGCTCCGTACGATGACTGAGAGGTACCGATCATGGAAAAGATGCCGCTGGACAAGTTGGCAGAGTGGACGCTCCAAGACCCGTCCGAAACGATCGACGACGGGGAGAGCATCTCCGGCTGGGGTGGGGGAGAGTTGGACGACACGTCCGGTGTTCTCACCCTGACGTACACCCCGCACTCCGAGGATGACGCTCCGGACGTCGTTCAGCAGTTCGAGGCGACCACGGCATGTTTCGTGGAAATTGAGAAGCTTCTGGACGTGTTGGCCTCGACATCCAGTATTGGTGTTGACGGAGCGATCTTCGGACGAGAAGCGATCCGAGAGTTTCTCTGTGAAGTTCTGGACGCTCACGAGCTGTAGCGTGTAAGCTGTTCACAACAGCCCACCGACAAGGGAGCGTCACGATGGCCAATGGCAAGGGACCGGTCGCCGGCACAGTCGGCAAGGGAACCCGTCCGGCAGGAACACCGATCAGCACCCCGAACCCCGTGAAGGGGCTGGATTCCTGGAAGTAAGGTCAACGGCCCGGAGAAATTCTCCGGGCCGTTGGTTTTTGCCTAGTTTCTAGTGTAAGCTGTTCACAACAGCAGAAACCGAGAAGGAGACGACATGATCCCGGTCCAGCTCACGAGTTACGAGATCGAAGAAGTGGAAGCCCGTTTCCCGATGATCGTCGACCAGTCCGAGACCACCACGTCTCGCTACTTCTTCCGGGCTGAGTTCCCATTTACCGGAACCCGGGTCGAGTCGGTCAAGTTTCCGATGGGACTCTGGACTCAGCACTACCGGGACATCGTGAGCCAGTTCCGGGCCGACGTGATCGAGGCGGCCCACGAGGAAGCCAACGCGCTGAACCAGCTTCACACGGATTCCGAGAAGATCCTTTGTCGGCTCCGATGAAGTTCGTCGTCGGCCAGGGAGTCCACATCTTCCTCAAGGGAGAGTGGGTCATCGCTGGCCCCCGCGACAGTAAGCACGGAGCCCAGCGCTACCCGGTGAAGCCGGTAGACGAACTGGCTCAGCAGGAAGCGGTTCGCTGGCGGACGCTCCGTGGACTCACTCCTGATCAGACCATCACCTGTTCGGCCAAGCACATCAGAACCAGGCACACTGATCCGTTCAACCGAGCGTAAGGAAACGATCATGAAGTTTGTGGAGTTGCCCACCGAAACGGATGAAACCATCACGATCAACGTCAATTACTTGGTGTTGCTCGTTCCAGGGACCTCGTCTACTTTCCACGGAACCTGGATGCACTTTGTGGACGGGTCCAAATGGTTCACCACGGTTTCATGTGACGCCATTCGGATGCTGGCTGGATAATGAAATCTGGACGTTCCGTTCCGTGCCCGAAGTGTCGACAACCGGTCGGGAAACCATGCCGAAGTCCACGTGGTAGCTCCATGTCGGTATCACACGAGATACGCCGTGATCGAGAAGCCGGCATCGACACCACGCAGAAGACGTACAAAGCTGATTACCGGAAGGCGTAGCCAACGGCCCCCAGACGGGGGCCGTTGCTATTTCACCGGGTGCCGGCCAGAGCGCTGGGCCTTGAGGAAGACCCGGAGCACGTTCCAGAGCACGAGCCCGATAGCGACGCGGACCACGATGCGCACCCATTCTCCGATCTCGCCTCGAAACCAGGGGATCAGGAGAACAGCCACAGAGAGACCGTAGGAGACTGCTGTGGTGGTGAACAGCAGGAACATGGCCTTTCCGGTGTCGGTGGCTTTCCACGTCGTTCTCCAGCCGTACAGTACGGCCAGGATAGCCACCGGGACAAACCCCACAGCAAACGACAATGGGATGAGGACTCTAGTCATTTGGTCTTCCTCCCATAGCTTTCCAGATCAACGGACCAAAGTGGTTCGTCTCTCGCTCGTGGCGTGCTTTGGCAGAACGACCCTTGATCTCTGTCAGATTCTGCTGGGCTTCACGCTCAGCAAGTCTCGCGCGTTCTTGAGCGCGCTTTGCGTCGGAATCCCGAAGGGTGGCCGCTGGTTTTTTCCACGGAACCCACTTCATTCCACCGGTCCGTTCTTCTGGGTCAGCGCTGCTCGCAAACCCGCAATCACAGCTTCGGATGTCCGGGCTATGTCCAGCGCTTCCCGAAGTGCATTGGCCTGTGTCTCTCGGGCTGTCTCGGACAACCGGTGAGCTTCGCGCCATTCCTGGACTTGATGCTGAAGATCCCGGATACGCGCGTTCCGATCTCGCACCCACGCCGTACCCATGGTCACCACGAGCACCAACAGCACGATACCCGGAGTAAGACCTTTGGCGGTTTCTGGATCGAGCCAGTTCATACATTCTTCCTCCGGATACGGGACAGGGTGCCCCAGGTCACCCCGGGACACCCTGTTTACACTAGGTGGTGCAACCCTCAAGCGGACGGGGTTCGGGCCCCCAGCTCACGGGCACGCGCGGCCCCGTAGCCGTAGCTGGACACCAACGGCGTGGCCACGGCCAGCACAGCGGCCAACGCGACCGAGAGCAGCGAGCCGGTGAGGTTCGACTGGTTGCTGAGCAACGGCACGACGTCGGTGCCAGCCCACGTGAGCAGAACCGCGAGCAGCGCCAGCACGAGATGCCGGACCGGTGCCGGCAACGAGAGGATGAAGTCCTTCACGGTAGTTCTCCAGTTCTGCCCCGGCTGGGGCGATTCGGGTGGACCTGATCGAACGGTACCGCGACTACTTCGGAAGCGCCGTGAGAAGCGCCTCGATCCGGGCCAGCGCCTCACCCTGAGCCTTCAGCATCTTGGCCTGATCGTCGGACTTGAGCCGCAGATGCCGGACGACACGATTCGTCTCCTCCAGCGTGCTGAGCGGGTACCACGTCGGGTTGTCCGCATCGACGGGCTCACGGGTCACCGGATCGACGTGCGGAATGATGTCCGTGCCCTTGCCGTTCCAGACGTCGCTTGCCTGCGAAACTGCCATCTCTGACCACGCTTTCGGGGGGTTGTTAATTTCGTTGACACGACGGATGATCTCCGTCATCTGGGCCACGCGCCGATCTCCCGGACATTCCTTGCCGACCGACGTCGACCACCGTTCGCCACCCTTGACCAGATAGCCTGGGACGGCGCCGATACCTTCGCTGTGTTCGATCCCCAGCCGATGCCACCCAATCCCCCGGGTTCCGGGCTTGGAGTCGGTGATCTTCACGGCCGGGATGTCGTGCGTCCGGCACGCCCACGCCACGAGTTGAGCGATCGACTCCAGTTGCCGGGCGGTCCACGCAGCGATGTCACTGGCGGAACGCGGCGCGTTGTCGCCGGTTTCGATGGAGATGATTCGGTGGTTGCCGTTCAGGTTGGCGTCAGCCCGGTAGCGGGTATCACCCCACTGATAGACCACGCCGTCCTTGTTGTCACCCCAGGTCCCGCCGACGCCGAAGTGGGATTCCGTTCCGCTCCAGCCGTTTTCGTGGAACATCCGGTCCGTGCTGGAGAGGTTTCCGACCATCGTGTGCAGACACACGATGTCGTAGCGAGACATTGCCGGCTGATGTCCACTGGCCAACGGTCGCCAATCAGCTCCGGGATACCGTGCCATGACGCTTCCTCTCAGAACGGGTTGTTCGGGGTGTGCGGAAGACAGATGCACGGTCCGCGCTCGTGGAAGCGTCCGGGCCGGGGCCGAGAACTCAGGTCCACTCCGCTGGACAGAAGCAAGAACGGGGCCAGAAACAGCAGAGCCATGAGCATACAGATGAGCACGAATCCCTTACGGGCCAGTCTGTTTCGTTCCGGGTGGTTCATGTGGTTCATGATCGGTGGCTCCCTCAGTCAGTGGTTACTTAGCAGTATAGCCCCTACCGTTTTCTGAGCACCCAGTACTTCCCCGGATGCAGTTTCTTGTCGATCTCCGCAATCGTCCGTGCAATCGTTCTGCTGTAGGAATCCAGCTCCAAAGTAGCTGAAGCGTTAGCAGCGTTGAACTCTACGGAGATCACTCGGAAAACCGTAACTCCATCTCTCGCAGATGCGTTCAGTGCGTCCACCCGGGGCTGTACCCCGGCCACGCGAATCAGGTTGCCCGGCAAGATTTCCCACGGCATGACCATCCGAGAAGTGACCGTGTCCAGCAACGGGCGCGCTACCGTCAGAGTTCCCGCGTTGGGTGGATACTTGTGCTCCAAGAGGAAATTGTCACCCACGTACACAGCATTGGTGTCCGCCCCCAGTTCGTCAGCAATGTCGATGTACGCCGTCCGAGTCAAGCCGGCATCCGTCAGTTGCTGAACGTTCTGAGTTCTCGTGGTGTTGCGGACGCGGCCCATGGCATCACGCCACCGGACATGGACCGCGTTGTAGAGATCTGATGCCGTGGACGGCGCGTCGAATCCGTCGATAGTCGTTGCCTCGTAACGAATCACAGACGGCCACGGGACGTACTCAAACCGAGACTTGCCGTTGCTGGGATTGGATTCCCACGCAGCCCAGTAGAACCCGGGATCGAACACCATCACGTCATTCAGGACCTGATCGGCAGTCGTTCCGTCCGGGTAGGCCAACTGATCGATATCCACCCCGGAGCCGACCAACGTGGCGTTAGGGCCGTCGAACTGCGTCAGCACTCTGCCCAGCAGATCCTGGACCACTTCCACCGGGTCAATGTTGTTGACGGAGTAGGTGTTTGTGGTGTCGTCTGTTCCGTCCGTCTTCTTCAGCAGCGTCCGGACAACGACCGTTGACCAGTATTGGGCCGTGGTGTCGCCGGCCGTGGTGGACGACGTATCTCTCTGGAACCGGCAACTGACCACGTTCGCGTCCGGGTCCCAGCCGGAGCTACTGATGTTCGCTGCAATCACCTGAGGCCCTGCCACGCTGGACTGCTTCAGTGAGTAGGTAGACCCACCCCCTGCTTGACGGAAGAACAACCCGATCGGGTAGTTGGCTGAACCTCCGTCCCCGGTGACGTCGGCCCGGACGCGGGCCAGTTTCATGCCCGCATAGTAGGCATACCGGTAGATGAAGTCGGCTGTCCACGACGTGGTGATGGCGTCACCTTCGTTGGCCCGAGTGACCAGAGCCGGGGTGTCCGCGTCCAGTTCTCCCATCTCTGTAACGGCTTTCGATGATGAGTACGCGGAACGGGTCCAGCGCTCCAGCGATCGATCCACGTAGATCAGGGGCAACGTCTTGTCCTGGGTATGCGTCCGTGACCCCAGGGCACTGAGGGTCCACACTTCGCCACGGTCGCCGGCTGTACGGCCTGGATCTTCCAGTCGTCCTTCCCACAGCGTCCGGCCGTTGCGTCCGTCGTAGACGTACACCTTACCGAAGTACTCGATCTCGTCCGGCTGAAGCGCGAGGGGTCGGTTCATGGCGAACGAGCACGTAGCGAAACCACCGGGGATTGAGGACATAAATCTCAGGTCCACAAGCTGTTTCGTGATGTCCAGATCTTTCCGGGCTGACTTGATCCGGACAGTGATCGGCAGAGGAATCGTCATGAGAGCAGCGGCCTCACAGTCAGGTAGCGCGGCCAATAGGAACCGTTGATGGTGAGACTCTGGCTGGGGATGTCCGACCCGTTCCCGGTGTCCGGCGACACGTCCCGGATGCAGACGATCCGATTCGTGGTGTTCGGGGAGACCATCGGCAGATCACCCACGAAGTACGTGGACAACGTGTCCGTGACGTTGCCCCCCGCGTCCAGGCCGTAGATCGCACGGTTCGTCCCGTCGGCCACGAAAGTCGTTGGCGTGGACGCACTCCAGTTGATGATGCAGAACCGATCATCAGCCGGTACGAACAGAAGGTGGTCCGTGGTGAACGGGTCGGTGGAGGCGGTCCGCTGAATCCAGACACTGATCGGGACCCCGGCCACCGACAACGGTGCGCCGTCCGGGCCGTTGGTCTGGGGATCGACCCCTTCCGGGATCTGCACCAAACCCATGTCCCACATCGGAATTGCGGAGATCGACGTGAATCGAGTCGACGTGTTCTGGTTGTTCCGAATGGCCCGGACACCGTGCCTGATCTCGAACTTGCACACGTTGGCCGGTGGTCCGCCGCTACCCCCGGCCAGGCCACGCAGGAACACGCGGTAGGTTCCGCGCGCATCGACAGACGCACTCGTGGGAAACGCTGCGATCGAAAGCCGTTGCGCGAGTGCGGCATTGGTGTTGAACGTCGTCACGGAAACGTTGGTCCCGGATGGCGGGTTCCATGACGTGCCGGCTGCTGACGTCGCTGTGTCCGTCCCCTGCGTCATGGCTTCGGCCTGGAGCACGAACGGCATGGCGGACGGGGTTCCCCGACGTCGGACGGCCAGCACCGTTTGCCGGCTCGCGACCTCCGACCCGGTGAACCGGAGCTGGAGGGGTGTCTCCACGTCGCCCTTGATGCTGGTCAAATCGAAATAGCGACCGTTCGAGCCGGCCGTGACGTCGGAGCTGACCACCACCGGACCGAAGTCTTCACGGATGCCGTAGGAGAATGGCTCCGCTGGAATGTCGATCTGGAAATCGTAGAGATTGATCCCGTAATCGATCGTGGACTGGTAGTCCGGTGCCCGGAACGTTTTGAAGAACACCGGGGGAACCGTGGGCTCCGGCTGCCACATCAAGATGTTGGTGGCCCGATTCAGCTCACGGTGCAACATCTGTGCTTTGGCGGCTGCGTCTACCGGATCGTTGGTGTCCAACTGGATGTGAAGGCGAACCACCCTGTTTTCGTATGCGCTCGCTGGAATCACCGCGCCGTCCGTCAACAGGGTGGAGTTCAGTGCTCTGGTCAACGGTGGAGGCGAGATGTCCGTTCCGTTGAATAGCACAGTCCATGGTGAGCTGGACAGAGACAGCCTGATTCCAGCCGTCAAGGATATCGAATCCACAAACTGGATACGTTCTTTCGCCATCAGCCGGACCTTCCCAAAAGATTCGCGCTGTTGCCCATGATGAGCCCAACGGTCCGACTGTCCATTTTCACGGTAACCCCGGCCCGGACAAACGCTTTGGCAACGTGATCACCCAGCTTCTGGTAATCGATGTCACCCCCTGTACGGCCCCCAGCGCTCTCCACCGGTCGCCGGTCCAGCACCCGGACCAAGCCGTCAAACGAGCGCGTCTGAGCCGACGTCAGGATGCGCTCCGGCCGACCTGAGCGGTTCACCGCCAGCCCCCCGCTGGGGAGTTCGCCGCCCGCGTCGAACAGTAGCTCGCGCCGGAGAGTCTCTCCCAGGAAGCTCCGGCCCCGGCTGCTCAGGAGATCGAACGGCGGATCACCCACCGACCCACCCTTGGCGTACCCGCTCAGGTGATAGAGCCCGGAGAACAGCGCGTCACGAGCACCCCGGGCCCCGGAGCCGACCCGGACGCCGACACCACCCGCGCTCTCCACGTTCACCCCGTTGATGGTGCCGGCCATGTGGCCGGGGTTCCCACGGAACGAGCCGATCGAGAACGAGCCCCCACCCGGAACGAAGCCGGCGGCTGGGAAGCCGGCCGTGGAGAATCGACGCGAGTAGGGGTTCTTTCCCTGGATCACGTTCAGTAGTGCGGACATGAACCCGGAGCAGTCGTACCCGCTGGGGCCGACTCCACCCCAGAGGTAGGGCTTTCCGACCTGAGAGCGCGCGAAGTTCAGAGCCCCTCCAAGGGAAGGGTTGTAACCCACGGCTTTCTCTGCCGTCTTCTGGATCGCAATCGCACTGATCTGGGCCGCGCTCCGGCCAGCGCGCGACAGTGCCAGGTTCAGGCTGGAGACCATGCCCCCGGACGCCATGCCCAGCACACCGTTTCGCATGGCCTTCATCGCTCCATGGCCCCCGGCTGCTTGAACTTCGCGTGTGGTCCAGACGTGCTCACCGGGCATGAGCATTGCCGGAACACTGTCCTCACCGGACTTGCCCCCGAAAACGCCACCACCGGTAGCGAAAGCAGTGGTTCCACCTCGACCACCGGGGATGCCGGAGCCGATCCGGACGCCGTAGAGGGTGCGCGGAAGGTTGTTCACCAGACGGATTTTCACGAAAGCTTGTTCGTCGTCGATCCCGTTCAGGGCTGCGTTCACCTTGAGCTTGAACTTGTCGAACTCAAGTGCAGCTTTCTTCAGCTTCGGCCCAATGCCTGGCATCCAGCCGAAAGCCCTAGCGGCAGCATGAACCACGTCACCCGCCATGTTCAGCGCGTACTTCGTGATTCCTCTGAACGCACTCTGGATGATGTCTCGTGCACGGTCAGAGCGTTTATACAGGATCACGATGCCGGCCGTTAACAGGGCAATAGCTACGATGACAAGCCCGATGGGGTTAGCCGTCAACGCCGCGTTCAACAGCCACTGGGCTCCGGTCCACAGGGTGGTTGCTGCTTTCGCAACCCCTGAAGCTATCGCCACACCAACGGTTTTCGCTTTGGCCAACGCGAGCGCTGGGTTCAACGCAGCGAAGCCCGTCACGATGCCGGCGACCTGGCCACCCATCGCCAGAGCGGGTCCGCCGAAGCTGACCACTCCAGCGGTGATGGCCCCTAGTGGTCCGTCACTCGCAGCCATGGACTGAGTCCATTGCTCAAACCCACGCTTCATCGTGTCGATGTTGGCTTTGCCGGTTTCCCCAAGTGTTTGGTCCATTCGGTCAGCAGCCCCGGTAACGTTCCCCATTTCCTTGACAGCGCTGGAAGTGTCCAGTTTGAACAGTGCTTGCCCCAGGTCTTCTGACTGGGTACCGAACAGAGCGGTAGCGATCGCTGCTTGCTTGGCAGGGTCTTTCACGGCCCGGAGCTTGTCCAACAGGGTTCCCAGCGCTTCCTTCGCACTGTCGCCACCCTTGGCAAACGCTGCTTGCATCTCCTTCGCGTTCAGACCCAGTCCCTTGAATCCATCCTTCGTGGTTTTCGATCCGTCGATAGCCCGGATGCTCAGTTCCTTGAGCGAGTCCGCCACCAAGTCCGCGTCACGCGCGCCACCCTTGAGTCCCTGGGAGAGCAGGCCAGTAGCTTCCTTGCCGTTCAAACCCAGCTTACGGAACTGAGTTCCGTACTCATTGAACGTGTCGAGCAGATCCTCGGAGCTGTTGACACCCTTCTGGAATCCGACCGTGAGTACGTCGATGGCTTCGCCAGAGTTCTTTACCAGGCCCGTTCTGATCATCTGATCGATGGAACGTGTGATGGCACCGGACGTTTCACCAGTGGTCTTGCTCAGGTTCAGAACCTTTTTGGTGACCTTCTGAAGTGCTTCATCGGACGCCGACCCCATCCCGGAGATGTTGGTCATGACATCCTTGATGGCCCCGTTCACTTCTTCCATCGACGAACCGTAGTTGGCTGCGTAGATGGCACCGGCCGACTTACCCACCTTGGCCGACTGATCCTTGGTCAGACCAAGCTGAGCCCCCAACATGGCGCGACCTTCCTCAAGATCCAGGTTCTGCGAAAACCCAGACGCGAGAAGACCACCGGCCGTGGCCCCGGCTGCGAGCGCACCCTTGCCGATGTGGCCGGCCATATTCTTGAACTTTTTGTCAGCTTCGTCAGAGACCTTCCCCAGGTCACTGATTCCACCCTTGGCCCCGTGATCCTTCCAGAAGACGTCGAAAGACAGCGTAGTCATTAGCCTCTACCTTCCAGGGCTTTCGCCACACGGTCCATCGAACTCTCAAGTTCCTTGTTTGCTGTAGCACTCGCTGCTTTGGTGGGGATCGTCCACCATCCAGGCCGCACCTTCTGGACCACCCAGACACGCTGGTCGCGGTACGTGTGGTGCAGACTCTGACGCTTCTGACGAAACACCTTCTGAAGACGTGACTTTCGACGGAACACCGGCCGGCGAACGAAGCCCTGATTGATCTTGTAAAGCTGGTACTCGTTCTTCATCCGGAACTTGATCCCGTACGCTTGCTTGCTGATCGAGATTTTGGACTTGGACGCCACGTCCACGTTCAACCCACCCTTCTTCGGAAGGATGCGAAGTGCGCTGGCCGGAGCCGACTTTCGCAACGGCATGACGGAGTTACGGATGCCGGCGTTCAGTTCCTTGGTCAGGTCCTTCGCGCCAACGTCCTTACACCGCTTGGCCAGCGCCTTCAAATCATCGGTCACGAGTCAGCCATTCCACAGCGTCAGTCAGTTCCAGCAGGGTCCAGCGATCTAGTTCTCGGAGCCCGGAAGCGAGTCCCGCACAACAAATCTCGAATCTCCAGCTTCTGAGTTCTCCGAAGGATCTTTTAAATCCGGGCTGATCCCCTCATCTCCCTGGTAGGTCTGGTTCAAGTTCAGGGAGTCAACCAGGAACTTCTTTTGATCGTCGTCCATGTTCGGGTTGTCCTGAATGGACTTGAGGAACCGTGCCGACTCGTCGTCGGTCAACGTGATCCGCAGAGCCGACAACGGGTAGTTCAGATCCGTGAACTTCAGCCCCGGCTGGGAACGCCGCATCATGATCCACAGAGCCGCTTTGTGCGCTCGTGCAGACCCTTTCAAGAACATCTGGCCGAATTCCTCGAACGTCTCCCATTTTCCTTGGGGCAGATCTTCGATGGCTTCCGCCTCGACCGACATCAACTTTGCCGGCTCGAAATCGAACTCCAGCCGATCGGCGTCCGGCGGTTCGTAAACAAGCTTCATGATTGGGTCTCCCTCAAGACAACTGGAATGAACAGAGCGGACGGCTGGGGTAGTTCTTGTGCCTGGTCTCCTGCGATCCCGGACGCCGTGCACCGATGGCACCGAATCGGAGGAGTCGCTTTGTACGCGAATTCCTTTGCCGGATCAGTGGTTTCGGCCAGTGGGTGGTGACACCCCGGGCAGAGATCGTTCTCGTACTCTTGGAGCTGGAGCGCGGCCACGGTGTCTTCTTCCGTCCAGGCCGGCTCCGTCGTGCTGATCTGTGCGCCGTCCGCCGCTGTGCGAGTGATCGTCGTGAGCACCCGCCCCGTGAAGACGGACGGCGACACACCCCAGCTCCGCGCGGCTTGGAGAACCGCACGGTGCTGGGGGTTGGTGATGTCGTAGATCACGCCACCGTGGCCCGGAGGTTCGGCTGAACCGTGATCTTCGCCATCACTTCGTACTTGTGCACGGAGTTGGCTTCCGGGGCCAGGTTTCGAACCTCGCCGCACTGCACCGGGTAGACCTCCACTTTGTCCGACGTCGCCCACGCCGTGCCGGCCGTGACGTCGCGCCGAACCACGATGTTGGTCGCGAACCCGTAAACCAGGGTGTTGTAGACCGAGTCGGTACCGACCTGCTTGATCAGCCGAATCAGGGTTCCGGAGAACGACACCCGACCGGCCGAGACCGTGCTGAACGTGGAGTTGAGCTTGGAGTTGTCGACGTCCCCGGTATCCGGCTCGAACCCCACCAAGCCGTCCGGGGTCATCAGCCCGTCCAGGGCCACGCCTGCGTTGAGTTCCGCCACGGTCGGGGCCGCGATGTTGGCAATGGACGGGACGGAATAAACCTTCGTCCTACCATCGGCATTGCTGTCAGCCATCAGGCTTTCTCCTTCTCATCGGTAGCCTTGACGGATGCCACGGCTTTCTTGGTGGTTTTCGCGGCTTCGGGCTTCAAAGCCGTTTCCGGGTCTCCGGCGATGTCGTCCGGCCCCGGAGGGTAGACCCAGCCCGCTTGCATCGCTCCGGCGATGGCGTCCGGGTTGTTGGGGTAGTCGTGGGTGGCGTCCACGGCGGGATGATAAAGCGTCACCCACTCAGAGAGCTGGACCATCTGTCCGCCGTCTGCGCTGGGGACGAACGGTCGTTCCACCGGAGCGTCCGTGATCACCCAGCCGTGGGCCTCGTGCCACTCACGCACACCGGGTTCGTCCGGAACCGTGGTGGTGCCACCGGTTTCGGAATTCTTGAAGTAGATCCAGTCCATGCGTGATCCCCTACCGGGTGAGCCATTCACCGGTGATCGTCGTGGCGTTGGAAAACGTCACGGTGATCAGTCCGGTGGACGGGTTGACGAGTGCGGCCGGAACCGCAATGAACATCTTGGCCGATGCGCCGACCACGATGGCGAGTCCGGTACCCGCGTTGCCGGCCGGGGTGGAGCCCCCGTCCACGAGGGTCACCGTGGACGACGTGGCACCGTTCTCCACGTGGAGAATGATGTCGTCCAGCGGCTGAATCGTTTCGGTCAGAGCCGGTGCGTTCAGCGCCGCACTCGTTCCAGCAGCCGCGATTGTGCGAACAGCAGCCAAAGCCATTGTTACTCCCTAGATTTGGGTCCAGTAGGTGATGGTGAAGGGAGCAATGATGGCTGCCCCTAAATCTGTTTGAACGGGCATCATGTCACCGGCTGACAGCCGCATGGACGAAACCTGATCTCCTAGTGTCGGATTTGCTTTCACGTACGCGGCGCACACGTTCAGCAGGACTCCGGCTCGAACCCGGACAGAATCAATCTTCGTACTGCCGGACTGAGCGATCACAGCACATGGGATAGATCCGGTCTCTTTCGCCCGCGTCTGCGAAAGGTTCGCCCACTCTTGTTCGTACGTCGCAACGGTGTCAGATTCCGGGTCTCCGTCATCTCCGATTGTCACGATGTCTTTTGCGGAACTCCCTGACGGGGAGGAACTGTCGTCCACGAGCACCCCCGTCAGGCCGGGCAGTCCCTGGAACGCCAGCACGAGCGCGCTGACTACTCCGGGCAACGCTACGTCGGCCATGATTCCTCCCTTCCGTTTACACAGATCATCGCACGTCAGCCGACCGACGGGCCCAGGTCATCGGGACGAAGAAGCTCCACGGCCCGGTTGGGGATGGCGTACCCGAAGCCCGGAATCACGGTGGTGTCCACCCCACCCTGAAGCGGCAACCGAGCCGGCCCCCGCTGTGTCTCCCACAGGTGGGCGAG
>Ga0157298_10000022_pt1 | contig 47258 bp, 39 predicted proteins | sample NitcycUS043104R2_FD_108394 | JGI IMG/M metagenome (GOLD analysis project Ga0157298, IMG submission 108394) | Soil microbial communities from Arlington Agricultural Research Station in Wisconsin, USA - Nitrogen cycling UWRJ-S043-104R-2 | ecosystem: Environmental > Terrestrial > Soil >...
CCACATCCGCACGATCTGCACCCGCGTGCAGTTCGCCGCCGAGGCCTGTCCCCCTGGCTCCGTCTACGGCCACGTGGTCGCCACCACGCCGCTCCTGGAGGAGCCGCTGAGCGGCCCCGTCTACCTGCGCTCCTCGGACAACGACCTGCCCGACATGGTGCTCGACCTCCATGGCCTGGTCGACGTCGAGGTCGCGGCCCGGATCGACTCCGTCAGGGGCGGCATCCGCGCCACCTTCCCCAAGGCCCCCGACGCCCCCCTGACCAGGGTCGTCCTGCGCATGCAGGGCGCCAAGAAGGGCCTGATCGTCAACAGCACCGACCTCTGCGCCAGGCGCAACCGCGCCACGGTGGCGCTCGGTGCCCAGAACGGCAAGCGCAGGGCGGTTCGCCCGGTGGTGGAGGCCAAGGGGTGCGGGGGCGGCAAGGGATCCGGGCGCAAAGGTTCGCGACGGTAGCGGCCGCGCTCGATCTCGTCGCATTTTCCGCCGCTCCCCGTCCGTGAATCCGCCGCCTCGCTTCCTAGCCTGGCTGGGTGGCGCAATCCGCACACGCACTGAAGGCCGAGCCCTACGACTACCGCGAGGCGCGGGCGCTCGCGGAGGGCCTTGGCGTCAGCGAGCCCGTGGCGATCGCGCTGGTCCGGCGCGGCCACCGCACGGTCGAGGAGGCGCGCGGGTTCCTGGCCGCCGAAGAGTCGCACGGCGCTGACGAGTTCCCCTCGATGGCCGACGTGGTCGCTCGAGTCCGGGCGGCAGTCGACGCCGGCCGCCGCATCACCGTCCACGGCGACTTCGACGTCGACGGCGTCTGCGCGACGACGATCCTCGTCGCCGCTCTGCGCGAGCTGGGCGCCGACTGCGACTGGCTGATCCCCGATCGGCTCGCCGACGGCTATGGGCTCTCGGCGGCCAACGTGGAAGCGCTGGCGCAGCGTGGGACGTCTCTCCTGATCACGGCCGATTGCGGGATCGCTTGCGCCGAGGAGATCGCGGTCGCGCGCTCGCTGGGAATCGAAGCCGTCGTCACCGACCACCACCAGGCGGGGACGGACCTGCCCGACTGCCCGATCCTCCATCCGGCGCTGGACGGCTACCCGTTCGCCGACCTCTGCGGCGCCGCGGTCGCCTGGAAGCTCGCCTCCGCCCTGCACGACCGCGAGCGGGGAGAGGACCTCGACCTGGTGGCCCTCGCCACGGTCGCCGACGTCGTGCCCCTGCTCGGCGAGAACCGCAATCTCGTCAAGCGCGGGCTGGTCGCCGCGCGTCAAGCCCGTCGCATCGGTCTCCGGGCGCTGCTCGAGGTCTCGCGCTGCGAGCCGTCAGCGCTCGACGAGAGCGATCTCGGCTTCCGCCTGGCCCCCCGCGTCAACGCCGCCGGCCGCCTCTACCGAGCCGACGCCGGCGTCGAGCTCTTCCTGACCGAGGACCGGGCACGCGCCGCCGAGATCGCGGCCGAGCTCAACCGCGCCAACGCGGAGCGCCGCGCCACCGAGCGCAAGGTCGAGACCGCGGCCGAGGCCGCGCGGCGCGAGCTGCCGCCGGATCTGCTCGAGGCCCCCGCCATCGTCGTCGCCGGCGAGGGCTGGCACCCGGGCGTGGTCGGCATCGTCGCCTCTCGCCTCGCCGAGCGCCATCATCGCCCCACGGTTGTCATCTCCCTCGATGCCGACGGGGGCGGCCGCGGATCGGGGCGCGGCATCCCCGGCTTCGACCTGCTTGCCGCGCTGCGCGCCTGCTCCGGCCACCTCGCCCGCTTCGGCGGGCACCGCGCCGCCGCCGGCCTCGAGATCGCGCCCGGGAAGCTGGACGAGTTCCGCGCGGCCTTTGCCGCGCACGCCGCCGCCTCGCTCTCCCTCCAGGATCTGGTCAAGACCGAACGCGTCGACGCGATTGTCGGCGGCGCCGAGCTCGGCATCGACCTCGCCGAAGAGCTGGAGTGCATGCGGCCCTTCGGCATGGGCAACCCCGGCCTTCGCCTCCTCGTCCCTGGCGCCAGGGTGCTCGATCCACGCCCGATGGGGGAGGGCAAGCACCTGCGCTTCAGCCTGCGCAGCGGCGGGCGCCAGGCGCTCGGCGTGGCCTTCGGCCGCTCCTCCCTCGGGGCGGGGGAGGACGAGCCGGTCGATGCCTCCGTGCGGCTGGAGGTCAACCGCTGGAACGGCTCGGTCGAGCCGCGTGTCCTGCTTCGCGAGCTGCACCCATCCGCCACCGCCTGCGAGTGCCCGGGGCCGGAGTGGTGGGGCCGGTTCGAGCGCGAGCTGCGCCTGCCCTTGGAGCAACGGCACGCCGATGAGGACGCCACCCGCCCGCATCGCCGCGAGACCTTGCGCCGGTCCAGCGGCGCGACCGCCGCCGTGGCAGAGCTCGTCTCGAGCGGTGCCGAGGTGCTGGTCGTCTGCGCCGACGCGGGCCGCCGCGCCTCCCTCTCCGCCCTCGCTCGACTCACGCCCGCTTCGCCTCCTCGCGAGTGCGAGGAGTGCGGTGGCCTGGTCGTCGACGGGTCGCGGACGCCGGCGGTCGTCGACTACATCGCGTTGGAGCGCAGTCCCGCGATCGTCCAGGAGTTCGCCCACGTCGTCCTCGCCGACCCGCCGCCTTCCCCCCGTCACGAGGCTGTCGCCGCCCACCCGGTGGACGGCTGGACGGAATCCGGCGGTCACCCCGGCTACCTGCACGAGGCCTGGGTCGAGAGCGACGTCGCCTCGACCCTGGCGGCGCTCGAGGCGCAGCTCGCCAGGCGGCCCGTCCTGGTCGCTGCCTTCCGCGACCTGCGCGAGGCGGGCGAGGCCAGCGGCGAGCTGCTGCAGCGGGCGCTGCGCGGCGGCGGGCCGCATCCGCGCGGGCCCGAGGCAGCCGCCCGCTGCTTCCGTGTCCTCGACGAGCTCGGCTTGGTGCAGGGCTCGCCCGACGGCGGTAGCGGCACCGTGGGGGTCGTATCCTCAAGGGAGACCGATCTGGAGCGCTCAGCGGCGTTCCGCGCCTACGGCGCCCTTCACGAGGAGGCCCTGCGATACCTCAGACGACTCGACAGGACGTAGCCCAGCACGAGCTGCTCGGCGACCTCTTCGCCGTGGTCGAGGAGTTCGACTCGCCCGGCGAGGACGGGGCCAACGGCGCTGCCGCGACGCCGCGGATCGACCGCGAAGCGGTCGCCCATGCCTTCGAGTTCGCCTGCGATCGCCACGCCGACCAGCTGCGCCGCTCCGGCGACGAGTTCATCACCCATCCCGTCGGGGTGGCCCAGATCTGCGCCGGCATGCGGCTCGACACCGAGACGCTCTGCGCGGCGCTGCTCCACGACACCGTCGAGGACACCAGCGCCAGCCTCGACGAGGTGCGCGAGGAGTTCGGCGAGGAGATCGCCAGGCTGGTCGACGGCGTCACCAAGCTGACCGGGATGACGTTCGAGAGCCGCGACGAGCGTCAGGCCGAGAACTACCGCAAGATGATGGTGGCGATGGCCACCGACGTCAGGGTGATCCTGATCAAGCTGGCCGACCGCCTCCACAACATGCGCACGCTGGGCGCGCTGCCCAAGCAGAAACAGGTGCTCAAGTCGCGCGAGACGCTGGAGATCTACGCGCCGCTCGCCCACCGGCTCGGCATCCACGCGATCAAATGGGAGCTGGAGGACCTCGCCTTCGCGACCCTGCACCCGCGCAAGTACAAGGAGATCAAACAGCTGGTTGCCCAGCAGCGCGACGAGCGTGAGGTCTACGTCAGCGAGGCCGGCGAGTTCCTGGCCGAGGAGCTCGAGAAGGTCGGCATCGAGGCCGAGATCTCCGGCCGCGCCAAGCACTTCTACTCGATCTACACGAAGATGACGAAGAAGGGCCGCGAGTTCAACGAGATCTTCGACCTGACCGCGATGCGGGTGATCGTCGGCTCCGTCAAGGACTGCTACGGCGCGATCGGCGTCATCCACTCGCTCTGGAAGCCGCTGCCCGGTCGCTTCAAGGACTTCGTCGCGATGCCGAAGGCCAACATGTACCAGGCGCTGCACACGACGGTGATCGGGCCGGAGGGCAAGCCGCTCGAGATCCAGATCCGCACCGGCGAGATGCACAAGCTGGCCGAGTACGGGATCGCCGCCCACGTCGCCTACAAAGAGGGGGGCAGCGAGGACCCGCGGCGCGAGAAGATGACCTGGCTGCGGCAGCTGGTCGAGGCCGAGGGCGAGCAGGACCCGACCGAGTTCCTCGAGTCGCTCAAGGTGGACCTCTTCGAGGACGAGGTGTTCGTCTTCACGCCGAAGGGCGAGGTCAAGAACCTCTCGGCCGGCTCGACCCCGCTCGACTTCGCCTACGCCGTCCACACCGACGTCGGCCACCGCTGCGTGGGGGCCAAGGTCAACGGCTCGATCGTGCCGCTGCACTACCAGCTGCGCTCGGGCGACATCGTCGAGGTGCTGACCGCGAAGCAGAAGCGGGGGCCGTCACGCGACTGGCTGAAGCTGGTGCGGACCAGCCGCGCCCGCAACAAGATCCGCGCCTTCTTCAAACAGGAAAGCCGCGAGGACGCCGAGCGCGAGGGTCGCGAGAGCCTCGAGGAGGCGCTGCGCAAGCGCGGCCTGCCGATGCAGAAGCTGGCGATGTCGCCGCTGCTCGCCGACGTGATCCGCGAGATGGGCTTCCGCAAAGCGAGCGACTTCTACATAGCGCTCGGCCAAGGGAAAGTCTCCACCAAGGCGGTCGCCAACAAGCTGATGCAGCGGCTGAAAGCCGGCGAGGCGGTGGAGGAGGAGGAGCCGCTCGGCCTGCCGGCGGGCGGCCGCGAGGACAAGGCGCGCCGCACCAAGGACGCCTCCAACTACGGGATCAGCGTCAAGGGCGTCAACAACGTCGTCGTGCGGCTGGCCAAGTGCTGCCGGCCCGTGCCCGGCGACGAGATCGCGGGCTACGTCTCCCTGGGCCGCGGGATCACGATCCACCGCGCCGACTGCAAGAACGTGCGGGCGCTGAAGAAGGACCCCGAGCGCTTCGTCGAGGTCAGCTGGGACGGCGAGAACGAGGCCTCCTACCGCGTCGAGCTGCAGATCGACGCCTACGACCGCACCCGCCTGCTCGAGGACCTCTCGCGCACCCTGGCCGAGGCCGGGATCAACATCGTCGGCGCCAGCTGCATGACCCGCCACCCGATGGTGAAGAACCGCTTCGTGGTCGAGGTGGGGGACACCGAGCAGCTCAAGCAGTGCATCACGCGCCTGCGCAACGTGGAGAGCGTCTTCGACGCTTATCGCATCACCCCGGCCTCCTAGAGCCGAGAGCGGGTGCTCAGGCGACGATGGTCAGTGCGCCCGGCGCGACGCTGAGCTCGATCTTCGTGCGCTCGCCGATGTAGTCGCCGTCGACCTGGACCGGGAAGGGACGGGTGGTGCCGTCCTTGGTCTCCGAGGCGGAGCTGACGGTGGCGGCGGCGATGTGGGGGAAGTGCTCGATCTGGCGGTGACGGGCGGCCGGGCGCTTCTCGCTGAACAGGCGCGGGATCAGGGTCGGCATGTCCCATTGGGCGGCTCGTTTCAGCACGCCGAGCGCCAGGGTGCCGTCGTCGATCTCGATCCCCTCGCAGACGCGGATCGGCCGCCGGCCGAAGTAGGTGAGCGGGTCGGAGTTCTGGGCCAGGGCGGTCACTCCCTCCGAGGTCTTGCCGTCCACCTCGACCCGCAGCCGCACCGGCCGCACCATGTACTGGCGGTGGAGGGCCGAGATCGCCGCCCAGCTGTAGTAGTAGGGGCCGGCGGTCGCCTTGAGGCGGGGGTGGGCGTCGACCCGCCGCACCACGGTGGCGTCGATTCCCGCCCCGCAGGAGAAGACGAAGCAGCGGTCGTCGACCCGGCCGAGGTCGATCTTGCGCGGCGCCCAGTCGTCGGCCAGCGCCAGCAGGTGCTCGGTCGCGTCGACGACGTCGTTGGGGATGCCGAGCGTGCGACTGACCACGTTGGTCGATCCGCCCGGCAGGATCGCCACCGGGACGTCGGTTCCGGCGACGCCGTTGGCGACCTCGTTCAGCGTCCCGTCGCCGCCGAAGGCGACGACGACGTCGTAGCCGCCGCCGCACGCCTCGCGCCCGATCTCGGTCGCGTGGTTCTGCGCCTCGGTCAGCACCGCCTCGACCTCGTAGCGCCCCTGCAGCGCGTAGACCACCAGGTTCTTCAACCGGTCGGAGACCGTCGTCGCGTAGGGGTTGACGATGATCAGCATCCGCTTCTTCTGCGCACGCCTACCGGGTCGCCTCATACCGCACCACCTCCCCGTCGCCGGCTTCGCGCACACGCCCCTCGTTGACCAGCAGGTCGGCGTGGCCGATCACCTCCGAGAGGGTGAGGAAGGCCTGGGTCACGGCGACGTTGCCCCACATCGCCTGGGCGATCTCGTAGCCCGAGCGCGGCTGCTCGGCGATCAGGCGGTAGATCTTCTCCTTGCGCCGCTCGTGCTTGGCGAGGCGATCGTCGATCAGCGCGGCGTGGTCGACGATCGGGTCGCCGTGGCCGGAGAGGACGATCTCCGCTGGCATCTCGCGCGTCGCCTTCAGCGACTCGATGTAGGTGACGAGCGCCTGGGTCCGCTCTTCGGAGCCGTCGAGCGGCCGTGAGATCAGCGGGTTTGAGGAGATGTGGGCGATCAGGTGGTCGGCGGCGAGGAGGATCTTGCGCTCGTCGTCCCAGAAGACCGTGTCGGAGGGGCTGTGGCCGGGGCGGTGCAGGGTTTCAAGGGTGCGGTCGCGGAACTCGATCCTCTCGCCATCGTCCAGGGGTCGCGTCACCCGCGCCCGCGAGCCCCAGCCGCGGAAGCTGCGCGAGACGCTCTGCAGCGCGAACGCCACCTCCGAGGGGATGCCGTTGCGCAGCATCAGCTCGACCGCGAACTCGTCCTCGCGCTCGGCGTCCTCGTCGAAGTTGGCGAGCCGCTCCGCCGCGCGGCCGAGCGCCGCCACCTCGGCCCCCGAGTGGTCGACGACGATCTCGACCAGGCCGAGGTGGTCGATGTGCTGATGGGTGAGGATCACCAGCTCGATGTCGTCGATCGAGTGGCCGCGGGCGCCGAGCTGGGCACTCAGCTCGTCGAGGGCCTTGCCCGAGTTGGGGCCGGTGTCGACCAAGGTCAGCGGCTCGTCCTCGATCAGGTAGCAGTTGACCTGCCCGACGGCGAACGGGGTGGGGATGCGGAGGCGATGTAGGCCCGCTTCGGCGGCGCGCTCGAGCGCCCGCTCGGGGGTGAGGGCAGTCATACGAGGCTACTGGCGAATGAGGCCCAGGACCTCATCTCTCTTTTCTTCCATGTGGGCCCGCGAGACCAGCGACTCGAGGTTGAGGCGCAGCAGCGGCTCGGTGTTCGAGGGCCGCACGTTGAAGTGCCAGTCGGGGTAGTCGACCGAGACTCCATCAAGGGTGGTGATCTTGCCGTCGGCGTAATCCGCCGCGATCTCCTCCATCTTCGCCGCCTGGTCGGCGACCTCGGAGTTGATCTCGCCGGAGATGAAGTAGCGCGAGCGAAACTCGGCCATCAGCTCGGCCAGGGAGCGCCCGTCTACCGAGAGCAGCTCCAGCACCAGCAGCGCCGGGATCGTGCCCGAGTCGGCGCACCAGAAGTCGCGGAAGTAGTAGTGACCTGAGACCTCGCCGCCGAAGACGGCGCTCTCCTCGCGCATGCGCTGCTTGAAGAAGGCGTGGCCGACGCGTGAGAGGTCGGAGCGGCCGCCCTCGGCGGCGACCAGGTCGGGGACGGCTCGGCTGGAGCGCGGGTCGTAGAGGATCGTCGCGCCGGGCTCCTTGGCGAGCGCCGCCCGAGCCAGCAGCGCGCAGACGAAGTCGCCGTCGCAGAAGACGCCCTCGCCGTCGATGAAGAAGCAGCGGTCGGCGTCGCCGTCCCAGGCGATGCCGAGGTCGGCGCCGCTCGCGCGCACGCGCTCGACGATCATCCGCCGGTTCTCCTCCAGCAGCGGGTTGGGCTCGTGGTCGGGGAACTCGCCGTTCGGCTCGAAGTACATCTCCTCGAGGTCGAGGCCGAGCCGGCGCAGGACCGGTCCGACCATCGGCCCGGCCATCCCGTTGCCGCCGTCCACCACGACCTTCATCGGCCGCACCTTGCCGGGGTCGATGAAGGACAGGGCCTGCTCGCGGTACTCGTCCCAGACGTCGACCTCCTCGAAGGAGCCGCCGCCGGGCGCCTCGCCGAGGCCGGCCTCGATCTCGCGCCGCACGTCGCCGATCCCGGCGTCGCCGGAGAGCGCCAGGGCGCCCTCGCGGATCAGCTTGACGCCCGTGTAGGCCTTCGGGTTGTGCGAGGCGGTGCACATCGCGCCGCCGTCGAGCCCGCGCGAGCCGACCAGGTGGTAGAGCATCTCGGTGGCGACCATGCCGGCGTCGAGCACGGCCGTGCCCTCCTCGATCAGCCCGGCGCGCAGCTCGGCCGCCATCGCCGGCGCGGTCAGCCGCATGTCGCGGCCGAGGCCGACCCGCAGCTCGCCCGGCTCCTTGCCGCGCAGCCGGCCCAGGACCCGGGCGAAGGCCCGGCCGATCGCCCGTGCCGTCGTCTCGTCCATCTCGCTGCCGTAAAGGCCCCGGATGTCGTACGCCTTGAAGATGCCAGGCGGCGCCAGTGCGTCCTGCTCGCTCAAAATGCTCCCTTCAAAGCCTCGTAGCTCTGCTCGAGCGTCTGCGGCATCACCTTGGTGTCGGCGATCACCGGCATGAAGTTGGTGTCGCCGCCCCAGCGCGGGACGACGTGGAGGTGGATGTGGTGCTCGACCCCGGCGCCGGCGACACGGCCCTGGTTGAAGCCGACGTTGAAGCCGTGCGGCGAGTAGACGTCCTCGAGCCGGCTCATCGCCGCCTGTGCCTGGCCCATCATCTCCGCGGTCGTCTCGGCCGGCAGGTCCTGGATGCGGCCGACGTGCTCGAACGGCGCCACCATCAGGTGCCCGTTGGTGTAGGGGAAGAGGTTGAGGATCACGAAGCAGCGCTCCCCGCGGTGGACGATCAGGTTCGCCTCGTCGTCTCCCGCTGCCGGCTTGGCGCAGAAGATGCACTCCTCCTCGATGTCCTTGGACGCGTCCTTCACGTAGGCGAGGCGCCAGGGCGCCCAAATCCGGTGGTTAGCCACAAGACGCGCATCCTACGAGAGCCAAGCCGCCCCCGGACGCGGAGCGGAGGAGGCGGCGCTTTACGTCACAGCCAACCGCGCCGCCTGAAGTAGGCGACCATGCCGACGAGCATCGCCACCATCGCGCCGAGCAGGATCCAGAAGGCGGTCGCGTCGCCCTCGCCGGGAACGTGGACGTTGGCGCCCCAGATGCTGGCGATCAGGGTCAGCGGCAGCACGATCACGCTGATCGAGGTCAGCACGCGGAGGATGTCGTTGACGCGGTGCGAGATCACCGACTCGTTGGTCTCGGCCAGCGCCCCGACGACCTCCTTGTAGTTCTCGAGCATGTCCCAGATCCGCTCGTGGGCGTCGACGATGTCGTCGAAGTAGATCTCGAGGTCGAGGTCGGTCGCCAGGTAGCGCTGTTTGACCCGCTCCAGGTCGCGCAGCACCGGCCGCTGCGGCCGGATCACCTTGCGGAAGTTGATGATCTCCTGCTTGACGTTGGAGATGTCGCGGACGACCTCCTCGGAGCGCCCCTCGAAGATGTCGTCCTCGAGCGCGTCGAGCTTGTTGCCGATCTTGCGCAGCATCGGGAAGCAGTAGTCGAAGCTGTCGTCGACCAGCCGGTAGAGCAGGTAGCCGGAGCCGCGGCTGAAGATCTGCTCGCGCAGCTCCTCCTTGGCGCGGCAGCGCTCGAACAGGTAGGCGACCGGCTGCAGCGGCTGGTTGGGGATCGTGACGACGTAGCCCGGGCCGACGAAGAGGTCGAGCTCGCCGGTGCCGAGGCGGCCCGCCGCCGGGTCGAAGACGGGGAAGTGGAGGACGATGAAGAGGTAGTCGTCGTAGACGTCGATCTTCGGCCGCTGGTTGCGAGAGAGCACGTCCTCGAGGTCGAGCGCGTGGAACTGGAAGTTCTCTTCTAGCCACTCGCGCTCCAAGCCGCCCGGCCGCTCGATGTTGACCCAGCGCAGCCCGGAGGAGTCGATCTGCTCGACGCGGGGGCCGCGCGGCTCAGGCTGGGGCGCCGCGGAGAGGAGCTCGCCGCGCCGGGTACCCCGCCGCAGCCTCGGCTTCGGCAGGTTCGGCATCGCTGGCGCTCACGATCTCATCGGCTGGCATGGCTGGCGATGGTACTCTTCCCCCCACACATAAGCGCCACATCATGAGGGGTGGAGGGACTGGCCCAGTGAAGCCCCGGCAACCACCTCGGACCGCAAGTCCGAGGGGAGGTGCCAAGTCCAGCAGGTCGATCTTGATGATCAGAGGCCTGGAAGATGTGGGGAAGGCGTCCGACCGGACCTCTGCCCCACAGGCGGAGGTTTTTTTCGAGGTAGAGAAAGAAGGATCGGATCGGATGTCAATCGAGAGCTTGAAGTGCAAGGAGTGCGGGGCGGCGTACGAGCTGGGCGCCCGCTTCGCCTGCGACAACTGCTTCGGCCCGCTCGAGGTCGCCTACGACCACTCGGGCCTGGACGCCGCCGAGGCGAAGCGGCGGATCCAGGCCGGCTCGCAGGGGATCTGGCGCTACGGCGACTTCCTGCCGTTCACGGGCCGTCCCGGCGACCCGCTGGAGCCGGGCCTGACCCCGCTCGTCAAGGCCGACCGGCTGGCCGAGCGGCTCGGCCTCGACGCGGAGCTATGGATCAAGAACGACGCCGCCAACCCGACCCACTCGTTCAAGGACCGGGTCGTCGCGGTCGCGGTCGCCAAGGCGCGCGAGCTCGGCTTCGAGACCGTCGCCTGCGCCTCGACCGGCAACCTCGCCAACGCCGTCGCCGCCCACGCCGCCGCTGCCGGGCTCGAGTCCTACGTCTTCGTCCCCGCCAACCTCGAGGAGCAGAAGCTCCTCGCCACGGGCATCTACGGGACCAACCTCGTCGGCGTGCGCGGCAACTACGACGACGTCAACCGGCTCTGCACGCAGCTGGCCGAAACGCGGCCATGGGCCTTCGTCAACGTCAACCTGCGCCCGTACTACGCGGAGGGCTCGAAGACGCTCGCCTACGAGACCGCCGAGCAGCTCGGATGGGAGCTGCCCGACCGGGTCGTCTGCCCGATCGCCTCCGGGTCGCTCTTCACCAAGGTGGGCCGCGGCTTCCAGGAGTGGCTCGACCTCGGCCTGCTGAGCGGCGGGCTGCCGGTCTTCAACGGCGCCCAGGCGCAGGGGTGCAGCCCGGTCGCGACCGCCTTCGCCGAAGGCTGGGACGTCTGCAAGCCGCAGAAGCCCGACACCATCGCCAAGAGCCTGGCGATCGGCGACCCCGCCGACGGCCCCTACGCGGTCGAGCACGCCCGCGCCACCGGCGGCCGCATCGACGCGGTCGACGACGACGAGATCCGCGCCGCGATCCGGCTGCTCGCCGAGACGACCGGGATCTTCACCGAGACCGCGGGCGGCGTCACGATCGGCGTCCTCGCCAAGCTCGCCGAGCGCGGCGACATCGGCTCCGGCGAGCGCGTCGTCGTCTACATCACCGGCGAGGGGCTGAAGACGCTCGACGCGGCGCGCGATAGCTTCCACATGCACGAGATCGACCCCGATCTCGACAGCTTCGAGTCCGAGTTCGAGCACCAGGAGGCAGTCGTCTGATGGCAGTCAAAGTCAAGATCCCGACCCAATTGCGCGCCGCGACCGGGGGAGAGGCCGAGGTCGAGGTCTCCGGCTCGACCGTCGGCGAGGTGCTCGATGCCGTCTTCGAGGCACACGGCGACCTGCGCGCGCGGATCACCCAGGACGGCGACCTGCGTCGCTTCGTCAACGTCTACGTCAGTGGCGAGGACATCCGCTTCCAGGACGGCCTCGAGACGACGATCAACGAGGGCGACGAGGTAACGATCCTCCCTGCGGTTGCCGGGGGCTGAGTGGTCGTTTGACCGTCCTATAGGCATCAAAATCGACCACTCGTCGATGAAGCCACCCGTCGTCATCCTCTGTGGCGGTCGCGGCACGCGGCTGCGCGAGCGGACCGAGACGGTGCCGAAGGCTCTGGTCGAGATTGGGGGGCGGCCGATTCTCTGGCATGTGATCGGGATCTACGCCGCGCAGGGCTTCGATCGCTTCCTGCTGGCCACCGGCTACCTGGGCGAGGCGGTCGAGGGGTTCGTCGCCGGCAGAGACTGGGCGGGGCTCTCGGTCGAATGCGTCGACACGGGTGTCGAGACGCCGACGGGAGGGCGGCTGGCCCTCCTCGGTGACCGTCTTGGCGCGGAGCGCTTCTGCGCCACCTACGCCGACGGGGTCGCGGACGTCGATCTCGAGGCGCTGCTGCGCTTCCACGACGAGCACGGCGCCCTGGCAACGATGACCGTCGTGCGCCCACGCCTCCAATGGGGAGTCGCCGAACTGGCCGACGACGACGCGGTCGAGGGGTTCGTCGAGAAGCCGCGCAGCGAGCACTGGATCAACGGCGGCTTCTTCTGCTTCGAGCCCGCCGCGCTCGAGTACCTCGACGCGAACAGCGTGCTGGAGCGCGAGCCGCTCTCGCGGCTCGCCGCCCATGGCCAGCTTCGCGCCCACCGCCACCACGGATTCTGGGACTGCATGGACACCTACAAGGACGCCGTGATCCTCAACGACCTCTGGGCGAGCGGCGAGGCGCCCTGGCCGGTCTGGTCGCCGACCGCAACGGCAGCGCGATGAGCCGGGCGATGGTCACCGGCGGCCACGGCTTCGTCGCCTCCCACCTGGCCAAGGCGCTGCTGGAGCGCGGCGACTCGGTGCGCGTGCTCGACCGACCGGCGCCGCGGGAGGCCGACGTCGGCGGCGAGCGGCTTTCGGCCCTCACCCTGCTCGGGATCGCCGACGAGGTCGAGGTGGCGGAGGGCGACCTGCGCGACCGCGAGGCGGTCGCGGCGGCGGTCGCCGGTTGCGACTCGGTCTTCCACCTCGCCGCCCAGACGATCGTCGGCGTGGCGCGGCGCTCCCCACTGGAGACCTTCGAGACCAACGTGCGGGGCGCCTGGCACGTCTTCGAGGCCTGTCGCGAGCACGGGGTCGCCCGCGTCGTCTTTGCCTCGTCCGACAAGGCCTACGGGTCGAGCCCCGAGCTGCCCTATCGCGAGGACTTCCCGCTACGGGCCGCCTACCCCTACGACGCCAGCAAGGCCGCGGCGGACATCGTCGCCCGCAGCTATGCGAACGCCTACGGGGTCCCACTCGCCGTCACCCGCTTCGCCAACGTCTATGGCGGCGGCGACCTCAACTTCTCGCGGCTGATCCCGGAGACGGTCGTCGCGGTGCTGGAGGGGCGACGACCGCGGATCCGCTCCGACGGCAGCCCCGAGCGCGACTTCCTCCACGTCGACGACGCGGTCTCCGCCTATCTGGAGATCGCCGCCGCGCTCGAGCGCGGCGGCGGGGTGGGGGAGGCGTTCAACGCCGGCGGCGAGCGGCCGCACTCGGTGCGCGAGGTGGTCGACTCGATCGCCGCGGCCGCGGGCGCTGAAATCGAGCCCGAGCTCCTCGGCGAGGGCAGTCCCGACGGCGAGATCGACCGCCAGTTCGTCGACTCGGCCAAGCTGCGTGAGCTGACCGGCTGGCGGCCCCGGGTCGAGCTCGCCGACGGCCTGCGCCGCACGCTCGAGTGGTACCGCTCCCATCCGGAGGCGCGGCCGAGTCGCGAGACGGCCCGGCTAGGCTGAGCGCCATGTGCGGGCGCTTCACCGTTACGGCCAAGGACACCAAGACGATCGCCGACCGCTTCCAGGTCGAGCTGGAAAAATCGCTGGAGCGCAGCGGCTCCGGCAAGGTGCCGGCGCCGACCAAGGAGCGCGCGAAGAAGGCCGAATCGGCGCTCGGCCGCTTCAACGTGGCGCCGACCCAGGAGGTGCTGACGGTGCGCGCCTCGCCTGACCCCGACGAGGCGGCGCGCGGCGAGCGCGAGGCGCGGCTGATGCGCTGGGGCCTGGTGCCGCGCTGGGCCAAGGACCTCAAGGTCGGCTACAAGATGATCAACGCCAAAGCCGAGAACCTGACGTCGAGCCGCGCCTACTCGCCGCTGGTCGGCAAGTTCCGCCACCGCTGCCTGATCGTCGCCGACGGCTTCTACGAGTGGATGAAGGCCGAGGACCCCAAGCAGCCGCGCCAGCCGTGGCGCTTCACGGTCGACGGCGGCGAGCCGTTCGCCTTCGCCGGCCTCTGCACGCGCAAGGAGTGGGACGTCGAGGAGGACCGCGGCTTCGAGGACGGCTGGCTCTACAGCTGCACGATCGTCACGACGACGCCCAACGACGTGGTCGCGAGGGTGCACGACCGCATGCCGGCGATCCTGCCCGGCTCCGAGGCCGAGGCGGCCTGGCTGAATCCCGACCTGGAGGTCGAGGACGCGATCGCGATGTGCGCGCCCCTGCCGGCGGAGCGGATGGACGGCGCGCCGGCCAACCCGAAGCTGAACAAGGTCGGCAAAGGCGCCGAGGGACCGGAGCTGCTCGTCGCGCCCCAGTGATCGGGCCGCTTGCCCTAATCGAGTGCGCCCGCGGTGCGCACGGTGGCGGCGCCGACGGCGTTCTCGACCGTGCAGGCGACGCTTCCGGAGGGAGCGCTCGCCGTCTTCCAAAAGGAGGCGAAGCCCAGGGTGACGGGCTGCTGGGGGCGCCCTTTCGGAAAGCCCCACTGCCATCCCATCGATTGATCTCGGTGCTCCTCCCAGGTCCCGACGACCCCCCGCAGGTTCGTGTAGGCGTCGAAGGCGTCCCCCAGTTCGAGCGACGCGTATTCGCCGCCGCTGACGTGGAACTTCAGCCCGACCCGGTCGGGGACTTCCTGCTTGGTGAGGCTCTCTTCGCTGGTCGAGCGGGGGAAGGCGCCCCGGTTGTCGCCGGTCCGCGCCAGCTCGGCGCCGCCTCCCCGCATCGTGCAACCCACCCGCGCCTGTCCGACCGCCGAACGCGAGCCGATTTCGAGGATCGCGGCGAGGCGGAACACGCGTTCTCCTTCGATGTTGTCTTCGGTGACGCGCAGGCCCGTGTCGCGCAGCCGCATCGAGCCGCCGCCCGGGATGGAGACCGGTTTCGAGTCCGGCAGCGCCGACTTCGCCATCCACTCGACTTCCACCCAAGCTCCGCCGCTCTCGTCGGTCGAGGCAAGGGCAGCCACGGCGGTCGCCAGCAGGCCGATCGCGATCACGATCAGCGCCCCGCGCGGGGGCCGGGTCTCGGCGGCGCCTCTCACGGCGCCGTATTAGACATGACGAGGCGGAGGAGAGACGCCAGCGCGACGACGCGCCCGGCAGGATTCGAACCTGCGGCCTCTGCCTCCGGAGGGCAGCGCTCTATCCAGCTGAGCTACGGGCGCTCGGGCGCCAGTCTAGCTTGGCGCGAAACCCGTCCATATGACGGGAAAGGCGCCAAGGCCGGGTACCGCGCGCCATCGGGGTGGCGGCATCGCCTTCTCGCGTAGGCTCGCGGTCCAATGGATCTGAGCGTGACGTTTCTCGGCACCGGCGGCGCCGTGCCGTCGGCGCGGCGCAACACCGCCAGCGTCCTGGTGGCGCGCGGCGGCGAACGGCTGCTCTTCGACTGCGGCGAGGGGACGCAGCGCCAGATGCAGGCCTCGACCGGCCTCGTCCAGGTCGACGAGATCTACCTGACGCACTTCCACGCCGACCACATCCTCGGCCTGCCGGGACTGCTGAAAACGTACGACCTGACCGAGCTGACGCGGCCGCTCACCGTCTACGGCCCGCGCGGCCTCGTCGACCTCTTCCGGACCCTGCACCGGATCGTCGGGCGGCTCTGCTTCAAGCTGGAGCTGGTCGAGCTCGAGCCGGGCGACTCGATGGCGCTCGACGGCGCCGACCTGCGCGCCTTCCCGGTCGAGCACAGCGTGCGGGCGCTCGGCTACACCCTGGTCGAGGACGATCGCCCGGGCCGCTTCGACCCCGAGGCGGCGAAGCGACTCGGCGTCAAGGAAGGCCCCGCCTTCGCCGCCCTGCAGCGGGGCGAGACCGTCGCCGGCTCGCTCGGCCCGGTGCGCCCCGAGGACGTCCTGGGCCAGGCTCGCGAGGGCCGCAAGCTCGCGGTGACCGGCGACACCGCGCCCTGCCGCGCCACGGTCGAGGCCGCCCGCGGCGCCGACCTGCTCGTCCATGACGCCAGCTTCGCCGAGGAGGAGGCCCAGCGTGCCGTCGACACCGGCCACTCGACGGTGGGCCAGGCGGCCGCGGTCGCCCGCCAGGCCGACGTGAAGATGCTGGCCCTGGTCCACATCTCCTCGCGCTACCACGTCGGCAAGGTGGTCGAGGAGGCGCGCGAGGTCTTCGAGCCCGCTGTCGCGCCGCGCGACTTCGACGTGATCGAGCTCCCCTTCCCCGAGCGCGGCGAGCCGAAGCTGGTCTCGGACGGCTCCCGCGAGCGGCAGCCCCGGCCGGGGTCCTGAGGGCCCGGCTGAGCGGTTTGCTTCAATCGTCGGACCAGAGAAAGGAGGTGGTCCTAGCTTGATTCACATGCTTGACGGGACGCTGGAGGTGCAGGGCCGCTAGGCGCTGTGTTTCGCCCGGCGGAATCCACCCCGGGCACCGGCGAGCAAGGGAGACCGGGGCACACGTCCCGCCCGGTCGCGGGTCCCGCGCTCGCTTCCCAAGCACCTGATCGGGGCCGCCCGCGTGCGGCCCCGATTCGTTCGGCGCGAGGCGGCGATCCATCCGCGGCGCGGTGCTAGGCTGAGGCCGTCCTTTAACCAGGTCCCGCGAGGCCAGGAAGGAGCACCGAAGTGAGCGAGAAGGTCGTGCTCGAGCGCGACGACCTGAGGCGAACGCTGCGGCGGATCGCCCACGAGATCGCCGAGAAGAACCCCGTTCCGGACGGCCTCGCGATCGTCGGCATCCACACGCGCGGCGCCGTGCTGGCCCGCCGCCTGCACGCGCTCCTCGGCGAGATGACCGCGAGCGAGGTGCCGTTCGGCGACCTCGACATCTCCTTCTACCGCGACGACGTCGGCGCCAAGGCGCCCGACTCGCAGCCGGTAGTCCACGCCTCCCACATCGACTTCGACGTCGCCGATCGCACCGTCGTGCTCGTCGACGACGTCCTCTTCACCGGCCGCACGGTGCGCGCCGCGGTCGACGCCCTCTTCGACTACGGCCGCCCCGAGCGCGTGCAGCTCGCCGTCCTCTGCGACCGCGGCCACCGCGAGCTGCCGATCCGCCCCGACTACGTCGGCAAGAACCTGCCGACCGCCCACGGCGAGCGGGTCAACGTGCGCCTCGAGGAGGTCGACGAGGTGGACGAGGTGACGATCTCCGAGCCGCGCGCGGCGGAGGCGCTCGCATGAGGCACCTGCTCGCCGTCGAGGGCCTCTCGCGGAGCGAGATCGAGGCGATCCTCGACCGCGCCGAGAGCTTCGCCGAGGTCGGCCGCCGTGACATCAAGAAGGTGCCGACCCTGCGCGGGCGCACCGTCGTCAGCCTCTTCTACGAGGCGAGCACCCGCACCTCGTCCTCCTTCGAGCTGGCGGCGAAGCGGCTCTCGGCCGACCTCGTCTCGATCAAGGCCGGCGGCTCCTCGGTCGACAAGGGCGAGTCGCTGAAGGACACGGTCGCCACGCTCTCGGCCTACGACCCGGCGGCGATCGTCATCCGCCACCCCTACGCGGGCGCCGCCCAGCTGGTCGCCGAGTGGTCGGAGGCCGCCGTCGTCAACGCCGGCGACGGCAAGCACGAGCACCCCAGCCAGGCCCTGCTCGACCTCTACACGCTGCGGCGCCGCCTCGGCTCGCTGGAGGGCAAGCGGATCTGGATCGTCGGCGACGTCCTCCACAGCCGCGTCGCCCGCTCCAACCTCGTCGCCTTCCAGGCGATGGGCGCCGAGGTCACCGTCTGCGGCCCGCCGACCCTGATCCCGCGCGGCATCGAGACGCTCGGCTGCGAGGTGGCGCACTCGCTCGACCGCCTCGACGAGGCCGACGTGGTCTACGCGCTGCGGCTGCAGAAAGAGCGGATGGCCGAGAGCTTCCTGCCCTCGCTGCGCGAGTACGCGACCCGGTTCCAGATCGACACCCGACGGCTCGCGCCGCGACAGCTCCTGATGCACCCGGGGCCGGTCAACCGCGGCGTCGAGCTCTCCGGCGAGGCGGTCGACTCGCCGCAGTCGCTGATCTCCGAGCAGGTGGCGTCCGGCCTCGTCGTGCGGATGGCGATCCTCTACGAGCTGCTGGCGGCGCGCGAACGACCCGCCCCGGTCGAGGGCGAAGGCGCCCAGAGCCCGACTCCCTTGGGACAGCCCGCGTGAGCCTCGCCACGGCGCTGGACATGCGCTCCGGAGAGGGCGCGGACATCGTCCTGCGCGGCGCGACCGTGCTCGACCCCGTCGCGGGCATCGAAGGCCACCACGACGTGGTCGTCCGCGACGGGCGGATCGCCGAGCTGGCCGCCCCTGGCGCCGGCGAGGTGGCCGGCGGCGAAGAGATCGACGCCGATGGCCTGCACGCCTTCCCGGCCTTCTTCGACCCCCACGTCCACCTGCGCACGCCCGGGCAGGAGCACAAGGAGGACATCGAGACGGGAACGCGCGCCGCGGCAGCCGGCGGCTTCTGCGGCGTGCTAGCGATGGCCAACACCGACCCGCCCGTCTCGACGCCAGCCGACGTCGAGGCGCTGCGCGAGGCGGCCCGCGAGCAGGCATCCGTCCCCGTCGGCTTCCTCGCCACCGTGACGCGCGGCATGGAGGGCCGGGAGCTGACCGAGATGGCGGCGCTGCGCGACGCCGGCGCGCTCGGCTTCAGCGACGACGGGCTGCCGCTCCGCGACGCCCGCGTCCTGCGCCGCGCCCTCCAGTACCAGCAGCTCTGCGGCGGCACGATCGCCCTCCACGAGGAGGACCCCGAGCTCTCCGGCGCCGGCGTCATGCACGAGGGCCCGGTCTCGGCGGCGCTCGGGCTGACCGGCATTCCGTCTGTCTCGGAGTCGACGACGATCGCCCGCGACGCCGCCCTCGCCGCCTACGAGGGGGCGCGCATCCACGTCCAGCACCTCTCGGCGGCCGAGTCGGTCGAGGCGGTGCGCGCCGCCAAGGCCGCCGGGGTGCGGATCAGCGCCGAGGCAAGCCCGCACCATCTCTGCCTCACCGACGAGGCGGTGCGCTCGCTCGACCCTCGCCGCTTCAAGATGAACCCGCCGCTGCGCTCCGAGGCCGACCGCCAGGCGCTGATCGACGGCCTGCGCGACGGGACGATCGAGTGCGTCGCCACCGACCACGCTCCGCACGCGGCCGAGGAGAAGGAGGTCCCCTTCGAGCAGGCGGCGATGGGCGTGACCGGCTTGGAGACCGCTTTCGCGGCGCTCCACACGTACCTCATTCTCCCCGGCGTGCTCGACCTGGCGCTTGTGGTCGAGCGGCTGGCCGGCGGCGCCGAGCCCTTCGGCCTGGAGCGCCCCTCGCTCGCCCCCGGCAGCGAGGCCAACGTCGCCCTCTGCGACCTCGCCGCGACCTGGACGGTCGGGGAGGAGGGCTACGAGAGCCGCTCCAGCAACTCCTGGTGCGCCGGCGAGGAGCTGACCGGCCGCGTGCTGATGACCCTGGCCGGAGGGCAGGTCGCCTACCGGCTGCGCTCCTTCAGCCTGGGAGTAGCAAGATGAGCGCGCCCACCGGCTACGTCCTGCTCGAGGACGGGACCCGCTTCGACGGCGAGCTCCGCGGCCACCCGGCGACCGTCACCGGCGAGGTCGTCTTCAACACCGCGATGACCGGCTACCAGGAGTCGGTCACCGACCCCTCGTATGCCGGTCAGATCGTCGTCTTCACCTATCCGCTGATCGGCAACTACGGCGTCTCCGGCGCCGCGATGGAGTCGGACCGGATCCACGCCCGCGGCGTCGTCATGCGCGATGCCAAGAACGGCGAGGACGTGGCGACCGCCGAGGGCGGCTGGCTCGACTGGCTGGCCGACTGCGGCGTGCCGGGGATCAGCGGCGTAGACACGCGGTCGCTGGTCCGCCACATCCGCGACGGCGGCGCGATGCGGGGCGGGATCTTCTCCGCGGACGTGCCCGAGGCCGAGGCGCGCGAACGAGTCGCCGCCGAGCCCTCGATGGCGGGCGCCGACCTCGCCCGCACCGTCACGCCCCCCGAGCCGGTCCGCTTCGAGGGCGACGGCCCGCACGTCGTCGGCATCGACACCGGCGTCAAGCTCAGCATCGTCCGCCAGCTTTGCGAGCGCGGCTGCCGCCTCACGCTGCTGCCCTGTGCGACCTCGGCCGAGGACGTGCTCGCCGAGGACCCCGACGTCGTATTCCTCGCCAACGGCCCCGGCGACCCGGGGGCGCTCGACCACGTCGTCTCCACCGTCCGCGAGCTGGTGGGGGTCAAGCCGCTCTTCGGCATCTGCCTCGGCCACCAGCTGCTCTGCCGCGCCGTCGGCCTGGAGACCTTCAAGCTGCCCTTTGGCCACCGCGGCGCCAACCACCCGGTCAAGGAGCTGGCGACGGGACGCATCGACATCACCTCGCAGAACCACGGCTTCGCGGTCCAGGGGCCGGGCGGCGAGCCTCGGATCGAGGCCGACGAGCCGGTCCGCTGGGAGACCGACTTCGGCGCCGCCGAGCTCTCCCACCTCAACCTTTACGACCGCACCGTCGAGGGCCTCGTCCTGCGCGACGTCCGCGCCGCCACCGTCCAGTACCACCCCGAGGCGGGCCCCGGCCCGCACGACGCCCGCCACCTCTTCGACTCGTTCCTGGAGCTGGCACATGCCTAAGCGCACCGACATCGAGAAGATCCTCCTGATCGGCTCGGGGCCGATCGTGATCGGCCAGGCCGCCGAGTTCGACTACTCCGGCGTGCAGGCCTGCAAGGTGCTGCTCGAGGAGGGCTACGAGGTCGTGCTCGTCAACTCCAACCCGGCGACGATCATGACCGACCCCGAGTTCGCCACCGCCACCTACGTCGAGCCGCTGCTGCCGGGCCCGGTCGCCCGGATCATCGAGAAGGAGCGGCCCGACGCCCTGCTGCCGACGCTGGGCGGCCAGACCGCGCTCAACGTCGCGATGGCGCTGGCCGAAGACGGCACGCTGGAGCGCTTCGGAGTCGAGCTGATCGGCGCCGACCGCGACGCGATCAACCGCGCCGAGGACCGCGAGGAGTTCCGCCGCACGATGAACGCGGCGGGCCTGCGCATCCCGTGGTCGCGGACCGTCAGCGGCCTCGGCGAGGTCGAGGAGGGACTTGCCGACGGCAGCATCACGCTGCCGGCGATCGTCCGGCCCGCCTTTACCCTCGGCGGCCAGGGCGGCGGCGTGGGGGAGACCGCGACCGAGCTGCGCCAGGTCGTCTCCGAGGGCCTCGCCGCCAGCCCGATCAACCAGGTCCTGGTCGAGGAGTCGGTGATCGGCTGGGGCGAGTTCGAGCTCGAGGTGATGCGCGACCGCAACGACAACGTCGTGATCATCTGCTCGATCGAGAACATGGACCCGATGGGCGTCCACACCGGCGACTCGGTGACCGTGGCGCCCGCCCAGACCCTCACCGACGCCCTCTACCAGGAGCTGCGCGACCAGGCGATAGCCGTGATCCGCGCCGTCGGCGTCGAGACCGGCGGCTCCAACATCCAGTTCGCCGTCAACCCCGAGGACGGCGACATCGCGATCATCGAGATGAACCCGCGGGTCTCGCGCTCCTCGGCGCTGGCCTCGAAGGCGACCGGCTTCCCGATCGCCAAGATGGCGGCGAAGCTGGCCGTCGGCTACGCGCTGGAGGAGATCGACAACGACATCACCCGCGCGACGCCGGCCTCCTTCGAGCCGACGATCGACTACGTCGTCACCAAGATCCCGCGCTTCGCCTTCGAGAAGTTCCCGGGCGCCGCCGGCCGTCTCTCGACCTACATGCAGAGCGTCGGCGAGGCGATGGCGATCGGCCGCACCTTCCGCGAGTCCTTCGCCAAGGCGATGCGCTCGCGCGAGCTCGACGCGCCCGCCGAGCCGCCGGCCGACGACGAGGAGCTGCTGGCGGCGATCGCCGTGCCCAGCGCCGAGCGCTTCGACCTCGTCCTCGAGGCCTTCCGGCGCGGAATCGAGGTCGAGACCGTGCACGAGCGCTGCCTGGTCGACCGCTGGTTCCTGCGCGAGCTGCATGCCCTGGCGACCGAGGGCGACGGCACCGACGGGCTCGTCCGCACCTACAAGTCGGTCGACACCTGCGCAGCCGAGTTCGAGGCGGCGACGCCCTACTACTACTCCGCCCACGAGCGGCCGGGGCGCGACGGCACGGCCGCCTCGGAGGTGCGGCGCGGGGAGCGCGACTCGGTCGTGATCCTGGGCGCCGGCCCGAACCGGATCGGCCAGGGGATCGAGTTCGACTACTGCTGCGTGCACGCGGCGATGACCGTCCGCGAGACCGGCCGCGACGCGGTGATCGTCAACTGCAATCCCGAGACGGTCTCGACCGACTACGACACCTCCGACCGCCTCTACTTCGAGCCGCTGACTGCCGCCGACGTGCTGGCTGTCTGCGAGCAGGAGCGCCCCGAGGGCGTGATCGTCCAGTTCGGCGGCCAGACGCCGCTGAAGCTCGCCCGCGTCCTCGAGGAAGCCGGAGTGCCGCTGCTCGGCGCCCGCCCCGGCGGCGTCTCCCCGGTCGCGGCGATCGACCGCGCCGAGGATCGCGGCCGCTTCGGCGAGCTGCTGCGCGAGCTGGGCGTCAAGCACCCGCCCTACGCCACCGCGCACTCGGCGGCCGAGGCGCGCCAGATCGCCGCGCGGGTCGGCTTCCCGCTGCTGGTGCGGCCCTCCTACGTGCTCGGTGGCCGCGCCATGGAGATCTGCTACTCCGACGAGAACCTGGCCGCCTACCTGGAGGCCAACGCCCGCGCCGACCGCGAGCACCCGCTCTTCCTCGATCACTTCCTCGAGGCGGCGATCGAGGTCGACGTCGACGCGCTCGCCGACGGCGAGACGGTCCACGTCGCCGGGATCATGCAGCACGTCGAGGAGGCGGGCGTCCACTCCGGCGACTCGGCCTGCGTGCTGCCGCCGATGAGCCTGGGGGAGGAGATGCTCGAGCAGATCCGCTCGACCACCGAGCGGATCGCGCTGGAGCTGGGCGTGGTGGGCCTGATCAACATCCAGTACGCCGTGGCGGGCGGCGAGCTCTACGTGATCGAGGCCAACCCGCGCGCCTCGCGCACCGTCCCCTTCGTCTCCAAGGCGACCGGGGTGCCGCTGGCGAAGCTGGCGACCCGGCTCCTGCTCGGCGAGCGGCTGGCCGACCAGGAGCTCGCCGCTGCCCCCGACGGCTACGTCAGCGTCAAGGAGGCGGTGCTGCCCTTCGCCCGCTTCGCCGGGGTCGACTCCGTGCTCGGGCCCGAGATGAAGAGCACCGGCGAGGTGATGGGGATCGCCGCCGACTTCCCGACCGCCTTCGCCAAGGCTCAGGCGGCGGCCGGGGCGAAGCTGCCGGTCGAAGGGGCGGTGTTCATCACTGTCACCGACACCGACAAGCCGGCCGCGACCCAGCTCGCCGCCCGCTTCCACGAGCTCGGCTTCGAGGTGATCGCCACCGGCGGCACCGCGCAGGCGATCTCGGCGATGGGCGTGCCGGTGACCCGGATCAACAAGCTGAGCGAGGGTGGCGAGAACGCGATCGACCTGATCGGCGAGCGGCGCTGCGACCTCGTGATCAACACGCCGACCGGCTCCGGCGCCCGCGCCGACGGACTGGCGATCCGCACGGCGGCCGTCCGCCACCGAGTGCCCTGCATCACCACGATGACCGGCGCCTCGGCCGCCGCGCGGGCGATCGCGGCCCAGAAGGAAGGCGCCGCGCCGGTCCTCTCGCTGCAGGAAATCCACGCCGGCGAAGTCGCGTCGGCTGCCCCCGCGGACGCTTGAGCGCGCTCACCGGCGTTCGCGCGGGGCGCTCTGAGCGGTACGCCGCGATGCCCTAGGCTCAACCTCCACTCGAGGTCGAGGCGAATTTGATCGGAAATGGCTCAAAACGTCTTGCGGACCGGCCACCCGCGGCTATACTCGCCGCCCACATGCCCACCTCAGTCAAGACCTCGACCGCCGCTCCCGAGCGCTCGCTGGACCAGCGGATGGACGCGCTGAAGCGGGCAAACGACATCCGGACCGCCCGCGCCAAGCTGAAGAAGGACCTCAAAGCGGGCAAAGCCAGCATCAACGCGCTGCTGCTCGACCCGCCCGAGTACGTGCAGACCGCCAAGGTCTTCGACATGCTGCTCGCGGTCCCCAAGTACGGCCGCGTGAAGACGAACCGGATCCTCAACCAGTGCCGGATCTCGCCCTCGAAGACGATCGGCGGGCTTTCCGAACGCCAGCGCGCAGAGCTGGTTTCGCAGCTCCGTCGCTAGCCGCAAAGCCGACCGCCGCCGCGGTCAATATGCCGCCGGCATGGCCAAGGTCTTCGTCATAACCGGTCCCTCCGGGGTCGGCAAGGGAACGCTGATCGCGCGCCTGCTCGAACGCGTGCCCGACCTGGTGCTCTCGATCTCGGCGACGACGCGGCAGCCGCGCGAGGGGGAGGTCGACGGCCGCGACTACCACTTCCTCACCCCCGAGGAGTTCGACCGCCGCGTCGAGGCCGAAGACTTCCTCGAGTTCGCGACCTACAGCGGCAACCGCTACGGGACGCTGCGCTCGGAGGTCGCCAAGTGCCTCGGCGAGGGCCGCTCGGTCGTGCTGGAGATCGAGGTGCAGGGGGCGGGGCAGGTTCGCCAGGCGATGCGCGAGTCGATCCAGGTCTTCATCGCGCCGCCCGACCCGGCGGTGCTTCGCGAGCGGCTGGAGGCACGCGGCGCCGACTCGCCCGAGGCGATCGACGCCCGGCTCAAGGTCGCCGAGGTCGAGCTGGCCGCGCAGGGCGACTTCGACCACCTGATCGTCAACGACGACCTCGCCCGTGCCGCCGCCGAGCTGGAGGAGATCGTGCGCGCCGAGCTCGGAATACCACTAGACTCCGCCGCCGGATGATCAAACCACGCGTAGACAAGCTGCTCGAGCACGCCGACTCCCATTACGCGGCAGTCGTCGTCGCCGCCAAGCGGGCACGGCAGATCAACAGCTACTTCCACAACCTCGGCGAGGGCGGCTTCGGCGAGTACCCGCCGCCGATGGTCGAGACCCACGGCGAGCGCAACTACCTCTCGATGGCGCTCGAGGAGCTTGCCGACGGCAAGCTCAAATACGAGTACCGCGCCTGATCCTCGGTCCCTAGGAGGTCCCGCATGGCCCGCATCCTGCTCGGCGTAAGCGGCGGGATCGCCGCCTACAAGTCGCTGGAGCTGGCCCGCCTCGCCACCGTCGCGGGCCACGGCGTGCGCGTCGTGATGAGCCCGAACGCCGGTCGCTTCGTCGGCGCCGCCTCCTTCGAGGGGATCGTCGGCGCCCCCGTCCTGACCTCGGAGTTCGAGCGCGACCCGATGGGCGGCGCCTTCCCGGGCGACCCGGCGCCAGGGCACGACCCGATCGGCCATCTCGAGGTCGCCGCCAACTGCGACGCCTTCCTGGTCGCGCCGGCCTCGGCCAACACGCTCGCCAAGCTGGCCACGGGAATGGCCGACTCGATGCTGACCACGAGCTTCCTCGCCTGCGCGGCGCCGCGCCTCGTCGCGCCGGCGATGAACGACCGCATGTACGCCGACGCGGCGACGCGGGCCAACCTGGCGACGCTGCGGGAGCGCGGCGTCGAGGTGATCGAGCCCGAGGAGGGCCGGCTTGCCTCCCGCGGCGAGCACGGGCGCGGCCGCCTGCCCGACCCGGCGGCGCTGCTGGAGCGCGTCGAAGCCGTGCTGCCGGCCGGCGAGCGCCCCTGGGACGGCCTGCGGGTCCTGGTCACCGCGGGCGGGACCCGCGAGCCGATCGACCCCGTGCGCTTCCTCGGCAATCGCTCCAGCGGCCGCATGGGCATTGCGCTGGCCGCCGCGGCGGCCCGGCGCGGCGCCGAGGTGACGCTGATCGCCGCCAACGTCGCCCTGCCCGCGCCCGGGGGCGTGCGCCGCGTCGACGTCGAGACCGCCGCTGAGCTGGCCGAGGCGGCCCAGGCCGAGTTCGCCCGCTCCCACGTCCTCCTGATGGCCGCCGCGCCGGCCGACTTCCGTGCCTCCGCGCCGTCCGGCGAGAAGCTGAAGCGGCAGGGCGACCTGGAGCTGCGGCTGGAGCCGACCGAGGACATCCTCGCCGGCCTCGCCGCCGCGCGCGAGCCGGAGCAGACCGTGGTCGGCTTCGCCGCCGAGCACGGCGGCGACGCGGTCGGCCGCGCCCGCGAGAAGCTGGCGCGCAAGGGGGTCGACCTGATCGTGCTCAACGACGTCTCCGACCCCGCGATCGGCTTCGAGAGCGAGCAGAACGCGGTCACGCTCGTCGACGCGGGCGGAGAGGAGGAGCTGCCGCGCGATTCCAAGGACGCTATTGCCGAGGGAATCCTCGATCGCGTCGAGCGGTTGCGCCAGCCAGGCGCGAAGAGCGGGCTATACTGATTTCAAGCTTTCGTCCATATTCGTGAACGAGAAGTGGGCCTGGCCCACTTTTTTTTCGGCCCGAACCAGGCACGACCAGGCATGACCGACCTCAAGGACAGCATCCAACAGCAGCTTTCGGAGCTCGACTCCGAGATCGACCTGGTGGCGCTCGAGCAGCCGGCCACCGAATCGCTGCGCCTCTTCATCGACCACCCCGGCGGCGTCGACCTGGCGCTCTGCGAGCGCGTCACCAAGCACCTCGCCGAGCTGCGCGCCGAGTACTCGCTGGAGGTCTCGTCACCGGGCCCCAAATACCGTAAGGAGAAGTCGTGAGCAAAGAGATCGTCGACGCAATCAAGGCACTCGAGCAGGAGAAGGGGATCTCCTCCGACAAATTGATGGACGCGCTCGCCGACGCCCTGCTCTCGGCCTACAAGAAGACTCCGGGCGCCGCCAAATACGCCCGCGTCGACCTCGACCACGAAACCGGCGACTTCCGCGTCTTCGAACTGATCCTGCCGCCCGAGCTGGAGGAGAAGCTGCTGGCCGAAGCGGCCGAGGCCCAGGAGGCCGAGGAGCGCGAGATCGACCCCGAGACCGGCGAGCTGAAAGAGCCGGAGGACCCGGAGCTCGACCCCGAGATGCTGGCGCCCTACGAGGACCAGATCGAGTCGCGCGACGTCACCCCCGAAGACTTCGGCCGGATCGCCGCCCAGACCGCCAAGCAGGTGATCCTGCAGCGGATCCGCGAGGCGGAACGGATGATGATGTTCGACGAGTACCAGGACCGGGTCGGCGAGCTGATCACCGGGATCATCCAGCAGTCCGACAAGCGCTACACGCTGGTCCAGCTGCGCGAGCGGGTCGAGGCGCTGCTGCCCAAGTCCGAGCAGGTCTACAACGAGCGCTACGACCACGGGATGCGGGTCAAGGCGGTCATCACCGACGTCTCCGACTCGACCAAAGGGCCGGCGATCGTCGTCTCGCGCCGCAGCCCCGAGCTGATCAAGAGCCTCTTCGAGATGGAGGTGCCGGAGATCGCCGACAAGCTGGTCGAGATCGTCGGCGTCGCCCGCGAGCCCGGCTACCGCTCCAAGATCGCGGTCGTCTCCCACGCCGACGGCGTCGATCCGGTCGGCGCCTGCGTCGGCCCGCGCGGCTCGCGCGTGCGCATGGTCGTCTCCGAGCTGCGCGGCGAGAAGATCGACATCATCCCCCACAACGACGAGCCGGCCCGCTTCGTCGCCAAGGCGCTCTCGCCCGCCCGCGTGCGCGAGGTGATCGTCGACGACGACGAGCGGCAGGCGACCGTGATCGTCCCCGACGACCAGCTCTCGCTGGCGATCGGCCGCGACGGCCAGAACGCCCGGCTGGCGGCGCGCCTGACCGGCTGGCGGGTGGACATCAAGTCCGAGACCGAGTTCGCCTCCGAAGAGGAGGAGATCGAGTACGAGGGCGAGGAGCAGTCCGACGGCCACTGCTCGGCCGTCCTCTCCAACGGCCGCCGCTGCCCCAACGCCGCGGTCGGAGAGTCCTCCTACTGCGGCTTGCCGACGCACCAGGCGCTGGCCCGCTTCTCGACCAACCAGATCGCCGTGCTGGCGCCGCTCGAGGAGGCCGAGATCGCGATCCTGGCCGACTCTGGCGCGGACGAGGGGCAGGTGGGGGAGATCGTGGCGCGGGCCGAAGCCGAGTTCGAGGAGGCGCCGGCGGAGGATGAGACGGCTCAGGACGAGGCCGCCGAGGCCGCGGGTCCTGTCGCGGACGGTGGCGACTCGTCCTCGCAAGCTGCGGGCGAGTCCCCACCCTCCACGCCACCCGCGGAAGAGACGTCTGAGCAGAATGGAACTCAGGACGAGGCTGCTGCCGAGTCCTCTGACGAGGCAGTAGCTGAGCAGCAGGAGGCTTAGTGGCTAAGAAGCGCGTTCACGAGATCGCCAAAGCGCAAGGCGTCAGCAGCAAGGAGCTTTTGGCTGCGCTGAAGGCCGCTGGGGTCGAGGCGAAAGCGGCGGCTTCCAGCGTGGATGAGAAAGAGGCGCTGAAGGCGCTGTCCGGCGCGAACGGCGGGGGAGATACCGCTACCGCGACCAAGCCGAAGCCGCCGGCCCCGGCACAGACCGCTGCACCGAAAGCGGCGCCGGCCAAACCGGCCGCCCCCGCCCCGCAGTCCTCCCAGGGCGGCGCCCCGACCGCACCGAAGAAAACCTCGGGCGCGGGCAAAAAACGGCGCGTCGTGATCGACTCGCAGGCCGCCCGGCGCGACCAGATGGGCGGGCCGCCGCCGCAACGGCCGCCGCGCCGCCGCGGTGGGCGCCGCCGCCGGCCGCTGCTCGAGGAGCCGCCGCCCAAATCCGACGAGCCCGTGGAGCTGGAGGCGACCAAGGTGCAGTCCGGCGCGACCGTGCGCGAGGTCGCCGAGCTGCTCGGCCTCGGCAGCTCCGAGGTGATCAAGAAACTGATGATGATGGGGGAGATGGCGACCCTCACGCAGACCCTCACCGACGACTCGGTGAGGGCGATCGCCGAGGAGTACGACCGCAAGATCGAGATCGTCACCGCCGCCGAGGAGGAGCCGGAGGAACCGGAGTTCGACGACGACGAGGAGAGCCTCGCCCCGCGCCCGCCGGTAGTCACCGTGATGGGCCACGTCGACCACGGCAAGACCTCGCTGCTCGACGCGATCCGCGAGACCGAGGTCGCCGCCGGCGAGGCCGGCGGCATCACCCAGCACATCGGCGCCTACCAGGTCCACCACGAGGACAAGACGATCACCTTCCTCGACACGCCCGGTCACGCCGCCTTCACCGCGATGCGCGCACGCGGGGCCAAGGTCACCGACGTCGCCGTCGTCGTCGTCGCCGCCGACGACGGCGTCATGCCGCAGACCAAAGAGGCGATCGACCACGCCCGCGCCGCCGACGTGCCGATCCTGATCGCCGTCAACAAGATCGACAAGGAGGACGCGCAGCCCGAACGCGTCCGCACCGAGCTCGCCTCCGAGGGCCTCAACCCGGAGGACTGGGGCGGCGAGACCGTCTACTGCGACGTCTCGGCCAAGACCCGCCAGGGCCTCGACAACCTGCTCGACATGATCCTGCTCGTCACCGAGCTGGAGGAGCTGAGCGCCAACCCAGACGCGCCGGCCTCCGGCACCGTGATCGAGTCCCAGCTCGACCCCGGCCGCGGCCCGGTCGTCAGCATCCTCGTCCAGCGCGGCACACTGAGCGTGGGCGACGCGCTCGTCGCCGGCCCGCAGTGGGGCAAGGTCCGCGCCATGCACGACTTCACCGGCGCCCGGGTCGAGGTGGCCGGCCCGGGGATGCCGGTCGAGGTGCTCGGCTTCGACGGCGTCTGCGAGGCCGGCGAGCACGTGCACGCGGTCGAGAACGACCGCCGCGCCCGCCAGCTCGCCCAGGAGCGCGGCCACCGCCTCAAGAGCGAGGCGCTGGCCCGTCGCCAGGCCCGCAAGGTCAGCCTCGAGGAGGTCTTCTCGCGCGCCCAGGCGGGCGACATCAAGGAGCTCAACATCGTCCTCAAAGCCGACGTGGCCGGCTCGCTGGAGGCGCTCCAGGACGAGATCGCCAAAGTGCCGCAGGAGCAGGTGGCAATCAACGTCATCCACTCGCAGACGGGCGGCATCAACGAGTCAGACATCATGCTCGCCTCGGCCTCCGACGCGATCGTGATCGGCTTCAACGTGCGGCCGCTGATCGACGCCAAACGCGCCGCCGAGCGCGAGGGCGTCGACGTCCGCACCTACTCGGTCATCTACAAAATCACCGAAGACCTGCGCAACGCGATGGAGGGCCTGCTGGAGGCGGTCGAGGTCGAGGAGACGCTCGGCGAGGCCGAGGTCAAGCAAACCTTCAAGGCCTCCAAGGTCGGTCGGATCGCCGGCTGCATCGTCAGCCAGGGCCGCGCCCGTCGCGACGCCAACGTCCGCCTGATCCGCGAGGGCACGGTCATCTGGGACGGCCAGCTCGGCTCCCTGCGCCGCTTCAAAGACAACGTGCAGGAGGTCGAGGAGGGGCAGGAGTGCGGCATCGTGCTCGAGGGCTACGCGGACGTCAAGGAGGGCGACGTGCTCGAGTTCTTCCAGACCAAGCAGGTCGAGCAGACGCTCGACTAGGGGACTAGGATGCCGACGCCTCGCATGCGCCGCATCAACGAGGTGCTTCGCGAGGTGGTCGGCGCCGCGATCGCCAGCGACCTGAGCGATCCCCGCATCGGCTTCGTCACCGTGACCTCGGTTGAGACCAGCCCCGACCTGCGCACCGCCAAGGTGTTCGTCAGCGTCTTCGGAGACGAGGAGGCGCGCGAGGAGACCCTGGCCGGGCTGCGCGCCTCCCACGGCGTCATCCAGTCGCGGATCGCCGCCGAGACGCACATGAAGCGGACGCCGAGGCTGACCTTCCGCTACGACGCGACCGTCGAGCAGGGGATGCGGATCTCGCGACTCCTCGACGACGGCGGGGAGGGGGAGCGGTGACGGAGACCGCCGACATCGGCGCCACGGCGATCGAGCGGGTCGCCGCGGAGATCCGCGACCGCGACCGCTTCCTGCTCACCGCCCACGAGGGGCCCGACGGCGACGCCCTCGGCTCGCTGCTCGGCATGCACCACCTGCTCACCCAGCTCGGCAAGGACTCGGTGATGTTCCTGGCGGCGAAGGAGTTCCCGCTGCCGATCGAGTACCGCTTCCTGCCACTCGAGGAGGTCTTCCACGAGCCGCCCGCCGACATGCCCTGCCGCACGATCGTCTTCCTCGACTGCGGCAACGTCGACCGAATGCCGGTCCCCTTCCTGACCGAGGGCGACAACGTGCGGCTCAACATCGACCACCACCACGACAACACGCTCTTCGGCGACGTCAACCTGGTCGACGTCGAAGCGTCGAGCACGGCGGAGATCGTCTACGAGCTGGCCGTCCTGCTGGGGGTCGAGATCACGCCGGAGATGGCGGAGGCGCTCTACGTCGGCATGGTCACCGATACCGGCAAGTTCATGTACGAGAACACCAACGCGCGCACCCACCGGATCGCCGCCGAGCTGATCGAAGCGGGGGTGACGATCGACGAGACCTACCGCCGCCTCTACGAGCACGTCCCGATCGAGAAGCTGCGGTTGCTCTCGCGGGCGCTGGAAGGCATCCAGCGCCACTGCGACGGTGCCCTGGTACTCGCCTACATCACCACGGCCGACTACGAGGCGAGCGGCTCGGGCGAGGAGATGACCGAGGGGATCATCGACCACCTGCGCTCGGTCGAGGGGGCGCGCGTGGCGGCCCTCGTCCGCGACCTCGGCGACCGCGGCCGGGCCGCGCGCAAGGTCAGCCTGCGCTCCAGCGGCGGCGAGGTCGACGTCTCGGCGATCGCCCGGCGCCACGGCGGCGGCGGCCACAAGCGCGCCGCCGGCTTCTCCACCGACCTGGAGCTTGGCCCCCTGGTGGACTTCCTGCGGGCCGAGGTGACGGCCCAGCTCGGCCCTTGAGGCCGGCCGCGGCGGAGGGCGCGCTGCTGCTCTGCGACAAGCCGGCCGGGGTCACCTCCCACGACGTGGTGGCGCGGGTGCGCCGCGAGCGCGGCTGCAAGGCGGGCCACGCCGGCACCCTCGACCCCTTCGCGACGGGGCTGCTGCTCGTCCTGATCGATCGCGCCACGCGCCTGCAGCGCTTCCTGACGGGGCTGCCGAAGACCTACCTGGCCACGGCGCGACTGGGCTGGCGCTCCTCGACCGGGGACCCCGACGGCGAGCTGACCGAGACGGGACAGGTGCCCGACTCGCTGGAGCTGCCGACCGGCACCGTCCGCCAGCGGGTGCCGATGACCTCGGCGGTGCGGGTCGGCGGCGAGCGCCTCTACCGCAAGGCGCACCGCGGCGAGACGGTCGAGACGCCGCTGCGCGAGGTCGAGGTGTACCGGGCCGAGCTGCTCGGCCACGACGCCGAGCGGGCCGAGTACGAGATCGAGTGCTCGGCCGGCACCTACGTCCGCACCCTGGTCGAGACACTCGGCGACGCCTACTGCGAGCGCTTGCGGCGGACCGCGATCGGTCCCTTCCGGGTCGAGGACGCGGGCGAGGAGCACGATCTCGACCGGGTAGCCGCGCTCGTCCCGGCGGCGGCGGAGGCGCTGCGATGAGCATCGAGGTCACCTCGCTGCCGGATGCCGCGCCGCGTCCCCGCCACGTCGCGATCGGAACCTTCGACGGCGTCCACCGCGGCCACCAGGCGGTGATCGAGGGCGCCGACACCGTGCTCACGTTCGACCCGCATCCGCTCGAGGTCCTGCACCCGGCGGCCCTGCCCAAGCTGATCATGGCCTCGGGGGTCAAGCGCGACGTGCTCGACGGCCTCGGGGTCGACGAGCTGGTCGTGATCCCCTTCGACCGCGAGTTCGCCTCCCGCTCGGCCGAGGACTTCGTCGAGCGCGTCCTGATCGAGAAGCTGAGCGCCGAGAAGGTCTCGGTCGGCGAGAACTTCCGCTTCGGCGCCAAGGCGAAGGGGACCCCTGAGATGCTGGCGTCCCGCGAGGAGTTCGAGACGCGCGTCGTGCCGCTGGTCGAGGTGGACGGCGAGACGGTCTCCTCGACTCGGATCAGGGCGCTGATCGCGGCCGGCGACATGCACGGAGCGCGGCGCTGCCTGGGGGCGCCCTTCATGGTCGAGGGCGAGGTCGTCGAGGGCGACCAGCGCGGCCGCACGCTCGGCTTCCCGACCGCGAACATCGTCCCCGACGACCGCCTCGCGATCCCCGGCCACGGCGTCTACGCCGCCTTCGCCGACGGCGTTCCGGCGGCGGTCAACGTCGGCGTGCGGCCGACCTTCGACACCGGCCGCGGCGTCCTGATCGAGACCTACCTGATCGACCGCGAGGAGGACCTGTACGGGCGCACCCTGCGGGTCGCCTTCGTCGAGCGGCTGCGCGGCGAGCGGCGCTTCGCCAGCGTCGAGGAGCTGATCGCCCAGATGAAGATCGACGTCGAGGACGCCAAGCGCGTCTGTGCTAGCTTCACCGGCCGATGAACGCGGCGCGGGCCCTTTAAGTCATGCCTCTGACGAAAGAGAAGAAAGGCGAGCTGATCGGCAAGTACGGTCGCGCCGACGGCGACACCGGCTCGGCCGAGGTCCAGGTCGCCCTGCTCACCGAGCGGATCAACGAGCTGACCGAGCACCTGCGCACCCACGCCAAAGACCATCATTCGCGCCGCGGGCTGCTGATGCTGGTCGGCAAGCGCCGCCGCATGCTGCGCTACCTGGAGCGCACGGACCTGGAGCGCTACCGCGCCCTGGTCGCCGAGCTCGGCCTGCGCCGCTAGACTCCCTGCGGACAGAGAACGAGAGTTCTGAACGCAATTGGCTGCCAACCGGGCGGCCGGAGGTAAAAACTGAATGAGCATGTTCGAAGTTAGCCGCGTATCGGCGGAGGTCGGCGAGGACCAGATCTCCTTCGAGACGGGCAAGCTGGCCAGGCAGGCGAGCGGCGCCGTCGTCGTCCAGTCGGGCGACACCATGGTGCTCTGCACCGCCACGATGGGCAACCTGCGCGACGTCGACTTCCTCCCCCTGACGGTGGACGTGGAGGAGCGGATGTACGCGGCAGGCAAGATCCCCGGCTCCTTCTTCCGCCGCGAGGGACGCTCCGGCGAGAAGGCGACGCTGACGGCGCGGATGATCGATCGCCCGATCCGTCCCCTCTTCCCGAAGGGCTGGCACTACGAGACCCAGCTGGTCGCGACCCCGCTCTCGGTGGACCACGTCCACCCCTACGACATCCTCGCCATGAACGGCGCCTCGGCGGCCCTGGCGATCTCGCCGGTGCCCGTCGCGGCCCACGTCGGCGCGGTTCGGATCGGCAAGCTGGAGGGCGACTTCGTCGTCAACCCGCCCGAGGAGACGCTGGAGGAGCTGGAGCTCGACCTGATCGTCGCCGGCACCGACGAGGCGATCCTGATGGTCGAGGCGGGCGCCAACGGCGTCAGCGAGGCCGAGATCCTCGACGCCCTCGACATCGCCCACAGCGAGATCAAGAAGCTCTGCGCGGCGATGCAGGAGCTGGCCGACAAGGCCGGCAAGGAGAAGCTCGTGGTCGAGGCCCCCAGCATCGACGAGGGCCTGATCGAGGAGATCCGCGCCTCGCACGGCCAGGCGCTGGTGGAAGCGATCGCGACCGAGGGCAAGCTCGAGCGCTACGAGGCGATCGACGCCGTCAAGGAGGCGATCGTCGAGAAGTACGCGCCCGCCGGCGCCGACGGCGACGCCGACAGCGAGCGCGCCGCCGAGGTCAAGGCGGCCGCCGACAAGATCGAGAAGGACACGATCCGCAAGGCGATCGCCGTCGACAAGAAGCGCCCCGACGGCCGCGCCCAGGACGAGATCCGGCCGATCGAGTGCCAGGTCGACATCGCCCCGCGCGTGCACGGCTCGGCGCTCTTCACCCGCGGCGAGACCCAGATCCTCTCCAACGTCGCGCTCGGCACGACGCGGATGGACATGCGGCTCGACACGCTCGGGTTGCAGACGACCAAACGGTTCTGGCACCACTACAACTTCCCGCCCTTCTCGGTCGGGGAGGCTGGCTTCATGCGCGGCCCGAAGCGCCGCGACATCGGCCACGGCGCGCTCGCCGAGCGGGCGCTGGCGCCGTCGATCCCCGACGAAGAGAGCTTCCCCTACGTGGTCCGGGTCGTCTCCGAGACGCTCGAGTCCAACGGGTCCTCCTCGATGGGGTCGGTCTGCGCCTCCTCGATGGCGCTGCAGGCGGCCGGCGTGCCGGTCTCGGCGCCTGTCGCGGGCGTCGCGATGGGCCTGATCAAGGAGGGCGACGACTACGTCGTGCTCACCGACATCGCCGGCGTCGAGGACCACCTCGGCGACATGGACTTCAAGGTCGCCGGCACCGAGGACGGGATCACCGCCCTGCAGATGGATATCAAGATCACCGGCGTCACCTTCGACATCCTGCGCGACGCGCTCGAGCAGGCCAACAAGGGACGGCTGTTCATCCTCGGCAAGATGGCCGAGGCGATCGACGGCCCGCGGGAGATGCTCTCCCAGCACGCGCCGCGGATCGAGGCGATCAAGATCGACCAGGAGAAGATCGGCGCCGTGATCGGCAAAGGCGGCGAAACGATTCGCGCCCTGTGCGAGGAGTTCGAAGCCGAAATCGACGTCGAGGACGACGGCACGATCCGGATCTACGCGCCGACCGGCAGCCAGGTCGAAGCGGCGGTCGGCCGTATCCGCTCGATGACCAAGGAGGCCGAGATCGGCGATCGCTACGACGCCGCCAAGGTCGTCAAGACGACCACCTTCGGCGCCTTCGTCGAGCTGGTCAAGGGCACCGACGGCCTGCTGCACATCTCGAACGTGAAGCCCGGCGAGCGGGTCGACTCGGTCGAGGACGTGCTCAGCTCCGGCGACACGATCGACGTCACCGTGGTCGAGGTCGACCGCGAGCGCGGCCGGATCGGCCTGCGCCTCTCCGACGACCCGTCGGTGGCCGGCAAATCGCCCGAGGAGCTGGCTTCGGTCGGCTCCGGCGACGGCGGCCGCTCTAGCCGCAACGGCGGCGACCGCGGCCGCGAGGGTCGCGGCGGCGGTGGCGGTCGCAGGCGCGAGCGCGAGCGCCGCTAGCAGTGCCTTTGAGCGGGGCGCAGGTCACCCAGCTCGACTCGGGCGTCCGGGTCGTGACCGAGGAGGTTCCCTCGGTCCGGTCCGTGGCGCTCGGGCTCTGGGTGCGGACGGGATCGCGTGACGAGACGCCGGCGCAGGCCGGCGTCTCGCACTTCCTCGAGCACCTGCTCTTCAAGGGCACCGAGCGCTACTCGGCGATCGAGATCTCCGAGCGCTTCGACGGGCTCGGCGCCTCGGTCAACGCGGCGACCGGCAAGGAGACCACCCACCTGCACGCCCGCTTCCTCGACGAGCACACCGAGGAGGTCTTCGACCTGCTCGCCGAGATGCTGCTGGCGCCGACCTATCCCGAAATCGACTCCGAGCGCGAGGTGGTGCTGGAGGAGATCGCGATGTACGAGGACGAGCCGCAGGACCGCGTCCACGACGTGCTCGCCGACGCGGTCTTCGGCGAGCACCCGCTGGGGCGCCGTGTGCTGGGCGAGGCCGAGGTGATCGCCTCGATCCCGGTGCCCGACATCCAGGCCTACCACCAGGCCCGCTACACCGGGGCCAACGTGGTCGTCGGGGCGGCCGGGCACCTCGAGCACGAGCGGATCGTGGCCCTGGCCGAGCGACTGGTCTCGCCGCCCGCCGGCGAGAACGGGGCGGGGCGGGGCGTCGTCCCCGACGAGGCGCGGCTGCGCTTCTACCCCAAGGAGACCGAGCAGTACCACATCTGCTTCGGGGCGCCGGGCATCGTCCGCGACGACGAGCGCCGCTTCGCGCTCGCGGTGCTCGACTCGATCTTCGGCGGCTCGACCTCGTCGCGGCTCTTCCGCGAGGTGCGCGAGAAGCGCGGTCTCGCCTACGCGGTCGGCTCCTACAACGAGCAGTACACCGATTCCGGCCTGATCGCCACCTACGTCGGCACCCGCGAGGACAACGTCGAGGAGGCCTGCGCGGTGATCGGCGCCGAGCTGGCGCGCCTGCGCTCCGAGCCGGTCTCGGCCGAGGAGCTCGACCGCGCCAAGGAGAACGTCAAGGGCCGGCTGGTCCTCTCCTCGGAGTCGACGTCGGCGCGGATGTCGCGGATCTCGCGCGCGACCCTGTTCGGGCTGCCGATCGAAAGCCTCGACCAGATGCTGGCGCGGGTGGACGCGATCGCGGTGGACGACCTGACCGAGCTGGCGCGGGAGCTCTACGGGGCGGGGCGCCTGTCGGCTGCCTGCGTCGGCCGCGACGAGCAGTGCTTTCGCAGGGCCCTCGCCCCGGTCTCCGAGGAACTGGCGGCGGCGTGATCCGGGTCGCGGTCTCCGGCGCCGCCGGGAAAATGGGCCAGGCGGTCTGCGAGGCGGTCGAGGGGGCCGACGACGTCGAGCTGGCCGCCCGAGTGGATCCGGCGCTCGGCGTCGAGCTGGGCGACGCGCTCGGCGACGCCGACGTCGTCGTCGACTTCACCACGCCCGACACGGCGCTCGCCAACGTCGAGGCGTGCCTGGAGGCCGGCGTCCACGCGGTCGTCGGCACCACCGGCTTCGACCTCGACGCCGCGAGGAGCGTGGCGGAGTCGTCCAGCGCCAACTGCTTCGTCGCGCCGAACTTCGCGATCGGGGCAGTGCTGCTGATGCAGGCGGCGCAGCTGGCGGCTCGACACATGCCGGAGTGCGAGATCGTCGAGCTCCACCACGACCGCAAGCTCGACGCTCCGTCGGGGACGGCGAAGCGGACCGCCGAGCTGATCGCGGCCGCGGGCGGCAACGTCCACGAGCCGGTCCACTCGGTGCGCCTGCCGGGCCTGGTCGCCCACCAGGAAGTGATCTTCGGCGGCGAGGGGCAGACCCTCTCCCTGCGCCACGACTCGATCGACCGCCGTTCCTTCATGCCCGGCGTCCTGCTCGCGGTCCGCAAGGTCGCCGGCCTGCCCGACCGCTTCACGGTCGGCCTCGAGAAGCTCCTGTAGAGAAGCTGGATACGCTGCCGCCGATGCACGCGATTCGAGGAGTGATCACCGCGATGGCGACGCCGTTCGGCGAGGACGGCTCGGTCGACGAGGCCGCGGCCCGGAGCCTGGCGCGCCACCTGGTCGAGAACGGCTCGCACGGCGTCGTCGTCGCCGGCACGACCGGCGAGTGCCCGACGCTGACCGACGAGGAGCAGATCTCGCTGCTGCGCGCCGTGGTCGAGGAGATCGGCGGCGAGGCGACGATCGTCTGCGGCACCGGCACCAACGACACGCGCCACTCGCGCGAGCTGACCAAGGCCGCCGCCGACGCCGGCGCGGAAGCGTCGCTGGTGGTCGCGCCCTACTACAACAAGCCCAACCCGGCCGGCCTGCGCGCCCACTTCGAGGCGGTCGCCGAGGCGGCGCCGGAGCTGCCGATGATCGTCTACAACATCCCGGCGCGGGTCGTGATCAACATGGAGCCGGCCTTCCTCAGCGAGCTCTCCTCGATCGACAACGTGGTCGCCGTCAAGCAGGCCAACAACGACCAGCTGGAGCCGATCGAGGGGCTGACCGTGCTGTCCGGCAACGACGACATCTTCCTGCGCACGCTGGAGATCGGGGGCGGGGGAGGGATCCTCGTCGCCTCGCACCTGGCCGGGTTGCGGATGCGCGAGATGTGGGATGCGGCGCAGGGGGGAGACCTCCAGCGGGCGGGCGAGATCGACGCCAGCCTGCGGCCGCTCTACGAGGGGCTCGCGGTTACCACCAACCCGATCCCCGTCAAGGCGGCGCTGGCGATGCGTGGCCTGATCCCGTCCGACCGGTTGCGACTGCCGCTCGTGCCGGCCGACCGAGCGCAGCGCGAAGCGATCGAGCGCGGCCTCGAAAGCGCCGGGCTCTAGGCATGGACGGCAAGCTGCGAGTGCTGCCCCTCGGCGGGTTGGGGGAGATCGGCAAGAACATGACGGTGATCGAGTACGGCGGCCGGATCGTCGTCGTCGACACCGGGCTGATGTTCCCCACCGCCGAGATGCTCGGCATCGACCTCGTCCTGCCCGACTTCTCCTACCTGCGCGACCGCGCCGACGACATCGAGGCGATCGTCCTCACCCACGGCCACGAGGACCACGTCGGGGCGCTGCCCTACGTGCTGCGCGAGATCGGCATGCCGCCGGCGATCTACGGCGGGATGCTGACCGTGGGGATGGTGCGCTCCAAGCTCGACGAGCACAAGCTCAAGGAGGCGCCGCTGAAGGAGCTCCCCGCGGGGGAGAAGGTGCAGGCGGGGCCGTTCGAGCTGGAGCTGGTCCACCTCTCGCACTCGATCCCGGACATGCGCGGCGTCATCGTCGGCACCGAGCTGGGCAAGGTGCTGATGACCGGCGACTACAAGTTCGACCAGACGCCTGTGGACGGCCGTCCCGCCGACGTGGCGCGGCTGGCCGAGCTGGGCCGCGAAGGGCTGCTGCTGCTCTGCGGCGACTCGACCAACGCCGACCGGCCGGGGATCGCGCCGTCGGAGTCGAGCGTCGGGCCGGCGCTGCTCGACACCTTCTCGGACTGCGAGGGGCGGATCATCGTCACCTCCTTCGCGTCCAACATCCACCGCGTGCAACAGGTGATCGACGCCGCCGTGAAGCTGGACCGGCGGGTGGCGCTGGTCGGGCGGTCGATGCGCAAGAACTTCAACATCGCCTCGAACCTGGGGATCGCGCAGGCGCCGCCGGGGCTGTTCATCCAGCCGCGCGAGATCGAGGACTTCCCCGACGAGAAGGTGATCGTGATCTCGACCGGCAGCCAGGGCGAGCCGCTCTCGGCGCTGCGGCGGATGGCCAACAACGACCACCGCGACGTCGAGCTGCACTCCGGCGACACGGTCGTCTTCTCGGCGACGCCGGTGCCGGGCAACGAGCGGGCCGTCAACGAGACGATCGACCGCATCTACGAGATCGGCGCCACGGTGGTGACCGCGAAGGACGCGCCGATCCACGCCTCCGGCCACGGCTGGCAGGAGGAGATCAAGCTGATGCTCAACCTGACCAAACCGCGCTACGTCCTACCGGTGCACGGCGACCACCAGCGCCTTCGCCTGCACAAGCAGCTCGCGACATCGGTGGGGATCGACGGGGAGCGGATCTTCCAGGGGCGCAACGGCCTGCCGCTCGAGATCGACGGCAACGGCGCCCGCTTCGGCGAGGACGTCCACACCGGCGTGATGTTCGTCGACGGGGTCAACGTCGGCGAGCCTGACGACGTGGCGCTGCGGGACCGGCGCGAAATCTCCGCGGACGGCATCTTCATCGTCGTGGCGACGATCTCCTCCGACGACGGCAGCGTCGTCGCCGACCCCGAGGTGATCTTCCGCGGCGTCCCCTTCGTGGATGAGGCCGACGCCCTGGTGGAAGACCTTCAGGACCTCGTCGAGGACTGCCTCGAGGAGGCGGCCGAGGCGGGGTCGCGCGAGGTCCACCTGATCCAGGAGGACCTCCACGACGCGATCGGGAAGCTCGTCTACGACAAGCTGCGGCGGCGCCCGATGGTGCTTCCGGTCGTCGTCGAAGTCTGAGAGGAGCGCAGCGGCAGGCGGACGCGGAAGAGCGCTCCGCCGCGCTCGGACTCCATCGCCTCGGCGCTGCCGCCGTGTGAGACGGCCACCGCCCTGACGATCGCCAGGCCGAGGCCGCTGCCGCCGCGCACGGCAGTGTCGGCCGGGCCGTCGCCACGGACGAAGCGGTCGAAGATACGTTCTCGCTTCTCGGCGGGCACGCCGGGGCCGTCGTCGGCGACGTCGAGCACGGCGTCGCGTCCGCTCGAGTAGAGGCTCAGCTCGATCGTCGAGCCGGGCGGGGTGTGGCGGGCGGCATTGTCGAGCAGGTTGACGGCCAGACGGTGCAGCTCGTCGGGGTTGCCGTCCACCGGCAGGGGCACGCGGTTGTCGATCCGCAGCTCGCGTTCCCCGATCGTGGGGGCGACCTCGGCGGCCGCGCTGCTCGCCACGGCGGCGAGGTCGCAGCGAGTCCGGGACGCGATTCGGCCCGCGTCGGCGCGGGCGAGGAGGAGCAGGTCGGCGACCAGCCTGCTCATCCGCTTCGACGAGCGCAGGGCAGAGTCGACCATCGCGCGCTCGTCGTCGCTGTGGGCGCCGTCCAGGCTGGCCTGGAGCAGCTCCAGGTTGGCCATGACGCTGGTCAGGGGCGTGCGCAGCTCGTGGGAGGCGTCGGCGACGAACTCGCGCTGCTGGCGCAGGGGCCGCAGCATCTGCTCCAGGGTGCGCGCCAGCTCGCCGACCTCGTCGTCCACGCGGGGCTCGGGCATGCGGCTGGAGGGGTCGCCGGTGTCGGCGATCTTGCGCGCCGTGGCGGTCAGCGAGGAGATCGGCCGCATCGCGCGGCTCGCGATCGCGGCGCCCGCCAGGGTGGCGAGCACGGTGCCGCCGAGGATCCCGAGGACGACGAAGAGCCAGAGGCGGTTGACGGTGGAGTCGAGGTGCTCGATTCCCCTGCCGTATTGGACATAGCCGGTGAACGTGCCGTTGTCGCTCGAGATCGGCAGGGTCGCCACACGCAGGCCGTTCCTCTCGGTGGCCCCCTCCCGGGGGGGTCCGAGACGCGCCGCGTCGGTGCTCTGGGTGAGAAGGGTGCCTCCCGCGTCGAACACACGCACCGAGGCGTCGTTGGGCAGGGCGAAGTCGTCGAGCCCGGGGCCCCGGATCAGCAGGGATTCCGTCGGCGTGTTGACGATGCGAAGTTCGGCGGCGAGCGTCTGCGCCGCGTTGTCGACCTCGCTGTTGAAGTCGGTGCGGATGCGATCGGTGGCCACGCTCCCGATCACGCCGCCGAAGATCAGGAGGATGGCGAAGGTGAGCCCGGCGGAGGTGACGGCGAGGCGCCACCGCACGGTCCAGTTGGCGGGATTGAGCCGGTCGAGGAAGGAGGAGGGCACGATCATTCCCTGAGCACGTAGCCGGCGCCTCGCTTGGTGTGCAGGAGCCGCTTCTCGCCACCTTCCTCGAGCTTGCGGCGAAGGTTGGAGATGAAGACGTCGATCGTGTTGGTGGCCGCCATCGGGTCGTAGCCCCAGACCTCCTCGAGCAGGTGCTCACGAGAGATGACAAGGCGCTCGTTGCGCATCAGGTACTCGAGCAGCTCGAACTCACGGGCGGTGAGCTCGATCTCACGATCGCCGCGCCGCACCTCGCGCGTGGCGGGGTTGAGTGTCAGGTCCCCCACGCGGAGCGAGGCCGCGCCACGGGGAGGGCGACGGCGCAGCAGCGCCCTGATGCGGGCAAGCAGCTCCTTGCGCTCGAATGGCTTGACGAGGTAGTCGTCGGCGCCGCTGTCGAGCCCTCCGACGCGATCCTCGGTCTCCGCCCGTGCGGTCAGCATCAGGATCGACACGTCGCCCTCCTCGCGCAGGTGCCGGCAGACCTCCATGCCGTCCATGCGCGGGAGGCCGAGGTCGAGCAAGACGAGGTCGGGGGAGAAGCCCGAGGCGACGTCCAGCGCTTCGACCCCATTGCCCGCCGAGCGCACCTCGTAGCCCTCGGCGCGCAGCGAGCGCAGCAGAACCTCGACGATCTCTCGGTCGTCCTCGACGACGAGGATCCTGCCCTCCCGGAGTGCGCCGTCCGCGCCCGACACGTCTGGATCTTAGTGCCCGAAACCGGGATGCCGGCAAAACCTTTAGCCGCCATTTAGACCTTCCGAGCACATAAACGTGCCATAACGTGCGGTGCGCTTTTTGGCGCGCGCGGAAAACGCTCAAACGAGGGTTTGCAGCGAAAAAGCGGTGCCGGCAAGCGCGCCAAGCGCGCCCTCTTGTCGAAGAGACACGCGTGTCTTGACGATTCGCTGCTTGACCCCTTATGGGTATGACCGTCCCAAAGGGGGACAGGGGGCTCGAAACCGGAGGCTCCGGCACGCGCTCCCAATCACCAAGAGAAAGGGAACAAAATGAGCACCAAGCTCAAGGCCCTAGGCCTCAGTGTCATCGCGACGCTGGCGATGAGCGCCGTTGCAGTGGTCAACGCGTCGGCGACCGACCCGTCACCTACCAGTCATTTTACCTCTGAAGCGACCGAGCACCATCTCATCATCAAAGGAACAGATGCGTTTGGCACTACGCATGCCCTGAAATTTTTCGAGGGCAGCAACACGCCGATTAGCTGTACACACTCGACGTACCACGGCACACTTAGTGGAATCCCAGCAACAACAACGCAGTCAATCGAAATTCGACCGAGCTATTCGAGCTGTGCGACAACGACCGGCACTTGGGGAGAAGTTGTAGTTCATGTACCGGCTGGTTGTGGTACAAATGTGTTTAAAATCACAAGCCGCACTCCACCCAGTCACGGTACAGTCCACATCGAATGTGAAATTAAAATTACACACCCTAACTGTGAAATTACAATTCCAAAACAGACACCCAAAGGCGGGATTGTCTATGACACAGATACCCGTAACTTGAAACATTCAATTACAGGTACAGTCACAGTGGAAGAAATCACAGGGCATTTCCACGGCGGCATTTGTGTCTTCCTTGGCACAAACCATCTGTTCAAAATGGAAGGCTCTGCCACATTCTGGGGTGAGAATACAGCTGGTAACCCCGTTGGGGTCACAGCTACATAGATGAGCGGTTTGTCCTAGATCGGCCGCTGGGGCTCAGTTCGTCTGGGTCCCAGCGGCTCGCTTTGACTTGTGTAAGGGGCGTTTGATACCTTGGAGATACTATCGGAGTATCTAAGAACGCACTGGTGATATCGGGGCGATAGGGCGCATTGATATTGCCACAGGAGAGACATGGGAACAAATGCCAATAGAGGGCTTCGGCTTGGCCGCGCAGCCCTATTGCTTTCCGCAGGGGCACTAGCTTTCGCAGCCCCCGCACTAGGGGCCGCGCCGGACCTCGTTCTTCGCATGCCCCAGAGCGAGGACGTTCCTGGTCCGAATGGCACGGCAGGCGGGATGAACAATCCCCGGGGCGTCGCGGCAGACCCAGAAAGCGGTCACGTCTACGTTGCCAACATCGCAAGCGGGCGAATCAACGAGTACACTGCCTGGGGCCTGTTCGTGAAGTCGTGGGGCTGGGACGTCGCACCGGAGGGCAAGCCGGGCGACACTGCTAGTGACGAACTGGAGATCTGCGGGCCGGTGATCCCCGAATCAAATCCGTCATCCGAGCTGTGTCAATCCGGGGAGGAAGGCGCCGGGGAGGGCCAGTTCAGCGGTGCGATGGGCCTTGCTCTGGACCCAAACGGCAACGTCTACGTCTTCGAGTGGGTCAACCGGCGGGTGCAGAAATTCAACTCTGCGGGCCAGTTCCTCCTGATGTTCGGCGGCGACGTAAACAAAACGAAAGTCGACGAAGCCGCGCCGGCGGCGCAACGAAACGTCTGTCCTCCCGGCGACGTCTGCCAGGCCGGCGTCTCGGGTGAAGGCCCGAGCCAGTTCGACAAATCCCTCGGCGACTTCATCGCCTACAGCCCGACCGAAGGCGGCACGATCCTGGTTGGTGACAAAGGCGGCATTCAGGTCTTCGACCTGAACGGCGAATACGTCAAAACGATCGCCTTCGAAGGAGCGCTAGCGGCGCTCGCCGGCAAGCAGGTAAACGGCCTCGACGTTGACAAAGACAAGAACATCTACGTCACTCTCGATGACACCGAAGACGTCTTCAAGCTCAGTCCGACGGGCGAACCGCTTGGTCCAGGTAAACCGGGCGGCTCCAGCTTCAAAGTGAAAGAACCGCTTGGCGTCGCGGTCGACTTCGAAGGCAGCGTCTACGCGATCGAAGGCCCGGGAACCCTCGGCGGTGGCACCTACAGCGCGCTCAAGTACAGCGCGGAGGGTGTGAGGCTTGTGCCCACAATGGCAGAAGAAGAATCAGAGGACCTCTTTCCTGACCTGACTCTCGAAACGCGGCTGACGGCAATCGCGACGAACATCTGCGGGGGCAGCGAGGTGCCCGGCAATCTCTATATCGGTTTCTTCGATAGCGGCTCAATCAGCTACGTCGACGCCTACGGCACTGGTCCGGTTGGTTGCGAGCCGCCACCACCGAACCCGCCTGCCATCGGCGAGCAGTTCGCGACCTTTGTCGGCCGCGAAGAGGCGACGCTGCGGGCGCTGATCAACCCGAAGTTCTGGCAGGACGCCACCTACTACGTCGAATACGGAACGGGCAAATGCTCTGAGGGCGGCTGCCCGAGCAAACTGCCCGTCCCGCCGGTGCTGCTTACCGATAGGGCCGTCAACGCATTTATCCCGACCGCTGGTGTGGTTCTCGAGGGATTGGCGCCCTCGACCACCTACCGCTACCGCTTCGTCGCGCAGGGCTCGGGCGGCGGCCCCGTGTTCGGGATCGACCCCGACGGAGGCGGACCGCTGTCGGCGGACGAAGCCAACGGCCTGGAAGCGACCTTCACCACGCACGCAATCAAAGGCTCGAATCCCCCCTGTGCTAATGACGCCTTCCGCATCGGCGCGGGGGCGAGCCTACCCGACTGCCGTGCCTACGAGATGGTCTCGCCGCTCGATAAAGGCAATGCGGATGTGGCGCTTGGGATAGGTAGGAACAATACTCGCTCTCGGCTCTTCGAAATCAACCAAAGCGCGCCAGCAGGAGAACGCTTTACGTTTAGCGCTGCGACGGCCTTCGGCGACGCGAAGAGCGCCCCCTTTTCGTCGCAATATCTCGCTGAGCGAGACGGTGGGGGATGGAGGAGTAAGGCGATTTCCCCGCCGCGTACCGAATCGCCGGTGCAGACGACCCTAAGCTTTAGTGCCGAATTTCATGGGTTCAATGATGATCTATGCCAGGCGTGGTTTCGGCTTTTCTCGGTGGCCCCCTTGTCTTTCGACGCGGTGGCGAAATATCCCAACCTCTACCGACGGGACAATTGCGGCGGCACGCCGCTGTACGCGGCGCTGACCACGGTAAAACCACTCAAAAAAGCCTCCAGCGAGTATGAGAAGCTTTTCGTTAAAGGCTTTTCTGCAAGCGGTACCCACACGATTTTCACTGCCCCAGATAGGTTGCATGTCGACGCGCCGGTTCCTAAAGCCGGTGAGGAACTGCTCTATGAGCGCACTGACAAAGAACTGGATTTCGTGTGCTATCTACCAAACGGCAAACCGAGCCCGTCTGCGTGCTCCGCTGGAACCAGCGTGGCTCCAAGCATTTTGGACTCCTCCCCCCTTCACAACGCAATTTCGAGCGACGGCTCGCGCATCTTCTGGACTGCATATAGCAGTGGAGGCGCTGAAGGTGACCCGGGTCGGATTTACGTGCGCATAGACGGCAAAGAAACCGTCGCGGTATCGGGGCCAGTCTCCGGCGAAGCCGCCTTCTACTGGACCGCGGCGGAGGATGGCTCGAAAGCGATCTTCCAGTTCACTGAAGGCCCTCATAAAGGCGAGCTCTACGAATTCGCCGTCGACGCAAAAGAGCCGGGCCTGATCGCGAAGGGAGTCGAGGGCCCGATGGGCGCGAGCGAGGACGCCTCGCGGATCTACTTCGCCTCGAGCGAGGATCTTGACGGCGACGGGGCGGCCGTCAAAGACGCCCATAACCTCTACGTCTACGAGATAGATCCAAGCGAGGGACACAGCAAATTCCAGTTTCTAATGCCGCTGACGGATAACGATGTCGGAGCCATCAACCCAAGCGCCTTGGGAGCGGCTTCGAGACCAGTCGATCTGCTCCCCTCAATGCGCGCGGCCCGCGTGACCCCCGACGGCCTGCACGCCACCTTCATGTCGGCCGCGAGCCCAACCCCCACCGGATACGACAATCGCGACGCCGAGACGGGCAAAGCCGTCCCCGAGGTCTATCGCTACGACGCCACGGCAGGGGAGCTGCTCTGCGTCTCCTGCAATCCGACGGGCGCACGTCCTGAGGCCGGAGTAGCCGACGAAGGTTTTTTCGCCGCCGCCCGCATCCAGGGCTGGGAAGCCAACCACCACGCCCCCCGCGTGATCTCCGACGACGGCTCCCGCGTCTTCTTCGAAAGCCACGAGGCGCTTGTCCCCGAGGACTCCAACGGCACCTGGGACGTCTATGAGTGGGAGGAGCCCGGCAAAGGCACCTGCACCACCGCCCGCGACACCTACTCAGACGTGACCGGCGGCTGCGTCGACCTGATCTCCTCAGGCCAAAGCCCGGCCCGCTCCCTCTTCCTCGACGCAGACCCCTCCGGC
>Ga0157298_10000023_pt1 | contig 45839 bp, 40 predicted proteins | sample NitcycUS043104R2_FD_108394 | JGI IMG/M metagenome (GOLD analysis project Ga0157298, IMG submission 108394) | Soil microbial communities from Arlington Agricultural Research Station in Wisconsin, USA - Nitrogen cycling UWRJ-S043-104R-2 | ecosystem: Environmental > Terrestrial > Soil >...
ACAGGGAGGAGCGGCTCGAAGAGAGACTGGCGAAGGAACCGAACAACGAGGGCCTGCTGCTGAACCTGACTCGCGCCCGGATCGGCGCCGCTCAGGCGCAGACCGACACCAACCCGCAGACGGGTCGCCTGGGCGTGGCGCCGCCCGAGGCCCAAGAGGACTACGACGAGGCGATCGAAAGCTGGAACCGCTACCTGAAACTGGCCGGCGACGAGGCCAGCCCGAGCGGCGCGGTCCTCGTCGCGCAGGCCTTCTTCAGCCTGGCCGAAGGCGGCTCGGCCAGCTTCGCCGACATCGAGGAAAACCTGGAAATCGCCCTCAGCGCGCAGCGGATCGCCGCAAAAGCCCAGCCCAACCCCGGCTCGCTGAGCAACCTGGCGATCTACGAGTACTTCAACGGCAACTTCGAGGAGGGCGACAAAGCGGCCAAGCAGGCTCTCGCCGGGATACCGAAAGCCCAAGCGAAAGAAGCCAAGAAACAGCTCGACGAATTCCGCAAGAACGCGAAAACCTACGTCGCCCAGAGCGAACAGTTCGCCAAAGCGGAAGAACAGGCCGGCGGCGCCGCCACTCCGGGCGAGTTCCAGAACCCCTTCGGCGGCTTCGGCACCGGGACCCCGGGCGCGCCGGCGGAATAACCCGCTTATAAGGAATCGAGCGCCGCGCGCGAGTGGGCCGTGAAGGACTCGAACCTTCAACCTTGAGATTAAGAGTCTCCTGCTCTACCGGTTGAGCTAACGGCCCAGCGGGGGCAAGTATAGGAAGAGAGCGGCGGCGGCCCGGCGCCGGGAGGGGACGCTAGGGCAGGGCGCGGCAGGCCTTGAAGAGGCTGCCGCTGATGACGGTGCCGTCGGCGAAGCTGGCGAGCCCGAGCGTCTGCAGGATGCCGTCCGAGCAGCGGGCCGACGCGTAGCTGCGCTCCTTGCCGCCGCTGCGCCAGCGGCGGCCGATCCTGGCGTCGACGCGGGTGAGCGCGCCGGCGCCGCCGGCGATCGGCGGGATGTCGAAGGTGGCCCGGTAGCGGTAGGTGCCCCGGCGCTGTTCGATCGGAATCGTGACGGCGTAGGTCTCGGTGGCCGGGAAGGTGTTCTGGGCGTGGGCGACGACGGTCGCGTTGCCGCCCTGGCGGGTGCCGTTGAAGAGGCTGAGCGGCGAGCTCACCTCGACCGGGGCGCGGCCGGGCAGCGCGATCGAGGCGGCGACGTGGCCGGTCCCGACCAGCGCATCGGCGCAGGTCCGGCGCGCCTGGGCCGGCGTCGCGCTGGCGATCGCCTCCGCCGCGCACGTCGCCAGCCCGGTCGTGGTCAGCTTGCCGTCGCGGTCGAAGTCGAGCCGGATGCGCCGCAGGGCCGGCGGCTGCTCCCCGTTGAGCATCCTGATGCTGGCGCTGCCCTCGAAGCGAATCGGCGCATAGGCCCGCTTCGGCAGCAGCCGCGGCTCGAAGCCGCCGTTGGCGGTGACGACCAAGGGCCCGAGGCGCACCTGGTCGGCGGGCGCGCTCGAGGCGAGCAGCGCGACCGCCGTGGCGCAGAGCGCCAGCATGGTGGCGACCGCTTTCCGTGACTTCGCCTTCTCCATCACCCCCTCCATACCCGCTGCCCGGTCAAGGTAGCGGTGCGGAGCGGTCCGCTGGGGAGGAAGCGCCCGGCCCTACTTGCGGATCTGGCAGGGCCGCAGGAAGTTGCCTTTGGCGAAGCTGCCGTCTTTGAAGGTGACGGAGCCGCGCGCCTGCAGGCGGCCGTCGGCGCAGCGCGCGTTCACGTAGCTCAGCTGCTTGCCCTTGTAGGTCCATTTGCGCCCGATCGTCAGCCGTCCATAGGTCGGCGAGCCGTAGTAGTTGGCGATCTTGGGGAAGTCGGCGATCGTCCGGTAGCCGTAGCGCCCTTTGTGGATCCGTTCGATCTCGATCGGGACGACGTAGGTCGTCGGCGCCGGGATGTCGAGGTGGGCATGGCCAAGCACGGTGGGGTTGCCGTGCTTGCGCGGCCCGTTGAAGAGGGTCAGCGGCGAGGACGCCTTGATCGGCCCCTGTTCGGGCAGCTCGACCACCGCCGAGCCGAAGCCCTTGCCGACGATCGCGCCCTCGCAGTTCTTGCGCGCCCGGGCGGTGGTCGTCGCGACCAGCTTCGCCTGCGTGCAGACCGGCAGGCCGCGCGTCTCCACCGCGCCGTGCTTGTCGAATTCGATCACCAGCTGGGTCAGCGGCGAGGGACGCGTGCCGTCGACCGTCCTGAACTTGGCGAAGCCGTGCAGCTCGATCGGCGCGTTGCGGTCCTGGGGCAGCTTGGTGGGGGAGAAGCCCCCGTCGGCGACGATGATGATCTTGCCGGCCCGCAGTTCGATCCCCTGCGCGGCGGCAGCCGTCAGCGCGGCGATCGAACCCGCCGCGAGAAGCGCTCTCCACACGATCTTCCTCACCGCTCCACTCCCCTCCGTAGCCTCGACCGCCAAACTACCACCCAGTGTCTTCGAGGAGGGACAGGGGAGTAGGCCGTCCTTGGCGCGTTCTCGCCGTCTCGGCGCTGGTAGTCGCCGTCCTCGGCTTCCTTGGCATCGGGCTCGAGGACAAGCTCAGCCCGAGCTCGCTGAGCATTCCGGGTACGTCGTCGCAGCGGGCCAACGACCTGCTGCGCGAGCATTTCGGCGACACCGCTCCCTTCGTCGTCCTCCTCGAGGGCCCGCCGGAGGAGCTCGACCGGCAGGGGCCGGCCCTGGTCAGGGCACTGCGCCGCGACCCGACCGTCACCACGCTTTCCCCGTGGGACCGGGGCGCGGTGCAGCGCCTGCGTCCCGACCCGCGTCAGGCCCTGATCCTCGTCGACTTCCATGTCGGCATCGAGGAGGCGGTCAACGACTTCGTGCCGCTGCTCGACGAGACGCTGGAAGAACAGGTCGAGCGGCCGGTCGAGGCGACCCAGACCGGCTTCGCGACCCTCTCCAACGCGATCCAGGACGACTCGATCGCCGCCACCGAGCGCGGCGAGCTGATCGCCATGCCGATCCTGCTGGTCGTCCTGCTGCTCGTCTTCCGCTCCCCCGTCGCCGCCGCCGTGCCGCTCGTCTTCGGGGCCGCCACCGTGATCGCCTCGCGCGGCCTGCTCTCGCTGCTCGCCGGCTGGTACAGCGTCGACGCCTTCGCGCTGACCGTCTGCACGATGATGGGCCTGGCGCTCGGCGTCGACTACTCGCTGCTGATCGTGTCGCGCTTCCGCGAGGAGCTCCGCGGCGGCGCCAGCCCGCGCGACGCCGCGCTCGCGACCCGCCGCACGGCCGGGCGCACCACGGTCTTCGCCGGCAGCACCCTGATGCTCTCGATGGTCGTCGCCTTCTTCATCGTGCCGGGCTCGCTGCTCGGCTCGCTGGCGGGGACGCTGGCGCTGGTGGTCGGCCTCAGCGTCCTGGTCGCGATCGTTCCCGGGCCGGCCGTGCTCGCGCTGCTCGGGCAGAACGTGGACCGCTGGCGGATCGGCCCGGCCCCCGCCGAGGGGGACTCGCGGCTGATGGCGCTGGTCGGGGCGGCGCTGCGGCGGCCGGTTCCGGTGGCGGCGGCGATCGGCCTCGTCCTGCTCGTCCTCTCGGCGCCCGCCCTGGCGCTGAAGACGGGCCCGCCGAGCCAGACGCAGCTCTCTCACGACGACCCGGCCCGCGAAGACTTCGAGCGGATCGTGCGGGCGATCGGCCCGGGCTACGACGCGCCGTTCGTGGTCGTCGCCGCCGCCGAGGAGGGCACGATCACCGATCCGGCTCGCCTGGCGACGCTGAGCCGCTGGCAGCGCCAGATCGCCGAGCTGGACGGCGTCAAGACCGTGGTCGGCCCCGCCCAGGTGTCGCGGCGCGTCACGCCGCTGCGCGAACGGGGCTCGCGACTGCTGCGGGCCGGCGGCCGCGCGGCGCCGCTCGTCGAATTGCGGAAACTCGGCCGCAACCTCGGCCGCGCCGCGCTCGGGGTCAGCCAGCTGCGCGAAGGCATCTCCCAGGCGACCTACGGCGCCGGGCTGATCGCCCAGGGCGCCGGCGCGGCGCGGGACGGAGCGGCGGCGGTCGCCGCCGGCCTCGCCCGCGCGACCTCCGGCAGCGAGCGAGCCGTCTCGGCGCTGGACACCTTCGCCGCCGGCACCCGCCGGCTGGCCGGCGCCCAGCACCGCGCGGCGCTGGCGGCGCTGCAGCTCAAGTTCGGCGTCCAGAGCCTCGCCCCGAACCTGAAGCGCAACGCGCTCGTCCGCTCCCGTCGCCTCCAGAAGGACCTCAACCAGGACGCGCACGTGAAGCTGCCGGAGCTGATCGCCCCCGCAAGCGAGGCAAAGGAGCAGATCGGGACGACCCTCGAACGGCTGGAAGCGATGACGGTCGGGAGGACCGACCCCGAGTTCCCAGCCGCGCTGGAAGCCGCCCGAGCCGCGGCCGCGGCGATCGGCGCCCTGCCCGAGGAACTGACCGCGCTCCAGGAAAGGCTGCTCGCCGACGCCGAGGAAGCCGAGCAGGTGACGGCCTGGCTGGTCTCCGGCGTGCTCATCATCAAGCGGCTCGGCGGCGGCGCGAAGCGGCTCGCCGACGGCCTGCGGCGCCTCGAAGGGGCCGGCAAACGGGTCGCCCGGGGCTCCGCGCGCCTGGCTCGCGCCGCCTCGAAGCTCGACGACGGCCTCGAGCGGCTCGGCACGGGAGCCAGCGCCCTGGCGGCCGGCATCACGCGGCTGGGCGGTGGGGCGACGGCGCTGGAAGAAAACCTGGCGAGCGGCTTCAGCCGCTCCTACGCGCTGCAGAACGGCCTCCAGGACGCCGCCGTCCAGGTCCTCACCAACGAGGTGAGGCTGCGCGGCCAGTCGCGACAGCTGCGCCGCACCACCCCCGGCATCTTCGACTCGGGCTACTTCGTCCTCTCGGCGCTCGACGGCGCCCGGCCGGCGCTGCGCGAGCGCGCCGGCGCCGCGGTGGACCTCGACCGCGGCGGCCAGGCCGCGGCGATGCTGGTCATCTCCGACTACACCTTCAACACGCCGGGGTCGAGGGAGCTCGACGACCGCCTCCAAGACGCTGCCGCCGACCTCGGCCGCGAGGCGAACCTGGAGACCGGCGTCGCCGGCGGCGCCGCCCAGCTCAACGACTACAGCACCGTGACCCGGGCACGGATCCCCTGGGTTATCGCGGCGATCACCCTCGCCACCTTCCTGGTCCTGGTGCTCGTCCTGCGCGCGATCCCCCTGGCGGCGATCGCCGTCGGGCTCAACCTGGCGACCGTCGCCGTCGCCTTCGGCGTCCTGACCCTGCTCTTCGAGGTGCCCGAGGACTGGCCGCTCGGCGGCCACGAATACGTCGACGCGGTCGGGGCGACGGCGATCTTCGGCGTCGTCTTCGGGCTCTCGATCGACTACGCGGTCTTCCTGCTGGTCCGGATGAAGGAGCGCTACGACCGCGGCTACGCCCACGCGGCCGCGATCGAGTACGGGCTGGCGAAGACGGCGCGCGTGATCACCGGCGCCGCGGCGATCATGATGGCGGTCTTCATCGCCTTCGCCGGCGCGCCGATCGCCACGGTCAGCCAGCTCGGCGTCGGCCTCACGGTTGCCGTCCTGCTCGACGCGACTGTCGTTCGCATCGTCCTGCTGCCGGCGCTGATGCTGATGATGGGCGAGCGGGTCTGGTGGTTCCCGCGGGCGCTCGACCGGGTTCTGCCGCGCGTCAACGTCTAGAGACCCGTGGCCAGAGGAGCCATTGACTTGGCATTAAGGCATCGGCGCTTCCAACGCGGGCCAACTGACGGCTCGGATACGATTCGTCGTCGCTGTTCCGTTGAGTCGGAGGCGGGGAACAGCAGGCAAAACACGTGGCTGCCAAACCGTTAGGCGAGGAGAAAAGCCCGAGCTCCGGCCGGGGGATCACCCCTGCCCGGGCGGCGGCGATCGCGGCGCTGGCGATCGTCGTCATCGCGCTCGCGGCCGTCCTGCTGAGCGCCAACGGCGGCCATAAGTACGCGCTGGTCTTCCAGAACGCCGCCCAGCTCGTCCCCGACAACCAGGTCCTGATCGGCGGCCGCCCGGTCGGCTCCGTCGACAGCATCGAGCTGACCGAGGACAACCTCGCCCGGGTCGAGGTCAGCGTCGACCAGGAGCTGCACGAGGGAACGACCGCGATCATCCGCGCCACCTCGCTGGCCGGCGTCGCCAACCACTACGTCTCGATAAGCCCCGGGCCGAACAGCAGCCCGGAGCTCGAGGACGGCGCGGTGCTGGGGCTCGACCAGACGACGACGCCGATCGACCTGGACCAGTTCCTCAACGCCTTCCCGCGCTCGGTGCGGCGTGGGCTCGGCGACTTCTTCCGCGGCAACGCGGAGATCTACGCCGGCCGTGGTCGCGACGCCAACGAGACCTACAAGTACTTCGGGCCGGCCCTGAACCGGACCAACGCCTTCGTCGGCGAGCTGACCTCCGACCAGCGCCTGCTCGAGCGGTTCGTGCTCAGCTCCGGCAAGCTCGCCACCGCGATCGCCGCGCGGGGGGAAAATCTCTCGAGCGCGATCGCCAACGCCAACACGGCCTTCGACGCGATCGCCAGCCAGAACCGGCGCTTCGGCCAGACGCTGCGCCTGCTGCCGCCGGTCTTCCGCCAGAGCAACACGACCTTCGTCAACCTCCGCGCCGCCCTCGACGACCTCGACCCGCTGGTCGAAACGGCGAAGCCGGCGACGAAGGACCTCGCTCCGTTCCTGCGTGAGCTGCGACCCTTCTTCGCAAATGCCGTGCCGGTCTTCCGCAACCTGCGGCGGACGGTGAAACGGCCGGGCTTCGCCAACGACACCGGCGAACTGCTCGCCACCCTGCCCTCGGTCGAGGCGCGCGCCTCGAAGGCCTTCCCGCACTCCGAAGACGCGATCGAGGCGTTCCAGCCCAACCTCAACTTCATCCGCGCCTACACCCCCGACATCTTCGCCGGCTTCGGCAAGCTCGGCCAGCTCGCCGGCTACTACGACGGCAACGGCCACTACGCTCGCGCCCAGCTGCTGCTCAACGTCTTCGACCACAACGAAGAAACCGGCGTCCTCGACCCGATTCCGCCGAGCCAGCAGTACGACGCCTACCAGGGCGGGACCGAGGTCAAGCGCCGCTGCCCGGGCGGGGCGACCCAGCAGGCGCCGGACGGCTCCAACCCCTTCACCGAGCCGCCCTTCGATGGCGCTGACGTGACCCCCGCCGAATGCGACCGCGACGACGGGCCGCCAGGACCATGAGAAAGCTGCTCCTGCCACTCGTCCTGATCGCGCTCGTCGTCGCCGTCGTGCTCGTCGCGACCGGCGGGGACGACGACGACGCCTACCTGGTCCGGGCGATCTTCGACAACAGCAACTTCCTGGTCGAGGGCGAGGAAGTGCGCGTCGCCGGTGCCACCGTCGGCACGATCGAGGCGGTCGACGTGACCCGCCCGAAGGAGACCGCCTCCTTCGAGGACGGCCGGGCACGGGCGATCCCCGGCAAGGCGGTGTTGGTGATGAAGATCGAAGACCCGGGCTTCCAGGACTTCCGCCGCGACGCCAGCTGCACGATCCGGCCGCAGTCGCTGATCGGCGAGAAATTCATCGACTGCCGGCCGACCCTGCCGCGGGCGCCGGGCTCGGATCCGGCGCCGCGGCTGAAGGAGATCCCCGACGGCGAGCCAGGCGAGGGCCAGCACCTGCTGCCGCTCGAGAACAACAGCTCGACCGTCGACCCCGACCTGATCAACAACATCAACCGCCTGCCCTACGCGCAGCGCTTCCGGCTCATCCTCAACGAACTCGGCGCCGGCCTCGCCGGGCGGGGCGAGGACATCGAGGCGGCCGTCGAACGCGCCAACCCGGTCCTGCGCGACGTCAACACGCTGCTCGGCACGCTCGCCCAGCAGCGCAACCAGCTCGCCCAGCTCTCGACCGACTCGCGGGAGATCCTCAGCGCCCTGGCTCGCGAGCGCCAGAGCGTCGCCGGCTTCGTCTCCAACGCGGGGGCGGCGGCCGAAGCGAGCGCCGAACGCGGCCCTGACCTGGAAGCCTCGCTCCGCAAGCTGCCCGCCTTCCTGCGCGAGTTCCGGGCGACGATGCGCGGCCTCGAAGGCTTCTCGAACGCCGCCGCACCCGTCTTCACCGACCTCGGCCGCTCGGCGCCGGCGTTCACCCGGGCGACCAAGGCGCTGGCGCCCTTCGCGGCCGCCTCGACGGTGGCGCTGCGCTCGCTCGGCGCCACCGGCGAAGAGGCGGGGCCGCTGCTGCGCGCCGCCGACCCGGTCGTCGTCAAGGCGCGCAACCTCGCCCGCAGCGGCGCCGTGCCGACCACGAACCTGGCCAAGTTCCTGGTCAGCACGCAAAAGACCGGCGGCTGGGACGGGCTGGTCGACCTGATCTACAACACGACCGCCTCGTTCAACGAATTCGACCAGTACGGCCACTTTGGGCGGGGGTTGATCGTCCTCAGCAACTGCGTCGAGTACGTCGTGTCCGACACCAGCGGCTGTAGCGCGAACTTCAATGGTGAAAGCGCGGCCAGTGCCGCCCCATTCGATCCCCTCGCCCTCTATCGGCGCTTCCAGGAAGAACTCGAAGAACAGGGCGGTGAAACTGCCGAGGCCGGCGCGGTGACGGCGCCTGAGGCCGCCCCCAAGTCGCAGGAGCCTGCTCCCTCCACCCCGACGCCCGAGCTTCCCGCGCCCGGCCTCGGTGAAGGCGAAGGGCTGAACGAAGAGCCCGTCGAAGCCAACGAGAACCTCGCCCTCCTCGACTACCTGCTGGCGCCATGAAGAGCCGCGGCGGCATACAGGGAGTGGCGAGCAGCCCGGCGATCGTCGGGGCGGTGACGGTGCTGGTGATCATCGTCGCCGTCTTCCTCGCCTACAACGCCAACAACGGGCTGCCCTTCGTCTCGACCTACAACCTGACGGCGCGGGTCCCGAACGCGAACGCCATCGTCAAAGGCAACGAGGTGCGGATCGGCGGCGCCCGGGTCGGCGTCGTGCGCGGCGTCGACCCGGTCCAGCTCGAGAACGGCGAGGTCGTCGCCGACCTCGACATCCGCCTCGACAAGACCGCCGAACCAGTACCGGTCGACTCGACGATGATCATCCGGCCGAAATCGCCGCTCGGCCTCAAGTACCTGCAGATCGTCCCGGGCACCTCCGACGAGGGCTTCGAGGCCGGCGACACGATCCCGGTCTCCGCCGCCCGCCCGGAACCGGTCGACATCGACCAGTTCTTCAACATGTTCGACGAGGAGACGCGCAAGAACATCCAGCGCAGCCTGACCGGCTTCGGCAACACCTTCGCCGGGCGCGGCCCGCAGATCAACAACGCCTTCGGCTCGCTGCGCGAACTGGCCGAAAGCAGCCAGGGCCCCCTGCGCACGCTGGTCGCGCCAAGCACCAACTTCGGCGGCTTCTGGCGGGCCCTGGAGGACCTCTCGGCGACGGTGGCTCCGGTCGCCGAGACGCAGGCGAGCATGTTCGTCGCCCTCGACCGCACCTTCGCCGCCTTCGCCCGCGTCTCGCGCCCCTACATCCAGGAAACGATCGAAAAAAGCCCCGAGACCCTCGACGCGGTCACGGCCGACCTGCCGCGGATCCGCCCCTTCCTGGCCAGCTCGGCGCGCTTCTTCACGGCGCTACAGCCGGGCGCCCGCGCGATCGGGCGGACCGCGCCGACCATCGACGCGGCGCTGCGGGCCGGCATCCCCGTCCTCAACGCGTCTCCCGCCTTCAATGCCCAGCTGGCGCCGACCGCGGAAGCGCTGCTCGACTTCCAGGAAGCGCCCGGCGTCATGGGCGGGCTCGACCTGCTGATCGACACCAACAAGCTGGTCGGGCCGCCGCTGCGCTTCATCGCGCCGGCCCAGACCAAGTGCAACTACCTGACCCTGGCCTTCCGCAACTTCGCCAGCGTCGGCAGCGAGGGCAACGGCGTCGGCAACTGGCTCAACGTGGTGGGCTTCGAGGCGCCCGACGGGCCGAACGCCGAGTCGCAGCCCTCCTCGGCACCGGCCAGCGGCCCGAACAAGAAAAACTTCCTCCACTTCAACCCCTACCCGCGGACCGCCGGGCCCGGCCAGGACGACGTCTGCGAAGCCGGTAACGAGGACTACGCAGTCGGCCAGACCGTGATCGGCCGCTCCCCCGAGCTGCTTGGCACGACGACGGTGAACGAGGAATAGCGATGGGACGCCTGCCGGAGAGAGACACGCGGGACAGCAACAGGAAGCGCGGCCTGTTCGGCTGGCGGCCGAGCAACGCGGCGATCGCGCTGATCTTCCTGCTCGTCTTCACGCTCGGCCCCTACCTGGCCTTCACCAAACACATCCCCTTCACCGGCTACGGCTACGAGATCAAGGCGACCTTCGCCAACTCGGCCAACATCTCGGTCAACTCGCCCGTCCGCATCGCCGGCGTCGACGTCGGCAAAGTGATCGACTCGAGCAGCGAGGGAGGCACCTCCACCGTCACCTTCACGGTCGAAGAGAAGGGCCGGCCGATCCACGCCGACGCCTACGCCCAGATCCGCCCCCGGATCTTCCTCGAGGGCAACTTCTTCATCGACCTCGACCCCGGCAGCCCGAGCGCTCCCGAGATGGACAGCGGCGGCACGATCCCGGTCAGCCGCACCTCGATCTCGGTCCAGCTCGACGAGGTGCTGACGGCGCTGCAGTCGCCGGTGCGGGCCGACCTCAGCCGCCTGCTCGAAAGCTTCGGCGAAGCGCTGACGCGCAAGCCGAGCGCCGCCGAAGACGCGACCCAGCTGCCCGACGTCCAGGGCAAGAGCGGCGCCGAGGGGCTCAACTACGCCTTCCGCAACGGCGCCAACGCCGGCCGCTACAGCGCCCAGGTCGCCAACGCCTTTCTCGGCACCGAGCCCGGCGACCTCTCGCGCTTCGTCGGCGGGGCCAGCCGCACCTTCGATGCCCTCGCCAGCCGCGAGGAGGATTTGCAGGGGCTGATCGTCAACTTCGACGTCTTCACCGGCGCCCTCGCGGCCCAGAACGCCAACCTGGCGGCGACCTTCCAGCGTTTCGCGCCGGCGCTGCGGACCGCGCGGACCTCGCTGGTCAGCCTCAACCGCACCCTGCCGCCGCTGCGTGCCTTCGCGATCGAGCTGCGGCCCGCGGTCGCCGAGCTGCCCGGCCTGATCGCGGCCGGCCGGCCCTGGCTGCGGCAGGCGAACCCGCTGCTGGGCCGCGGCGAGCTGGGCGGGGTGGCGCGGCTGCTGAGCGAAGCCACCCCGGGCCTGGCCGGCGCCGCGCAGGCCGGCAAGGCGAAGACCATCCCGGAGATCAACCGGATCAGCCTCTGCACCACCCAGGTCCTCGTACCGACCAACGAGCAGGTCATCCAGGACCGCTTCTCGACCGGCGGGCCGGCCTACCGCGAGTTCCTCTACGGGCTCGTCAACCTCGCGGGCTGGGGCCAGAACTTCGACGGCAACGGCTACTACGCCCGGGTGCAGCCAGGAGGCGGCGACGAACTGGTAGGCCTGCCGAACCCAGGTGGAAACCTCTCTACTGACAAGGTCCAGTGGACCCACACGATCGAACCGCCGCAGGGCGTGCAACCACAGCTGGCGGGCCGGCCGCCGAAGAAGCCTGACGTGCGCTGCCACACCAACCCCGTCCCCGACCTCAACGCGGGCCCGGGCCAGCCCGGCGCGCCGACCCTCGTCCCGGGGGGACCATGAGCGAGGGAGGCGGACAGGTGAGTCGCGCGCGGCACTTCCGGGCCTGGCTGGGGCGGCAGACGCGCGGCCGCGGCCGCGACTCGATCGCGATCGTCGTCCTCGCGGCGCTGGCGGTGGTGATGACGCTATGGATCTTCACGCAGCAGAAAGCCTCGCTGCCGTCGTGGGCGCCGCTGGTCGGCGAAGACTTCGTCGAGCTGAGCGCCGACTTCACCAGCGCCCAGGCGGTGACGCCGGGCCAGGGCCAGGCGGTGGTGATCGCCGGGGTCCGGATCGGAAAAGTCTCCTCGGTCGACGTCGAGGAAGGGCACGCCGAGGTCGGCATGGACGTCGAGCCGCAGTACCTGGAGCTGATCCACCCCGACGCGTCGCTGCTGCTGCGGCCGAAAACCAACCTCAACGACATGGTGGTCGAGATCGATCCCGGCACCGCCTCCGGTCACGTGGAGGAGGGCCACCACTTCCCGCTCTCGCGGAGCGAACCGAACGTCAACTTCGAAGCGCTGCTCTCCGTGCTCGACGAAGACACCCGCCGCTACATCCAGCTGCTGGTCGCCGGCGGCGCCCAGGGCCTCGCGGGCCAGGGCATGAAGCTCTCCGGCGCCTTCCGCCGGCTCGGCTCCTTCTCGAAGATCGTCGCCGACCTCAACGGCGCCGTCGCGGGCCGCCGCCGTGCCCTGGCCCAGGTGATCCACGACTTCGGCGTGCTCACCAACGAGCTCGGGCGCCGCGACGCTCAGCTCGAACGCTTCGTCACCTCCTCCAAGGACGTGCTCGGCAACTTCGCCAACCAGCAGGCCTCGATCCAGGAATCGCTGATCGAGTTCCCGGCGACCCTTGCCGCGCTGCAGTCCGGGCTGGCCAGCTCGACCCGCTTCTCGGAGGCGGCTCGCCCGGCGCTGATCGGGTTGATTCCGCAGGCGCAGGCGCTGGGCCCGGCGCTCGACGCGCAGAAGCGCCTCTTCACGCAGACGCTGGGTCCCGTCCGCGACCAGATCAGGCCCTTCACGCGGGAAGTCCTGCCGGTGGTGCGCCACGCGAAGCAGGGCTCAGCCGACCTCGAGACCTCGGTCACGGGCTTCGGCAACGCCCTCGGCGGGCTCAACAGCTTCCTCAACGAGCTCGCCTTCAAGCCGAAGGGCTCGCGCCAGAGCTACCTCTTCTACCTGCCCTGGCTCAGCCACGACGTCAACGCCAGCTTCAACCTGCAGGACGCCGGCGGGCCGATCCAGCGGACCGTCCTTCTGCTCTCCTGCAACGGCGCGGCGTTGGCCCGAGGGGCCATAGGACTGAATCCGTACTTGAAAACCATCGTCCAAGGGGCGCGAATCCCGAGACCCGCTCAGATCCCGACCATCCCCCCCGACCCTGAAGCCCTGGATCTCGGCGGTTGCGGGGAGGAGGCAAGCGAATGAGCAAGCAAGCCCCCAGCACCGGGCAGTTGCTCGTCATCGTCGGGTTCGCGCTCTCGTGCTTCGGCATCCTGCTCTTCCTCTGGATCACCTTCGGCGGGCCGACCCCGTTCAAGGCGAAGCCCTACGAGATCAGGGTCCCGTTCAAAGAGGCGACGCAGCTGGCCGAGCAGTCCGACGTGCGGATCTCCGGCGTCTCGGTCGGCAAAGTGCAGGCGATCGACCTCGCCTCCAACGGCGAAGACGCCCTGGCGACGATCTACCTCGACGACAAGTACGGGCCGATCCCGCGCGGCACGCGCGCGATCCTGCGCACCAAGACCCTGCTCGGCGAGACCTACGTCGAGCTGACCCCGGGCGACTCCGACGGCCCCGAGCTGCCGGACGGGGCGACGTTGCCGGCCGGCCAGATCGCCGAATCGGTCCAGCTCGACGAGATCTTCCGCACCTTCGACGCGCGGACCCGCGCCGCCTTCCAGGAATGGCAGCGCCAGGCGGCGATCGCGATCGAGGGCCAGGGAGAGAGCTTCTCGATGGCGCTGGCCGAACTGGAACCGACCTTCCGCGAATTCGACCGTCTCTTCCGCGTCCTCGACACCCAGCGCCTCGCGGTCAGGCAGCTGTTCAGCAACGGCGCCGTCACCTTCCGCGCCCTGCGCGGCCGCGAGGGCCAGCTCGCCGACCTGATCCAGAGCTCCAATGCCGTCTTCCGGACCGCGGCGGCGCGCGACCGCGACGTCGAAGCGCTGTTCCGCGCCTTCCCGACCTTCCTCGACGAGTCGCGGCTCACCTTCGATCGCCTGCGCGAGTTCGCGGTCAACACCGACCCGCTGATGCGCCAGTTGGTTCCGGCCGCCGAAGAGCTCTCGCCGACCCTGATCTCGCTCTCGCGCTTCGCGCCCGAGGCGAAGGGCTTCTTCGAAGGGTTCGGCCCGGTCATTCGCCGCGCCGACACCGGCTTCCCGGCGGCGCGCCGCTTCCTGCGCGACGACTTTCCCGTGCTGTTGCGAGCCCTCGACCCCTTCCTGCGCAACCTCAACCCGGTCCTCAAGGGCCTCGGCCTCTACCGCAACGAGATCACGGCAGCGATGGCCAATGTCGCCGCGGCGACGAACAGTCGACTGATCAGCAATGCGCATGCCCTGCGAGCGATTGGTCCTTTTGGACCCGAATCCCTCGCTGCTTTCCAGCGCCGCCTGACGACGAATCGCAACAACGCCTATCCGCAACCGCTCGCCTCGAAACGACTCGCCAGCGGGCTGCTCAGCTTCGACACCCGTCACTGCGGCTCCGGGGCAGGTGCCACTCTCGACCCCGATACCCCTTCTGATCCGGTGTTCTATGAACGCCTCGAAACCCAAGCCGAACACGAAGAATCGATTCCCGATCGGGAAGCAAAGGCGAAAGCAAAGGCCGAAGAAGAGGGGCGAAAATACACGGGACCCTTCAAAGTCCCGGCTGTGGAGCTATTCAATCTCCTCAAGCACTACGCGATGGCGGACCAGGACAGCACCGCGACGGTGCCGGCCCCGGGCTGCAGCCAGCAGGCCCCCTTCGAACCGATCTTCGGCGCCGAGCCCCCGACGATCTACCAGCACACCTACGAACAGGGCGGCTGAGGAAGGGCGGCCCTCGAGCCGCCCCCCCAGCTCGGTCTAGCTAACCCTTCGGCGTGCAGGGGACCAGAACGCTCCCCTTCAGCACCGTCTGGGCTGGGAACCCCTCGATGGCGGCTTCGTTCTTGAGCAGGATCTTGGGTGAGGAGACCCTGAACTTGCCGTCGGGGCACTTCGCCGACAGCAGGCTGCGCTTCTTGCCTTTGTAGGTGTAGTTACGGCCCAGCGTGAACTTGAAGTCGAGCGCCGAGCCGGAGCCACCCGCGATCACCGGGATCCTGGCGACGGACCTGAGGCCGGCGCCCTTCTTCGAGACGACCACTTGGGTGACGATCGCGGCCGGGATCGGGACGGTGATGAAGGTGTGGATCAGCAGCTTGGTCTTGCCGCCGCTCGTGCCGCCGTTGAAGACGATGATCGGGCTCTTCACGACGATCGGCGGCTGTTCGGGGAAGGCGATCTCGGCGTGGGCGAGGCCGCTGCCGACCGTAGCCGCGCCACAGACCTTCTTTGCGTTGATCGTGTTCTGCGCTTGCAGTTGAGCCGGCTTGCATACCGGCAGGCCGGTCGAGTCGATCGCCGCGTCCTTGTCGATGTCGACGATGACTTCGCGCAGCGCCGGGGGGTGGCTGCCGTCACTGGTCTCGATCTTGCCGGAAATGTTGGTCTTGACCGGCGCCAGCTGGCCCTTCGGCAGCTTGCTCGGCGAGACGGTTCCGCCCAGCGTCACCTCCAGCTTCCCCGACTTCACCTTGAAGCTCGCGGCTCCCGCGATCGCTGCCATTGAGAGTGCCGCGCATGCACCTAGCGCAAGCACGCGGCTCACCTTCCTCTTCATGTCCCCTCCGTTTCTCCACTGGGAAATACTGAGTCCAATCTAACCGACTGGATCGGGAACGAGAAAGGGCGGCCCGAAGGCCGCCCTTTCGTGGTCCGGAAGGACCGGCGTATGCCTTGCCGCTAGCCCTTCGGCTTGCAGGGGACTAGGACGTTGCCCTTGAGGATCGTCTGCGATGCGACGCCCGGCGTGCCGGCTTCGTTCTTGAAGACGGTTTTGGACGTGCTGGCTTTGATCTTGCCGTCCGGGCACTTCGCCGATACGCCCTTGTTGACCTTGAACTGAAAGTCGAGCGCCGAGCCGCTGCCGCCGGCGATGACCGGGACTTTGGCGACCGCGTTGATGCCGCTGCCCTTTTTCTTGATCGTCACGTCGGTGACGATCGCCGCCGGCACCGGCACCGTGATGAAGGTGTGGATCAGCAGCTTGGTCTTGCCGCCACTGCTGCCACCGTTGAAGACGGTGATCGGGCTGGCGACCGTGATCGGCCTCTGTTCGGGGAAGGCGATCTCGGCGTGGGCGAGGCCGCTGCCGATGGTGGTCTTGCCACAGACTTTTTTGGCGGCTTTGGTGTCGCGCGCCTGCAGCTGGCCCGCTTTGCAGACCGGTATGCCCTTGGTGTCGACCTTCACGTTGCTGATGTCGACCACCGATTCCCTCAGCGCCGAGGGGTGCGTGCCGTCGTTGGTTTTGATCTTGCCGAAGATGTTCGACGTGATCGGGGCGTACTTGCTCTTCGGCAGCTTGCTTGGGGAGATGGTCCCGCCGAAGGTGAGGACGAGATTGCCGACCTGGATCGTCGTGCTCGCGGCACTCGCGATCGCCGCGACGCCAATTGCCAACACGGCGCTCAGGGCCAGTGCCTTAAACAGATTTCTACGCATATCTCTTCTTTGTCTCCTTTGTCGGCCTCGCCCGTCCCGAGCCAGGGCCATAGACAGCCTTGATCTACCCGCGGGGGAACCTACCAGTCCCGCCTTTTAGGTAAACCCGCCTACCCGGGTAAAGGAGCGCTTTAACAGGAGCTTCGCATTAGCGCTCGGCGGTCGAGAGCCGAATGCGCTCGCGCTCGTCCGCGGCCCGCTCCGGACCGAGGAATGGCAGCACGATCCAGAACATCAGGTCGGGCAGCCGGCTCGGCAGTCGCGAGGCGGCGCCGTGGAGGATCTCGGTGTAGAGGAGCTCGTTGATGCCCCCGGCGAGCGAGAGCGAGGTGATGCCCGGCAGCTCGACCGAGGTCTCGGAGCGGCCCGCGTCGAGGAAGCCGGTGAACTGGCGCAGGGCCGCGTCCCGCCGTGCCAGCGCCCGCGGCCCGGCCGCCAGCACCTCGACGATCGCGAAGCGGGCCTCGTCGGGGTGCTCGGCCAGGTCGTCGAGCAGGGCTGCGAGGCCGGCTGCGACGCGCTCCGCCCAGGGGGCGCCTTTCTTGGACTCATAGCCGCGCGCCGTGTCGCCAAGAAGGTTTGCGAGCAGCAGGTCGTAGGCGGCCAGGAAGCAGTCCTCCTTGCTGGAGAAGAGCTCGTAGAAGGTCTTGCGCGAGACGCCCGCGACGCTGATCACGTCGACCACCCGCGTCTCGGGATAGCCGCGCTCGGCCACCACCTCGATCATCGCCTGCAGGATCCGGTTCCGCTGCGATTCGGTCACCGCCTCGCGGGAGAGGCCGTGCCGCCCCCGCGGCAGCCGCTCGTCGAGGTTGGCTGCTCGTCTGCCGGAGGCCATCGGAAAAAGCGTAGACCAGGAACCGGCCGGGCGCGACTCGTGTACCTCTTGATCTCTGGATAGCGCCGACCTCGGACCAGCGCCGGAGAGCGCGGCTCAGCCCGCGGCGACCCCGGCCGCGTCGCCCGTCCAGACGATCTGGTCGCGGCCCGGCCCGACCCCTACCAGGCGGATCGGCACGCCGACGAAGTCTGAGACGAACTCGAGGTAGGCGCGCGCCTCGGCCGGCAGGTCTGCCTCGCCGCGGCAGGCGGTGATGTCTCCCTCGAAGCCGGGCAGCTCCTCGTATTCGGGCTCGACCGAATGCAGGATCGACTGGTGGTACGGAAAGCGGTCGAGCACGGCGCCCTCGCGCGAGCGGTAGCAAACCGCGACGCGCAGCGGATGGATGCCGCTCAGCACGTCGAGCTTGGTGATCGCCAGCGCGCTCATGCTGTTTATCCGAACCGCATAACGAAGGGCGACCAAATCCATCCAGCCGCAGCGCCGCTCGCGCCCGGTCGTCGTCCCGTACTCGTGGCCGCGCTCCAGCATGTGCCGCCCGACCTCGTCGTGCAGCTCGGTGGGGAAGGGGCCGGCGCCGACCCGGGTCGCGTAGGCCTTGGCGATCCCCCAGACCTCGTCGATGTCGGCCGGCCCGACCCCCGCCCCGACGCAGGCGGCGCCGGCGATCGGGTTGGAGGAGGTGACGAAGGGATAGGTGCCGTGGTCGAGGTCGAGCAGGGTCGCCTGCGCGCCCTCGAAGAGGACGGTCCGCCCGGCGTCCAGCGTCTCCCAGCACAGTCGCGAGGTGTCGGCGATGTGCGGCTCGAGGCGGTGGCCGTAGTTGACGAATTCCTCGCTCATCGCGTGCAGGTCGAGGCGGGGGTCCGGGGCGTCGGCGACCGACTGGTCGCCGCCCTCGGTCGTGCCCTCGCCGGCCTCCTTGCGGAGCTTGCGGCGCTGCACCGACAGTTCCCGCAGCGCCTGCTGCTTGGGCTCGAGCGCGGCGCGGATCTTGGTCCGCAGGATCTTCTCGTCGAGCAGGTCTTGGACGCGGACCCCGAGCCGCAGCGCCTTGTCGGCGTAGCAGGGCCCGATCCCGCGGCGGGTGGTCCCGATCGAGAGCTTGCCGAGCTTGACCTCGCCCGCCGTGTCGAGCAGCACGTGGTAGGGCATGATCAGGTGGGCGTTGGCGGAGACCTTGAGGTTGCCGACGTCGACGCCGCGCCGTTTCAGCCCGTCGATCTCGCCGAGCAGGACCCGGGGGTCGACGACGACGCCGTTGCCGATCGCGCAGGTCTTGTCGGGATAGAGGATCCCGGAGGGGATCAGGTGGAACTTGAACTCCTCGCCGTCGCGGACGATCGTGTGGCCGGCGTTGTTGCCGCCCTGGAAGCGGACGATCAGGTCGGCCCGCTGGGCGAGCAGGTCGACGACCTTGCCCTTCCCCTCGTCGCCCCACTGGGCGCCGACTATGACGATGCCCGGCATGGGGCGGATTATGGAGCTAAGCGGCGCTGGAGGCGGGTAGGTCGGTCGAGGAGCGGCGGTCGCGGCCGAAGAGGAAGACCGGGTCGCCGCACATCTCGACCAGCCGCGAGAAGGTCCGCTTGCCGACCTGCTGCTCGACCGCCAGCTCGGGGTCGTCGCCGGCGTTCGTCGTGAACATGATCGAGCGTTCGGTCTCGTAGCGCTCGTTGACGATCGCGTAGAGCTGCTCGAGCACCCAGTCGGTCTGCCGCTCGGCGCCGAGGTCGTCGAGGTGGAGCAGGTCGACCGAGGTGAGGCGAGAGAAGAACTGCGAGTAGGAGTCGCCGCCGGGCTCGGCCTCGTAGGTGCGCCGGATCCGCGCCAGCAGCTTCGGCATCGAGTAGATCGCGACCGAGTGGCCGCGCTCCAGCGCCGCCTTGGAGACCAGCATCGCCAGCGTCGTCTTGCCGGTGCCGACGTCGCCCATGAACCAGATTCCCCGGCCCGCGGCGAGGTTCTCGTCGAGCGAGTCGACGAAGCCGCGCACGCGGGTGACGGCGCTCTTGGTCTCCAGGTCGCGGGCCATGTCGCTGACCGGCGGCCGCTCGAAGGAGACGCCGCGGAACTTGGGCGGGATTACCGAGGCGACGCCCTTGCTGCGGCCCTTGCGCAGCCGAGCGTCACGGCACTCGCAGGGCCGCGCCACGTCCTCGGGGCCGAGGATCCAGCCCGAGCCGTCGCAGACGCCCTTCGGGCAGGCCCGCTCGGGGAACGGCTCGCTGCGAGCGCCCGGCATCAGAATTCAGGCCCCGCCACGGCGGCGTCGGCGAGGGGCGGGCCTTCGCCGGCCGGCTGTTCGACCGGCGGCTCGTGGCCGCTGTAGTCGGCGAATTTGGGGAAGCGGTCGAGGAAGACCAGCTTCGGCGTCCCGATCGGGCCGTTCCTATGCTTGGCGATGATCACGTCGGCGAGGCCGTCGGGCTCGTCTTCGGGGTCGCGGTAGTAGTCCTCGCGATAGAGGAAGGCGACCACGTCGGCGTCCTGCTCGATCGACCCCGACTCGCGCAGGTCGGAGAGCATCGGCTTCGCGGGGTGCCGTTGCTCGGGCGCGCGCGAGAGCTGGGAGATGCAGAGCACCGGCACCTCGAGCTCGCGGGCGAGGATCTTCAGTCCGCGGCTCATCTGGCCGACCTGCTCGACCCGGTTGGCGCGCGGGTCGTCGGCGCGCATCAGCTGCAGGTAGTCGACGATGACCAGGCCGAGGCCGCCCCGGTCCTGCATCTGGGCGTGCAGGCGACGCGCCTTCGCGCGCAGGTCGAGCAGCCCGAGGTCGGAGGAGTCGTCGAACCAGAGCGGCGCTTCCTCCAGCTCGTTGCAGGCGCGGACGACCTTCGGCCAGTCCTTCTGGGCGACCTGTCCCTTGCGCAGCTTGTCGCCGGAGATCCGCGCCCGGCAGGCGATGAAGCGCTGCGCCAGCTCGACCTCCGACATCTCCAGAGAGAAGAAGGCGACGGGGAGCTGGCGCTTGACGGCGACGTTCTCGGCGATGTTGGCGACGAGCGCGCTCTTGCCCATCGCCGGACGGGCGGCGACGATGATCAGGTTGCCGGGCTGGAAGCCGCCGGTGATCGCGTCGATGTCGCGGAAGCCCGACGGCGTCCCGGTCATCTCGCTCTCGCCGGTCGAGAGCTTCTCGAGCCGGTCGACCTCGTCGTGGAGGATCTCGGAGAGCTGGCGGAAGTCGCTCGCCTGCTCTTTGTGGGCGACTTCGAAGAGCAGCCTCTCGGCTCGCTCGGAGAGCTCGCGCGGCTCGCCGTCGCGCCCGTGGACCCAGCCCTGGATCTCCTGCCCGGCGCCGAGCAGCCGTCGCAGCAGCGAGTTCTGCTGGACGATCTCGGCGTAGTGCTTGGCGTTGCCGGCGGCGGGGACCTTGGCCGCCAGCTCGGAGACGTAGTGCTTGCCCCCCGCGGCGTCGATCTCGTTGCGCTGCACGAGGGCCTCGGCGACGCTCAGCTCGTCGACCGGCTTCGAGTCCGCGTAGAGGTCGCGCGCGCAGGCGAAGATCCGCGCGTGCTTCTCGAGGTAGAAGTCCTCGACGTTGAGCTTCACCTCGTCGATGACCCGGGTCAGCGCCGGCTCGGCGACCAGCATCGCGCCGAGGACCGATTCCTCGGCCTCGATGTTCTGCGGCGGGACGTGGGTTGCGGCGGGCTGCGACATCTCTCTCAGTTTGCGCCGCGGACCGGCGGCACGACGGGGCGATCCAACGTAGCCGAGGCCGCTCCGTCCGAGCGGGCGCGAACGCGCCTTTTGCGTGCGAATCCCGTTACGAAGAATTTGCGATCAGCGCGCCCTATGTAACTCGTTGTCTGAGAAGCTGCCACCATGGAGCCAATGAGAGACAGGGGGCGGGACGAGATGGACGACCTGAGCATCAAGATGGATGAGCTGGCCCTGCGGATGGACAACGGTTTCAACCGCCTTGACGCGGACATCCGGGCGCTGCGGAACGAGACGAAGGCGGAATTCGGCAGGATCGACAAGCGATTCGAGCAGGTCGACAAGCGCTTCGAAAAGGTCGACGAGCGGTTCGAAAAGGTTGACGAGCGCTTCGAACGAATCGACCAGCGATTCGAATCGCTGCACCGCCTGATGCTTATGTTCGCGAGCGGTCTCTCGATCGCCTTGCTTGGCGTGCTGGGCACGTTGCTGGCGGCGCTGCTATAGCGGCGGGATCTCGCCGCTTGCCTCTTTGCGCTGCTCGCCGCGGCGCAGCATGCGCTGGGTGAGGATCGCGATGCTGAGGATCGCCGTCGCGCCGAGCGAGAGCTGGACGCTGAGCAGCCCCTCGCGGGTCCAGTAGACGTCGCGCAGGTCGAGCAGCAGCGCCGCCTCGTCGAAGGTCAGCCCCATGCCGGCGCCCATCGGGATCGCCAGCTTGTCCTCGAGGGCGTCGTCGTCGGTCAGGAGCGCCGCGGTGCCGGAGGCGAAGGCGAGCAGGATGCCCGGCACGAAGTGGTGGATGTGGCGACCGCCGACGCTGACGTTTTCGAACGGCCACCAGCGGTCGCGAATTCCCCAGGTCGAGAGGCGGACCGTCGCGAAGGCGCCGAGGAAGCCCGCGAGCAGGTTGAAGAGCACGGTCTCGCTGCGTGGCGCGGCCGCGTAGCCGCTGACCGCGACGCCGACCGTGTCGAGCGCCGCCGCGGGGGCTGCTTCGACCAGGCCGTCGTCCCGTCCCGGCTCGTGCGCGCGCCGCTTCAGCATGCGCCCGAACTGGCCGGCGAGGACGGTACCGGCGCCGCCAAGGGCGACGGCCGCGAGGCCGACCGTGGCTCGCTCCGACCGCGCCCACCCGAACCGCGTCCTGGCCTTGGCGCGGCGGCTGAGCCGAGTCGGCAGTGCCCGCAGTTAGCGTCCCTCCCCGCGACGCCTCGCCGTAAATGACGGCCCCAGATCGCCGCCATACCGCGTCCTCGGTCGGCCAAATAGCACTGCTATTCGGCCTCCCTGCGTCCTTGTCTGGCGTCGCCTGGGTCGCGTCATTTCCTGGCGAACGTCACGAGGAGGGACGCTAGCTCTCCTCAGCCGAGACGATCGTCTTCACGGTCGCGACCGCGCCGTCTGCCAGCTCGATCTCGACCATGTGGGTGCCGACCTCGCGGATCGGGTGATCGAGCCGCACCCTGCGTTTTTCGATCCGCAGGTCGCGCGCCTCCTCGATCGCGTCGACGATCTCCTTGGCGCCGACGGAGCCGAACAGCTTGCCGCCGTCGTCGGCGCGCTGGTGGATCGTCAGGACCGTTTTCGAGAGGAGCGAGGCGGCCTGCTCTTCGCGTTCGGTCCTCGCCTGGGCCGCCTTTTCGGCCGCCGCCTGGCGTCGCTGCGCCTGCTCGAGCGCGCCCGGCGTCGCCGGAGCGGCGAGCTTGCGGGGGATCAGGTAGTTGCGCAGATAGCCCGGCGCGACCTCGACCGGTTCGCCGCGCTGGCCGAGGCTCTCGACGTCCTCGAGGAGGATCGCCTGTGCCATCAGCGCTCTCCGACGTAGGGCAGCAGGGCGATCTCGCGCGCCCGTTTCACCGCCACCGAGAGCTGCCGCTGGTGCTTGCGGGAGAGGCCGGTGACCCGGCGCCCACGCGTCTTGCCCTTGTCGGAGAGGAAGCGGCGCAGCAGGTTGAGGTCCTTGTAGTCAACCGCCTCCGAGTTGATCCGCGTGTATTTGCGCGGGCGCACGCGATCCGCGCCGCGGCGTCCACGGCGCGGCGATGCGTTTGCGGTGTCACGACCTCTGGCCATACGCGGCCCGGGATGCTACAGAGGTTCAACTGAGGAGGGCCAGGAGGACGACAGACGAGGACGCAGGGAGCGTGGCGTGCGGCCGCACGCGAGCGACCGAGGACGCTGTATGTCGTCTCCTGGGTCCCTCAGAAGGGGATGTCGTCGTCCCCGCCGCCGCCTCCACCGCCCGCGGGAGCGCCCGCGTAGTCGGAGGTGTCGGCCGGGACGTCGCTGCTGGGGCTGAAGCCGTTGCCGCCGCCGTTGCCGCCCCCGGCGCCGTCGCGCGAGCCGAGGAACTGGACCGAGTTGGCGATGATTTCCACGCTCTGGCGCTTGCCGCCCTCTTTGTCCTCCCACTCACGCCAGTCGAGGCGGCCTTCGACTGCCACGGGCCGGCCTTTGGCGAGGTAGTTGGCGCAGTTCTCGCCCTGGGCGCCCCAGACGGTGACGTCGAAGTAGTTCGGCTTGTCGACCCAGTTGCCGCTCTGGTCCTTGCGCCGGCTGTTGACCGCCACGCGCAGCTTGCAGACCGAGGTGCCGCCCGGCGTGCTGCGCAGCTCGGGGTCTCTGGTCAGGTTCCCGGTGATGACCACCACGTTGATGTTCGAAGCCGCCACGGCTCTCACTCCTCAGATCGCGTTGTTCGAGACCCCAGTCTAAGAGTGGGGGCGGCGCGACTCTTCCCCTTCAGGGCGGAATATCCGCAAAAAGAGGCGCTACGCGGCCGGCTGGCTGGGCTCGCCGTCCGTCCCGTCGCCGCTCGGCTCGGGGGGCGACTCCTCGCCCGCCTCCTCGGCGGGGGGCTCGGCAACCGCGGTCTCGGCCGGAGCGGCCTCCGGGGGAGCGGCCTCCGCGACCGCCTCTGGCGCGGCGCCCTCGCGCTCGCCGGAGACCTCGGTCGGGCGCTCGCGCGAGGAGCTCGGGCCCGGCGCGGCGGTCGCCGGCGGGGCCATGACCGGCGTGTCGGCGTCGACTTTGAAGATGCGGAAGCGGAGCACGCCGTCGGCGATCTTCAGGTTGTGGTCGAGCTGCTCGAGCAGCTCGGTCGGCGCCTCGAAGCGGAACCAGCGGTAGTCGGCCTCGTTGCGCTGCTTGATCTCGTAGGCCAGCTTGCGCAGGCCCCAGACGTTCTCGTGCTTGAGCGTTCCCGATGCCTCGATCTGCCCCTTCGCCTCCTGGGCCACGGCATCGCGGGCCGGGGCGTCCTGCCCCGGATCCAGCATCAGGACCAGCTCGTATTCGCGCATTGCTGCCAAAACGGCGTCGGACTATAGCCAGACCGCTAATGAGGGGCGAACTCCGCCGAGCCGTCTTCGGGCGGGGGCGGAGTCGGCGGCGGGGATTCGATCGCTGGTTCCGGGGCCGGTTCGGGAGCGGGTTCGGGGCTCGGAGGAGGCTCGGGAGCAGGTTCTTCCATGGGAGCGGGTGGAGGGGGAGGCGCGGGCGCCGGGGCGGGCGGGTCCTGTCGCGGCGGCCCTCCCCCATGTGCTCGGACGGCTTCGCCGCCCTCCGCCATGGGGGACCCCCGCCGCCGGTCCACCCGCCCGAGCTTTCGCCTCGCCAGTCCGCTCGCTCGTCCGCAGTGCCGTCCCCGGCTGGCCTCGGCGCTTCCGGTGCGCTTTTTGCTGCTCTGGTTGGCAAAAGGCGCACTGGAACCGGGACGCGGCAGCCCTACGTCCGCTGGAAGGGGCGGTGGCTCCGGGGGCTTCAGCAGCTCCGGGAAGACCCGCAGCACGACGAGGGCGCCGACGACCCCCGCGGCGAGCTTTCCCGCGGCCTGCCAGCGAATTCGCAGTCCCATCCCCCTATAAGGGCGGGGGCGGCGAGGCTCTCCCCCCTCACGCCACCGCCTCGTCCCGCAGCTCGGCGATGTCGCGCAGCTGCTCGTCCACCCAGTCGCCCGGGTTGCGGGAGAAGATGATCTCCTTGAGGCGCTGCGCGCGGAGGCGGCGCTCCTCGGGCTCCATGGTGAGCGCGCGGTAGATCGCGTCGGCCTGCTCCTGGATGTCGAAGGGGTTGACCGAGAGCACGCAGTCGGCCAGCTCCTCGTGGGAGCCGGTGTTCTCGGAGAGCATCAGGACGCCGTCGCGGGTGTTGACCGCCGGCGCCTCCTTGGCGACCAGGTTCATCCCGTCGAAGAGCGAGTTGACCATCAGGAGGTCGAAGTGCTTGTAGCGGGCGACCGCGTCGTGGAAGTTCTCGTAGATCTTCAGGTCGATCGGCATCCAGTCGGTCGTCCCGTGGCGGTGGTTGACGACCGCGACCAGCGCCTCGATCCGTTCGAGGTACTCGGCGTACTCGGGGACGTCCTGCCGCGAGGGCTGCAGGTGGGCGATGAAGGTGACCTTCTCGCGGAACTCTGGGTGCTGGGTGAGGAAGACGTCGAAGGCCGTGAAGCCGCGCAGGACGTTCTTGGAAAGGTCGGCGCGGTCGACGCGGATGATCAGGTGCTCGCGGCGGCGCGCCTTCACCTCGCGCTCGGCCTCGGCCACCTCCGGCGACTCGGCCGCGCGCCGCAGCCGCTCGGCGTCGATCGAGAGCGGGTAGGCCCGGCAGAGCGTCTGGCCGCCCGCGTGCCGCACCAGGGTGCGCTCGTAGTCGACCTCGACCTCGAGCAGTTCGTCGCAGCAGCGCAGGAAGTTGATGCAGTAGGCGTGGGTGTGGAAGCCGATGATGTCGTTGGCGAGCATGCCGCGGAAGATCGCCTCGCGGATGCGCCCCGGCAGGATCCGCCAGCTGTCGGGCTGGGACCAGGGGATGTGGACGAAGTGGTGCAGGAAGGCGTCGGGCCGCTCGGCGCGGATCATCCCCGGCGCCGTGTAGAGGTGGTAGTCGTGCAGCATCACCAGCGGCCGCTCGCGATCGGAGATCTGGCTCAGCACCGCCCGGGCGATGTCGCGGTTGACCGCCTGGTAGCCGTGGTCCCAGGCGTCGAGCTCCTCCTGGCGGACGTCCGGCGCGTTGGAGAGGTCCCAGAGGTAGTGCTGGATGAACCAGAGGATCGGGTTGGCGATCACGTTGTAGAAGCGCTCGTAGGCGGCCGGGTCGCTGCCGACCAGCAGCACCCGGTACTCGATCCCGTCGATCTCCAGCTCGACCGGGCCGCCGCGCTCTTCGGAGACGGCGACGTCCTCGTCGGTCATCGCCGAGGCGATCCAGAGCGCCTCACGGTGGGAGACCAGGCCGGAGAGGGCGGTGACGAGCCCGCCGCCGCCGCGGCGCACGGTCCGCTCGCCCGCCTCGTCGCGTTCGAACTGGGCGGGCCCCCGGTTGGAGACGATGATCAGCGGATCGCCATCTTGGGCCACGCTCTCACCCTACCCGCCGTGCTCGGGCGGCCCACCAGGGCCGCCGGGACGGCCGCCGCGACCGCTAGCGGGCGTCGAGCTCGCCGATCAGCCTGAACCAGTCGCGCAGCAGCCGCGGCGAGAGGAACTCGCGGCGGGCGTGTTCCTTGCCGCTGCGGCCGAGCCGCTTGCCCAGCTCCGGGTCGCCCAGGATCTCGCAGCAGCGCCGCGCGCACTCGTCGGGCGAGTCGACCAGGAAGCCGCTGACGCCGTCCTCGATCTGCAGCGGGATGCCGCCGACGTTGCCGCCGATCGTCGGCCGGCCCTTCCAGAGCGCCTCGGTCACGGTCAGGCCGAAGCCCTCGCGGATCGACTTCTGCAGGCAGACGTCGGATTGCGACTGGAAGGCGTTGACCTCGATCGCGCCGACGTTGTTGAGGTTGTTGAGGATCTTGATGTCGGGGTCGCCCTCGGCGTACTCGAAGGTGCGCTGGAAGAAGTCCCAGCCCTCGGGGTCGTCGGTAGCCATCGAGCCGACCAGCGCCAGCTGCACCTCCGGCATCTCCTTGGTCACCGCGCGGTATGCGTCGATCACGCCCATCGGGTCCTTCCACGGGTCGAAGCGCGAGACCTGGGTGATCAGGGGCCGGTCGACGTCGATCCCGAACTGGTTGCAGACGAAGGCGGCGTCGTCGGGCGAGAAGGCCATGTTCTTCGGCGACAGCGGGTCGATCGCCGGCGGGATGATGTTCACCCCGTCGTGCCCGTCGATCCCGTCGGGGACGTAGGCGGGCAGGTGCCAGACGGTCGCGTCGTACTCCTGGATCAGCGGCGCCAGGCGGGCGATCGGCGCGGGGTTTGGTTCTGAGAGGTCGATGTGGCAGCGCCAGATCCAGTTGCTCGCCTTCTCGGCCGCCCCGCGGCGCAGCCCGATCGGCTGCGGGTCGTGGACGATGATCGTGTCCCATTCGCCCTGCAGGTCGCGCGCGTTGAGCGCGTTGATCTCGTCGAACAGCTCCCACTGCTCGTCGGTGAGCGTCTCCTCGGCGCCCTGCAGCGAGTTGTGGAGGAGCTTGGTCGCGTTGAAGAACTCCTCTTTGCCGAAGATCACGTGCCAGTGCGCGTCGAGCCCGGCGTCGCGCATCAGCGGCACGATCGTGTAGAGGATCTCCGAGACGCCGCCGCCGAACGCCGTGGCGCTGACGTGCAGCACGCGGTGTCCCTGGAGCGGCTCGGCGAGCGCGCGGATCTCCTCGCTCAGCTGCTTGCCGGCGATGTGCGTGTAGTCCGAAAGGGACTTCTGGCCAAGGGCGACTTCTTGAAGCACCGCCGGATTTCTACAGACAGCGGCGGTTAGACGCGCGGCGGGGCGGGCCGCTCACCGGCCGCTCGCCGGCCGCTCGCCGAGCTCGACGGAGACCTGCTCGCGCTCGCCGTCCTCATGGAGCACCTCGAGGGTGACGCTGTCGCCCGGATGGCGCCCGGCTATGTACCTGGCCAGGTCCTCTGGGCGGATGACCTCGTTCCCGTCGACGGAGAGGATCGTGTCGCCGCCGACCCGGTAGGGAACGCCCTGGAAGCGCAGGCGGTCGTCGCCGCCCTCGAGCCCGGCCTCGTCGGCCGGACCGCCCTCGACGACTTCGGCGATCAGGCCGCCGTAGTCGGAGTCGAGCCCGAGCTTGCCCGCCAGCTGCGGATAGAGGGCCTGGCTGGAAACGCCGATGTAGGCGTACTCGACGCTGCCGTCCCGCCTCAGCTGCGCGACCGAGCGCTTGATGGTCGAGATCGGGACGGCGAAGCCGACGCCGTCGTTGGCACCCGAGCTGGTCTGGATCTGCTGGTTGATGCCGAGCACCCTGGCGCCCGCGTCGAGCAGCGGCCCGCCCGAGTTGCCGGGGTTGATCGAGGCGTCGGTCTGGATCGCCCCCTCGATCTGGAACTGGGTCAGCGAGCGAACCGAGCGGTCGGTGGCCGAGACGATGCCGACCGAGAGCGACTGCTGCTCGCCGAAGGGGCTGCCGATCGCGGCCACCGGCTGGCCGACCACCAGCTCCCTGTCGTCGCCAAGCTCCAGCGGGTGCAGCTCGTACTCGTTTGGATCGACGTCGAGCAGGGCCACGTCGGCGAACGGGTCGAAGCCGACGATCTCGGCCGCCAGCACGTTGCGGTCCGGGAACTCGACGAAGACGGCGTCGGCCTCCTCGCGATCGCCGCCTTCGCCGTCGGTGACGACGTGCGCGTTGGTGACGATCCTGCCCTCGCGGTCGAGCACGAAGCCCGACCCTTCCGCACCGCCGCCGCCGAAGATCGACCTGATCGTGACCACCCCGGGGGAGGCCTCGCGAAAGACCTCAGCGGCGTCGAATCCCTCGTCGGAGGCCTGGACGATCACCTCGGTCGTGGTCGGCGCCGCGGGTGCGCGGCTGGCCGCGCCGCCGCTCTCCTCTCCGTCCGCGCCACAGCCGGCGAGGAGGACCGCCAGGGCGAGCCCGCCGGCGAGCCCGCGCCTCACGTCCCGGCCTCTGCCGCCACCGAGGCCGGCAACGCGGTGCGGGGACGGCCCTGGGGCAGATCGATGGTGAAGGCGGTGAAGCGCCGGCTCGAGGAGACCGCCATGCGGCCCTCCATCCGCTGCGCCACCTCCCGCGCGATCGCCAGGCCGAGGCCCGACCCGCCCGACGGGTTGGCGGTGTAGAAGCGGTCGAAGAGCCGCTTCTGCATGCGCTGGGGGATTCCAGGGCCGTCGTCGGAGACGGTCAGCTCGGCGCGGCGGTTGGCTGAGTAGGTGGTCACGGTGACGCTGACGCCCTCCGGGGTGTGGGTGAGGGCGTTGTCGAGCAGGATACGGATGATCTGGCGCACCCGATCGGGGTCCGCGAGGGCGATGACCGGCCGGTCCGGTGTACGCAGCTCCAGCCGCGAACGATGCCGATCGGCGCGGGGGCCGAACTCCTGGACGACTTCCCGGGCGAGGGCGCTGAGGTCGACGTCGCAGAGGTCGAGCTCGACCCCGCCGGCGTCCAGCTGGGAGAGGTTGAGCAGGTCGGAGCTGAGCTTGGTGAGCCGCTCGATCTGCTGCCGCATCGTGCGCATGAACTCGGCGCGCTCCTCCGGGCTCGGGTCCTCTTCCTCGAGCAGCTCGAGGAAGCCGCCAAGGCTGAAGATCGGCGTGCGCAGCTCGTGCGAGGCGTTGGCGATGAACTGCTTGCGGGCGCTGTCGAGCTCGGCGAGGCGACCCTGCATCTCGTTGAAGGTGCGGGCGAGCTGGCCGAGCTGGCCGGAGTGGTCGACGGGGATCCGCGTGGCGAAATTCCCTTCGGCGACCTCGCGGGCGGCCTCGTCGATCCGCCTGATCCGCGCGGTCGCCAGGTATGCGAAGTAGAAGCCGAAGCCGCCCGAGAGCAGCAGCGAGATCAGGGCGCCGATCAGGATCGGCCTCGACGCTTCGGTGTGCCCGCCGATCGGGACGACCCAGATGTAGACGATCACCGAGGTGCCTATCCCGATCGCCAGCGAGATCGAAGTGATCCGGTTGCCCAGCGGGGTTAGGCGGAGGTTCCTCATTCGCGGAAGCGGTAGCCGACGCCCCGCACCGTGAACAGGTACTCGGGCTGTTTGGGGTTGCGCTCCAGCTTCTCGCGCAGGTGGCGGATGTGGACGTCGATCGTGCGCGGGTCGCGGTACTCGGAGTCGCCCCAGACCCGCTCCAGCAGCACCTCGCGGCTGAGCACCCGGCCGGGTGCTCCCGCCAGGGCGGCGAGGATCTCGAACTCGACGTAGGTGAGGCCGATCTCCTCGCCGCTCAGGGTGACGGTGCGCCGGGCCGGGTCGACCCGGAGGTCCCCCAGCTCGATCGGATTCTCTTCGCGCGGGCCCGTCACCATCCGCGAGCGGCGCAGCGCTGCCTTGACCCGGCTGCGGAACTCGCGCATCGAGAAGGGCTTGGTTATGTAGTCGTCGGCGCCCACCTCGAGGCCGGCGACCTTGTCTGTCTCGCTGCCCTTGGCGGTCAGCATGATGATCGGCACCTGGCTGCGCCGGCGCAGCTGCCGGCAGACCTCGACGCCGTCGAGCTTGGGCAGCATCAGGTCGAGGATGACGAGGTCGAAGCGGCTCTCACCGAAGCGCTGCAGCGCTTCGCGGCCGTCGAGCGCCGAGACAACCTGATAGCCGTCTTTGCGCAGCGGATAGCTGAGCAGGGTTTGAACGGACTGCTCGTCGTCGATGAGCAGGATTCGCGTGGATCCGTTCGTCATGGAGGAAGGGTAATCGGGTGTACGCCGTGTTTCGCTCCAATTGCTATGGACGTATGTGCTAGTACCAAGAACTAAGGGTCCCGGGCGGGGAGCCGATAGGGGGCGCAGGATGGAAAAGCACGAGCTGAAGACCCTGATCGCCAGCGGGCACTACCGGCCCCAGCCGGCCGAGGTCGCCCAGGCGATGCTGCGCCGTCGCGCCGTGCGGGACCTGCTGATCGGGATGCCTTCCGCCTCCAACGGCAACGGCAAGCTGTCGCTCAACCCAGCTGATCGAATCCAGTCGCCTTCAGCGGTTCCCCGCCAGGCCGCCTGACCTCGACGCCCTCGCCGTCGAGCACCTCGCCGATCGGGGTGAGGGTGGCCCCCGCGTCGCCGACGGCGGCCACGGCCCGCTCGAGGCGCTCGGGGTGCAGGGCGACGAGAAGCTCGTAGTCCTCGCCGCCGGACGCCGCCAGCACGAGCGGGTCGAGCCCTGCCGCCTCCGCCACCTCGGCGACGCCCGCGGCGAGCGGCAGCGCCGCCGCGTCGATGCGGAGCGAGACGCCGCTGGCCGCGGCCAGGTGACGCGCGTCGCCGCCGAGCCCGTCGCTGAGGTCGATCATCGCGGTGGCGCCGGCTTTGGCAAGCGCCCGCCCGGCGGCGATACGCGGAAGCGGCTTGAGCTGACGGGCGGTCAGGGCGTCGGCCGCCGCTTGGTCGCTTTGCCCCCCTATGGGGGGGTCAAGTGACCACTCGCGGCTCTGCTCGAGCAGGAGCAGACCGGCCGCGGCGCCGCCGAGCTCGCCGGTGACGGCGAGGACGTCGCCCGGGCGGGCCCCCGTGCGGGTGACGAAGTCCCGCGGCGTCGCGGCGTGACCGACGACGGTGGTCGCCACGGTCAGGACCGGCGCGCGGGAGACGTCGCCGCCGGCGAGCGTCGTCCCCGTCGTCGCCGCGAGCTCGAGCATCCCGTCGAGCAGCTCGAGGCAGCCGGCCTCGTCCAGGTCGGGCGGGACGCCGAGGACGACATACGCCTCGCCGGGCTCGGCGCCCATCGCCGCCAGGTCGGAGAGCGCGGTGGCGAGCGCCTTGTGCCCGATCTGGGGGAGCGTCGCGCGGTCGCGCCGGAAGTGCACGCCATCGACGACGGCGTCGACGGAGGTCGCCGTGGCGCCACCCGGGACCGTGACGGCGGCGTCGTCGCCGCTGCCGAGGACGACGCGCGGCCCGGCCGTCCCGAGTCGCTCGCGAATCTTCTCCAACAGCTCGAACTCGCCCATGACCCCATTCTCCACCGCCGCGTGAGCGACCCGCACGACGACTAATGTGCGGCCCGACGTGGACGACCGGCAACCATTCCTCCACCGAGTCGGAGCGGCGGCCGCCCGGGTCGGGTCACAGCCGCCGCGCAGCAAGGGTCTCCGCCTCGCGATCCAGCTCGGGATCGCGGTCCTCGTCTTCGGCTTCCTCGTGCTCACCGTCGTCAACCAGTGGGCCGAGATCCGCGATCAGGGCGTCCACTTCCACGTCCTCTGGCTGATTCCGGGCTTCCTCTTCCTGGCCCTCTTCTACGTGCTGAGCGCACTGGGCTGGGACCTGATCCTGCGCTCGCTGGGCCACCGGATCGGGATGGGGCGGGCACAGGTCGCCTGGGGCCAGCCGCTGCTCGCCCGCTACGTGCCCGGCAGCGTCCTCTACGTGCTCGGTCGCCTGCTTCTCTCCGAGCGGGCGGGGGTGTCGCGGCGGATCACCCTGGCGAGCATCGTCTACGAACAGGCGATCTCGGCCACGTCGGCGATCGGCGTCGCCGCCTACTTCATCATCAGCCATCCGGACCTGGAGGGCGAGCCGCTGCGCTGGATGGTCCTGCTCCTGGTCCCGGCGCTGGTCTTCCTGCTCAGCCCGCGGGTCTTCCGCCCTCTCGTCGACCGTGCCCTGGCGGCCTTCGGTCGCGACCCGCTGCCGGCCGTGATCTCGCTGCGCGGCATCGTCGCGCTGCTCGCCTTCTACGCCTTCAACTGGGGCGTGGTCGCGATCGGCCTCTACTGCGTGGCCAGGTCGGTGAGCAAGATCCCCTACAGCGAGATCCTCACGGTCGGCTCGGCGCAGGCGGTCGGTTACGTGGCCGCTCTCGTCACCCTCGTCGCGCCGGCTGGCCTCGGCATCCGCGACGCCGCCTTCGCCTGGGCGGTCAAGGTGGCGGTGCCGGGACAGAGCTTCGCGCTGGCCTCCCTGATCGCGATCGTCGTCCGCGGCGTCATGACCGTGGTCGAGCTGGTCTACGTCGGCGCGGTGACGGCGCTGGGGAAACGCGAGGGGTGGTCGATCCCGACTGGGGTCCTGCATCCCTCGCCGGAGGAGGAAGCGGCCGAGCAGCCGCCGCGGCACCACCAGCCCGATATTCTCTGACGCCGCGGGAGGGAGGGGCGTCCGATCCCACCTCGACGGCTACAGGGGGATGCGGGCGCCCAGTTGGTACGCGGTGAGGGAGAGGGTTAGGAGCTGGAGCGCGCGGTCTCTGGAGAGCGCCGCAAGCGGGAGGAGCCAGATCAGGTACCAGGGGAGGAGCCAGGAGGTGGCCAGGAGGAGGCCGAGGGACGCCCACCCGGCGGCGCGGAGCCAGTCGCCGCCGCGCCAGGTCCAGATGAGCAGGTAGATGACGAGCGCCGCGTAGAGGACGAGCGCGACGAGGCGGACCGGTTCGGCATCGCCGCCGAGGATGCGCGCCGTCGTGATCGGGATGCTCATGTGGCTGGTGCGGTCCTGGTTCTCGCCCGCCAGCCCGAAGGCGCTGAGCCAGTCCCAGCCGAAGGCGAGCCAGGCGGCGAGGGCGATCGCCACGGCGGCGACCGTCGCGCCGAGCGCGAGCCGGCCGACGGGCCGATTTCCGCTGATATAGAGCGGTTTTCGTCCCGTCGGCCCAGAGCGGTCGGGGCGAGTGGCGGCGAGGAGAGCGAACGGGGCGAGGACGGCAGTCGAGGCCTTGATCGCGACCGCGCTGACCAGGGCCGCGCCGGCCGTCGCCTCCCGCGCGCCGAGCAGGGCGGCGACGCCGAGCATCGCGGCGAGCATCGCCAGGCCGTCGTTGTGGGCGCCGCCGACGACGTGGACCAGGACAAGCGGGTTGAGGGCGACGAAGGCGGCGGCGCGGAGCGGATCGACGCCTCGCGCCGGCGCGAGCCGGGCGACGAGCAGCGCGACCGCGAGGACCGAGCCGGCCGCCACGGCCTTCAGGGCCGCGACCGCCACGGCGGCCGGCAGCCAGGCCAGCGGATAGCTGAGCAGGGTGAAGAGCGGCCCGTAGGCGCTGGTCGCCTCGGTCCACTCGACCTGCGGGTAGACCGGGTCGAGTGGAGCCGCGGCCGGCGGGTGGACGTAGGGATCGAGCCCGTGGACGACCCCGAGCCGGGCGTGACCCACGTAGCTGTAGACGTCGTGCGAGAGCAGGACCGGGGCGAGGGCGAAACCGCCGGCCAGGACGACGATCGTCCCCCAGACGACCCTTCGGCCCAGCCGGGGCGCGACGGCGACCGCTCCCAGATAGGTCCCGAACCCGACCCACATCAGCGTGTACGCCAGGCCGGGGCTCACGGACCTCCCACCGAGACCCGCCGGTTGTCGAGGTCGCTATGGGTGCTCAACGACCGGCGGGTCAGCCCGCGCCGACGCCGCCGGTTTCGGCGCCCCCGCCGACGCCGGCATTGCCGCCGTCCGGCGGCGTCGGCGCGGCTTCAGGAGCCGGCGTCGGTTCCTGCCCGGCGCCGGGCGCGTAGGCGTCGGGGTCGTACCCGCCCGTCGCTTCCTTGCCCTTGCGCTCGGCTTCGCTTTCTTCTTCGCTCGGTTCTTCTTCGGTTTCGTAGTAGCTGTCGTCGCTGCTCGCGCCCGACTGCGTGTACTCGCCGTAGTAGGGCGCCCAGCTCACCGGCGTCTCCGGTTCCTCGAATTCCTCGCAGGGGATTTCGCCGTTGACGTAGAGCGAGTTCCAGATCATCGCCGGGAAGGTGCCGCCGAAGACCGTCGTGCCGTGGACGCTGACCATTTCGATGTCGTTCGACTGCGGATAGCCGACCCAGACCACGGTCGAGAGGTTCGGCTGGTAGCCCGCGAACCAGGCGTCGGTGTAGTTGTCGGTCGTCCCGGTCTTGCCGGCCTGGCCGGGGCAGCCGGTGTAGGCGGCGGTCCCGGTGCCGCCCGTGATGTTGTCGTGCAGCAGCCGCGTCACCTCGTAGGCGACCCCTTCGGGGAGGACCCGCTTGGGCTCCTCCTGCTCGGGCCGGTCGACGCGCCCACTCGGGAAGACCACCCGCGTGATCGCGATCGGCTCGCGGCGGATCCCCCCCGACGCCAGCGTCGCGTAAGCGGAGGCCATCTCCAGCGGCGAGACGCCGATCCGCAGGCCGCCGATCCCCTCGGCGGGGATGCCGTCCAGTTCGGTCGTGATGCCCATCGACTTCGCCGTCTCGGCGACGTTCTCGGGGCCTACGTCGAGGTCGAGCTGGGCGAAGACCGTGTTGTCGGAGGCGACCGTCGCCTGCTGCAGGTTGATCGTCCCCTGGTAGCCCTCGTCCGCGGTCGCCACCTCCCAGTGGCCCCACTCGGGCAGGTCGAGGCTGAGTGGCATCGAGGTGTAGTAGGTCGAGTAAGGGTCGATGCCCTGCTTGATCGCCTCGGTCAGCACGAAGGTCTTGAAGGTCGAGCCGGGCTGCCGGTGCCCCTGGGCGGCGAGGTTGAACTGGCTGTCCTCGTAGCTGGAGCTGGAGACCATCGCCTCGATGTGGCCGTTGCTGGGGTCGATCGAGACCAGCGCCGCGGACGGGTCTTCGGAGTAGGGCAGCGCCGAGCGCATCGCTTCCAGGCCGACGTCCTGGAGGTCGGGGTCGACCGTCGTGTAGACGCGCAGGCCGCCCTTGCGCACGGTGTTGACGCCGTACTTTTCGATCAGCTTGTCCTCGACGTAGTCGAAGAAGTAGGGCTGGCGCTGGACGAAGTACGTGTCGGAGAGCTCGATCCCGAGGCCGCGCTGCTGGCCCTCCAGCGCTCGCTCGCGCGAGATGTAGCCGAGCTTCGCCATGCTGGCGAGGACGTCGTTGCGGCGCTCGCGAGCGCCCTCGGGGTTGAGGATCGGGTTGTAGTCGGAGGGGGCCTGGGGGAGGCCGGCGAGCAGCGCCGACTGCTCGAGGGTCAGCTTCCAGACCGGCTTGGAGAAGTAGATGCGCGAGGCCGCCTGGACGCCGACGGCGGTGGTGCCGTAGATCGTCCCGTAGGAGGCGCCGTTGAGGTACTTGCCGAGGATGTCGCGCTTGGAGAACTTCTTCTCGTACTCGACCGCCAGGGTCGCCTCCTGGATCTTGCGCTCGAGGTTGCGTTTGGGGTCGGTGATGCAGAGGTTGCGCATCAGCTGCATCGTGATCGTCGAGCCTCCCTGGACGACCTCGCCCGCCTCGATGTTCTCGATCAGGGCGCGCAGGCCGCCCTCGTAGTCGATCCCGTCGTGGTCGAAGAAGCGCTCGTCCTCGATCGCGACCGTGGCGAACTGGAGGTCCTTGGGGATGCGCTCGATCGCGACCGGGGTGCGGGCCTCTTCGGAGGCGATGTAGCCGAGCTTGCCGCCGTCGCCGTCGATCAGGATCGAGTTGCCGCCCTTCTCGATCGGGCGGCAGTCGGAGAGCGGCGGCGCCTCGGCGGCCACGTCTATCACCCACGAGGCGGCGGCGATCGCGCCGACCGTGATGGCGGCCAGCACTCCGGCGAGGACGAAGCCCAGCTTGCTGCGGGCGCCGCCGCGGCGCCGGTGGCGGCGTCGATTGCGCTGCGTCATCGGAGAAAGCGTACTTCGCCGCGAACCGCGCTCAGGCCTGCGTGTCGCCGGTCGAGTGGTTGTGCACGATCCCGTCCACCAGCTTCTGGTTCGGGATCACGAACGTGGTCGCGTCGCCCGGGTCGACGTAGGTGTAGGAGAGGCTGATGTCGAGGACGCGGCCCTCGATCTCTTCGAAGGAGATCCGGTCGCCGATCCGGATCGGCTGCGAGACGGCGATCTGGATGCCGGCGAGCATGTTGCCGATCGTTTTCTGGGCGGCAAAGCCGACGATCGCCGCCAGCACCGCGGTCGAGGCGAGGATGCCCGTGGCGAGGCGCTGCAGCTCGGTGAACTGGGCGAGCGCCATCGCTCCCAGGACCAGGAAGACGACCAGGACGACGAGGCGGCGCAGGAAGCGCAGCCGGGTCCGGGTGGAGCGCGAGACCTGTGAGACTGCCGGCGTCATGGAGGGCAACCTAGCTAGCGGGCCCGCGCCCGGCCCGGCTCGCTTCCCCTACGCAAGCTGGGGACCGGGGGCGGCGACGATCGGGCTCTTCCTGGCGCTCAGCGCCCAGTCGGTCTTCGCCGGGGTCGCCGTCGCGATCGAGAGGCCGGTCGGGGGCGAGGACCTGAGCTCGACCGCCAGCGTCGTCCTGCAGACGTTCGGCGCCCTCGCCTTCGTCGTCATCGCGCTGGTGATCGCCTCGATGGGGCGGGTCCCCTGGCGCGAGGCCGTGGCCCGCCTCGGCCTGCGGCGCTTCGACTCCTCGGCCGTGGCGTGGATGGGGGTCTCGATCGCCGCCTACCTCGCCTTCGCCGCGGCGTACGTGGCGCTGGTCGGCGAACCCGAGCAGGAAGACATCGCGGAGGCGTTCGGCAGCCTGCCCTTCCAGGTCCTCCTGATCGCGGTCGCGGCCCCTGTCAGCGAGGAGATCTTCTTCCGCGGCATGCTCTTCGGCGGCCTGCGGCGGCGCCTGCCGATGCTCCTGGCGGCGCTGATCAGCGCCCTCGTCTTCGGCGGCCTGCACGCCTTCACCGGGATCAGCGCCGTGCCGCCGCTGATCGCCTTCGGCTTCATCCTCGCGCTGCTCTACGAGAAGACCGGCTCGATCGTGCCGGGAATTCTGCTGCACGCGCTGAACAACTCTGTCGCCCTGGCTGCTCAGTAGCATCCGCCGGGTGAGTCGCCGCCTGTTCCCAGCTCTCGCCCTCGCGGCGGCGTTGACGGTGCCGGCGGCCGCGGCGGCGGCACCCGCCAAGGCCCCGCCGGCGCACGAACAGGGAGTGCCGGAGGCGACTGTGAAGATCGAGCCGCTCGGCCTCGACGGCGGCAAGGCGCGCATCCTCAGCACCGTGCGGGTGGCGGGCACGCTCAGCCCCTACGCGCCGAACCAGAAGGTCGCCGTCACCTTCTACCTCGACGGCAAGCCGGTCAAGCGTGCCAGCGTCAGGGTCGGCAAGGGCAAGAACGGCGCCGGTTCGTTCGACGCGCGGATCAAGGTCAGGGAGGCCGGTAAGTACGCGGTCAGCGCCCGCCACGCGCCGACCGCGCTGCTCGGCGGCGACAGCACCGTCCGCAAGAGCTGGCGGGTCAGCTTTCCGGCGCTGCGGCAGGGCAAGTGCGGCCCCGTCGTCGTCGCCTTCAAGAAGGCGATGCGCAAGATGGGCTACATCGCCAACGACGGCAGCTGCTTCGGCGACAAGACGGCGCGCGGCGTGCTCGCCTACCGCAAAGTCAACGGGATGGCGCGCAGCATGCGCGCCGGCAAGGGCTTGGTCAAGAGCGTCTTCGCCGGCCGCGGCAGCTATCGCGTCCGCCACCCCGGCGCCGGTCGCCACGTCGAGGCGCCGCTCTCCAAGCAGGTGCTCGTCTTCGCCAAGGACGACAAGCCCTACGCGATCTACCCGGTCTCCTCGGGCAAGTCCTCGACCCCGACCGTCACCGGCCACTTCCACTTCATCCGGACCGAACCGGGCTACAACTCGCACGGCATGTACTACTCCTTCTACTTCTACGGGGGCTACGCCGTGCACGGCTACGAATCGGTGCCGGACTATCCCGCCAGCCACGGCTGCATCCGCACCTTCATCGCCGACCAGCCCGAGATCTACAACCGGATCGAGCTCGGCGAAAGCATCTTCATCTGGTGAGCAGATAAGCGATCCTTTAGGAGGGCGAGCCCTTAGAAAGGGATATCCCCTTTTCCTTTAGTAAGCTCCTCGCTTGATGAGCGATCGCTGCGCAAGGAAGCGATGAGCGTCGGGATCGTCCCGGACCGAGCTGGCAGCTTCGAGGAAGTCCGCGATGGACAGGCCAGCTATCTGGCGTTCCACCCGGCGCCGCTCCCGCCGAGCCCACCGCTTGCCCTCGATGTGGAGCTGCATAGCCTGGTCGACCGGGCGAACCAGGCCCTTGGCCGGCTGGACGGCATCACGCTTCTGCTGCCAGATCCAGAGCAGTTCCTCTACGCCTTCATTCGCAAGGAGGCCGTGCTTTCGTCGCAGATCGAGGGGACGACCTCTTCCCTCTCCGATCTGCTCCTCTTCGAGAACGAGGCGGCGCCGGGCGTTCCGATCGAAGACCTCGAGGAGACGGCCAACTACATCGCCGCGCTGAACCACGGCGTCGATTCGATCGCCTCCGGCCGACTTCCGCTCTGCAACCGGCTCCTTCGGGAGGTGCACGAGCACCTGCTGAGGTCCGGGCGTGGCGCGGACAAGACGCCGGGCGAGTTTCGTCGCTCGCAGAACTGGCTTGGCGGAACGCGGCCCGGTGACGCGCGCTACGTCCCGCCGCCATGGGAGGAGGTCCAGCCGGCGATGTCGGACCTCGAGCGGTTCCTGCACGACGTGCCCGGTCCGTCGCCGGTCCTGATCAAGGCGGCGCTCGCGCACGTCCAGTTCGAGACGATCCATCCCTTTCTCGACGGCAACGGGCGCGTGGGGCGACTGCTGATCACCCTCCTTCTGGTCGACCAGGGCGTCCTCAGGCGTCCTCTCCTCTACCTGAGCCTCTACCTGAAGCGGAACCGAAACGCCTACTACGAATATCTGCAGCGGGTACGCACCGAGGGCGCCTGGGAGGACTGGCTGCGGTTCTTCCTCGAAGGGGTGGTGGAGGTCGCCGAATCCACCACCGCCACGACTCGCGAGATCGTTCAGATGATCGAGCGCGACCGTCAGCGAATACATGGCCTCGGCCGTGCCGCGGCAACCGCCTTGCGCGTTCACGACCTGGCCGTGAAACGGGTCGTCGTGAAGCCCCCGAAGGCGGCGGAGAGCCTGGGTTTGTCGGAGCCCCCGGTCTACGGTGCGGTCTCACGCCTTGAGGAGGCTGGCATCCTGCGCGAGGTGACTGGCAGGGCCCGGGGCAAGACCTACATATATGGCGAGTACATGGACATCCTCAACGAGGGAACGGAGGCCTGAGTCGATGGAGCGGATGCTGATGGAGTCGATCGGGTGAGCGAGCGGGCGTTGCGAGCGGTTCTGGCGGCGATCGCCGCCTACCACGTCGCCGTGGGCGCCTTGGCGCTCTTCGCGCCTGACACGTTCTTCGACGAGATCGGCGCCTACGGCGTCGAGAACTCGCACTACGTCGGCGACGTCGGCGCCTTCTTCCTCGCCTTCGGCGTCGCGGTCGGGATCGCGGTGGCGAGGCCGTCGTGGCGGGCGCCGGTGCTCTGGCTCGGCGCCCTCTGGTACGGCTTCCATGCGCTCAACCACGCCTTCGACACGGGCGAGGCGCGCAGCGAGGGGCGCGGCTGGGCCGACACGCTGCTGATCGCCTTCGGCGCGGTGGGGGCCGCCTGGCTGGCGCGGGTGTCCGAACGGCTGGCGGGGGACCGGCCGTGAGGGTCTTCGTCGCCGGGGCGAGCGGGGCGATCGGCCGCCCCCTGGTCCGCCAGCTGATCGCCGCCGGCCACGAGGCGACCGGGACGACGCGCCGGCCGGAGCGCGCCGAGGAGATCCGCGCGGCCGGGGCGGAGGCGGTCGTCTGCGACGTCTTCGACCGCGAGGCGCTGGCGGCGGCGGTGGCCGCGGCGCGGCCCGAGGTCGTCGTCAACCAGTTGACCAGCCTGCCGCAGCGCTACGAACCGCGCAAGGCGTCCTTCTACGAGGAGACCAACCGGGTGCGCGACGTGGGCGGCCGCAACCTCGTCGAGGCGGCGCGAGCGGCGGGGGCCCGGCGCTTCATCTCCCAGAGCATCTCCTTCCTCTACGCCCCCGAAGGGGATTGGGTCAAGAGCGAGGACGCGCGCGTCTTCGATGACGCTCCCGGCCATTTTGGTCCCTCGGTCCGCATCCTCGCCGAGCACGAGCGCGAGGTCGTCGAGTGCCCCGACTTCGAAGGCCTGGTCCTGCGCTACGGCCAGTTCTACGGACCGGACACCTACTTCGCGCGGGACGGTCACCTAGGCGGTGAGACGCGCCGCCGCCGCTTCCCGGTCGTCGGCGCGGGCACCGGCACCTTCTCGTTCATCCACGTGGAGGACGCGGCGGGGGCGACCGTGGCGGCGCTCGAGCGCGGCGGTCCCGGCGTCTACAACGTGGTCGACGACGAGCCGGCGCCGATGCGCGAGTGGCTGCCGGTCTACGCGGAGGCGCTGGGCGCGAAGCCGCCGCTGCGCGTGCCAGTCTGGCTCGCCCGCCTGGTCGCCGGCAAGCCGGTCGCCGCCAACGCCCTGCAGATGCGCGGCGCCTCCAACGCGAAGGCGAAGCGGGAGCTCGGCTGGACGCCCCGCTACGCGAGCTGGCGCCAGGGCTTCCGCGAGGCCCTCGCGTGACGGCCGACGCCGACCTGGACTCCGCCAGGGCGTCCCTGCTGGCGGAGCTGCGCGAGCACTCGCTGATCCTCGGCGAGGTGACCTTGGCGAGCGGGGCGAAGGCCCAGTACTACGTCGACGCGAGGCGTTCGCTCCTTCGACCGACGGGGTTTCGGGCGGCGGGCGAGCTGATCGCCGCCGCGGCCGCCGAGTGGGGGGCGACGGCGGTCGGTGGGCCGGCGACTGCCGCCATCCCGCCCGCCTGCGCCGCCCTGGCGGTGCCAGCGGGCGAGGAGCTGGTCGGCTTCTTCGTCCGCGGGGCCCGCAAGGAGCACGGCCTGCAGCGCTGGGTCGAGGGCCCGGTCGAGCCGGGCGTCCGCGCCCTGGTCGTCGAGGACACGGTGACCACCGGCGGCTCGACCGTCGAGGCGATCGGGCGTGTGCGCGAGCAGGGACTGGACGTGGTCGGGGTCGTCGCGGTGGTCGACCGTCTCGCGGGTGGTGGGCCGAGGATCGAGGCCGCCGCCGGGGCTCCATACCGCGCGCTGGTCACGATCGACGAGATTTACCCGGAGCGCCCAGACCGGTCATAGGTCCATGACCCGAGTGTTTTAAGACGCTGATGTTTATCATGAAGGCGCTCGGAAAATGGGAGGCCGTGCGCTTGCTTCTGGCTGCGCCATTTCATCGAGCACCACGAGGAAAAGCAGCCGGAATCGAGCCACCATCACCCAGCGATCGCCAGACGAGTTCGCCAAGGCCTTCGAGGCCGCCTTCGCGCGTCTGCAGGTTGCTGTCGAGCAGGCATCGGCTGAGAAGGGCGAGTGGGGGGCCAAGGCTGCCGCGGCGGTCGCCGCGACCCTGGAGTTCGCCACCACCAACCCCGACGCTGCTCAGCTGCTGACGAACGAGGCCCTGTCCCGCGGCGCCGAAGGGATCTCGCGCCACGAGCGCGTCATCTCCTACGCCGCCGACCGGCTCGCCAGCGGGCGCAACCTCCGCCCCGAGAACGCCCAGCTGCCCGAGATCACCGAGCGCGCCCTCGTCGGCGGCCTCGTCATGCTCGTCGCCCAGCGCCTCGACCAGGACACGCTGGACCAGCTCCCCCGGGCGACACCCGAAATGATCGAATTCGTCCTCACGCCCTACGTCGGCGCGGACGAAGCCCGCCGCTTCGCCGGCAACGGCGGCGCCTGAGCGGTCGCCCCGATCCACACCCATGCCCCGAGCTGGATTCGAACCAGCGGCCTACTCCTTAGGAGGGAGTCGCTCTATCCGGCTGAGCTATCGGGGCCTGATTCCGCATAGCGTAGACCTGCTCGCCGTTTCAGCTTTCAGCAGCCTCGAGATTCTCTAGGTCGACGAGATCTTGGCCGCGCCCAGCGGCGCGCTTCATTGCCCGTAGGTCGTCCACCGAGCAGACCGCCACGTTGACTCCGAGCACTTCGGCGTCGCTTGCCCGAGAGCGAAGCTCATCGAAGCTGGGAACGCCGTCTAGCCCTTGCACGATGTCGAGTCGGCCTAGCTCCGTTTCGATTGCCATCTGCTCCCCTCCGGCTAACTCGGCTGCGATCGAAATCGGGGTTCCAAGCAGCGCTTCTCCTCTCTGAACGTGACCTCCTGCCGCGACTGCAACTTCAGCTACGACCTTCAGATTCTCGGCATCGGGCGAAACGACGATGTCGATGTCCTTGGTAGCGCGAACGACGCCTCTCGCGCCCAGCGCGAGGCCACCGATCACAACGAACTCAGCCCCCGCAGTCACCAGCCTCCGCAGGATCTCGTCGAAGGCGACTGACGTCATCGATGTCGGGAGGCATCGGCCATCTTCAGCAGCGCGTGGCTCAGGGCGATGGTCTCAGCCAGATTCACGCTCATCGGGCGTTGAGCGTCGGCCCGGAGCCGTTGCACCCGAACCGCCTCGGCCTCAGCCGCAGCGTCTTTCGACGGCTCGCTCGCTCGCTGAATGGGCTCCATTGCAAACACGGTAGCGGAGCGGCAAAGACCTCGGCTTCGATGGGCAGCGCTGCCCAAATCGACATCGATCGTGGGTAATCGAGGTGAATCCGCAGACGCCGGGGGCTTGGTGCATTCCGCTCTGTAGCGGTGAAAAGCACGAATCCTCGAAGCCGCTTAGGAGGGAGTCGCTCTATCCGGCTGAGCTACAAGGCAAGAGGCTTCTTAACGAACCCTTCATTGACAAAACCAGACGTTTATGGGCTAATGCCCACGCTTGTCGAAGCCGGATCGTTTGGGTGACGAACGGCAGGAACCGTCGGTGCTCCGCGCCGCTGAGAAGGGACGGATGGGATATGTCAATCAGGTCGACGCGCTCCGGATTGCAAGGATCGACCATCGCGTTGCTCGCAACTCTGAGCTTGATGCTGGTTCCGGCTTTGGCGAGCGCTCACCCGGGACACACCCATTCCATCGGCGATGGGCGAATTCCCGGGCAGCCGGACTTCGAACGGCGGGGCGAGACGGTCACCCGTTACAACCCCCTGAGCGACCTGTACGAAATACGGTCTCCGGGTAAGCCAGTCGGCCTGCTGCACGCCGACAAGGAAAGCGGTATGCGCTTCGAGCCCGGTGAGCAAGGGAACGTCGCGGCGGCGGAGATGGGACCGAGCGTCTCACTGCCGTCGCAGCAGCTCGCGCCGATCTGCCGCAACTCGGGCAACAGGATCGTGGTGCTCTACGGATATGAAGGCCTAACGGGGCCGATTCCCACCGAAGGGATTCGCAACATCGTCAGAAATATGAACTGGAAGATCGCCGATCAGGCTTCGCAGTCGAGCGGAGGGAGCCGCGCCGTGCGCATGGCCGTGGAATGCGATGGCGCCGGACAGATCGTGGTCCACCCCATCGCCGCCACCACGTTTGACGAAGTGATGGAAGAGGCGCCGAAATTGGTTCCAAGCGGGACCGGCCTGCAGGCAGTCAAGTTCCTCACCTTCGTGGAGGCGGACGGGTCAGGAGTCTTAGGGGTGGGAGGACCGGTCTACCAAGACAGCAGAAAGAATCGTCAGAACGTCCACGCGGTCCAACAGGGTGCCGCTCTCATATATCACGGGTCGTTCGCGTGGTACGAGCACGTAACCATCCATGAGCTTATGCATGCGCTTGGCGCCAGCCAAGGCAGCGTGTCACCGGCGGCCCCGTTCGCGACGACGGATAGTCACTGCAGCGATGGCCAGGACGCCCTCTGCTCCGTGACCTACGGAGACGCCTACTGCCCGACGAGCGCCGGCTATGGGGAACCGGCCACCGTCCCGATCGACTGCAACAAGAACACCTACTTCAACGCCTCGCCGCCCGCCGGCAGCTGGCTCGCCACCTACTGGAACGTGGCCGGGATCGAGAATCCGTTTCTGGCGACCGTCCCTGCGGGAAACGCGGCTGCGACGACCTCGAGCCCGACCTCGGTGACCGGGAAAACGGCCGTGCTGAACGGCACGGTGACTCCGAACGGCGATTACTCCTTCTACCAGTTTCAATATGGAACCGACACCAGCTACGGCTCGGTCACCCCAAGCGATATGGAACCGGTCCTCGACGGCTACGGAACCAGTCCGAAAGCGGTGAGTCGCTCGATCAGCAACCTGGAGGATGGCGGGACCGTCTACCACTATCGCGTCGTCGCCAAGAACGACGGCGGGCAACTCGTCTACGGGGCGGATAAAACGTTCAAGACGCTCGGTCCGAGGGCGGTCACCGAAGACCCGACTGAAGTGGTTGCCGGCAAAGCGGTCTTCAACGGAACGCTCAACCCGAACGGCGTCTCGACCAAATATGGCTTCTGCTATGGACCCGAGACGCAGACCTGCCAGGAAGTCTGGAGCTCGCAGACCTACTCGGGCACCGAAGACGTGCACGTCAGCCTCCCGGTGTCGGGCCTCAAAGGCAATACGAAATACGCGGTTGAAATGCTGGCTTCGAGCGATAACGGCTACTGGGACTGGGGTGCGGTCAAGACCTTCGCCACCCCCGACTGGACGCCGAAAGCGACGACCCTCTCGGCCACTGACGTCAAGGCGCCCTCGGCGACTCTGAGGGGCACGGTCAACGGAGTCGGCTTCAACACCTCTTACCAGTTCGAATACGGGACGACGACCGCCTACGGCTCCAAAGCCCCGGCCAGCCCGAAATCGGTCGGCGCGACCAGCAGCGACACGGCCGTCTCGGAAGCGATCGGCGCGCTGAAACCGCAGACCACCTACCACTACCGCGTGGCCGCGACCACCGCGGAAGGCACCGTCTACGGGCAGGACCAGACCTTCACCACGCTGCCGATCGCGGTGACGCTGCCGAGCTCCAAAGCGACGGCCAGCTCCGCGACCCTGAACGGGATCGTCAACCCCGCTGGCTCCTCGGCCACCTACCAGTTCGAATACGGGACGACGACCGCCTACGGCTCCAAAGTGCCCGCCTCGCCATTGGGAGTGGGGTCCGGCAGCGCCGACGTCTCGGTCTCCCAGCCGCTCTCGGGCCTGGCGCCAAGAACCACGTACCATTTCCGCCTGGTCGCGACCAACGCCGAAGGGACCACCCTCGGCAAAGACGAGACCTTCACGACCTGGGGGGACTGGTCCGCCCAGACGACCCCCAATCCGCAACCGCCCCCTAACAGCAAGCTCACCGACGTCAGCTGCCCCTCCGCGACCGCCTGCTTCGCGGTCGGGCGTGACGCCGCCTCAGACGACGGCATCGCGGCCAACTGGAGCGGCGGGACCTGGACGCTGGCGCCCGGCGG
>Ga0157298_10000024_pt1 | contig 43116 bp, 34 predicted proteins | sample NitcycUS043104R2_FD_108394 | JGI IMG/M metagenome (GOLD analysis project Ga0157298, IMG submission 108394) | Soil microbial communities from Arlington Agricultural Research Station in Wisconsin, USA - Nitrogen cycling UWRJ-S043-104R-2 | ecosystem: Environmental > Terrestrial > Soil >...
CGGTGGTGCCGTCGCGGCCCACCAGGTCCCCGTAGCCGTCAGCGTTGACGTCGCCGACCGCGATCGGCTCGAAGCTGCCGGTGCCGTTCATCACCGGTTTGACGGTGTTGGGCAGGGCTTCGACGCCACTCGCGAAGTTCCCGTCGAGGAGGCCTTTGTGCACGTAGACGCCGCCGGTCCCTTTGATCGTCACCAGGTCGGCGCGCCCCTCGCCGGTCACGTCGGCGGTGTCGATCACGTAGTGGCCGACGCCGTCGTGGAGGGCCGGGTCAACCTGGTCGGCGAGCGAGTCGGTCGGGCTGGCGGTTTCGAAGCCGCTCGCGGTGCCGCGGAAGATGTGCGCCGTGCCTCCCGAGTCGACGGTGACGAGGTCGGAGCGACCGTCGCCGTTGACGTCCGAGTCAAGGCCTGTGGCTTTGTCCTCCCCTTCGACCAGGAAGGGATTCTCAGAGCCGCCGGTATTCCACCACTGGCTGAGCCACTCTCCCGGCTCCGTTTTAGCGTCGAAGTAAGTATCGAATTTGCAGTCGATCGCAACGCCCTCGGGCGTGCCGTAGCCAGCCGATTCAGGACAACGCGTCTCACCGTATTTGCCGTCCGGCGACGCGCCGCTTTCGTAGCAGAGGATGTCGATCCCGTCGATGCAATGCGAGCCGGTGTTGGCGTACGGAGCCTGCACCCAGTTGGCAGGGGTCGATTCCGACGTGTAAACGGTGGCGTTCATGACGTGGAGAAGCTCGTGGACCGGTATGACCGATTCCCAGGCGTCCCTTCCATCGACGGTATGGTTGGCGTTGCGGGAAATGATCGCCGAGGTCGTCCGGACTCGGTTGATGTTTACTTCGGGTGAGGGCACAGCTTGAGCGACATAGGTGTCGGACGAGGTCTTGTCCGCGTCGTTCCAGCGATATCCGACGCCTACGAAGTTTTCGCCTTTCATGTCTCGGTCGTAGAGGATGAGGTACTTGACCGCCTGCGCGTCCTCGGGCTCTCCAAGGCTGATTTCGACATAATTTCTCATGTCGACAAGGTCTATTTTGCCGTCGGTGGTGTTGACTCCAGGGCCCAGATAGCCGTACGGGACTTCCACGTCGGTGACCGTGACGGCGCCGCTCGCGTCGCAGTCCACCTTCATGCGAAGGGTCTTCTCTCCCTCGCTCGAGCGCTGCGACTGCTGCATGAACTTCCAGTTCATCCTGCCGACCACCGAGCGAATATGGGCGTCCTCCTCGTTCGTCACTCCCGTGCCTTCGTCGAAGGAGCGCACCACTACGATGCGATGGCCGCTGGTCGCGCAGGCCGGCTTCACCTGATACGGCGGCAGGGGCTGGTAGCCGCCAAGCGCCTCCTCGCCGTCCGCGGGCGGCTCGGTGGTCTCGATATGGGCGCGGAGCGGCGGCACGCCGGGCCGGCGCTCCACGTACTCGCGGGTCCTCGGGTCGAATTCGGTGACGACCCCCTGGATGTTCCGGTAGTCGGGCATCCCGGCGATGCGGCCCCCGAGTCCGTTCGAGCCGTGACTATGGCCGGGGTGCGCCGATGCGAGGGTCGGGAACAGTGCGAGGGCGAGCAGCTGCACGCCGACGAATGCAATGTGTCGCTTAACTCTCCCTGACATACAGTCCCCTTCCTTAGTGACGCGAAGCGCCAACGTCCCCAAACCGGGTGTCACCTGACGACACGGCCGATAACCGTATGGTTAGGTAATAAACATACAAGTTTGTTTATGTACCGTGTGTTAAGGACCGAACCGCAGTGGGCTCAACAGCTCGCGGGACCCGTCTTCGCTACCGACCCCTACGGCACCTTGCCCGCACCAGCGGCCGCGCCCGGTGCGCCTTGCCGTTCTGTCCCTCAAAGGCGGCCTTGGCCCGGTGCCTGGCGGCGCAGAGGTCGGCGGAGTTGACGATCAGGCCCTTCTTGGCGCCCTGCATCGAGACGACCACCCGCGAGAGGGGGGCGTCGGGCAGGTCGTCGAAGGTGGCCCTGATCCCGCCTCCGACCGAGTCGATGCGGGCGACCGCTTCGACGTCGACGATCCCCCGCAGGTCGGCTACGAAGTCGGGAAGGTTGTGATCGGAGGAGCGCAGGTAGACCGGTCCTTCCAGGGGCTGCTCGAGCAGCGGCGTGAAGGCGCGGGCCTGCCCGTAGACCGAGCGCGGCGGGCAGGCGTCGGCGGCGAACTGGACGCGGGTGCAGATCGTGCCGATGTGGGCCTGTTCGAGGAAGGCCGAGCGCGGCAGGCGCAGGACGAGGCCCTCGAGGTTGGCGTCGCCCGGGCGGGGGCGGTATTCGCCGCGCAGGGCGGGGAACTGTCCGCGCTTGGTGCCTCCCCTGAGACGAAGGTCAAGGCGCGGCTTGAAGCCAAGCGCCTGGCAGCCCGCGGCCTGGAAGCGCGCCGAGAGCGAGACGGGGGCGTCGTCGGCGCTGCTGAAGACGTTCGTTCCCCCTCCCCAGAGCTCCGCGGTCGTCTGGAAGGGGTCGCAGGACGTCGGGTTCAGGGTGAACTGTGGGCGGTCGACGTAGACGCGGACGTCGCGCACCTTCAGCGGTATGCCGGCGAGGATGTGGGGGATCGGGTCTGAGTGCTCGCCGTCGACGCTGACCTGGGCGCTGCGCGGGTCGAGGTCAAGCGCCTCGCGCACCACCACGGTGCCGACGTCATAGGGGCCGGCCACGGCTGGGACGATCACCACCGCTGAGAGCGGCGAGCCGCCGAAGGGACCGCCCAGGTAGATGGAGCCGGGGACGTGGATCAGCTGCGAGCCGACTCCGGCGCCGGAGAGGACGGTGCCGATCTTGGAGGCCTCCGGGCAACTTGGAGAGGCCAGCTCGGCTTTGCCGGTCTTGGCCTTGGAGGCGGCGATCGCCGCCTCCGGGCACTGCGAGGTGCCGGCCAGCTTGGCGATCATCCCGGGCGGCAGCTTCGCCGAGAAGCGGGTCATGTCCTGGTCGCCGTCAGAGCGGGTGAGGCGCATGTAGAAGGGGCTGAAGGAGCCGGCGTTGTTGTTGACCGCCCCCGCGCTGAAGCCCGGGCGGAAGGGGGGGCTCCCCGCCGGCGGGCAGGGCTCGCCGTCGGGCCCGGAGGCGATCTCGAAGGAGGAGGTCGCCGTGTAGGGGGAGGCGGGGTTGGCCCACGGGGTGAAGGTGGCCTTGGTGGTGTAGGTGCCGCAGGCCGGCGGCGTGATCAGCGGCGCCCTGGCCCCTTCGCGGAAGGCGAAGCGGAAGTCCGATACCGGCAGCTGGGGGGCTTCCTCGATGGTCGTCACGAGCTGGCCGGTCTCGGGGTCGGGGGTGACCTCGGCGGGCAGCTTGACGAGGATGCCGCTCACCGGTTCGCGCAGGACGATGTAGAGGGCGAGCAGGGAGTCGAAGGGATTGTCGTAGGGCTCGGCGATGAAGACCTCGCCCCCGACCAGCTTGCCCTCGAGCAGCGGGCTTTCGGCTTCCACGGTGCCGACCTTGGAGGCCTGCGGGCAGCCCTGTCCGGGGGCCGAGGAGAGCGTCTCACGATCCAGGTCGGCCTCAGAGCAGACGTCCAAGCCCTCGGCCAGCGACGGGTTGGCCGTCATCCCCTCGGGCAGCTCGACGACCGCCTTCATGATGTCCGAGCCGGCGGTGCCGTCGGCCGAGGTGAGGCCCTCGTCGTCGATCTGCAGGTCGAACTTGAGGCCCGAGGGCGACTCGGCCTGGGTCGTGGTCGGCGTCGCCGTGGCGCGCGGCGAGAAGGCCAGTTTCGAGCAGCCCGAGAGCCCGAAGGGGCCCTCGTAGGTGTAGTGCAGCCAGGTGGCGGGGTCGACCCAGGAGCGGGTGCGGAAGAGCGTCTCCAGCGGCCCCGTGCAGGAGCGCGGCGAGGTTAGGAAGGGCTTTTCGGGAAGCGCGACCGGGCATTCGTCGTCGGCGGGCGTGGCGCCGCAGTCGCCGCGCAGCTTGTCGAGCGCCGGCGAGGCGGGATTGCCCCAGATCGTCACGTCGGAGCCGTAGAAGCGGATCGGCTGGGCGATGTTCTCGCCGTTCACGATCGGCGCGTAGGGGGGCTCCTGGGAGATGCCGAGCTCCAGGGTGACCGGGACCGCCAGGACCGGGAAGCCGATCTTCGCGGCGACGCCGGGGGGAGGCGGGAGGTTGTAGACGGGCACCGTCCAAGATTCGGGTTCTTCGAAACCGACGACGACCTTGGCGAGGCCGAGCGCGGTGCCCGAAGGGCAGAGGTTGCCATTCGGGCCGATCGTCATGAAGTCGACGTTCGAGCAGGGCGGGATCGCGGTCGGATTCGCGACCAGGCCGACAGGCGGTTCGATCAGCAGGTCCTTGACCGCGGCGTCGGGGACGACTCCCAGCCCGGGGTCGTCGTGGGTGTTGACGTCGAGGATGGTCCGTGCCGCGAAGGGGTGGATGCCGGCTTTGATCGCCGGGCTGCCATCTTCGTTCTCGAGCGTGAAGCTGAGGTTCTTCAGGCCGAACTCGGCGCTGGCAGGAGTGGCGGCAAGAGCCAGCAGCAGGGCCGCGAGCAACCAGGTGCTTCCGAGCCGCCGCCTCATCGTCCCGCCCTCCCTCTCTTGTTGGCTTTCCTAGGAATGCAGCGAACCTTCCCGCCACGCCGCACCCGGCGCTTGCCCTTGGGACAGCGGCGCGCTCTCTGTTTCGCTACCGGGTCGGGCGGGCCGACGAAGGAGGCGCTGCCGGGGGTGATGTCGGCCGGGCTCTGAGCCGCCCCCTGGCATGCTTCCCCCTGGCAGGGGGCGGTCGGGGTGGGCTGCGGGAAGCCGCCATCCACCCTGGCGTCGTAGATGTCGATCAGGCCAGGGTCCTGGGGCAGCAGGCTGGAGGAGGTGGCGAAGAAGACGTCCTCGCCCTCGGCCGAGGCGTCGACGAAGGAGGAGTCCTCGGGGCTCTTGCCCGAGGAGATCAGGCTGAGGCAGCCCCCGTTTGGGAGCGAGTAGTCGGGCGAGGAGAGGGTGCAGCCTCCCGTGCCGGCCTCCTGCCACTCATAGACGTCGAGCTTCGAGTTGGTGTCGCGGGGGGTGAGCGCCTCGAAGCTCTCGAAGAAGAGGCGCGAGCCGTCCTCGGAGAGGACACGGGAGGGGTAGGTCGCGATCTCGTGCCCGGGGATCTTCGCGGCGGCCCAGAAGGTGGGGCTCAGCGGATAGCCGAATTTCCTGCCACTCGGCCGCACTCCCGTCGGGTTGCACGAGACGCACTCCAGCCGCCCCGCGCCGCCGTCGGCGGTCGCGTCGTAGCGGAAGACCTCGGTGTCGGCCTCTCCCGACTCGGCGTCGGTGTTGTCGTAGCCGGTCAGCGGCGCGGTCGAGAGGAAGACCGCCACCGTGCCGTCGTCGGTCAGCCGCGCGGCGTGCAGGCTCGGCTTCAGCGAGGTCGCGCTCGGCACCAGCTCCGGCCGCGGCTTGGCGTCGTAGGCCGAGAGCGCCCCGATGAAGCGGAAGCCGGCCCCCGCCTCGTAGAGGTAGAGGTTCTCCTCTCCCGCGCTCGCTCCCGCGGCCAGCGCTTCGCGGGAGACCAGGTAGATCCGCCCCAGGTCCTCGCTCGCCCCGACGATCCCCCGCACTTTCGCCGCGATCGGCGTGCTGGTCTGGGTCGCCAGGTCGTATTCGTAGAGGTCCGCGGCCCCCGCGGAGGGATTGCCGACCAAGTAGATCGCCTTCGAGCCGTCCGGCGTGGCGGCCAGGAATCTCGAATTTTCCGTCAGCCCCGAGGCCGCTTCGCCCCCCGCCGAAACCGCCAGCGTCGGGTTCTTGCCGTCGATCCGCAGGTAGATCGTGCCCTGGTCCCCGCCTGAGCTCTTCGCCGACCAGTAGATCCGCGAGCCGTCCTCGGAGACCGCGCTGTCGAGATTCGGGCCGCGCGGGTTTTCCAGGATCTCGCTGCCGAGCCCGATCGAGCATTCCGTCGGATTCGCCAGACCGTTCGGCAGCACGCTGACCAGCCGCAGCCTGCCCTCCAGCAGCTGGTAGCACTGCAACTTGATGACTTTGGGAATCTCCGGTGCCGCTTTCGGCCCCGCGTCGACCTCGAGCTGCCCGTTCGCCGCGAAGACGGTCACGGCGCCGTCGGCCGAGGCCTGCACCTGAAGGATGTAAAATTTGGGGTCCGTGCCCGCTGGGCCGACGCGGGTCACCGCCTCGTAGGTGGGCTCGCCGCCGCAGAGGTTCGCCTTGTAGATGTTGGCGTAGCCGGTGACGGCGTCGGCGGTGAGCGGCGGGTCGGTGTCGTGCACGAGCCAGCCCTGGCACAGGTCCTCGCTGAAGACGCGGTACTGCGTCTCAAGGGTGGAGCCGGCCCCCCGGTAGGTCGTGCCGCGCGGCGGCGAGATCGCCTCCGTGCCCCAGCCTTTGCCGGCCTCGCGGCTTGCCACGTAGTGCGTCATCGCCGGCGCCGACTTCGCGTCGCCGAAGGCCCGCGCGGCCGTGTAAGCGATCTTCTCGCCGCCGGGCGTGCTCTGGTTGTAGTGGATCGGTTCGTTGATGCCGGAGAACAGGTGGAAGATGTCGCCGCCGTCTTTGTCGACCGGCGAGACCATCTCGTAGGCGCGGCAGTCGGGCAGGAAGGCCGACGGGCCGAACCTGAAGGGAGCGTTGGAGCAGGGGTCGGTCGCGGGCAGGGGAGCCGGCGGCGCCGGAGTGGTGAAGGTCCCTTCCAGCCCGTCGGCCGCCGTCGCCTCGCCGCCCTGCGGAGCGACGCCGTAGACCGGGCCGCCGCCGTCGCTCTCGGCGACGAAGCGGTAGTGGTAGGTCGTCTCGGGCTCGAGGTCGGGCAGGGCCACCTGAGCAGTGGTCTTGAAAGCGTTGACGACCCCCGCCCCCAGCTGCGTCTCGGCCGTCAGCGTCGGGCAGCCGCCCTCCGAGCATTTCCCCGTGCCGTATTCGACCCGGTAGGAGGTGTCGGCCCAGAACTTGGGATTGATCGAGGCCCTCAGCGTGGCCGCGTCGGGGTCGGCGGCGACCGCGTACTGCTCGGCGATCTCCGGCCCCGCGAGCGGCGGCGCCCATTTGTCGGGCGGCGGACCGTAGGCGGCGACGAAGCCGAACTCCGTTGCGTTCAAGATCGCCGCGTACACGTCCGTCCCGCCGGCCGCGGTCACCGTGTTGGTCGCCAGGGCGTAGATGACAATCCCGGACTTGCCGGCCGCTTGTGCGGCGGCGAAGCCCTCGCCCGGACCGACCAGCACCTCGCCGTCCGAGTCGTACTTGACCAGCTCGTCTATCTCCGTGCCTTTCCCGTTGGTGCTATAAGCGACGGTGGTGTAGAGGTTGTCCTCCTCGTCCACCGCGAGTGGTGCTTGAGGTGGAAACTTGGCCACCATCGTCATGTCTGCTTCGAAGAGGTCATCGAAGTATTCGACCTCGAATTCGTTCTGGAGCGTCGCCAGCAGGACGCCGCTCGGGCCGAACTTGTAGAGGTCGCCGCCTGGGAGCCCGGGGCCGTCTGGGAACACATAGAAGTTGCCGAGCGAGTCGATCGCCAGCGAGGCGACGGCGAGGCCGCCGAGCTCGTCCTCCAGGGTGATCTTCTCGATGAAGGTCCCGTCCGCCCCGAACTCCTGAATCGTCCCGTTGAGACCGCCGACGAAGACGGTGCCGGCCGGTCCGAGCGCGAGGTACTTGCCGAACCTCTGCGTGAATTGCGCGTTTCCTTCCCCTGCCGTGCCCCGACCGCAGACGTGGCCCGAGGCCGCCGTGCAGACGTCGCCCCCGGTCGTCTCGTTGACTTCGTCGCCGAAGGCGAGGATGAAGTTGCCTTCCGAGTCGAACTTCTGGATGCGGAAGTTCTCCGAGTCGGCCACGTAGACGTCTCCGGCCGCGTCGACCGCGATGCCGCCAAGCGGACCACCCGTAAACGAGAAGGCCGGCGGCGGGGCTCCGAACTGACCCGGACCACTGCCGGTCGTCCCGGGCAGGCAGGTGGCGGTCGGCGGCGAGGCGCCGGGGCCGCAGGTCTGCGGCTCTTCAGAGCCGTCGGCGACCCCCCAGCCCCAGGCCTTGACGAACCGGCCCCAGGCGTCGAACTCGCTGACCCGTGAGTTATCCGAATCGGTGACGTAGACGTGCCCGCTGCCAGGGTCTGCCGCGATCCCAAGCGGCGATTTGAACCGCCCGGCGCCCTCGCCCTTGAGGCCGTCGGCGGGGCTCTGCCAGAGGAAGGGCGGGACCGCCGCGGAGGCACTGCTCGGCGCGGCGAGCAGGAGCGACGCCCCGGCGGCAACCAGCGCGAGCCGGGTGCGGAGGCGTGATTTCCTGGGGCGTCTTTCCATCGAAGTGCTCCTGACTTTTCGGCTGTTCCCGTTGTGCGTCGGCCTGGGGCGGAGCCAGCTGCCACCGGCTCCGCCCCTGTGGACTCCGCTAGGGCGTCCCCATCGCCCAGCTGCCGTAGGCGCTCACCGTGCCGGCGCCGGTGGACTTGAAGGCCACGACCGCGCCGCCTCCGGATTCGGCGAGCTTCGATCCTTCGTTGAAAGGCGGTCCGAGGTTCGTGCTCGAGGCCACGTAGACGCAGACGGCGCCCGGCACCACGGTGCTCGTGCCCGGGATGACCGGCGGCTCGGGGTCCTCAGCGGTGCCTTCGCAGAACGGCGGGCCGGCACCGAAGATGGCGATCGGCAGCCCTTCGAAGCTCAGTTCGTCGATCGGCACGCCGGTCGAGACCGGGGTGTAGAAGATCTGGTCGGCAGCGGCCGCCGTCGCCGGGGGCAGGACCCAGGTCCCCTTCATGACCACGCCCTGCGGGGCGGTGCCCGCGACCCAGGGCGAGCCTTCGGGGCCGGTCGCTCCCGGTTGGCCCGGTTCCCCCGTTTCGCCTTCCTCGCCTTCGGGGCCGGTGGCGCCGTTCGGCCCGGTGGCGCCTTGGGCGCCGGGGGCGCCGTCTTTACCGGCGGCGCCGGCCGGTCCGGCGGGCCCCTGCGGTCCGGCGGGACCGGCTGGCCCTGCTGGACCGGCTTTGCCGGCGAACTTCTTTGCGATCTTCTTGACTTCCTTCTTCTGCTTGCCCGTGAGGCCGGCGGCGGCGATGGCGCTGCCACCGAGAGCCACGATCAAAGCGATGACGGCGACGACCAAGCCCGCCGTGCCGAAGCGTTCGCGAAGTGACGAGAACATTCGAAAATCTCTCCTTGTCCCTAAGAGCCCCTCTGCCGACCGCTTCCCGCGCGATCCTCGAAGCTCGATTCTGTGGTCCCTGCTCGCCCCGGCGCCGTCTTGATGGACAGACGTGTTTCCGAAGTCGGACAGAAGAGTAGACAACCTGTTCTCTGGTTGTCAAGGACGACTGCCTATGAGCCGCCGAACTTGTAGCCGAAGCCGCGCACCGTGAGGACCAGCTCGGGGTTCTGCGGATCGCGCTCGACCTTCTGGCGCAGGTTGGAGATGTGGACGTCGCAGGCTCGCTCGTCGCCGTCGAACTCGCTCTGCCAGAGCTCTTCCATGATCTTGCGGCGCGAGAACACCTCGCCAGCGCGGCCGACCAGGAGGCGCAGGAGCTGGAACTCGGACCGGGTGAGGGCGACGGGCTCGCCGTGGACGGTGGCGACGTGGCGAACCAGGTCGATCGCCACCGGGCCGGATTCGATCACGACCGCCTCGGCGGGCGCGGTGCGGTCGAGCTCGCGGCGGCGCAGCTGGGCACGCACCCGGCCGAGCAGCTCGCGCACGGAGAACGGCTTGGTGACGTAGTCGTCGGCGCCGACCTCGAGGCCGACGATCTTGTCCACCTCCGCGTCTTTGGCCGTGAGCAGGATGATCGGCACGGCGCTGCGCGAGCGCACGTCGCGGCAGATGTCGAGCCCGCTGGGCCCGGGCATCATGATGTCGAGGATCAGCAGGTCGTAGGGGACGCCGTTGCCGACCATCTCGGTGGCTTCCTCGCCGTCGGCGGCGGACGTCACCTGGAAGCCCTCCTGGGCCAGCGCGTAGCCGACCGAGTCGCGCACCGAGGGCTCGTCGTCGGCGATAAGGATGCGGCCGCTGCTCATGCTCGCCATCCCATCGTCAGGCCACCGGGGTCGGGCTTGGCTTGGCCACCGGCAGGCGGACCCAAAACGTGCTGCCCTCGCCCTCGACCGAGTGGGCGCCGATCTCCCCGCCCATCACGTCGACCATGCGGCGGGCGATCGCGAGGCCGAGGCCGAAGCCCTCGCGCTTGCGCGACTCGTCGCGCCGGTAGAAGCGCTCGAAGACCCGCTCGATCTCCTCTTCCGGAATACCCGGCCCGGTGTCGATCACCTCCAGCACGACCTCCCTCTCACCGTCACGGCGGGCGCGAACCGTAACGGCACCAGGCAGCGGCGTGTGCTTGAAGGCGTTGGTGAGCAGCCCGACCAGGACCTGGCGCAGCAGCGTCGGGTCGCCGCTGGCGGCGAGGTCGGCCTCGACGTCGACGCTGAGCTCGATGTGGGAGGGGGTCTCGACCGCCGCCACCGTGTCGGCGACCGCGCCGGCGACGTCGACCGCCTCGTCCTCCCCCGCCCCGATCGACTCGACCCGGGCCAGGGTCAGCAGCGAGCGGGTCAGCCGGTTCATCCGCTCGGCGTCCTCGGCGAGGCGGCCGAGGAAGTGGTCGAGCGCCTCGGGGTCCTCCTTGGCGCCCTCCCGCAGCACCTCGATCGCGCTCGAGATGCCTGCCAGCGGGTTGCGCAGCTCGTGGGCCGCGTTGGAGATGAAGTCGGCTTCGGCCAGCTCGCGGCGCATCTCTTCGGTGCGGTCGCGGGCGACGACGAGGACGGCGCCCTCGCCGGACAGCGAGCGGACGCTCATCGCGTAGGCGCGGTCGCCGATCCGCAGCGCGGGATGGGCGGCGAAGCCGAGCTCGGCGGCGCGCCGCAGCGGCGCGTGCATCGGCTCGGGCGGGCGGCCGTCCTCGTCGAGCAGCTTCGCCGCGGCGCGGTTGGAGAAGCGGAGGGAGCCGTCGTCGTCCACGACGATCACGGCGTCGGTGAGCCCGTCGAAGATCGCCTTCAGCTTGTTGCGATCGGCGGTGAGGACGCCAAAGCTCTCCTTCAGCGAGGCCCGCATCGACTCCAGGGCGCGCGCGAGGTCGCCGATCTCGTCGCGGCCGCGGGTCGAGAGCGGCGCGTCGAAGGAGCCCTCGGCCATCTCGCCCGCGGCGCGCGATAGGAGGGTGACCCGGTGGGTGATCCCGACCGCGATCAGGAAGCCGACGAGGACGCCGAGCGCGATCGCGCCGAGCACGGCGCGCGGCCGGTCGCCGAAGGTGTAGACGACGCCGGCCGTGAGGAAGGTCACGGCGGCGAAGGCGGCGGCCAGCCAGAGGCGCATGCCGATCCGGGTCATTAGCATTTACTAACACAATGCCGCCCGGCCCGCGTGGGAGAATCGCGCCGGTGCGGACCCTGGTCTTCATCCCGGCCTGGAACGAGGCGGCGTCGGTGGCCGACGTGATCGCCGACGTGCGCGAGCGCCTGCCCGGCGCCGACGTGCTCGTCATCGACGACGGCTCGACCGACGCGACCGCGGCGCGCGCCCGCGAGGCCGGGGCGATCGTCGCCTCGCTGCCCTTCAACCAGGGCCTCGGGGCGGCGCTGCAGACCGGCTACCTCTACGCGCTGCGCGGCGGCTACGACTTCTGCGCCCACCTCGACGCCGACGGACAGCACCCGCCCGCCGAGGTGGAGCGGCTGCTCGCCGAGGTCTATGCGGACCGGGCCGACCTGGTGCTCGGCTCCCGCTACCGCGATCCCGCGGCGCGGCTGGACACCACCGGCGAAAGCGAGGAGGAGGGCGCCGACTACCGGCCGACCCTCTCGCGGCGGATCGGCACCAGCGTCTTCCGCTTCTTCCTGACGCTGGCGACGCGGCAGCGCTTCACCGACACGACCAGCGGCATGCGGGCCGCGAACCGACGCGTGATCTCGCTGTTCAGCGAGAACTACTCGCCCGACTTCGCCGAGATCGAGTCGCTGCAGCTCGCGGTGCGCCAGGGCCTGCGCGTCGAGGAGGTGCCGGTGCGGATGCTGGAGCGAGCCGGCGGCCACTCCTTCCTGACCCCGCTCAAGTCGGCCTTCTTCATCTTCAAGGGGATGATCGTGCTGCTGGTCGGCCAGTTCCGGCCGCGCCGGGTGGAGGCGGAGCGGTGAGCGCGCTGCTCGCGGCGGCGGCCGAGCCGAAGGTCCAGCTCACCTCGCAGACGCGGGTCCTGGCGGCCGTGATCGCGCTGGTCTTCATGGCGATGATCCTCGAGCTGATCCGGCGCGACCGGCTGCAGGAGCGCTACAGCGTCGTCTGGTTCGTCGCCGGCCTGGGGATGCTGGCGGGCGCGGCCTTCCCCGGCCTGCTCGGTGTCGTCGCCGACCTGATGGGGGTGCGCGACACGAACGTCGCGCTCTTCTCGATCATCCTGCTGCTGCTGCTCGGGCTGGCGCTCAACTTCAGCGTCATCATGTCGCGGCAGGCCGCCCAGATAACCCGGCTCGCCCAGGAGCGGGCGATCGAGGAAGCGCGGCGGCAGGCCAGCTCAGGCGACGAGGCGGCCGAGGAGCCGCGCCCGCCGCGCTAGCCTTCGACGGCCTCGATCCAGTCCCATGACCGGCCGCAGAGACGCTCGGCTTCCTCGAGCGGCACGGAGACGAGCCCGCCGGTGCCGTCTCGGGGCGTGAACAGGAGCGGCCCGGTCTCGGGACGGGGAAAGCCGCCGCTGCCGGGGTGCAGATCGGCCCCGCCGAAGTCGAGGCGGGCGCGGTAGACCCCACGGCTCAACTGGACCTCGCCAAGCAGGGTGAAGCCCCCGTCGTTCTGAAGGGAGTGGCGGGCGCTGCCGGCCAGCTGGTCTTCGAGGTAGAGGTCCACGGCCCCGCGCACCGAGCCCATCAGCCAGGCCTCGTAGAGGCCGTCGCGCGGGATGCTCAGATTGCCGTCCGTGGCGTCGTGGATCGGCGGCTTGCGGGCGGCCACAAGCCGGACCCCGGACATGCCGTTCTCGAGGGCGAGCAGGCCCAGCCCGCCGACTTCCCCGCATCTGGGCTTCCGGGCCGGCGCCAACTCGCCGTCGCCGAGCGGCTGGTGCCGGGGTGGGAAGCCCTCGAGCCCCTCCGGGCGCTGCCATACCTCGTAGCTCTCGCCCGACCAGACGAGCCGGTAGGGCGAGGGCGGCCGGCTGAGGACCGGAGAACGGCGCAGGACGAGGGTGCGGTATTCGAGCAGGGAATCCCAGGCGATCGCGTCGGTGTCGACCGCTTCGCCCTTTTCCGCCGTGCCGCCGTTCCGCAGGTAGACGGGCCGGACGCGAAGCTCCGAAGCGCCCTCGGCGTCGAGGTCGCGCAGGAAGTGGCGGACGCCATATGGGTTGTATTCGGTCATCAGCGCCGGGCCCTGGCCGGGGAACGCCTCGCCGATCCGCTCCAGCTCAGCGAGCTGCCCGTGCGGGGCGAGGCTGACGCCCCCGTAGGCGAGCACGTTCGACCAGAGGACGCCGCCGGCGACGACGGCGAGGAGCGCGATCCCGGTCGGCCGGTCGAGCCGGAGGGCGAAAAGCGCGCCGAGGATCGCGAGCGCGAGGAAGGCGGGCGAGACGGTGGCGAGCGCTTTCGCCGCCGCCCAGGGGGAGCCGAGCAGGACGATCGCCGCGGCGGCGATCAGGGCGCTCGCGAACAGAAGCGGCCCCGTCGCGCGTCGCCTCCAGGCGACCCAGAGGCCGAGCCCGGCGGCGAGAAGCCCGAGCGCGACGAGGACCGCGGTGACAACCGTCCCGTCCGGGCCGAAGCGGAAGTCGCCCGACGGCCAGATGCCGAGCGCCTGCAGGGGGTCGAGGGGACCGCGCAGGTTGCCTTCGCCGTCGGAGCCGACCAGCGATTTGGAGGTCGGCGGAACGATCCCCTCGACGAGGATCGGCAGCGAGAGGGCCGCCAGCAGCGCCGCGAATAGCGTCGCCCGAGCGGCCGCCGCGCGCGGCCCGAGCGCGCGCCAGGCGAGCACCGCGAGAGCGGCCAGCGCCGGCAGCAGCCAGACGACCCCGCCGGGGCTGACCACACCGACGAGGGCGGCGGCGGCAAGCGCCAGCGGGACGACGGCCCGCGCGCGGGCAAGCGCCGGGGGCGCCAGCGCCGCCGCCAGCGCGATCAGCGCCGCGGCCGCGACCTCCTTGACCCCGCCCCACATCGCGTAGCCGTAGAGCAGCGCCGGCTGCGCGGCGACGAACGCCGCCAGGGCGCGGAGGCCGCGGGCGGGGACCAGCTCGCCGAGCAGCTGCCAGAGCGAGAGCGCGAGCATCGCTGCGAGGAACGAGACGTAGGGCTGGAAGACCCAGGCCAGCTCGCCGCCGACCAGGGCGGCGGCGGCGCCGAAGGGCAGGAAGACGCCGACCGGGTAGCCGGCGGCGAGGTTGAAGTCGAGCGTCGCTCTGTAGGTGGACGGGGCGAGGCCGTCGAGGTCGCGGCCGTGCTCCATGACCCGGTCGGTGAGGGCGAGCCACGTCGCCGTGTCGTCGAGCTTGATGTAGCCGGCGAAGGTCGGCTCCCCGGAGAGGATCACCGGAGCCCCGAAGACGAGAAAGACGCCGGCCGCGACGGCGACCGCGAGCGGGTCGAGGCGGCCAAAGCGCCACGGAATCGAGAGACCGGCCCCGGCGACCGCGAGGGCCAGCAGCAGCGGCAGGGTCAGATTCGCCGTCCCGTCGCTCAGCGTCGTGAACTGGCCGACGACGACGATCGCGGCCAGGCCGACCGGCGGCACCAGCGCGCCCGGCAGCCGGCGCCCGCAGACGGCGTCGACCAAGAGGCCGGTCCCGAGGCAGAGGCCGAGCAGCGCGAGCGGGTAGACGACCCAGGCGACGAGCATGCTCAGGTTGCGGGGCGCACCTCGCCGGCGAGGGCGAGGTCGAGCGCGCGACCGGGACGAGGGTCGTAGACCTCGACCTGGACGCTGTTGTCGGGGGCGACGAAGTAGACGCTGCTCGGATTGCTCTCGCTGAAGAGGACTTCCGCGCCGTTCGCGGCGCGCTTCACGACCGAGCCCTGCTCCGCCGCGAAGGTGTCGAGCGCGGCGGCAGGGTCGGACAACGGGTAGCTGCCGATCGTCAGGGCGCTCGCCGATTCGGTGCCGGCTTCGCCGGGATCCTCCAGGTAGCGGACCTGGGTGCTGCCGTCTTCGGCTTCGCTCAGCTCGATCTCGGCGCCCTCGATCGGACCGGCCCAGTACACCGGATGACCGAGCGCCGCCGCCGCGTCCGCCAGTTGGTCCGCTTCCACGATTCGGGCCTCGACCGCGGCAGGGGTCGCCTCCCCGCCTCGCTCATCGCCCCCATCGACGATCCAGGCCACCACGCCGACGACGATGGCGAGCGCCAGCACCGTCCCTCGCAGCAGCCAGGGCCGTCGTGTCGCCTGCATGCGCGCCAGTCTACGACGTGCCGAACCCCGAACCCGAGGGTATGCGGGCGGTCTCGCTCGGCTCGACCGGGCCGCTCAGCCGACGAGGCGCTGGAGCCGGAAGAGGAGCGCTTCCAAGGCGAGCTCCTCGGAGACGTTGAGGTCGAGGCGCCGGCGGGTGTCCTGGGTCAGCTCGGCGGCACGGCGGGCGCGGCTTGGATCGAGGCGAGCGGCGCGCTCGGCCAGCTCGTCGAGGCGGTCGCGGTTGTGGACGACCTCGGGCACGGCGGCGGCGATGGCCGCGAGGTCGCGGTACCAGGCGGCGGTGAGGGCGAGGCCGAGGTCGAGCAGATCGGTGCGGCGGCGGCGGCCGGCGCGCTTGCCCTCGTCGGCGATCTCGCGGGCGGAGCGCTTCATTCCTGCCTCCTTGTCGGCCTCCATCGCCTCGCGCGCGGCGGCCTCGGCTTCCTCGCCGGCCGCCTCGGCGTCGGCCAGCAGCGCCTTGAAGTCGGGCGCGACGGCGTCGGCGCGCAGCTTGCGCCCCTGCTCGGAGAGCAGGAAGCGGGCGGCCTCGGCGTCGCCGCCCGAGAGGCGTGCGGCAGCGGCGACCTCGTCGGCTTGCGCGTCGCCGGCGGAGCCGTCCTCCCGGAGCACCGCCTCCACCGCCCCGGGGGGCAGTGCCGCGAAGGGGACGACCTGGCAGCGCGAGCCGACCGTCTCCAGGAGGAGCGCCGGCTCGGAGCTGAGCAGGATCAGGTGGACGAACTCGGGCGGCTCCTCGAGCGTCTTCAGCAGCGCGTTTTGGCTCTCGTCGCGGAGCGCCTCGGCTGCCTCGACGACGAAGACGCGCTTGTCGCCTTCGAAGGGTCGGTAGGAGGCGGCGCGGATCACCCGCTCGCGCACCTCCTCGACCAGGTGCTGGGCGCCGGTGGGCGCCAGCCAGACCAGGTCGGGATGGGGCGAGGGGTCGAGCAGGGCGCGGCGGCGGGCGTCGCCGGGGTCCGGCGCGCCCGAGGCGAGGATCTCGGCGGCGAAGGCTCGCGCCGCGGGGCGCTTGCCGGCGCCGCGCGGTCCCTCGAATAGGTAGGCGTGGCCGGGCCCGGTCGCGAGCGCCGCGCTAAGCGCGGCCCGGGCGCGCGGCTGGTGCTCCGTGGCGGTTTCAAGCGTGCTCGTCGTCATCGCGTTCGCACTTTGTCGGGCATAGCCCTACTAACTGCGAACGCAATCACCGGGCGGGGCTCCTGACCGCCTCCATCACCCGCTCGTGGACCTCCTCGACCGTGCCGGCGGCGTCGACGACGGCGACCCGGTCGCGGGCGATCAAGGCGATCTCCTCGTAGGCCTCGGCGACGGCGCGCTGCAGCTCGACGCCCTCGGCCTCGAAGCGGTCGTCGCCCTCGGCGCGGCCGAGCCCCGTCGCGGGGTCGAGCCGCAGCAGGATCGTCAGGTCGGGCCAGAGCCCGTCGATCGTCATGTCGACCAGCGAGAGGACGTGGCTCGTGCCGAGGCCGCGGGCGCCGCCCTGGTAGGCGACGCTGGAGTCGGCGAAGCGGTCGGCGACCACGTCGCGGCCCGCCTCCAGGGCGGGGCGGATCACCCGCTCCACCAGGTCGGCGCGGGCGGCCGAGAAGAGCAGCAGCTCGGCGAAGGGGTCGATCTCGAGCGCCGGGTCGGCGAGCAGCGAGCGGATCCGCTCCGCCGCGTCGGTCCCCCCCGGCTCGCGGATCGTCAGCGTCTCGGGACCGAGCGCCTCGGCGAGCAGGCGCGCCTGGGTGCTCTTCCCCGAGCCGTCTACTCCCTCGAGGGAGATGAACAACGGCGGCGCCTCAGCCTTTGGCGGCGGCTTTGGCCCGTTTGCGGCGGCGCGTGCCGGTGTCCGCCTTGGTCGGCTTCGCGCCGTCGGGCGGCGGCTTCTTTTCCATCTCCTTCTTCGCCGCTTTCGCCGCTTCGCGCTCGGCGCGGCGTTTCTTCATCTCCTGCATCGACTCGCAGTCGTCGTTGAGGCAGAGGTTCCAGGGCCGGCCACGGAAGGGCACCACTTTGAGCCGCGGCGTGCGGTCGCAGATCGAGCAGCGCTCCTCGAGGCGGAAGACGTCGCCGCGCTGGGGCAGCGGGAAGGTCTGGTCGCAGGAGTCGGGGTCGTCGAGGACCCAGCCGGTGCAGCCGACGAAGCGTTTGCCCGATTTTTTGGCGCGGATGATGCGCAGCATGTTGGGCGAGCCGTCCTCCTTGGTGCGGCCGGCTTCCTCGCAGACCTTGCAGGGGCCGAGGATGCGGTCCTCGTCCATCCCTTTCCAGATCACTTTGGCGAGGTCTTCGCGGGCAGCGTCGATCTCGTTCCAGGTCTTGTGGAGGAGGTCGCGGCTCTCGCCGACGACGGCGCCCTTGGTCATCTCGCCGGCGGCGATCCGGTCCATCTCGGCCTCGAGCGTCGCGGTCATCTCCGGCGTCGCCATCGCCGGCACGTAGTTCTTGAAGGCCTCGTAGAGGGCGATTCCGGTCTCCGACGGGACGGGCGGGTTGCCGTAGACGTAGCCGCGGTCGAAGAGCTTCTGGATGATGTCGGCGCGGGTCGCTTTGGTGCCGAGGCCGCGCTCCTCCATCATCTCGATCAGCTTGGCCTGGGAGATGCGGCCGGGGGGCTGGGTCTCCTTGTCGACGATCCAGGGCTCGCCGTCGAGCGGCAGCTGCTGGCCCTCCTCCAGCTTCGGGATCTCCTCGTCGGAGGAGCGGGCGTAGGTGTAGATGCCGGCGTAGCCGGGGTCCACCACGACCGAGCCGCGCACGAAGTAGGTCTCCGAGCCGGCCTCGATGTCGGCCCGGGTCGACTCGGTGATCATCGGCGGGCTGAAGGTGGCGAGGAAGCGGCGCACGACCAGTTCGTAGACCCGTTTCTTGGGGCCCTCGAGGGCGCCGGGGTGGATCGCCTGGGTCGGGTAGATCGGCGGGTGGTCGGTCGTCTCTTTTTTGCCGCGCGTCGCCTTCAGCTCGCCGTCGAGCAGGCCGGCGGCGGCCGAGAACTCCTTGACGCGGACCAGCGAGGAGACCAGCTCTCGGACGGGCAGCGAGGGCGGGTAGACCGTGTTGTCGGTGCGGGGGTAGGAGATGAAGCCGTCCATGTAGAGGTCCTCGGCGATCCGCATCGCGCTGGCGGGGGTGATGCCGAGGCGGCTGGAGGCGTCGGTGCTGAAGGCGGTCGTGTTGTAGGGGGTCGGCGGGCGCCGGGTGTTCTTGCGCGCCGTCACCGACTTGACCGTGCCCGGGCTGGCGGTGCCGGCGAGCGCCGCGTCGGCCTCGGCCTTCTCCCAGAACTTGTCGGTCGCGTGATGGGCCTCGAAGGCGCCGTCGGGGTGCTGGAACTTGGCGAACAGTTCCCAGAAAGGCTTGGGGACGTGGGCGCGCCGTTCCATCTCGCGCTCGACGATCAGGCCGAGGGTCGGGCTCTGGACACGGCCGACCGAGAGGAAGTTGGAGCCGAAGCGGCGGCTGGCCAGCGAGACGGCGCGAGTCAGGGTCGCGCCCCAGAGCAGGTCGATGTCCTGGCGGGCGGCGCCGGCGTTGGCGAGCGGGTAGGAGAGCTCGTCGAGGTCGCCGAAGGCGCGGTCTATCTCTTCTTTGGTCAGCGCCGAGTAGCGGGCGCGCTTGATGCGCAGGGTGCCGTCGGCGGTGCCCTCGCGGGAGCCGAGGTCGGGGTTGGCGTCGAGCATCTCCTCGAGCGCCTCGAGGCCGATCAGCTCGCCCTCGCGGTCGAAGTCGGTCGCGATCACCAGCTCGTCGGCCTCTTTGGCCAGTTTCTTGATCGCTTTGACGACGTTTTTGTCGGTCGGCTCCTTGATCAGCTCGGCGTCGATCAGGTCGTGAAGGTCGGTCTTCTGCCAGTTCGAGTAGCCCTCGGGGAAGGCGGGGCCGAGCACGTGGCCCTTGAGGCCGACGGTCATGTGCTCGCCGCCTTCGTCGTCCTTCCAGGCGTAGAAGGGGACTTTGAAGGTTTTGTCGGCGCTGTTGCTGCCGCGGCTGAGCGCTTCGGCGATCTTCTTGGCGCTGTTGTTCTTCTCGGTGACTATCAGCCTCATGGGGCGGCGAGGGTAGCAGGGGCTCTCGGCGGCCCTGGCCAGGCGACCGGCGGCCACTAGTCTTTGCCCCATGCCCGCCCAGGCCTACGCCGGCAAGGAGTGCGTGTGCCAGTTCCGCAAGGGGATCTGCGACCAGTCCTGCGTGCGGGACATGCTCGAGACCCCCTTCTACATCGCCTGCCTGAAGCTGAAAGGGCGGCGCTGCCTGGTCGTCGGGGGCGGCGACGTCGGGCTCGAGAAGGTCGAGGGGCTGCTCGCCTGCGACGCCGACGTGGCGCTGGTCGCGCCGGTCGCGCACCCGGAGCTGGAGGGGCTGGCGGCGGAGGGCTCGATCGAGTGGGAGAAGCGGGCCTACGCGGGGGCGGCCGACCTGGAGGGCGTCTTCATGGTCATCGCGGCCACCGACGACACCGACGTCAACATCTCGGTCTACGACGACGCCGAGCGGCGGGCGATGCTGGTCAACGTCGTCGACGTGCCGCCGCTCTGCAACTTCATCCTGCCGGCGATCGTCCGCACCGGGCCGCTGGCGATCGCGATCTCGACCGCGGGCGCCTCGCCGGCGCTGGCGAAGCGGATGAAGCGCGAAGTGTCGGAGCTGTTCGGCGAGGAGTTCGCGCGGCTGGCGGTGATGCTCAACGACGCCCGCGGCTGGGCCAAGGACACGCTGCCGACCTACCAGGACCGCAAGGAGTTCTTCGAGGGCATCGTCAACGGCGAGCCCGACCCGGTCGAGCTGATCCGCGACGGCCGGGAGGTCCAGGTGCTGGCCCTGATCGAGGCGGCGAAGGAGCGCGCCGCGTCAGCCCTGGCCGCAGGCTGAGGCGCGGACGACCTCGAGCGTGTCGCGCAGCCGCTCGGCCTGGGCGGTGTCCAGCTTCGCCGAGAAGGCGACCTCCAGCTCGGCGGTGAGGACCGGCCGCATCTCGTCGAGCAGCTCGCGGCCGGCGGGGCAGAGCGTCGCGTAGCTGACCCGGCGATCGGTCTCGCAGAAGGTGCGTTCGAGCAGGCCGGCCTTGACGAGCCGGTCCACCAGCTTGGTCAGGCCGCCCCGGGTCATGACAAGGGCTTCGGCCAGGTCGCCCATTCGCAGGCGCTCGTCGGGCGCCTCGGCGACGGTCTCGAGCACTTCGTACCAGGGGAGGGGCGGGAACTCCGCCTGGGCGAGCGCGTCCTGGAGGCGCTGCGCGACGGCGGCCTGGGTGCGGGTCAGCGCGCCCCACGCGTCGCCGTGGACGCTCCGCTCAGCCGGAGGCTGCCGCTGAGCGCGCCGAGACGTCTTCGCCCCGCCTGCTCCGTTCTCGCTCATAGGGGCATCTTCGCAGAAGACGCTTGTCCAGGCAATAGTTGACAAAGAAAGTTTCTTCTGGCAAAATGGTTTCCACAACAACCTTTGTACCGACAAGAAACGGAGGCCACGATGGCACCCACGGGAACCGAGCAGCAGGTCCCAACCAAGACCTACGTCGTCGATCCCGTCCACTCCTCGGCCGGCTTCGCGGTCGTCCACAACGGCGTCTCCACCTTCCGGAGCGGTTTCGGCAGCTTCGAGGCGCGGCTGCGCGGCGGCGAGGAGCCGCGGCTGGAGGGAACGGTCGACGCCGGCAGCATCCAGATCGAGGAGGAGATGCTGAAGGGCCACCTCCTCTCCCCCGAGTTCTTCGACGCCGAGCGGCATCCGCGGCTGCGCTTCGAGTCGACGGCCTTCGAGGTCGGCGAGGGCGGCTCGCTGACGGTGCGGGGCGAGCTGGAGATCCGCGGCGAGAGGCGCGAGGTAGAGGCCCACGGGCGCTTCGCCGAGCTGGGCGAGGACGCCTACGGCAAGGCCCGGGTGGGGCTCTCCCTGGGCGCGACGGTGGACCGGCGCGGCTTCGGGCTGGACTGGAACGCCGAGCTGCCGAGCGGCGGCCAGGTGCTCGACCACGAGGTCATGATCGCGGTCGAGCTGGAGCTGGTCGAGGAGGCCGAGTAGCGATGCGGGTCCTCGGCATCTCCGGCAGCCTGCGGCGCGACTCGTTCAACTCCGCCCTGCTGCGGACGGCCGCCGCACGGTTGCCCGCCGGGGCGGAGCTGGTCCCCTTCGAGCGCCTCGCCGAGGTCCCGCCCTTCGACGAGGACGCCGAGGGCGGGCCGACCCCGGCCGCGGTCGGCGCCCTGCGCCGCGCGATCCGCGAGGCGGACGCGGTGCTGATCGCCACCCCGGAGTACAACGGCTCGCTGCCGGGGCAGCTCAAGAACGCGCTCGACTGGGCCTCGCGGCCGGCCGGGCGGAGCGCCCTGAATGGCAAGCCGGTCGCCGCGATCGGCGCCTCGAAGAGCATGTTCGGCGGGGTCTGGGCGCAGGCGGAGCTGCGCAAGGTGGCAGCGGCGATGGGCGGGCGGGTGGTCGAGGCCGAGCTGCCGGTGGCGCGGGCGCACGAGCTGGTGGTGGACGGTCGGCTGGAGCTGGAGCCAGAGCAGTCCGAGCGGCTGGACGAGATTCTCGCCGAGCTGGTCGCGATGGCGGAGTTCGAGGCGAGCGCGCCCGTCGCCGCGTAGGCGAGTGGTCTTTTTTGATGGCTATAGGGTCATCAATCGACCACTCGCGCTCGCTCAAGCCGCCGGCAGGGCGAAGAAGGCGATCGCGGCGAAGTGGGCGGCGGCGGCGAGGATCACGAAGAGGTGGAAGACCTCGTGGTAGCCGAAGACGCGCGGGTTGGGGTTGGGCCGCTGGGTCGCGTAGACGATCGCCCCCGCCGTGTAGAGGAGGCCGCCCGCCGCGACCAGCAGCGTCCCGGCCGCGCCCATCTCGTCCCACAGCTTCGGGAAGGGGATGACGGCGATCCAGCCGAGCGACAGGTAGACCAGCGCCGCGACCCATTTCGGGTGCTCGATCCAGAGGATCTCGACCACGGCGCCGGCGACCGCCCCGACCCAGACCGCGACCAGGATCGCGTCGGCGAGGGCACCGTCGAGCGCGAGCAGCGCGAACGGCGTGTAGGTGCCCGCGATGAGGAAGAAGATCATCGAGTGGTCGAGGCGGCGCATCAGCAGGCGCAGGTCGGGACGCTGCCAGTCGACCCGGTGGTAGAGGGCGCTGGTCCCCAGCAAGGCCGAGAGGCTGATCGCATATATGGCGACCGCGAGCGTCGCCGTCGGCGTGTCGGCGGCGACGACCAGCGCCGCGCCGAGGAAGAGCGAGACGAAGAAGGCCCACTCGTGCGAGACGCCGCGCAGCTTCGGCTTCACCGCGGCGACCGCGTCGGCCATCGCGTCGGATGCAACTTCCCTTGCAGCCTCTGCCTTCCCGGCTGCCTTCCGGACCGCTTTCGGCCGCGCCTCCACCCTGCCACCATACCCAGGGAAAGACGAATCTCCAGCATTTTGCGGGGTGCCGCTTTGCGGGTTCCGTCCGACTCAAAGACGATCCTCGTCAGCTCGCCCTAATAGCCGCTTGAGAGGAGAAGTTCGATGTCCAAGACCGCCACCAGCGCCCAGTCCACCGGTCTTGAGGGGCTTGCGATCGAGCGCAGATTCTCCTCTCCCGGCGTCCATCCCTTCGACGAGGTCGAGTGGGAGGTCCGCGACGCCGTGATCGGCGACCCGGAGGACCCGGCCTTCGAGCAGCGCGGGGTCGAGTTCCCGAAGAGCTGGTCGCAGAACGCGACCAACATCGTCGCCCAGAAGTACTTCCGCGGGCAGCTGGGCAGCGAGACTCGCGAGCGCTCGGTCAAACAGATGATCGGCCGCGTCGCCGGAACGATCTCCGGGTGGGGACGCCAGGGGGGCTACTTCGCGAGCGACGAGGACGCCGCGGCCTTCGAAGCGGAGCTGACCGCGATCCTGCTCAACCAGAAGGCCGCCTTCAACTCACCGGTCTGGTTCAACGTCGGCTTCGAGGAGCGGCCGCAGTGCAGCGCCTGCTTCATCCTCAGCGTCGAAGACAACATGGAGTCGATCCTCGACTGGAACACCAAGGAGGGCAAGATCTTCCGCGGCGGCTCCGGCTCGGGGATCAACCTCTCCAACATCCGCGGCTCGATGGAGCCGCTCAAGAAGGGCGGCACGGCGAGCGGCCCGGTCAGCTTCATGCGCGGCGCCGACTCCTGGGCGGGGACGATCAAGTCGGGTGGCAAGACGCGCCGCGCGGCGAAGATGGTCGTCCTCGACGTGGACCACCCCGACGTCGAGCACTTCATCTGGTGCAAGGCCAAGGAGGAGGAGAAGGCGGCGGCGCTGCGCGACGCCGGCTTCGACATGTCGATCGACGGCGAGGGCTTCACCTCGATCCAGTACCAGAACGCCAACAACTCGGTGCGGGTCACCGACTCGTTCATGGAGGCGGTCGAGGCCGGCGAGGACTGGGACCTGACCGCGCGCACCACCGGCGAGGCGGTCAAGACCCTGCCGGCGCGCGACCTGATGAACCAGATCGCCGACGCCGCCTGGCGCTGCGCCGACCCGGGCGTCCAGTACGACACGGTCATCAACCGCTGGCACACCTGCCCGGAGTCGGGGCGGATCAACGCCTCCAACCCGTGCAGCGAGTACATGCACGTAGACGACTCGGCCTGCAACCTCGCCTCGCTCAACCTGATGAAGTTCCGCCGCGAGGACGGCAGCTTCGACGTCGAGGACTTCGAGCACGCGGTCGACGTCGTCTTCCTCGCCCAGGAGATCGTCGTCGGCTACTCGTCGTACCCGACCGAGCAGATCGCCGAGAACGCCAACCGCTTCCGCCAGCTCGGGCTCGGCTACGCCAACCTCGGCGCGCTGCTGATGTCCGACGGCCTGCCCTACGACTCCGACGAGGGCCGCAACGTGGCGGCGGCGATCACGGCGCTGATGACCGGCCGGGCCTACCGCCAGTCGGCGCGGATCGCGGCCGACGCGACCGGTCCCTACGAGGAGTACGAGAAGAACCGCGAGGCGCACAACGGTGTCATGAGGATGCACCGCGACGCCTCATACGACGTCGACCCGAACGGGATCAAGGGCGAGCTGCTCGCGGCGGCGCAGCGGGCCTGGGACGAGGCGGTCGAGCTCGGCGAGGAGCACGGCTACCGCAACGCGCAGGCGACGGTGCTGGCGCCGACCGGGACGATCAGCTTCCTGATGGACTGCGACACGACCGGGATCGAGCCGGACTTCTCGCTGGTCAAGTTCAAGGAGCTGGTCGGCGGCGGGCAGATGACGATCGTCAACCGCTCGGTGCCGCTGGCGCTGCGCACGCTGGGCTACTCCGACGCCGAGATCGACCAGATCGACGCCCACATCGCCGAGCGCAACACGATCGTCGGCGCGCCGGGGCTGAAGGACGAGCACCTGCCGGTCTTCGACGTCGCCGTCGGCGAGCGGGCGATCTCCCACACCGGCCACATCGACATGATGGCGGCGACCCAGCCCTTCATCTCGGGCGCGATCTCGAAGACGGTCAACCTGCCGCAGAGCGCCACGGTCGAGGACATCGCCGACGCGTACACGCGGGGCTGGAAGGGCGGCCTGAAGGCGCTCGCCATCTACCGCGACGGCTCCAAGACGGCGCAGGCGCTGCGCACGGACGCCCAGGAGGAAAAGGAGGCCGAGGCCGTCGCGCCGGCGCCGGAGCGCAAGCGGATGCCGCGCGAGCGCGAATCGATCACCCACAAGTTCTCGATCGCCGGCCACGAGGGCTACATCACCGCCGGCAAATACGAGGACGGCTCGGTCGGCGAGATCTTCCTCACCGACATCGGCAAGGAGGGCTCGACGATGCGAGGGCTGATGAACGCCTTCGCGACGGCGATCTCGCTGGGCCTGCAGTACGGAGTGCCCCTCGAAGACTTCGTGCGCAAGTTCAGCTACATGCGCTTCGAGCCGGAGGGCATCACCGGCAACCCGGAGATCCCCTTCGCCAAATCGCTGCCCGACTACATCATGCGCTGGGTGGCGAGCCGCTTCATCGAGGACACCGAGACGCTCGAGGAACTGGGGATCATGACCCAGGAGGTGCGGGCCAAGAAGGACGCCGAGACCTCGCAGCTGGGGCTCGGGATCGCCACCGACACGGCCTGTCCCGCGAACGGCGGCGGTGCGAACGGCGGCGGTGCGAACGGCGGCAACGGCCACTCGGGCACCGGCGGTGGCGAGGCGAAGGCAGGCGACGGCGGGGCGGTGCCCGCCGCGGCGGCGTTCACCGAAACGCCCCCGGTCGTGCCGGCGAAGATGTCGGGCCTCGACCTCGGGCCGGCCTGCGAGCAGTGCGGCGGCATGATGCAGCGGACGGGCAGTTGCTACACGTGCAGCTCGTGCGGCAACAACACCGGCTGCGGCTGAGCCACAGCCGAGCCCGCCGCGGGCATCGAGGGGATCCTCACGAGAACCGCTGTGTCTGGTTCCCCCCCGCACCAGTGGGGTAGAGGCGAAGGGGATGGGGACTGGTAGCGCCGAGAAGACGATTGCTGTCCTCAATCCGGCGACGGGCGAGGAGATAGGCCGTATCCCCGCCGGCGATTCGGCTGCCGCGGCGGAGGCGGTGACCGCTACCCAGGCCGCTCAGCCCGCCTGGGAGGAGACGCCGGCGATAGAGCGCGGCGAGGTGCTGAAGGTCGCCGCGCGCCGGTTGCGCCAGCACGTCGACGAGCTGGCCGAGCTGCAGACCCGCGAGAACGGCAAGCCGCTGGCGGAGTCGCGGGACGGCGTCGAAGCCGGGATCGCGACGATCGAACAGTACGCCGAGCTGGGCCCGTTGCACCGGGGCCGCAGCCTCGATGGCTCCCGCCACGCCTCCGACATGATGGTCTACGAGGCGCGCGGCGTCGCGGCCCTGCTGGTCCCCTGGAACGACCCGCTGGCGATCGCGCTCGGGCAGCTCGCCGCCTGCCTCGTGACCGGCAACGCCGTCGTCCTCAAGCCCTCCGAGAAGACGCCGTTCGCGACCCAGCGCGCCCTCGAGCTGATGGAGCTGCCCCAGGACCTCGCCGTGCTGCTGCTGGGCGACGCGCGAGCCGGACGGCCGCTCGCCGAACACGAATGCGTCAACGTCGTCCTCCACACCGGCTCCGTCGCCACCGGGCGGGAAATCGCGACGATCTGCGGCCGCTCGCTGCGCAAGGCGGTGCTCGAGCTGGGCGGCAAGGACGCGCTCATCGTCGACGCCGGCGTCGACCCTGGGTGGGCGGCCGAGGAGGCGGCCTCGGGCGCCTTCGCCAACGCCGGCCAGATCTGCACCTCGGTGGAGCGCATTTACGTCCATGAGGACATCGCCGAGCCCTTCCTCGACGCGCTGGTGGAGCGCGCCCGGGCGCTGAAGGTGGGGCCCGGGCTCGACCCGGAGTCCCAGATCGGTCCCCTGATCGACGAGGCGCAGCGCGCCACGGTCGAAGGGCACGTGCGCAACGCCGTCGACGGCGGCGCCCAGGTGCTGACGGGCGGCGAGCCGCTCGACGGGCCCGGCTTCTTCTATCCGCCGACCGTCCTCTCGGGGGTCGAGGAGTGGATGGACATCCTCCACGACGAGACCTTCGGGCCGGTGGCGCCGGTCGCCATCGTCGGCTCCTTCGAGGAGGGGCTGGAGGCCGCCAACGCGACGCTCTACGGACTGGCCGCCAACGTGCTGACGCCGTCGCAGTCGAACGCCCAGCAGGCGCTGCGCAAGCTGAGGGCGGGCACGGTCAAGATCAACGCGGTCTGGGGAGGCGCCCCCGGCGGAGCCGCCGAGCCGCGTCGCCAGAGCGGCCTCGGCCTCGGCTACGGCCCCGAGCTGCTCGACGAAGTGACGGCGACGAAGCTCGTCCACTACGCGCCGGCGCGCACACCGGTGCCGGCCCCCTGAGCCCGGGCGGGCCTTCGCAGAGGCGCGCTCGGGGGTTTCGCCAACCCTCCTCGCTAGGCCTCGACGCCGCGCGCCGCCAGCCACTCCTCCAGCGGCTCGGGCGGGTCCCCTTCGAAGACGAGCCGCACGCCCTCGCGCAGGACGTGGTCGCCGTTGTCCGCCTGGCCCGGGTTGGTGGCCAGCCAGACGGCTGCCGCGGCGGCTGCGAGCGCAGCCGGGTCGTCGCCCTCCGCGTCGATCCCCCGCACCGTCTCCAGCAGCTCGCCGGCAAGGTCCTCGGCCGCGGTCGCCGGCCGGTCGTCGTCCTCGAAGCTGGCGAAGAGCGCGGTGACAGCCGTCTCGCTGCCGTCCGGGTCGCAGATCGCCGCCGCGTCGCGGACGACCTCGGACACGGTCGGAATCGTCTCCCGCGTGCCTGGCTTCATCGCGGTTGGCCTACCCCGTTCGCCGTCGCGCCAATCCCGGGGCGCGGCCGCAACCGAGACGGCCCCTACTCGTACTGGAGCGCCTCGAGCACGTTCAGGCGCGAGGCGCGCCGCGCCGGGAATATCGCGGCGACCACGCCGCAGAGCGCCGCGAAGACGAGCATCGCGGCCAGCTGGACGACCGGATAGGAGAGGACGAAGCCTTCGTCCTTGAGCGGCTGCGCGATCAGCGCCGCGAAGATCACGCCGATGACCATGCCGAGCAGCGCCCCGATCAGGGCGGTGATCACCGCCTCGTAGCGGATCATCGTGCGCACCTGGCGGCGCGACATCCCGATCGCCCGCAGCATGCCCAGCTCGCGGGTGCGCTCGTGGATCGAGAGCGCCAGCGTGTTGGCGATCCCGAAGAGGGAGACGATGACCGCGAGGGCGAGCAGCACGTAGATCAGGCCCAGCAGCCGGTTGATCTGCGTCTCCTGGTTCTCCTTCAGCTCCTGCTGGTTGCGAACCTCGACCACGGGGAAGTCGCGGTCCATCGCCGCGACCAGCCGCGCCTGCACCTTTTCGGCATCCGCGCCGGGCGTCAGCTCGACGAAGTCGATCACGTCGTCGGTCTGGTCGAACGCCGTCGCCATCAGGCGCTGGGTGACGATCGCGCCGCCGAACAGCTCGGCCTTGTCCTCGTACTCGCCGGCGACGCGCAGCCGCGGCCGCTCGCCGACCTGGGTGAGGAAGCGGGCCTCGTCGCCGACCTCGAGCCCGTTGCCGGAGGCGAACGACTCGTCGAGGAGCACCTCGTCGTCGGCGAGCCGTCGCAGCGTCCCGGCGTCGCCCTCGGTCCACTCGACGGCGACGACCGCCCCCGCGTCGCGGTCGAGGGCGGTCACCCGCAGGTCGCCTCCGTCGCCGCTCAAGAGCCTCGCCTCGGTGGCGCGCATCGCCGAGACCAGCTCGACCCCGGGCACCTGGCGCGCGACGCCGGCGGCGCGGGGCGAGATCGGCGTGAAGCCATCGGAGTTCTGGAGCACCAGCTCGCCCTGGAAGCTCTCGTCCACCGCGGTGGCGATCGAGCCCTTGATCCCGGCGGCGAAGACGGTGACGAAGGCGACGACCGCGAGGCCGATCATCAGCGCCGCGGCGGTGACCGCGGTGCGGGCCGGGTTGCGCTGGGTGTTCTCGCGCGCCAGCCGGCCGATGAGGCGCCGCAGCAGTTCGAGCGGGCGCCCGGCAAGCGACGCGAGGGGCCGCACCAGGCGCGGGCTGAAGAGGGAGACGGCGAGCAGGACCGCGACCGCGCCGGCGCCGATCAGCCCGGCGGCGCTGCCGCCCTCGGCGTCGCCGAAGGCACCGAGGCCGGCGAGCACCATCGCCAGCCCGGCGAGCCCAAGCAGGAAGGCGAGGCCGGCGTTGACGAGGCCGCGGCGGCGGGAGCGCGGCAGCTCGAGGCTCTGGAGGGCGGCGAGCGGCGGCACCCGGGTCGCGCGCAGGGCCGGCACGAAGGAGGACACGAGGGTGACGCCGATGCCGATCGCCAGCGCGGCGACGATCGTGCGGTCCTTCGTGACGAGGCCGGTGGTGGGCAGGTCGATCCCGAGCGCGACGAAGAGCGCGTTGAGCCCCTTGGCGATGGCGTAGCCGCCGGCCAGCCCGAGCAGCGCTCCGAGCACGCCGATCGCCAGCGCCTCGACCACGACCGAGGTGAGGATCTGCCCACGGCCGGCCCCGAGCGTGCGCAGCATCCCGAACTCCTTGATCCGCTGGGCGACGGTGATCGAGAAGGTGTTGAAGATCAGGAAGGCGCCGACGAAGAGGGCGACGAAGGCGAAGACGAGCAGGGCGATGCGCAGGAAGCCGAGGTCGTCGCGGATCTGGTTGGAGTTACGGGCGGCGCTCTGCTCGGCCGTCTCGATCAGCAGCGAAGGGTCGGAGAGCCGCCGCTGGACGCGCCGCTTCAGCTCCTCTTCGGAGACGCCCTCGTCGGCGGCGATCCAGATTTCGTCGAATTCACCGTGCTTGTCGGTGATCCGCTGCGCCTCCGGCAGGACGACGCCGGCGATGCTGGCGCCACCCCAGGAGGCGGCGCCGAGCCTGGTCAGTCCGACGATCCGCAGCGAGGCCACCCGTTCGACCGACGCCAGCTTGAGCGTGTCGCCGATTCGGAGTCCCGACTCCTCGGCGGAGCTTTCGTCCAGCGAGACCTCGCTCGCGTCGTGAGGCTCGCGGCCCTCGACGTAGTCAAGGGTCTGGAGGCTGGCGGGGAGGTCCGAGGAGATGAACTTGGGCGCGAACGGGGTGCCGATCTGCTCGTTCTCCTCGTCGAAGAAGGCTCCGGGGGTGGAGATCAGCCCGGCCGCGACGCGGACGCCGTCGACCCGCCTGGCCTCTGGCAACACGGTCGCGCTGAAGCTGGGGATCTCGCCGGTTTCCTGGCGCACCTCGTCGCGCGCGGTGATCACGACATCGGCCTTGGCCAGCGAGTCTTCGAAGATTTCGTCGAAGGCGGCGAAGGTCGTGTCGGTGAGGATGTAGGTGCCGGCGACGAAGGCGACGCCGATCACCACCGCGAGCGTCGTCGTCAGCGCGCGCACCTTGCGCGCCCAGAGGCTCTTGAGCGCGAGGCCGGTCAAGCCCGGTCGGGGGGGCCGTCGCTCACGATCTGCCCGTCGCGCAGCACCAGCAGCCGGTCGGCGTGGGCGGCGGCGGCGGGGTCGTGGGTGACCATGATCACCGTCTGGCCGAACTCGTCGACCGCCTGGCGCAGCAGCAGGAGCACGTCGTCGCTGGCCTTCGAGTCGAGGTTGCCGGTCGGCTCGTCGGCGAAGACGACGGTCGGCTTGGAGACGAGCGCCCGCGCCACCGCGACGCGCTGCTGCTGGCCGCCGGAGAGCTCCGAGGGCCGGTGGGTCCGGCGATCCTCGAGCCCGACCGTGCGCATCAGCCGCTCCACCCACTCCCGGTCGGGCTTGCGGCCGGCGATCGAGAGCGGCAGCACCAGGTTCTCCTCGGCGGTCAGGACAGGAAGCAGGTTGAAGAACTGGAAGACGAAGCCGAGCTTGTCGCGGCGCAGCTCGGTCAGCTCGGAGTCGTTCAGCGAGGTGATCTCCTCCCCGTCGAGGATCACCGTCCCGGAGGTCGGCTTGTCGAGGCCGGCGAGGATGTGCATCAGGGTCGACTTGCCCGAGCCGGACGGCCCCATGATCGCGACGAAGCGGCCGCGCTCGAAGCCGGTGGTGACGTCGACCAGGGCGTCCACCGCGGCGGCGCCCTCGCCGTAGCGGCGCGAGAGGTCGAAAGCCTCGACCACCTGGCCGTTCAGCTCGCTCACGACAGGCACCGTATCGTGCCGCCGAATGGCGCTGACCGACGAATTCGACGGGCTCTTGGTGGACCTCGACGGAGTCGTCTGGATCGGGCGCGAGATGGTCCCGGGGGCCGTCGAGGCGCTCTCGCGGATGCTCGCGGACGGGAAGGAGATCGTCTTCGTCACCAACAACTCGGTGAAGCAGCCGGCCGAGTACGCGAGCCGGCTGCGCGACGCGGGGATCGAGGTTCCAGACGAGCGCGTCCTGACCGGTGGAGTGGCCACTGCCAAGCTGGCGGCGGAGCGGATCGGCCCCGGCGGAACCGCATTCGTGATCGGCGCGCCCGGCTTCAAGAAGACGGTCGCGGCGGCTGGGCTGGAGCTGCTCGAGGGCGAGGCCGGCCAGTCGGCGGACGCGGTGATCGTCTCCGCGCACCGCGGGTTCGACTACGCGGAGCTGTTGACGGCGACGCGCGCCCTGCAGGGCGGCGCCTCGCTCTTCGGCACCAGCCGTGATCCGACCCTGCCGATGCCGGGCGGGGCCTGGCCCGGGACGGGCGCGACGCTGGCGGCTGTCGAGACCGCCTCGGGGAAGCGGGCCGAGACCGGCGGCAAGCCGGAGCCCCACCTCTTCGAGCAGGCGCGGGCGCTGATACCGCGGGCCGAGCGCGTGGCGATCGTCGGCGATCGGATCGCCTCGGACATCGAGGGGGGCCGCCGGGCGGGGCTCGTCACCGTCCTGGTGCTGACCGGAGCGGCTACGCGCGCCGAGGCCGAGGCGGTCTCGCCGCCCCCGGACCACGTCGTCGAGAGCCTTGCCGACCTGGTGCGATGAGAAGGCGTGGCGGCCTATCCGCGCATATGACGGATAGGTCGCCACACGCGTCCGTCCGTCCCGGGGCCGCCTTCGCGGGCGTCTTCGCGGTCACCTTCACGGGGCTGGTCGCCGTCGGCGCCGTGCTGCCGGTGCTGCCCCGCTACGTGCACGGGCCGCTCGACGGCGGCAACGTCGCGGTCGGGATCGTGATCGGCTCCTACGCCGTGACCGGCCTGCTGCTGCGACCGTTCGCGGGGCGCCTCGCCGACCGTCGCGGCCGCAAGCCGACCGTCCTGATCGGGTCGGCGGTCGTCGCCGCGGCCGGCTTCCTCTACCTGCTGCCGCTCGGGATCCCGGGCCTGATCGCCGCACGGCTGTTGCTGGGCGCGGGCGAGGGCACCGTGTTCACGGCCGGCTCGGCCTGGATCGTCGACATCGCGCCGCCCGAACGGCGGGCACGGGTGATCGGCCTCTACGGCCTGGCGGTCTGGTCGGGGCTGAGCGTCGGCCCGCTGCTCGGCGAGCTCCTTCTCCACGCTTCCGGCTACACGGCGGTCTGGCTCTTCGCCGGCGCGGCGCCGCTGGCCGGGGCGCTGATCGCGCTGCGGCTGCCCGACCCTTTCCGCCCGGCGGGCCAGGCCGAGCGGCACCCCCTGATCGCGCGCGAGGCGGTTCGGCCGGGGGCGGCGCTGGCGCTCGCCTCGTTCGGCTACGCGACCGTCGCCTCGTTCGTCGTCCTGCACCTCGACGCGCGCGGGGTCGGCCACGGCGCCACCGTCTTCGGCGCCTTCGCGACGATGGTCGTGCTGACCCGGCTGGTCGGCGGCGACCTGCCCGACCGGGTCGGGCCGGCCCGCGTCGCCGTCGTCGCCGCGGCCGGCGAGGCGGTCGGGTTGGCGACGATGGCATTCGCGCACAGCTTCGGCATGGCGATCGGCGGGGCTTTGATCATGGGCGCCGCCTTCTCGCTCCTCTATCCGTCGCTCTCGGTGATCGTCGTCGGTCGCGTGCCGGCGGCGCGGCGCGGCGCGGCGCTCGGCACCTTCACGGCGTTCTTCGACGCCGGCATCGGCCTCGGTGCGCCGATGGCGGGGGTGGTCGCGGCGCTCGCCGGCTACCAGGGCGCCTTCCTCTTCTCGGCGGCGATCGCCCTCGTCGCGATGGCGACGGTGGCGCTGGCGATCTCGTCGCGGGGCAGGGCGCTCTTCGCGGCACCCGCCGGCGATTGACGGACCCTATGGGTGCATACCGACCGGCGGGTCGGCGAGCGGCGGATCGTCCCTCGGAGCCGCCGCGCGGCCCCGCGTAACCTGGAAGGAGACCGAAAGGAGCGCGATGACGGAGCAGACGAAGAAGGTCAGCAAAAGCGACGAGGAGTGGCGGGCGGAGCTCACGCCCGAGCAGTACGAGGTGACCCGGCGGGCCGGGACGGAGCGTCCGTTCACCGGGCCCTACTGGGACGAGAAGGCCGACGGCACCTACCGCTGCGCCTGCTGCGGGACCGAGCTCTTCTCATCCGACACCAAGTTCGACTCCGGCACCGGCTGGCCCAGCTTCACCGAGCCAGTCAACCTGGAGCACGTCGAGCTGCGTCCCGACAACAGCCTCTTCATGCGTCGCACCGAGGTCGTCTGCAAGCACTGCGACGCCCACCTCGGCCACGTCTTCGACGACGGCCCGCCGGAGGCCGGCGGCCAGCGCTACTGCATCAACGGCTGCGCCCTGGAGCTGGACCGCTCCTAGCTAGGCGCCCCCGGACGCGAAGCGGAGGAGGCGCCGCCTGATCTATTTGACTCCCCCACCCGCTCCCAGGTAGCTGAAGCGGACGGCGAGGGCGACCGCCTCGGTCCGCGTGTCGACCTCCAGCTTGGCGATCGCGTTGCGCACGTGGGTGTGCACGGTCGCCGGGCTGAGACCGAGGCGTTCGGCGATCTCTTTGACCCGCAGGCCCTCGGCGAGCAGCTCGAGGATCTGGCGCTCGCGCGGCGAGAGGTCGAGCAGCTTTTCGACCTCCGAGGGCTTGCCGCCGGCGAAGTCGCCGCCGAGGAAGGTGCCGCCGCCGGTGACCGCCTTGACGGCGCGCGCGATGTCCTCGGCCGGCGCCGACTTGAGGACGTAGCCGGAGGCGCCGGCCCGCAGCGCCAGCGCCAGCAGGTCGGGCTGGGCGTGGGCGGTGAAGATGATGACCTTGGTGCGCGGCCTCGCCTTCAGCACCTCCTTGGTCGCCTCGATGCCGTCGCGCTTGGGCAGCTCGACGTCGATGATGAGGACGTCGGGCTCGAGCTCCTTGACGACGTCGACCACGTCGCGGCCGTCGCCGGCCTCGCCGACGATCCGCAAGACGTTCGAGTCCGCCATCCGCGCCTTGATCGCATCGCGGACGATCTCGTGGTCGTCGCAGAGGACGACCCTCTTTGCCCCGCCGACGCTCACGTTCATGAGGAGGCGATCCTCGCAGGGGCGCCGTAGCGATGCAAAGTATTGGGTAGCGTGAAATTGCCGTCCCGGTCCTGCCTGTTCTCGATCAGCGCGATCATCGTCCGTCCCACGGCCACCGCCGTCCCGTTGAGGGTGTGCACCGGCCGCGGTGCTTCCGTATCGGCAGGCCGGTACCTGCATTTGAGGCGGCGTGCCTGGTAGTCGGTGGTATTCGAGCATGAGGTCAGCTCGCGGTAGCGCCCCTGGCTCGGGATCCACGCCTCGCAGTCGTACTTCTTGGCGGCCGGGGCGCCGAGGTCGCCGGCGGCGACGTTGACGACCCGGTAGGGGATCTCCAGCTCGCCGAGGATGCGCTCCTCGATCGCCAGCAGGCGCTCGTGCTCGTCGGCCGAGCGCGACGGCTCGACGAACGAGAACATCTCGACCTTGTCGAACTGGTGGACGCGGAAGATGCCGCGCGTGTCGCGCCCGGCGGCGCCCGCCTCGCGGCGGAAGCAGGGCGAGAAGCCCGCGTAGCGGAGCGGCAGCTGCTCGGCGGCGAGGATCTGGTCGGCGTGCAGGCCGGCGAGCGGCACCTCCGAGGTGCCGACCAGGAAGAGCTCGTCCTTGGGGACCTCGTAGATCTGGTCGCGGTCGCCGGGCAGGAAGCCGGTGCCGTAGAGGGCCTCTTCGCGGACGAGCACCGGTGGCACGACCGGCTCGTGGCCTTCCTCGCGCACGACGTCGATCGCGTAGCGGACCAGCGCCAGCTCGAGCAGGACCAGGTCGCCCTTCAGGTAGGCGAAGCGCGAGCCGGACACGCGCGCCCCGGCCTCCATGTCGATCAGGCCGAGCCCGGTGCCGATCTCGAGGTGGTCGCGCGGCTCGAAGTCGAAGCTGGGCGGCTCCCCCACCTCGCGCAGGAGGACGGCGTCCTCCTCGCTGTCGCCTTCGGGGGCGTCGGGGTCGGGCAGGTTGGGCAGCTCGGCGGCCACCCGGTCGAGATCCGCCTCGACCCGCTCCAGCTCGGCTCTGCCCGCCTCGATCCTCTCCTTGAGGCCCTGCACCGCCTCCATCTCGGCGGCGGCGTCGCCTCCCCCCTGCTTCGCCTCGCCGATCTTCTTGGAGAGCGTCTTGCGCTCGGCCTGAGCGCCCTCGATCTCGGGAAGCAGCTCACGCCGGCGGGCGTCGAGGGCGAGCAGCTCGTCGACTCGCTCGGCCGCGCCGCGCCGCGCCAGCGCCGCCTTGACCCGCTCAGGGTCGGAGCGGATCAGCTTGAGGTCGAGCACTGACGGCCTGCGACTTAGGGAGACGCCTGCTCGGGCGAGCCGCCGGTCGGCTGCCCGGCCTGCTCGCCGGCGGGCTCGACGTCGGTCTCCTGGCTGGGAGCCGGTTCGCTGGACTGCTCGGGGCGCGGCGACTCTTCGGCGTCGCTGCCCGCGTACTCGGCGACGAAGCGGGCCACCGCTTCGGCTTCCTCTCCGACGAGGATGTTCTGCGGCATGATCGCGCCGGAGAAGCCGCCGTTCTGGATCGCGAAGAGCGCGTCCTGGTAGGTCTCGGTGCGCTGGTCGAGGTTCGGTCCCTGGGTGCGGATGCTGCGGTTGCCGGTCCCCTGGCTGCCGGCGGCCTTCATCGTGTGGCAGCCCGAGCAGTGCGTGGCGAAGAGGACCGCCCCGTTGTAGTTGGCGTCGTCGTCGGAGAGGGCGATGCCTTCCTCGCCGAAGCCGCAGGCACCGAGGGCGAGGGCGGCCGCGAGGGCCAGGGCGGTGGCAATGACAGGTCGCACGCGGCGGGGATCATATTGTCCCGCTGAGATGGCCGACGCCCGATCCCCCCGCACCGACCCGGCCGAGTTCCGCGCCGCGATGGGCGAGCTGCCCACCGGCGTGACGGTCGTCAGCGCGGCCGGGGCAGAGGGGCCGGCGGGGGCGACCGCGAACGCCGTCGCCTCGCTCTCGATCGAGCCGATGCTGATGCTCGCCTGCCTCGACCGCGGCTCCCGCACCCTGCTCGCCGTGCAGGCGGCGAACCGCTTCGGGATCAGCGTCCTGCACGCCGGCCAGGAGGAGCTGGCCCGCTCCTTCGCGACCAAGGCGCCGGTCGCCGACAAGTGGCGCGGGGTCGCCTGGAGCGAGCGCGACGGCATCCCGGCGATCGACGGGGCGCTGGTCTGGATCGCCTGCGACCTGCGCGACGTGATCGCCGGCGGCGACCACGTCATCGTCACCGGCGAGGTGACCGACCTGGCGAGGGGCGATGGCGAGCCGCTCCTCTTCCACCGGGGCGAGTACCGGGCGCTGGGCTGACATGGGAGTAACCTGCCGCGGCGATGGAGGCGGCAACGGTCGACCGGGAGGGCTGGACTTTCGCCCAGAAGGCGCTGGTCGTGCTGGCGGCGCTGGAGCTGGTCTGGGCGACGGCCGGCCTGGTCGCCGAGCCGAGCTTCTCGTTCGCCGAGGACGCGCCGACCGAGCGGGTTCTCTGGGTGGATTTCAACGGCGTCCACGCCCTCTCTGGATTCCTCCTCTTCCTGCCCGCCTTCTACTTCGCTCTGCGACCGCGCTGGGCGATCCTCTACTGCTGCTACGCGGCGGCGGCGCTGATCGTGACCGGCATCTGGGCCTTCCTCTCGACCCAGCCAGCCGGCGTCTTCACCTTCCCCAACAACGACGCCGATGGGATCTTCCACATCGCGACCGGGGTGGTCCTGCTCGCGATAGCAGGCGCGCAGGTGGCTTTCGATCGCGCGATTGCGAGAGGTAATTCGTAAAAACGAAGTTTTTGTTAGCGTCCATGCTGGTACCGCACGGCGGACGCTGCGGCGGTGTCCACCTCTCATGGACGCATCAACGGACTCCGCGGCCGGACGCTCGGCGCCACCTCGAACCCTCGAGAGCAAGATCAACTGGTTGATCGCGCGGCTCGATCACCTCCGGGACGCCGTCGACACCAAGGACAAGCGCGGGAGCGACAGCCGGTTCCTGATCTCTGAAGATCCCGCCGTCCTATCGGTGCTGGGCGATCAGGGTGTGGGAAAGAGCACGACGCTGCGATACGTCTGCGACCGGATCGGAGCGGACCCGAACCGGCTGACGTTGCCAGTCGTCAGTCCGGAGCGCTTCGCCGACGGGGATACGCTTTTCGGCTGGGTACTGGCCGCTCTCACCGACCTCATAAGGGAGAAATTCCCAGAGCTCTCCGAGCAGGCGACGCCGATGAGAGATGGGGACCTGGTCATCTGGGAGCTCGCCGATCTCTTACGTCGCCAGGAGGCACTCGCCAGAAGCACCCCCCACGAGCTGTTCACGGCGTTCTCGGCAAGCCCTGACGAATTGGCAGAGGGCGTAGCTGCCGTCACCACCGCCGGACTGCGGCTGGTGACCGGCTGGGTTTGCTTGCTCAACTGCTTGAGCTCCGAGGTCTCGCAGGTCGTGATTCCGGTGGACGACGCGGATCAGGTTCCGAACAGACTGGGAAGCGTCCTCAGGGACCTTCGCTGGCTGACCATCCATCCGCTCGTGGCAGTTGTCGTGTGCGCCAACAGGGAGGTGCTCATCCAGGCGTTGTCTGGCGATCCAGCGTTCGACTTCATGGACACGAAGGCTCGCAAGCAGCATGCCTCCGGAGTGCTCGTCAAAGCCCTGCCGCGGCACCTTCGACTCGAACTTCCGCCACTCCCGCCGGCCGATCGGCCCGCCTTCGTACCACCCGGGGAGACCGATTCGCTGATCGAAACCCTGAGGCGATTTCCCTTCACCGACCCGAAACCGGTCGGCCTCGAGACGCTTGCTGACTTCTTCGAACTGAACCTGGGCGAACGGGAAGCCACCTCGCCTTACGCGGAGATCCTGCCGGATCTGCCGCGATCGCTCGACCATATGTGGCGCGAACTGCAGGATATCGCCGAAGACAGCTCTATCCCGGGCCAGAGAGAGCGTACGGCGAATGCCGCTCGCTGCCTGATAGAGCGGGCACTCGAGTTCACCTCGGAACGATCCGACTCGCTTCCCGAGGAAACGATCAAATTCCACAACATCGACCCGCACGGCCTCTCCGTCGAGTTCGACTTCTCAGGCCTCACCACCGGCTCGACCATCGGCACGGGCCGCACTCTCTACCAGACCGATCGACACCGTGTCTCGATCCGTCGAATCGACGCCTTCCCAATAGCGGTCCAGACCCCCGACAACACGAACAAGCAGCCTGACGATCTACCGGCAAGGTTCGCGAATGCGCACTACTTCGCCTTCGAGCTTGCGGACCCCGCGACCATCGAGAATCCCCCACTCTTCCTTTGGGGCTTTCACGAGCGCCCCACGTTGCCCACGGGCTCCAACTGGATCGGCAGCCTGGATGTCGACTGGGGGCGTGAATCGACCGATGACCTCTTCGTGCCGGTGCCCGCGTGGGAGAGCCGTTTTGACTGCTACCTCTACGCGGCAGCTTGGAACATGACCAACACCTTGATCAGCGACCTCGAATGCCAGCCGAGCCCCCGGCTTCTCGAATGGGTGTTGTTGCGGCACGCGCGGCTGGTAACCGAAGTGCAGCGCAGTCGTTCGATCGATCCGGGCTACCTTCGAACCGCGCGAGAGGAGCTCGAAGGGCTGGACTCCTGGTCGCCCTCTGGCGGCCTCGAGGACCTGGAGGCAAGGTTGAACGGACTGTACGGGTGGGAGAGAACCGGAACGTCCGTCAGGGGTTCGGACTTCGACCGGTGGGTCGAGCTCTTTCTTCCCTACTCGGCCGACGGGGTACTTGGGGTGCCCGAATTCGGTGAGAAGCTGCTCGACGTCAGGAGCTCCGTTCTCACGTCACATAATCGGCTGGAGAGCGGCAATCGTGGATGCGCCGCGGTGCTTGGGGCAAGGATTCGTCAGCATATTTCCGAGGAGTGGATAGCCAGCACGATCGCTCTTCTCAAGACCTTCGACTCGTCCCTCGCGATACAGCTCTCGGAGCTGCACGAGCTGGCACGGAAAGAGGAGAACGCGGACCTCGAGGCCTATGCGAAAGCGCTGGAGATGCGCGGCGTCCCACGAGAGATAGTCGGCCAGATGTTCCTGACCGGGATCTCTCCAGAAGTCGAAAGCGAGCTGCACGCGATCAATCTCCCCGACGCGACGATCGAGACGCTCGCCCAGCGCTTCGGCAGGGCGTCTGCCCCGGACTCGAGCGAGGAGGAAGTCCGGGGGGCACAGAGAGACGCACCGGAGCGCTGAGCGTGCTCAGCGCCCTCGACCAGCTCGATCTGGCGAGCTACTCCCTCACTCGAAAGGCAGCATTCTTCGACCGTGAGCCACCGGCCCCCGACCAGTTGGGCATGTGGCTCCGGGCCCAGGGCCCACGCTGGCGCAGCGACCCAAGGGGGGCCGATCGGTTGGCGGCGATATGTGCCACGCAGTGCGCCGACGGCGGCTCCTACGCTCTCCGCGCCCTGCGGAGCGTGGCCACAGGCCTTCTCGAGAGGACCGAAAGGGGCTGGGAGTTCGTAGAGAGCCCGCCGGCGATAGCGCTGCTGAGATGGCGGCTTCCCCTGGGGACCCTCCACGCGGCCGCCGCCGCGGCGCGTGGATGCTCGCCCGACGAACTGGGCCAGCCTCCGCTTCCAGCCGGGCCCCAGGAGCTGCGCAACCAGCTCGAGCGAGACGGTGCGGTCGACGGGCATGTTCATGTCGGCGCCTGTCTTCCCTTCGATGGGCTCTTCCAGATTCTGCAGAGCCAAGCCGCCGACCGAGTTCGGGCCGGCGAGCGAGAGCCGTTCCACTTGAACGAGGCCGCTCAGGAGTTCAAGGACTCCGACGACACGGTCGTGCGACCGGAGGAGATGCTGTCCATCGCCGTGATTCTGACCGCCCTGCTCGATGAATTTCAGCAGGCCCCCACGGGCGGGTTCGACAAGTTCACCGGCAGCGCTGAGATCGAGGAGCGCTTCAGGGCTGCCATCGTCGAGGGTGACGTTTTGCGGTTCCTCGAAGAACCCGATCCGAGCAAGCCCGAGCGATCCCGTCGGATCGAGTCCCCGAGGGAGTATCTACTGACGAACCGGGCCGTGGAAGGCGGTCAGGCCGACGGAGATCCCTACCTCTTGGCGGCGCGGCGCAAGCTCGACCTGCTGCGCCTCGCCTTCGCCGACGATTGCGAACCGGCACTCGCGCGGTGCGTCGAGGACCTGCTGCGATGCGAGGCGATCTTCCATACCAGCCTGACGCAAGGCAGCAGGGCCGGCCTCAGCGAGTTCCTGATCCGAGCCAAACGGCTGGGGCGGCTCAGGAAGGCGGTCCCGGACCGCACCCGGGCCGTCATCCGTCATGGCTTGCCCTACCTGTCGCGAGGAACGCGCTTGAGCGGCATCGAGCTGAGGACGGCTGAGCAAAACGACGGACATACGAACGTCGAGCACCTGGCCAACAGCCTCGACCAGCAGTTCGCCGGCTACGAAGAGGCGCTCGACGGAATGGAAGCGGCGCGGCATCCCAAGGCCAGCTGGCCGATCTGCCTGATCCGAGGGCCTCAGGTGACCGAAGTCTCGAGCATGCCGGGCGTCGCCGGCGAACAGCCGCGATTCGACCTGCGTGAGCTGTTCACGATCGTGGACCTGACGGCCGACCTCCTGGTCCGGTATCCCGCCGCCAGCCGCCTCGTCCCGGGGCTCGACGTGGCCGGCGATGAGGATGCCGTGCCGAGCTGGTGCTTTTACCTCCTCTTCAGGGCTTTCCAGGAAAGGCTCAGCCGTGCGCCCGGGGGCATTGGACCGATCTCGTATCGCGTTCACGCCGGAGAGTCATTCCACTCGCCCCTGCAGGGACTGCGCCGGATCTACGAGGCCGTACGGTGGGTCATCCCCCAGGATTCGACGGCTCGCCTCGGGCACGGTCTTGCCCTTTCGCACTCTCCACGCGAGCTGAACGGCGACGGCATCAGGACCCAGCCTCGCGACGAGGCGCTCGACGATCTGGTCTGGGCCTGGTCAAGGCTGCGTGACGACGGAGCAAACGACTTCCTCGCCGACCTGCTGGGCGAAGCGATCGTCCAAATCGGCCAAGCCCACTATGGGGTCGAGGGGGCTCGGGACCCGTCCGACTATGAGGCTGCCTACCGTCAGCGCTTCAGTCAAGAGGCCCTGCTCCGCGTCGGCATGGTGACCCCGTCGACCACTAAGCCTGACGGGCCGTTGACGCTCGGCACGACGCTGCGCGAACGCCCTGACGCCTCCGTCGCCGACAAGCTCCTCCTCGCCTACCTGACTCGTCGCTCGTTGCGCGAGCCAAGCGGCGGCCCGTTGATCGATCCGGTCTGGCTCAAGCAGGTAACCGACGCGGTGCGCCCGTTGGTCGTCGAGACCGTCCGCAATCGCAACGCCGTGATCGAGGTGTGCCCGACGTCTAATCTCGTCATCGCCGAAATCGACGATTACCGTCGCCATCCCATTCACGAGTGGCTCGCGAACGGGTTACGGGTGACGATCAACACCGACGACCCGGGCCTTTTCTGGGTGACCCTCCTGGACGAGTATGGCTATGTCTGGTCGTCCTCGCCGGAGTCAGCCGGCCAGCGTCTGGAAACGTTCGGGCAGATTCAGAAGCTCAGTCGCGACCTGATGGACTCTTGTCCGGACGCCGCCACCAACTTGGAGAGGGTTCGTGAGGTGCGAAAGGCGTGGAGCGAGATGAAAGAGCAGCGCAGGCTCGACGGCGTGCGGAGCAGGGCTTGAAGATCAAAACGCCGCGCTCGTCCCGGCCGCGCGCAGGGCGAGGAAGAGGATCACGCCGCAGCTGACCGCCATGATCCCCATCTCGCGGCGGACGATCGCGAGGGCGAGGGACTGCTGGTCGGCGGCGGGGAGAGCTTCGAAGTCGACGTCTCCCAGCTCGCGCTCGGCGGCGCCGGCGCGGGCGCCCTCGGCGAGGAAGGAGACGACCAGGGGCAGGATCCCGTAGAGGTAGTGGAGGTCGGTGCTCGCCTCGTGGCCGGTGAACATCAGCAACCCGCCGAGCAGGGCCTGGAGGAAGACCGCGACCTGGGCGGCGCGCAACAGGTACCAGAAGGGGACGGAGGGACGGTCGCGCAGCCAGGCGACGCCGCCCGCCGCGAAGGCGGCCAGGTTGAGGGCGATCAGGGAGACGCCGACGACGAGGTGCACCTCAGCCACATTTCCTCCCGAAAGGGTCGGATTTCCGCTTGCTGATGCGGAAAAGCACTATGTAGCAAGTTGTCACAATGTCGGTGTATAACAGCGGCTGCGGCGCCCCCTCCCAATGCTCCAGAGCTACCTGCCGATACTCGTCTTCGCCTTCCTCGGCGTCGTCGTCGGGACCGCTTTCGTGACGCTCAACCGCGTGATCGGGCCGAAGCGGCCGGCACGGGGCACGGTGGCGGCGCGGCGCCAGGCCGAGCCCTACGAGTCGGGGATCCCGGTCGACGCCTCGCACGGGCTGCGCTTCGGCGTGACCTTCTACCTGATCGCGATGCTCTTCATCCTCTTCGACATAGAGGTGGTCTTCCTCTATCCGATCGGGGTCATCCTCAACAGCGCCGACAGCCTCTTCGTGCTCGGTGAGCTGGTCGTCTTCGTCGTCCTGCTGCTGGTCGCCTTCGTCTACGTCTGGCGGAAGGGGGCGCTCGATTGGAGGTGAGGCGGCAGAAGGCCGGCGACGCCGGGCTCGGCGAGCGGACGACGATGCGCGAGCGCCAGCTGCGCGCCCGCGACATGCTGCGCGGCGACCTCGAGGGCGAGGAGCTGGAGCGCTACGTCGAGGAGCGCGTGGTGATGACCAAATTCGACCAGATGCTCGGCTGGGCGCGGGCCAACTCGATGTTCCCGCTCACCTTCGGGCTCGCCTGCTGCGCGATCGAGGCGCCGATCTCGATCGTCACCGCCCGCTACGACCTCGCCCGCTTCGGCGCCGAGGCGCTGCGGGCCTCGCCGCGCCAGGCCGACCTGATCATCCTCTCGGGC
>Ga0157298_10000025_pt1 | contig 36210 bp, 39 predicted proteins | sample NitcycUS043104R2_FD_108394 | JGI IMG/M metagenome (GOLD analysis project Ga0157298, IMG submission 108394) | Soil microbial communities from Arlington Agricultural Research Station in Wisconsin, USA - Nitrogen cycling UWRJ-S043-104R-2 | ecosystem: Environmental > Terrestrial > Soil >...
CGCTACCTCTACCTGATCTACGACCGCAACGACGACCGCTCGATCGCCGCGATGGTCGCCCAGGACAAGGGCATGATCGGCGCCGGCGCCTCCTTCGTCGTCGTCGCCTTCCTGCTGCTCTACGCGTTCAACTAGCGGCGCGCGGGCCACCAGCCGCCGGGCTAGGCCATCCCCATCTCAGCCCCGGGCGCCTGTTCCATCAGGTAGAAGCGGGCGCGGCCGATCTCCTCGCCGTTGACCTCGACGATGACGGCGTGGGGACCGGCGGTGGAGAAAGTCGCGGCGGTGCCGATCGACATCACCAGGCGCTGCTCGGCGCCCGGCGGCATGCCGGGCGGGCGGCCGGTCTCGAACTCGGCCTGGAAGCCCTCGTTCAGCTCGTTGCCGTCGGGGTCGTGGATGTTGAGGTGGAGGCTGTGGCGTTTGTTGGTCTCGTCCCAGCCAACGTCGATGCCGAGCGAGATGTGGAAGCCCCAGTCGTGCGGCAGCTCGGGCAGGCGCAGGACGTTCCAGCCGCCGCCGGTCATGTAGAGCTTGCCGTTGACCGCCTCGCTGTGGTCGGCGAGCAGCATGAAGCCGAGGTTCATCGGCGCACCGCCAGGTCGGAGACCAGCTCCACCTTGCCGCCGCGGTGGAACTGGAGGTCGATCGTCTCGTTCTTGCGGTAGGTGCCGAACAGCCCCAGGTACATCGCCAGCCAGCGGCCGGCGCCTACCTTCTCCTTGATGATGTCGTGGCGGAAGACGATCTCGCCGGCTCGCACGTCGTAGTCCTCTCCCTCGCGCTGCTCGATCCCGTTGACGAAGACGGTGTAGGGCGCTTCCGCGCCCGGCGGCAGCGCGACGCGCCTTCCGGCCGCGTAGCTGCCCTTGGGGATGTCCGTGTCGGTCTGATTCATGTCGGGGTGTGGCCCCTTACCGATGTATATGAACGGAAAGGAGCCACACTTGCTAGGCGAGAGTCTCGCGCACCAGCTCGAACGGCGTGTCGTAGTCGGTCGGGTCGAGCTCCTGCCGTGCGACGCTGCCGCGGAACGGCACGAAGGTGCCGTCGCCGCGCACGTCGACGCCGGCGACCGGCTTGCGCAGCAGGCCCTTGCCCGCGATCTGCAGGCGCGCCCGCACCTGGTCGGCCGGCCCGAAGTCGCGCGGCGCCGAGACGGTCTTGGCCGGCGGCGCCCCGGCTCGGATCGCGAGCGCTCGCCGCCGCATCTCGGCCACCGCCGCATCCAGCTCCTCAAAGGACGCGTGCGAAACCTTGGAGCCGTCCCGCACGGTCAGCTTCCATCTCGCCATTCAACGGGCGTGTGGATGGAAGGGGTGGGGACCCCTCCGAACGGCTTGTACTTTTTTTGCGGGGGGGGTCCTCGGACGGCCTTCGCCGCCCTTCAAAAAAAGTTGAGAGAGGAGGGGTCCCCACCCCTTCCTACCTAAGCGCCGCGCCGCGGCCGCTTCGGGCGCCGCGCCGGCGGCCCGACGATTTTCTCCGGCCCTTCGCGCCCCTCGACGGGCACGTAGTCGCGGTCGCGCGCTCCGGTGTAGATCTGGCGCGGCCGGGCGATCTTCTGCTCCGGGTCGTCTTTCATCTCCATCCACTGCGCGATCCAGCCGGCCGTGCGCGGGATCGCGAAGATGACGGTGAACATCTCGGTTGGGATCTCCAGCGCCTCGTAGATGATCCCCGAGTAGAAGTCGACGTTCGGGAAGAGCTTGCGCGAGGTGAAGTACTCGTCCTCGAGCGCCCGCTTCTCCAGCTCGCGGGCGATCTCGATCAGCGGGTTGTACTCGGTCGCCTCGAAGACCTGCTCCATGTGCTGCTGGATGATCCGCGCCCGCGGGTCGTAGTTCTTGTAGACGCGGTGGCCGAAGCCCATCAGTTTCTCCTCGCGCGCCTTAACCCGCTCGAGGAAGTCGGGGATGTTCTCGACCGTCTCGATCCGCCGCAGCATCCGCAGCACCGCCTCGTTGGCGCCGCCGTGCAGCGGCCCGTACAGCGCCGCCACGCCCGCCGCCACCGCCGAGTAGGGATCGACGTCGGAGGAGCCGACGCCGCGCACCGCGTTGGTCGAGCAGTTCTGTTCGTGGTCGGCGTGGAGGATGAAGAGGACGTCGAGGGCCCGCGCCAGCCGCTCGTCGGGCTCGTACTTGACCTCGGTCTTCTTGAACATCATCGAGAGGAAGTTCTCGGCGAAGTTGAGGTCGTTGTCGGCGTAGACGTAGGGCAGGCCGCGGTTGTGCCGGTAGGAGAAGGCGGCGAGGGTCGGCATCTTGGCGATCAGCCGCACCGCCGCCATGTAGCGCTCCTCTTCGTCTTCGATGTTCTTGGCGCCCGGATAGAAGGTCGAGAGCGCGCCCACCCCCGCCAGCAGCATCCCCATCGGGTGGGCGTCGTAGCGGAAGCCTTTGAAGAATTCCTTCAGGTCCTCGTGGACGAAGGTGTGGTGGGTGATGTCGAAGATCCAGCGGTCGAGCTGGGGCTGGGTCGGCAGCTCGCCGAAGACCAGGAGGTAGGCGACCTCGAGGAAGGTCGAGCGCTCGCAGAGCTGCTCGATCGAGTAGCCGCGGTGTTCGAGGACCCCGGCGGCGCCGTCGATGTAGGTGATCGCCGAGCGGCAGGAGGCGGTGTTGGTGAACGCCGGGTCGTAGGCCATCATCCCGAATTCGTCCTCGCGCACTTTGATCTGGCGCAGGTCCATCGCCTTCACCGTGCCGTCCGTTATCGGCAGCTCGTAGGTCTGCCCGGTGCGGTTGTCGGTGACGGTCAGGGAGTCCGAGCCGGTGGCGGCGCCCCCGTCGGCGGCTGCGTCTGCGGTCTGCTGCTCGGTGGCCATCACCCCTCCTTCGAGCTCGGGTTCTCTACGACTGGAAGGGTCAGTATCGCAATATCTAGGCGCCGGCCGGCAGCGACTCGAAGCGGGTCATCGCGATCAGGTCGGCGAAGCGCTCGTCGATCTCCTCGCGGGTCAGCCGCGCCACCCGCTCGGTGCCGAACTCCTCGACGTTGAAGGAGGCGAGCACGGTGCCGTAGCCCATCGCCCGGCGCAGCGCGCCCTCGTCGACCTCGCCGCCGTGGCTGTCGAGGTAGCCGAGGAAGCCGCCGGCGAAGCTGTCGCCGGCGCCGGTCGGGTCGCGCACGTCCTCGAGCGGGAAGCCGGGCAGGGCGAAGAAGCCATCGACCGTGAACAGCGCCGCCCCGTACTCGCCCTGCTTGGCGACGACCGCGCGCGGGCCGCGTTCCATCACGGCGCGGGCGGCGCGGGCGAGGTTCGACTCGCCGGTCAGCTGGCGGATCTCGGCGTCGTTGACGATCACGCAGTCGACCTCGGCGATCGCCGCCAGCAGCGAGTCCCTGGCGGTGTCGATCCAGAGGTTCATCGAGTCCAGCGCGCAGAAGCGGGCGCCCGGGCAGAGGGCGCGGACCTGGCGCTGCAGGTCGGGCTGGATGTTGGCGAGGAAGAGGACGTCGGACGCCTTGGCCTCCTCGGAGAGCTTCGGCTCGAACTCGCCGAAGACGCCGAGCTGGGTGTCCTCGGTGTGGGCGACGTTGAGGTCGTAGTCGTAGCGGCCGCGCCAGAAGAACGACTGGCCGCCCTCGACCCGCTCGACGTCGTCGGTGTGGATGCCGCGACCGCGGAGCAGCTCCAGCTCCGCCGCGCCGAAGTCGTCGCCGACGGGGCCGACCGGGCGCACCTCGGTGAAGAAGCTGGCGGCGAGGGAGAAGTGGACGGCGGTGCCGCCCAGCATGCGGTCGCGCTCGCCGAAGGGGGTCTTGACGGAGTCGAATGCGATGGAGCCGACGACGGTGAGGGACATGGGGGTGGGTTATAGCGGTCGGGGAGACCAGCCTGACCGCTGTGTGTCGGCGCGCACGCCCCCGTTTCCCCAGGCGAATATGGTTGGCCGCCGTGAAAGCCGTGCAGATCGAGGAGTTCGGTGGGCCGGAGAAGCTTCGGTACCGCGATGTAGAGGACCCGCGGGGCGGGGACGGGACGGTCGTGGTCGACGTGGCGCGGGCGGGGATCAACTTCGCCGACACGCACGCGACGCGGAACGACTACCTGGCCGAGCAGTCCCTGCCGCTGATCCCGGGTGCCGAGGTGAGCGGACGGACGCCGGACGGGCGCCGGGTCGCGGCGATCCTGCCCTCGGGGGCGTATGCGCAGAAAGTCGCCGTGCACGAGGCGATGCTGGCTCCCGTCCCCGACGAGGTGGACGACGACCGCGCCGCCGGGCTGCTCCTGCAGGGCCTGACCGCGATGGCGCTGGTGCGGCGCTGCGCGCGGCTCGAGGAGGGGGAGACGGTCGTGGTCGAGGCGGCTGCCGGCGGCACCGGCTCGCTCTCGGTGCAGCTGGCGAAGCGAGCCGGGGCCCGCGTGATCGGGCTCGCCTCCAGCGAGGAGAAGCGGGCGCTGGTCGAGCGGCTCGGCGCCGACGCCACCGTCGACTCGCGCTCCGACGACCTCAAGGCGGCGATCCTTGCCGCCAACGACGGCAACCGGGTCGACGCGGTCCTCCACATGAGCGGCGGCGACGCCTTCGACGCCGAGCTCTCGGCGCTGGCGCCGCTGGGCCGGATGGTCGTCTTCGGGATCGCCTCGCGCGAGCAGCGCGAGGTCTCCACGGCGCGGCTGCTGCGCGGCTCCAAGGCCGTGATTGGCTTCTGGCTCGCCCACCTCCTGATGCGCCCGGCGGAGGTCGCGCCGATGGTCGGCGAGCTCTTCTCCCTGGTCGGCGGCGGCGACCTGGACGTCGAGATCGGCGGCGTCTACCCGCTCTCCGAAGCGGCCCGAGCCCACGAAGACCTGATCGCCCGCCGCACCACCGGCAAGCTCCTCCTGGATCCCGCGCGATGACGGCTTTCAAGGACCTCGGCCTCGCCCCGGAGATCCAGCAGGCGCTGGACGAGCTCGGCTACGAGGACCCGACGCCGATCCAGGAGCAGGCGATCCCCGAGCTGCTCGGCGGCCACGACGTGATCGGCCAGGCCCAGACCGGCACCGGCAAGACCGCCGCCTTCGGCCTGCCGCTGCTTCAGCACATCGACCCGTCCAACGACGAGGTGCAGGCGGTCGTCCTCACCCCGACCCGCGAGCTCTGCATCCAGGTGACCCAGGCGCTGCGCGCCTACGCCGAGCACCTCGACGTCGAGATCGTCGCCGTCTTCGGCGGCGCCCCGATCCGCTCCCAGCAGTCGCAGCTGCGGGCCGGCGCCCAGGTCGTCGTCGCCACCGTCGGCCGCATGATGGACCTGATGTCGCGCCGCTCGCTGGTGCTGACCGCGGCGCGCTACGTCGTCCTCGACGAGGCCGACGAGATGCTCGACCTCGGCTTCATCGAAGACGTCGAGAAAATCCTGCGGATGTGCCCGAGCGGGCGCCAGACGGCGCTCTTCTCGGCGACGATGCCGCCGCCGATCAAGAAGCTCGCCGAGAGCTACATGTACGACCCGACGACGATCAAAATCACGCCGAAGAAGCTGACCGTCGACGCGATCGAGCAGGCCTACGTCGAGGTGCCGGCCAAGGAGAAGGCGGCGCGGCTGGTGAAGCTGCTGAAGGAGGAGGAGCCCGAGCAGGCGATCGTCTTCTGCCGCACCAAGATCGGCGCCTCGCGGCTGGAGCGGACCCTCAAGGACAAAGGCCTCGACGTCAAGGCGCTGCACGGCGACATGAGCCAGGGCTCCCGCGACGGCGTGATGATCGCCTTCAAGGACCACCGCCTGCGCCTGCTGGTCGCGACCGACATCGCGGCGCGCGGGCTCGACGTCGAGCACGTCACCCACGTCATCAACTTCGACGTGCCCGCCTCCTCCGAGGTCTACGTCCACCGGATCGGCCGCACCGGCCGGGTCGGGCGGACTGGCCGCGCGATCACCTTCGTCACTCCGGCCGAGCGCGACGAGATCGGCCGCATCGAGCGCGACGTCAAGACCTCGATCGGCGAGTGGGAGAGCCCCGAGGAGAGGCTCGAGCACGCGCCGCGCCCGCGCAGCCGCCGCCGCGAGCGTGAGGAGCCCGACGAGCAGCCGCGGCGCGAGGCGCCGGACGAGCGCGAGAAGCGCGAGAAAACCCCTGCCCCCGCCGCCGCGTCCCCCGGCGGGGCTCCCGCCGACGGCAAGGGCACCAAGCTCTTCGTCAACCGCGGCGAGCGCAGCGGCATCACCGAGGAGCACCTGCGCTGGGCGCTGCGCGAGGGGGCCGTTCTCCCCGACGAGGCCGTCCACGACGTCCGCGTCCTGCACCGCTTCTCCTTCGTCGAGGTCGATCCCGAGCAGGCCGAGCGCACCGTCGAGTTCCTCGACGGCACCAAGCTCAACGGCCGCGAGATCCGCCTCGAGATCGCGCGCAGCTAGCCTTCGATACCTCTTTCGGTATCATTCGTCCATGTCCCAGCTGGGCGCCATCGTGAAAGAGATGCGGGAAGCCGCCGGCTTGTCGCAGCGGGCGCTGGCCGCGAAGGCGGGCACGTCGCAGCCAGCGGTCGCCCGTTACGAGCGGGGCGCCGCGACGCCCTCGTGGGAGACCGTGGAGCGCATCGCGGCCGCCTGCGGCCGCCGGCTCGAGATCGGGGTCACGCCGGTGCCGGATCCGCATGACGTCGCACTGGCCGAAACGCTCCTCGAGCTCGATCCTCTCGAGCGCCTTCGCGGCTTGCGGCAATGGGCACGCTTCCGCGATCTCGCGCAGGAGCAGCACGGGTGAGCGAGTTCGACCCCACGGCTCTGTTGAGCAAGCTCGTAGAGCACGAGGTCGACTTCTACGTGATCGGCGCCGTCGCCGGGATGCTCCAGGGAAGCCCGGCCGCGACCTTCGATCTCGACGTGATGCCGCGGAGGGACTTGGACAACGCAGAGCGCCTGGCGGCGGCTCTCAATGCCTTGGGAGCTCGCCGTCGCGGAGAGGGGGCGGTCGCCGACGACCTGGAAGGCGCGGACTTCCTGGGCTGGGGGGTCCAGCACTTCGATACGGACGCCGGCCCGCTCGACGTCGTTCCGAGCGCGGCGGCGATCGGCGGCTATGAGGACGTCGCCACGGTCGAGGTGAGGCTCGGCGAGATCGCCGTCCGAGTGCTCACCATCGACGAAGTGATCGCCTCGAAGGAGAAGCTCGGTCGCGAGAAGGACGCCGCTGCGCTCCCCGCTCTCTACGCGGCACGCGAGGCGCTTCGCCGCAGGGCGGACCGTCAGCCCTAAGTCAGCTCGCCGATCCGCGCGAAGAGGCGGTCGAAGTCGATCGGCTTAGTGACGAAGCCGTCGATCGCGAGATCGGCGTCGCCTTCCGCGTCGGCGCCCTCCTTGTGGGCGCTGACGATCAGCGCCGGGGTCTCGATGCCGGCCGCGCGCAGCTCGCGCAGGGCGTCGATGCCCGACTTGCGGGGCATCATCGCGTCGAGGAGGAGGACGTCGGGCGCTTCGCCGCCGCTCGTCATCAGGTCGACGACCTCCTGGCCGTCGGACGCGGTCGTCACCTCGTGGCCCTCCATCTCCAGCCGCGTGCGCAGCAGCAGGAGGATCGTCTCGGAGTCGTCGGCGAGCAGGATCCGGGCCATCAACCGACCTCCGTCTCGGCCGCCTCGGGCTCGACCCCGTCGGCGATCGCCGCGACCGGGAGCCGGACGCGGAAGGTCGAGCCGGCGCCGACCGTCGACTCGGCCGCGATCGTGCCGCCGTGCAGCTCGACCAGCGACTTCGAGATCGCCAGCCCGAGCCCGGTGCCGCCGACCCGCTGGGTCATGCCGGCGTCGCCGCGCGTGAAGCGCTCGAAGATGTGCTCGAGCTGGTCGCTCGGTATGCCAGGGCCGTTGTCGCTCACCGCGATCTCGACCTCGGCACCGACCTGCTGGGCCTTGACCTCGATCGCCGCTCCCTCCGGGCAGTACTCGTTGGCGTTGGTCAGCAGGTTGACCAGGATCTGGCGGACGCGGTCGCGGTCGGCGTTGACCAGCGGCAGCCCGGCCTCGATTTCCTCGCGCAGCTCCTGGCCGCGGCGCTCGGCCTGGGCACGCAGCGTCCGGGTCGCCTCTTCGACCAAGGGCGCCACCTCGGTCGGGCTGGGCGCGATCGTCAGCCGGCCCGCGTCGCTGCGCGCCAGGTCGAGCAGGTCGTTGAGCAGGCGGACGACGTGGCGGGTGTTGTCGAGGATGATCTCGACCGTCTCGGCCTGCTTCGGCGTCAGCTTCTCCCGCTCGAGCATCAGCAGCTCGGCGAAGCCCTGCACCGAGGTCAGCGGGCTGCGCAGCTCGTGCGAGGCGGTCAGCACGAACTCGTCTTTCATCCGTTCGAGCTGGTCGCGTTCGCCGGCGCGGCGCTGCAGCTCCTCGGCCATCTCGTTGAAGGCGGAGCCGAGCTGGGCGGTCTCGGAGAGGCCGCCGACCTTGACCCGGGCCTGCAGGTCGCCGCCGGCGAGCCGTTCGGATGCCTCGACCAGGTCCTCGAGCGGCCGCCGCATCGACGAGATCAGGCCGCTGAAGAGAAGCGCCGCGCCGGTCAGCCCGGCGATCAGCCCCGCCCCGACCAGCAGCGCCGTGTCGCGCGTCTGGTCGTCGATCTCCTCGCGCAGCGCCTGGCGGTGGCGCTGCTCCGCGACCACCTGGCGCCGCGCCGCTGCCGGCTGCTGGCCGCGGGCGAGCCGCTCGCGCGCCTGGATCTCGATCCGGTAGGAGCGCGCGGTCGCGTCCTCGAAGTCCTGGCGCTGCTGCAGGAAGCGGGCGACGCCGATCATCGCCAGCCCCGTCAGCAGGGCGAAGGCGATCGCGAAGCCGATCGTCAGCCGGTTGGCGAGCGAGGGGCTGAGCCTGAACCGTCCGCCGGAATATGCTTGCGCCGATGAGCGCGGAGCGAGCGAATCGCGATCTTCCATGATGGGCGATGAGGCTACCCGCACCGCGGACGGGACCCGGGAGGCCCCTCCCGGCATCGATCCAGGCCCCGTCGAAGCCTGGTTCGCGGAGCACGTCGAGGGCGCCCAGGCGCCGCTCGGTTTCGAGAAGATCTCCGGCGGCCACTCCAACCTGACCTACCGCGTCACCGACGCCGCCGGCCGCCGCTGGGCGCTGCGACGGCCGCCGCTCGGCAAGCGGCTCGGCTCCGCGCACGACATGGGCCGCGAGCACAAGGTCGTCTCGGCGCTGGGCCCGACCGAGGTGCCGGTGGCGCCGGTCGTCGGCCTCTGCCAGGACGAGAGCGTCAACGAAGCGCCCTTCTACGTGATGGAGTTCGTCGAGGGGCCGATCCTGCGCGGCCTCGCCGAGGCCGAGGCCTTCCCCGACGAAGGCGACCGGCGGGCGATCGGCGAGCGCGTCGCCGACACCCTGGTCGCGATCCACTCGGTCGACCCAGACACGGTCGGGCTCGGCGACCTCGGCCGCAAGGAGGACTACGTCGCCCGCCAGCTCCGCCGCTGGCACGGCCAGTGGGAGAAGTCGAAGACCCGCGAGCTGCCGGCGATCGACGCCGTCCACGAGCGGCTCGCGGCGCGCATCCCCGAGCAGGGGCCGGCGACGATCGTCCACGGCGACTACCGCCTCGACAACATGATCCTCACCCCGGGCGGCGAGGTCGCCGCGGTGGTCGACTGGGAGCTCTGCACGCTGGGCGACCCGCTCGCCGACGTTGGCCTCTTGATGGTCTACTGGCCCGAAGCGGGCGAGGAGGGCGTCGCGCTCGGCCAGCCGGCGACGATGGCGCCCGGCTTTCCCAGCCGCGAGGAGCTGAGGGGGCGCTACGCGGAGCGCTCGGGGCGCGACCTCTCCGACCTCGACTTCTTCGTCGCCCTCGGCTACTGGAAGCTGGCGATCATCCTCGAGGGCGTCTACGCGCGCTACGCCGCCGGCCAGTACGGCAAGGTCGACGAGGGCATCCAGCACTTCGCGCGGCTGGTCGAGCGCCTCGCCGAGGCGGCGGACGAAGCCGAGCGCCGCTGACCGGTCTGGCCCCAATTTTCGCCGCATTTGCTTGACATTTGCTGAGAAGAGCTGAAAGGGTCCGCCCGTCAGGCGGGGCCGATTCGCACCATCCCCCCGCTCACCCGTTCCCTACGAAGGAGACCTTTTGAAGCAGATTCGCAAGCGACTCACGTACGCGAACGTGATGTCGTCGATAGCGGTGTTTCTCGTCCTCGGCGGCGCCACCGCGATCGCCGCCCAGAAAATCGGCAAGAACGACCTTAAAGCGAACTCGGTCACCGCTGGGAAGATCAAGAAGAACGCCGTGACCACGGCCAAGATCAAGAACAACGCGGTGACGACCAACAAGCTCGGCGATGGGGCCGTGACGACCAACAAGATCGGCAACGACGCCGTGACCGGCGCGAAGGTCAACGAGGCCACCCTCGGCACGGTGCCGAACGCCCAGAGCTCGGTCCAAACCGACGAGGTCGTGAGCTCCAAGGGCACCATGTCCCTCGGTCAGTCCGCGACGATCTTCGAGTACGCGGGCGTCAAGCTGATCGTCAGCTGCGAGACGTACGAAGCGACGAAAATCGCCGCTCGCACCTACATAGAGTCGAGCGTCGACGGCACGACCTTCCTCAGCTGGATGGATGCCAGCAAGGCGATCGGCCCCGGAACGGCCTCGTCGGACCGCGAAGTCACCCCGCCGTACTGGGCTGACAGCACGGGCCCGATGGTCGGCGAAGCGGGAGCTCCGATCAACGTCACCACGGCGAGCGGCGCCAGCTTCGCCGGCGTGATCGGCCTCGCCTCCGAAAAAGACAGCAACACCTGCTGGTACTGGTTCCACGGAACCATCGTCAGCTAGGGCGAACGCACCTGAGTCGAGAGGGGCGGCGACCGCCGCCCCTCTCTCTCCTCCCGCTCAAGCGCTCGACATCGTCTGAGTGGAGCTGAAAGGGTCCCGTCCGATGGGAGGTCGCGTGCGTCGCGCTCTCCTCGTTCACCCTCAGTCCTACGAAGGAGATCTCGTGAAGCAGATTCGCAAGCGGCTCACGTACGCGAACGTGATGTCGTCCATAGCCGTCTTCCTAGTGCTCGGCGGCGCCGCGGTTGCCGCCAGCCAACTGCCGAAAAACAGCGTCGGCACCACGCAGCTGAAGAAGAACGCGGTCAAAACCGCCAAGATCGCCAAAGAAGCGGTCAAGACGGCCAAGATCGGGAAAGCCGCGGTCTCTTCCGAGAAGATCGCTCCCGGCGCGATCCTGAACGACAAGCTGGCCGACGCCGCGGTCACGACCGCGAAGATCGCCAACGATGCGGTGACCGGCGCCAAGGTCGACGAGTCGACCCTGGGGACCGTCCCCTCGGCGGCCAGCTTCGCCGGAAGCACTCAGCAGCTGGTCAGCTTCCGTACCAACGTCGGAGGGGGCGCGACGCTCTTCTCCGGGGCCGGCTTGACCATCACGGCGTCCTGTACCGGTGTGGCGCCGAACGTGGGAGTCTTCAAAGCGAGCACCGACACGAACAACAGCTCGATCTGGTCGAGTGGCTTCAACACCGCCAGCGACCTCGACTTCGACATCGGCGAGAGCTTCGATATCGCGTCGACCGCCACCAACGACGCCTACGAGATCGTCTATCAGCAGGGCCTGGGCGGCACCATCGTCACTGCCGACATAGGCATCAGGGAGTTCAACAACGTCCCGGGCAACTCCGACTGTCAGGCGATCGGCCGAGTCGTCATCGGCTGATTCGCTCAGCGCATCGCGGGCAGCAAGAGGGCCGGGCTTTGCCCGGCCCTCTTCTTGCCGCGGTGTAGCTCGCTCAGATCGGCCGCGGCGCGTGCCTGGGCTCGAGAGTGCCTTCGGCTTCGGCCTCGGCCCGCTTCGCCCAGCGGTTCAGCTCGCGCCGGGCCAGCACCATCTTGTGGACCTCGTCGGGGCCGTCGGCGAGGCGCAGCATGCGGCTGAAGCGCCACATCGGCGCCAGCGGCGTGTCGTCGGTCATGCCGAGCGAGCCGTGGATCTGGATCGCCCGGTCGAGCACCTCCATCACCATGTTGGCGGCGACGATCTTGATCGCCGAGATCGACTGGCGGGCGGCGCGCTTGCCCTCGGTGTCCATCTTCCACGCCGCGTACATGGTCAGCAGGCGGGCCTGGTCGATTTCCATCCGCGAGGTGGCGATCGCCTCCTGGACGAACTGCTTGTCGGCGAGCGGGCCGCCGAAGGCCTCGCGCTCGTTGGCGCGGCGGCACATCATCTCGTGGGCGCGCTCGGCGGTGCCGATCGCGCGCATGCAGTGGTGGATGCGGCCGGGTCCGAGCCGGTCCTGGGCGACCGCGAAGCCCATCGCCTCCTGGCCGAGCAGGTTGGAGAGCGGCACGCGGCACTCTTCGAAGCGGATCTCGCAGTGGCCGGGGCCGCCGTCGTGGCCCATCACCGGGATCGGCCGCACCAGGTTGAAGCCGGGCGTGTCGGTCGGCACGCAGATCATCGAGGCGCGCGCGTAGGGGTGGCCGTCGGGCTGGGTGACGACCATCGCGATGCAGAGGTCGGCGCCGACCGCCCCCGAGGTGAACCACTTGTGGCCCTCGACCACCCACTCGTCGCCGTCGCGAGTCGCCTTGGCCTGGATCAGGGTCGGGTCGGAGCCAGAGACCTCGGGCTCGGTCATCGCGAAGCACGAGCGCATTCGTCCCTCGAGAAGGGGCTCGAGCCAGCGCTCCTTCTGCTCGTCGGTTCCGTGCTCGGCGAGGATCTCCATGTTGCCGGTGTCGGGCGCCGCGCAGTTGAAGGCCATCGGCGCCGCCGCGGGGCTGCGACCCATCTCCTCGCAGAGCAGCCCGTACTCCCAGTTGCTCAGGCCCGGGCCGTAGCGCTCGTCGGGCATGAAGAGGTTCCAGAGCCCCTCGGCCTTGGCCCGCTCGCGCACCTCGACCAGGATCGCCGGGTATGGGACGCCGGGCCCGACCTCGGCGTCGAGCGCCTCCATGATCTCCCGCTCCTGCGGGTAGACGTGCTCGTCCATGAAGTCGAGGATGCGCTCACGCAGCGTCTCGACCTGGGGGCTCGGCTTGAAGTCCATCGGGGCGGTTCCTCTCAGGCGTCGGGGTGGGGAGGCGCAACGCTAGCGCGGTAGCGGGCGAAGAGCTCGCCGTCCTCCTCCAGCAGCCAGGCCAGCTCCAGCGGCGCCACGCCCGGCAGCTCCCCCTCGATTATCCGCGGCGCCTCGCCCCCGGCGAGCTTCGGCGAGGTCGTCAGGAAGAGGTCGTCGATGAGGCCGGCGGCCTCCATCTGCCCGTAGAGGCGGGGGCCGCCCTCCGAGAGCAGGGCGCGGACGCCACGCTCGCGGCGCAGGTGGCCGAGCGCCTCGGCCAGGTCCACGACGCGCTCGTGGCGGACCACCTCGACCGGGGTGGTCGTCTCGGGTGGCTCGACCTCCGAGGCGGTGAAGATCACCACCTCGCCGTGCCCTTCGGTGAACAGGCGCGCGTCCCAGGGCAGGTCGAGGCGACCGCTGACCAGCACCATCAGCGGCTCGGGGGAGAGGCCGAGCCGCTCGCGCTTCTCGCGCTTGCGCTCGTTGGGGATCGCGCGGCCGTAGCGCTCGGTTCGCATCGTGCCGGCGCCGATCATCACCGCGTCGAAGCGGGTCCGCAGCCAGGCCAGCATCGCCGTGTCGGCGGCCGAGCCGATCGGGCCGGAACGGCCTTCGATCGTCGCTCGCCCGTCGACGGTGGCGACGAAGTTCATCGCGACGTGGGGGCGCTCCGCGGGCGGCTCCTCCCACGGGCTGTAGAGGTCGAGTTGCTCCTCGACGGTGACCGGTCCCGGGTTGGGCAGAAGGCGCCTCACGGGCGCGAGCCTACCCAGAGCGTTCGCACTTAGTCGGGTATAGCCCGACAAACTGCGAACGCAACGTTGGCCTGCTCAGGAGTAGTCGTGCCAGCCGGCGAGCTCGCGGCCGGCGAAGTCCCGCAGGGCCGCGACGTCGGCGCCGAAGCGGCCGCGGACCGTCTCGAAGAGGTCGTCCGGGAGCTTGGGCTTGGGCGCCGGCGGCTTCTCCGGGTCGTGGACGACCTTCTCGACCAGCCAGCGCATCGACTCGGGCAGGCGGTCGAAGTTGCGGTCGAGGGAGCGCAGGCCCGGCAGTTTGATCGCCTTCTCCATGAACTGGTATTTGTCGCCCTGCTTGGCGCTCGACTTCTCCCACTCGCGGTCGAACTGCTCGGAGGTGAAGGTCTCGTCGACGCCGGCGAAGGCGAACGCCCTGCGCATCGTCTCCTCGCGTTCGGTCTGCAGCTCCTCCTGGGTGACGATCGCGATCTGCTCGCGGTCGAACAGCTCCAGGTAGGGCTGAAGCTGCATCCAGTACATCGAGCGGTGCATGTAGGACGTGTCGGGCTCAGACAGGGTGGAGACCAGCTCGCGGGTCTCGTAGCCGGCGCCGGTCGCGTGGACCCAGTGCGAGAGGATCCGCTTGATCGGGTCGCGCACCATGTAGATCAGGCGGGCGTCGGGGCAGTTGCGCTGGATGCGCTCGGGCACGCCCTTGAAGCGGGGCAGGTTGGTGTAGTGGGGCGAGGACTCGCCGCGCACGGGGCAGCGGCCGTCGAAGCGGCTCGCGTACCAGTCGAGGCCGAGGTCCCAGTTCAGCTCCTCGACGAAGAAGTTGAGCTCCTTCGGCTTCGACATGTGGATTTCGGGATGCAGGCCGAGGTAGTGGTGGATGCTCGTCGTGCCGCACTTGAGCCCCCCGACGATGATCAGGTTGGGGAGCGCGGCGTGGCGCTTGCGGCGCCTCCGGATGCGGCTCTTGCGGTCGCCCGTGTAGCGCTCGCGGGCACGCGCGCACATCGCCTCGTCGGCGGGGTCACGGGGCGCGGCGGGCAGGGTCGTCGGCGTCTCGGACGGTGACACGAGCGGGCTAGTGTAGCCAGGATGTCCGCCGCCGACCTCGCGATCCCCGCCGCCGACTTCGCCTCGAGCTTTCGGCAGTTCGGCCGCGCGACCGCCGAGTTCTTCGACAACCTCGCCCGCATCGAGTGGACCGCGTTCGCGGTCGCTCTGCTCTTCCTCGCGGCGATGCAGATCGCCCGCGCCTGGGCCTGGCGCAACGTCCTGCGCGCCGCCTACCCAGAGGCGCGCATCTCCTTCCTGCGGCTCGGAGCCGCCTATCTGGCCGGCGCGGGCGTCAACGCGATCCTGCCGGCCCGGGCCGGCGACGTGACCAAGGTCTTCCTGGTCAAGCGGCAGGTCCCCGGCTCCTCCTATCCGGCGGTCACCTCCTCCTTCCTCGTGCAGTCGGTCTTCGACACCGCGATCGGCGTCCTCGTCCTCCTCTACGCGATCACCCAGGGCCTGCTGCCCGAGCCGCCCCGGCTCCCCAGCCTGCCCGCCTTCGAGCTCTCCTTCTGGGCCGAACACCCGCGCACCTTCGCGATCGTCACCGGCGTCCTGCTGCTGGCCGCGACGGTCGCGATCTGGCTCTACGCCCACCGCGTGCGCGCCTTCTGGGCGCGCGTGCGGCAGGGCGTCGTCATCCTCTCCCAGCCGGGCCGCTACCTGCGCGAGGTCGCGGCCTGGCAGGGCGTCGGCTGGCTCTGCCGCTTCGCCGCCTTCTGGTTCTTCCTCGAGGCGTTCGGGGTCGGCGGCTCGGTCGGCAACGTCCTGCTGGTGATGAGCGTGCAGGCGATCGCCAACGTGGTCCCCTTCACCCCCGGCGGCGCCGGCGCCCAGCAGGCCCTGCTGGTGGCGACGCTGCACGGCCCCTCGCGCGCCGTCGTCCTCTCCTACTCGGTCGGGACCCAGATCGCGATGGCCGCCTGGTCGGTAGTGCTCGGCTTCGGCGCCCTGCTGCTCGTCTTCCGCACGACGGACTGGCGCGGCCTGATCCGCCAGGCCGAAGAGGACCGGGCCTCCTCGGAACCCGCCTAGTTCCGGCCGACGGGACGATTTCCGCTGATATGGAGCGGTTTTCGGCCCATCGGCCGCTAGCTCGACCAGCCGGGGTAGCGAGCGTCGACTCGCCACCGCCACGGCGGCTCCTCGCCCGGCGGGAACTCGTAGTGGTCGCGGCCCGGCAGCGTCTCCAGCGGCACCAGCGCCGGGTCGTCCGTGAGCAGGACGCGGACGCCGGCCGCGGCATCGACCTGGGCCGGGCTGGCGCGGCGCGGCACCTGCTCCCAGCCGAGGCCGGGGCGGTAGAGCCAGTAGGTCAGCTCGACCCAGCCCAGCGATCGGCGCCGGTCCTCGACCTGGACGAAGGCGGTGGTGCGACGCCCCGAGGCGGTCAGACGGGCGCCTGCCAGCCCCGGCAGCGGCACCGCGCAGCTCTCGCGGCGGCAGCGCCGGAAGTCGACCGGGACGAGCGGCAGGCCGGATGGCCCCGGGCGCGCCTCCGGCGGTGGCGCCAGCGCCCGCGCCAGCCGTGCGAGAGGCCAGCCGTAGGCGGGGACCAGGGGATGGGTGCGGCACGGCCCCGCCGCCCGGGGCGCGCAGGCGAGCCGCCTCGAGAGCGTGCCGGCCAGGTCCCGGCCGGCCTCGACCTCGCCGCCCGCCGCGAGGGCCGAGATCGCCGCGACGACGATCAGGGCGACGAGGGCCGTCAGCCCCGCCTGCTCGACGCTGGCGGCGCCGCGCTCTGCCGACGGGCCGATTTGTCGACCCCGAGTTGACTTTTCGGCCCGCCGATCCGATCCCGTCTTTTCCATGCCCCGACGCTACGAGGCCCGGGCGCGCGTGTGGCGCGCACACAGTGCCGCCTTCCTCGCGCGAAGCGCGCGACCTGATTACATGTCCCCGATGGAGGGCGGAGCGTTCAACCTCTTCGGCGACCCAGACGAGTTCCGTGAGCGGATGGAGGAGCTCGCCGAGCAGATGCAGTCCTCGCAGCGGGTCGCCTGGGCCGACAACGCGATCAAGCTGGCGGTCGAGTTGACCGTCGCCTCGGTCGAGCGGCTCGAGCTCTCAGGCACGACCGACGAGCAGGCGATGCAGGTCCGCGACGCGATCCGCGTCCTCTTCCCGGAGGCTGTGACGCTCGTCCGCGAGGCCCGCGAAGGCCTCTCCTAGACGGCTGCAAATCGTCGCCTGGCGGCGTCCTCAGTCGGCCAAATAGCGCTGCTATTCGGCCTCCCTGCGTCCTTGCCAGGCTCGATTTTCGCGTCTAGGACGCCGTCACCTCACGCAGCCGGTGCGTGTCGACGTCGTAGACGAAGCCGCGCACGCACTCGCGCTCGGCGAGGAAGGAGGAGCGCCGCACCCGCAGGATCGACTGGCGCACGTCTGTCTCGACGTCGTCGAAGGACTCGATCGCGAAGGCCGGCGCGACGCCGGTCGCCTCGCGCAGCTCGGCGCGGAAGCCGTCGTCGGTGAGCTTCTGCATGCCGCAGTCGGTGTGGTGGATCAGCATCACGTCGCGGGTGCCGAGCCGCCGCTGCGAGATCGCCAGCGAGCGGATCACGTCGTCGGTGATGACGCCGCCCGCGTTGCGGAGGATGTGCGCCTCGCCGTGGCCGAGGCCGAGCGCGGCGAAGACGTCGAGGCGAGAGTCCATGCAGGTGACGATCGCCAGCTGCCGGCTCGGCTTGACGTCGAGGTGCTCGACCGCGCGGCCCTCGGCGAACGCCTCGTTGTTGGCCAGCAGCCGGTCGATCGTGCTCTCGTCGGTCATCGAAGAACCTCCATCTCCAGGTCGATCGCGCTTCCTTTTCCGAGTGCCGCCGCGATCCCCTCCATCGGCAGCGCGAAGAGCATGACGGGGAGGGCGACCACGACGCAGATCAGGGCGTCGAGCCGTCGCTGCCACGGGCGCTCGGCCGGTGCCGCCTCGCCACGGCCGAGCGCGCCGAAGGCGACGTTGCGGCCAAACGTGAAGCCGTTGAGGATCGTCTGCCACATTGCCGTGACTCCCGCGCCCGGCGCCCAGCGGGCGCGTCGCACGACCTGGTCCCGGCGGGCGGCGAGGCGGCGCACCGCCTCGGCCGTGAAGAGGCAGCGGGCGCGGGGCTCGAGGCCCGCCCAGCCGGCGCCGCCGATCCAGGCCGAGAAGCCGCCGCGGTTGGCGATCCGGAGCCGGTCGCCGTCGCGGCGCCGGTCGAGCTCCCGCAGCGCCTCGTCGGCATCGGGCGGATCGCCGGCCACGCCGAGGCCGCAGCTCTCGCAGCGCCGCACCGGCCCGGCCAGGCCGGGCCGCTCGTCGATCCAGCCGAAGAGCGGCTCGCCGCAGGCCGGGCAGGGCGGGTTCTCGGGACCGGCGCCCGCCTCGAGCGGGACGACGGACTGTGGCTGCGCGTCGCTCAAGGCCCGGTAGCGTACGCCCCGTGGTCCTTCGCGAGATCATGACCGCCGGCGTCGTCACCGCCGCGCCCGAGGCGAGCGTCGTCTCGGTGGCCCGGCAGATGCGCGACAGCCGCGTCGGCTCGGTCGTTATCGCCGACCCAGCCGGCTCGCCGGTGGCGATGGTCACCGACCGCGACCTCGCCGTGCGCGTCTTCGCCGAGGGAGTCGACGCCGGCGCCGCCGTCGGCGACTTCGCGTCGCGGCCGCTCGTCTGCGGCGATCCCGAGATGGAGCTCGACGAGGCGGCGGCGCTGATGGTCCAGCACCGGGTCAGGCGGCTGCCGGTCGTCGAGGGCGGTAGCCTCGCCGGCATCGTCACCCTCGACGACATCGCCGTCCGCACCGGCAACCTCGAGGTCGCTCAGCGGATGACCGCCGAGGTGATCGAGGGCGCCCTTCCCCAGTTCTACTTCCACGAGCGGGGCTGACCGCGTGACCGCCGACAGGCAGGGCCAGCTCGCCTGGGAGCGGCGCTGGTCGCGGCCAGCGGCCACCGCGGCGCTCGTCGGCGGCGCCCTCGTGATCGCCTCGATCGTCGTCGGGCGCAAGACCGGCAGCGCGGACGGGACGGCGGAGGCGCTCCGCGACGTCGACGCCCACAGCGCGGCGACGCTGATCGCCAGCGCCCTGCAGGCGGTCGGCGTCGGCCTGCTGGCGCTGCCCCTCCTCTACCTCTTCCGCGCCGCCGCGGCCCGCAGCGAGGCGGTGCGCGGCCAGCTCGTCGGCGTGATCGTCGCCGCGCCCCTCTTCCTCGCCCTCGCCGTCCTGCTGACGGGGATCACCTCGGTGCAGGCGGCGAGCGAGTTCATCGCCGACGAAGCTCCGCGACTGGCGGCGCGGGGCGTCGCGCTGAACAGCGACCGGGCCGACGACGTCGCCGCCGACACGCTCGCCGACGTCGGCCTGCCGCGGCTGCTGGCGACCGGCTTCGGGATCGGCGGCCAGATCGGCTTCACGTTCGCGCTCTTCTACACCGCCCTGCACGCGATGCGGACCGGCCTGCTGACCCGCTTCTGGGGCTCGCTCGGGATGGCGCTCGGCGCCGTCTCCTTCCTCTTCTTCCCGGTGCCGTTGCTCTGGTTCCTCTACCTCGGCCTGCTGATCGCCGGCCTGGTCCCGGGCGGCCGGCCGCCCGCGTGGGAGAGCGGCGAAGCCGAGCCCTGGCCGACGCCGGGCGAGCGAGCGGCTCAGGCGATGGAGAACGACGCCGGCAGCTCGCCCGACTGAGCGAGCGGGTTCTCCTCGCCGCCGATTTCCTTGCGGTAGGAGCGCCAGCCGCGGAAGTTGCCGCACCACTCGCTGCCGGCCAGTGGCCGCGCCGGGTGCTCCAGGGGGGACATGTGGCCGCTTTCGAGCAGGCGGTCGTGCAGGTCGACGTCGGCCTGGAGGTCGCGGCGGCCGTCGTGCGTCAGGTAGCTGACCCGCGCGCAGCGCCCGGCCGAGACCTTCACCAGCTCCTCGATCGAGGCGACCTGCTCGCGGTCCTCGGGCCTGATCAGCGGCAGGTGCCACTCGTCGAGGCCCAGACCGACCGGCTCGGACTCCTCGACGGCTGCGCGCATCCTGTCCGCGACCAGGCGGATCTCCGGCTGCGCGTCGGGGTGGCAGCGCAGGTTCCAGAAGTTGTCCCACTCCGTCGCGGTGACGATCACGGTGTGCCACATGAACGGCTCGAGCAGCCGGTTGGCGACCTGCTTGTGGACGTTGAGCCACCGCGGCGGCCGCTTCCGCGACCGGGTCGCCTCCTCGACTCGGCCGAGGACCTGCTCGAGGTCGTCGGAGGCGGCCACCTCGCCGGGATCGGTGACGAGCGCCAGCACCCGTCGCACCGCGTCGTCGCGCGCCCGCAGCCACTCCCGCTCGGCGGCGTCGCGGCTCTCGCCCTCCAGGGCCGGCCCCGCCTGCATGCCCGGCTGGTTGGAGCCGAACTCGATCGGCACGTAGGGGTCGTCCAGCACCCGTCGCAGCTGCTTGGCGATCGGGATCGCGCGCGAGCTGGCCGAGTTGCGCGAGAAGACCCGGTGCGTGTTGAACTCGGCGAGGACGAAGCGCGGGAAGGTCGCCTCCAGGGTGGTCAGGCGGCAGCCGGCGGGCGATCTCGAATCGGCGAGGACTTTTGCGTCGAATCCCATCGGCTGGGCCAATCTCCCAAATCCGCAAGACACGAAAAGCCGGCCGGCCTTTCGCAGGTTCCAGGAAGTTACCCGGGCGGCGCGGCCATGAACTCCACCTTCTGGCCGCCCGGCATGGTGACGAAGGCGCGCGGCTCGCCCCAGAGCTCGCGGTGGCGCTCGGGCGCGTGCCCGGCGCGCTGCAGCGCCGCGAAGGTCGCCTCGAAGGCGGCGACGACGACGGCGGGGTGGCCGAGCTGCGGCACGATCGCCGCCTCGCTGTGGATCAGGTGGATCTGCGTGCCGGAGCGCTCCAGCCAGGTCACGTGGCCGCCGAGGGCGTCCGGCGCCTCGACCGGCTCGAAGCCGAGCAGCCGCCAGCAGGCGACGCAGCCCTCGACGTGCTCGGGCCGGACCTCCAGCGAGACGTGGTGCAGCATCGGGGCCCAGATTAAGCAGTGACTGTGGACTCGACCACACTGGAGGGGGGTCAAGTCCACAGTCGGAGTCAAAAGAGGAGGGCGGCGAAGGCGGCGGCCACGACGACGATCGTCGTCGACCAGACGACCGCCTCGGCGGTGATCTCGAGGTCGAGGCCGTAGGCGTGGGCGACGACCATCGAGTTGAGGCCGGTGGGCATCGCCGCGAGCAGCAGGTAGGCCGCCGGCAGCTCGACGAAGGGAGCGGTGAGCAGGATCAACAGGCCGGGCGCGACGAGCAGGCGGGTGAAGAGGATGGCGACCACGGGGCGGGTCAGCGGCGGCGGCATCGGCAGGGCGCCGTGCTCCGCGTTCTCGGCCAGGGTGGCGCCGACCGCGAAGAAGCCGATCGGCAGGATCGCGACGATCAGGAGCTGCGAGACGTCCACGGCCCATCCGGGCGCCAGCGCCGCCGGCGCGAGCAGGCCGGCGATCGCCGCGTAGAGCGGCGGGTTGCGGGTGAAGAAGGCGCGCACCCGTTCGCGCGGGCTTTCGCCGGCCTTGGTGCCGAAGGCGGCGCCGACCGCGAAGGCGCCGAGCAGGAGCGAGGGTCCGCTGACCATGACGTCGTAGAGGACCGCGGTGGAGAGCTCGTCGCGGCCGAGCAGGACGACCGCGAGGGGGTAGCCGAGGTAGCCGGTGTTTATGCAGAGCACTCCGGACACGACCGCGCCGGTGCGGTGCGGCGCCAGCCCAAGGACGCGGCTGGCGAGCACGTAGGCGACCAGGCCGGCAAGGGCGATCGCGAGCGCGCCGATCGCGATCGCGACACCGTGGTCGAGGTCGATCTCGCTCGCCGCCAGGTTGACGAAGATCAGCGGCGGGATCAGGAAGTAGAGCAGCAGCATCAGCGAGCGCCGCGCCGCCTTCGCGGTCGCAAGCGGCCGCCGCCGCTCCGCGACGACGCCGACCGCGATTGAGACGATGATCGCCGTGGTTATCAGCAAGACGCCCATGCGGGGCACCCTTTCAGCTTGCGTGGAAGCCGTTCTGCATCGACGCCTCTCGCGGCGGGTGGCGTCGTAGGGGGGACCGCCCCTGAGGACGCTTTAGCGACCGGAAGGGGCGGTGGGTCCCCTGCGGCGACAGGACCCGCCGCGCCCGGTGGCTTGCGCGTCTAGAAGAGGGACGCGCCAGCCTGTTCGGCCAGCTCGACCAGCGGCTGAGGGACGATGCCGAAGAAGACAGTCGCCGCAGCAGCCAGCGTCGCCGGCAGAATCAGATAGAGGCGCCTGCCCGCCTCCGGGTCGATCGGGTCGGCCTCCGGGGAGGCGCCGGCGATCGCCGGCGTGGCCGCCGCCTCGTCCCCCGGCCGCATCCACATCGCCGCGACGACGCGCAGGTAGTAGGCGAGCGAGATCATCGTCCCGACCGCGATGAAGACCGCCAGCCAGGTGTAGTCGCCCTCGACCAGCGCCTCGATCAGGTAGAGCTTGCCGATGAAGCCGACGGTCGCCGGCAGCCCCGCCAGGCCGAGCATCGAGATCGTCAGTGGCCAGGCGAGCGCCGGCCGCTCCGCGCCGAGGCCGCGCACCGCCTCGATGTCGTCGCCGAACGCCGTCTCGCGCTCGCGCGCCACGACGACCGCGAAGGCCGCCAGGTTCATGAAGGCGTAGCCGGCCAGGTAGAAGACGAGCGCGCTGACGCCGGCCTCGCTGGCGACGACCAGGCCGCCGAGTATGTAGCCGGCTTGGGCGACGCCGGAGTAGCCGAGCAGCCGCTTCAGCGAGCGCTGCCCGAGGGCGCCGACGTTGCCGATCGCGATCGTCGCCGCGGCGAGGACCGCCAGCGCCGGCTGCCAGTCGTCGGCCTGCGGCGCCAGCGCGACGTCGAAGAAGCGGACGAAGACGGCGAAGGCGGCGGCCTTGGTCGCGACCGCCATGAAGGCGGTGACCGGCGTCGGCGCTCCCTCGTAGACGTCGGGCGTCCACTGGTGGAAGGGCGCGATCGAGGTCTTGAAGGCGAGACCGACGGCGACGAGGGCGATGCCGACCAGGACGAGGGGATCGCCGACCAGGTCGCCGCTGAGCCCCGCCGCGATGCCGGCGAAGTCGGTCGAGCCCGAGCCGCCGTAGAGGAAGGCCATCCCGTAGAGCAGCGTCGCCGAGCCGAGCGAGCCGACGATCAGGTACTTGAGCCCGGACTCGAGCGAGCGCTCACGGCGCAGGTTGGAGGCGCAGAGGATGTAGAGCGGGATCGAGAGCGTCTCGAGCCCGACGAAGAAGCTGACCAGGTTCTGCGCCTGCGCCAGCAGGGCCATCCCCAGCACCGAGCCGAGCAGCAGCGCGTGGTACTCGCCCGCGCCCACCTGCGCGGCAGCCGGCTCACGCAGCGAGAGCAACACGCAGGCGGCAGCCATAAGGAGCACGACCAGCGAAACAGAGATCGCCAGCTCATCGATCCGAAGCGCCCCGGTGACCAGGTCCGCCGACTCACCCCAGCGCCAGATCAGCAGCCCGGCCGTCGTAGTCAGAGCGAGCAGCGTCAACCCCGGCGCCCACCGCTCGGTCGGCCGGAACACGGCACTAAGCAGCACGACGCAAACGCTCACCGTCAGCGCGATGACGGGGGAGAGCCCGGCGTAGTCGATCTCCGGCGCGACGAAGCTCACGGCCCCTCCTCGCCGATGGGCCGATTCTCGCTGATATAGAGCGGTTTTCGGCCCGTCGAGCCGGAATCCGCGGTGGCGGCGACCGAGGCTTCCACCGCCCGATCCGTTCGCTCCAGCACCAGCTGCGGATAAAACGCCAGCCCGACGATGCACGCCACCAGCGGCACCAGGACGACGCCGTCGCGCCAGCCGATCTCGCGCGACACCAGACCCTCCGGCGCCCGGTTGTGCATCGTCCGCTGGTAGAGCCGCAGCGCGTAGAAGGCGGCCAGGGCGACGCCGATCGCGGCGACGAAGGCGTAGGCGATCTTCGCCCCGAAGAGGCCGTTGAGGATGAAGAGCTCCCCGACGAAGTTGGCCGAGCCCGGCATCGCCAGCGTCGCCAGGGTGACGATCAGGAAGAGCGCCGCCAGCACCGGCGCCCGCATCGCCATCCCGCCCATCTCGCGCAGGTCCTCGGAGCCCGAGCGCTCGGCCAGCAGCGCGACGATGACGAAGAGCGGCGCCACCACGAGGCCGTGGTTGACCATCTGCAGGACCGCGCCGTCGGCGCCGTCGGGCCGCAGGGCGAAGATGCCGGCGGTGATGAAGCCGAGCTGCGCGACCGAGGAGTAGCCGGCGACCAGCCGCACGTTGGTCTGCGTGAAGGCCATCGCCGAGCCGTAGAGGATCGAGGCGAGCGCGATCGCCAGCATGACCTCCTGGAACTCGACCGTGGCGTCTGGGAAGAGCGGCAGCACCACCCGCAGGAAGCCGTAGGCGCCGACCTTGGCGAGGACGCCGGAGAAGACCGCCAGCACCGGCAGCGGCGCCGCTCGGTAGGCGTCCGGCATCCAGCCGTGCAGCAGGAAGGCGGGCATCTTGACCAGGAAGGCCGCGGCGAAGAACCAGAAGATCCAGCGCTGGCTGCCGTCGCCGAGCGGCTGCCGCGCCAGCTCGGCGATCGAGAAGGTGATGTCGCCGCCGTCGGCGGCGATGATCCCGGTGGCGATCGCCCCGACCAGCATCAGCAGCGAGCCGACCAGGGTGTAGACGATCATCTTCAGCGTCGCCGCCGAGGCCGTCGTGCCGTCGGGCCGGTCCGTCCCCCAGGCGCCGAAGAGGAAGTAGAACGGCACCAGCATCAGGTCGAAGAAGAGGACGAAGAGCAGCAGGTCCTGGGCGAGGAACGCCCCCAGCGTCGCCGTCTCGGCCAGCAGCATCATCAGGAAGAAGGTCCCGGGGCGCTCGGGCTCGCGGAAGGCGGCGAAGGCCGTGCCGGCCGTCCAGAGCAGCGCCGTCAGCAGCAGCAGGAAGACGTTGAGGCCGTCGACGCCGAGGCTGTAGTCGACCCCGAGGCCGGGGATCCACTCGACGTCGACGGTGTGCTGGAGGCCGGCGGCCGAATCGAAGTCGGCCAGCAGGGCGATCGCGATGCCGAGCGTCACCGCCGCTCCGCCGGTCGCCCACCAGCCCACCGCGCGGCGCGGCAGGAAGAGGCCGACGAGGCCGAAGGCGAGCGGCGTCCAGAGCAGCGAGTTGCTCATGAGCTGACCACGAGGAAGTAGAGGGCGAGCCCGGCGAAGCCGGCGATCAGCAGCAGCGCGTAGCTGCGCACGAAGCCGCTCTGCGCGACGCGGACGATGCCGCCGGCGCCGCGCACCGTCTCGGCGGTGCCGCTGGCCAGGCCGTCGACGACGATGCGCTCGAAGGTTCGGTCGGCGAAGCGACCTACGGCGAGCACCGGCCGCACGATCAGGACGTCGATCAGCTCGTCGAAGTACCACTTGTTGACGAGCAGGGTGTGGACGGGACGGAGGCGGCGCCGCAGCAGGCCCGGGGTCTCCGGCCGCGCCACGTAGAGCAGGTAGGCGAGGCCGATCCCGACAAGCGAGGTCGCGGCGCCGATCGCCAGCCCGACCCATTCCGAGCCCACCGACGGGTGGATCTCGGCCAGCGGCGAGTCGTGGAAGACGGGATCGAGGAAGCTCGCGATCACGTGGTCGACGCCGGGGACCTGCACCAGCCCGCCGACCAGCGCCAGCACTCCGAGCACGCCCATCGCGACCTTCATCGGCCAGGAGTGCTCGGCGATGTGGTGCTCGGGCCCTGGGAAGCCGACGTCGGTGTCCTCGCGCTCTCCCGTCACCGGGTTGACCGGCTCGCCGTGGGCGACGTGGCCGGTGTCGATCAGCTCCCGCGCCTCGCGGCAGGGCGTCCCCGGCAGGATTCGGAAGACGAGCCGGAAGGTGTAGACGGCGGTCAGCAGCGCCCCCGCGTAGCCGAGCACGACGAAGATCTCGTACATGCCGCCGCGCTCGGCGGCGAAGGCAAGGATCTCGTCCTTGGAGAAGAAGCCGCTGGTTCCCGGGAAGGCGGCCAGCGCCAGGCCGCCGACGAGCAGCATCGCCGAGGTGAAGCGCATCGCCTTGCCGAAGCCGCTCATCCGGTCGATGTTCTGGTCGTTGGCCATCGCGGCGATGATCGAGCCGGCCGCCATGAAGAGCAGCGCCTTGAAGAAGGAGTGCGTCATGAAGTGGAACATGCCGGCGCTGTAGGCGCCGATCGAGACGCCGACCACCATGTAGCCGATCTGGCTCATCGTCGAGTAGGCGATCGCCCGCTTCAGGTCGGTCACCACCAGCGCGATCGATCCGGCGACGAGCAGCGTCGCCAGCCCGGTGAAGGCGGCGATGTCGGCGGCGGTCGGGGAGAGGACGAAGAGGATGTGGGTGCGGGCGATCAGGTAGACGCCCGCCGTCACCATCGTCGCCGCGTGGATCAGCGCCGAGACCGGGGTCGGCCCTTCCATCGCGTCGGCGAGCCAGGTGTGGAAGGGCAGCTGCGCCGACTTGGCGAAGGCGCCGACCAGGAGCAGCAGGCAGATCGCCGTGACGGTCCACTCGTTGACCGAGAAGCGCTCCGGCGCGGCGCCGAAGACCTGCTCGAAGTCGAAGCTGCCGAGCTCGCGGAAGATCAGGAAGGCGGCGAGGACGAGGCCGACGTCGCCGACGACGTTGATCACGAAGGCCTTCATGCCGGCGCCGGTCGCGGTCTCGCGCCGGTACCAGAAGCTGATCAGCGCGTAGGAGGCGAAGCCGACGAAGGCCCAGCCGACGATCAGGATCACGAAGTTGCCGGCGAGGACGAGCAGCAGCATCGAGAAGACGAAGAAGTTGAGGTAGCTGAAGAAGCGGTGGTAGCCCGCGTCGGACTGCATGTAGCCGAACGAGTAGAGGTGGATCAGGGTCGAGACGCCCGTGACCACCAGCACCATGAAGACCGAGAGCGGGTCGACGAGGATGCCGAGGTCGACGTGGAGCCCGCCTGCGCTGGCGTAGGTCCACAGCGCCGAGACGTGGTGGCGCGCCTCGGGCTCGTCGCCGAGCAGGCTGAGCAGGGCGCCGATGCCGCAGGCGAAGGAGAGCGCGATCGCGGCGGTGCCGATCGCCCCGGCGGCGCGCGCTGGCAGCGCCCGGTAGCCGACCGCGGTGACGAGGGAGCCGAGCAGCGGGAAGAGCAGGACCAGCCAGGCCCAGGCGGTCGCGCTCATCGTTCCCGCCTCCGCGACGCGACGCTCATCCGCGCAGCTCCCTCAGCTCGTCGACGTCGAGCGGCAGGCGGCGCCGGAAGATGGCGACGATCAGCCCCAGCCCGACGACGACCTCGCAGGCTGCGATCACCATCACGACAAGGGCGAAGACCTGACCCTCCTGGTTGCCGACCATGCGGCTGAACGCGATCAGCGCCAGGTTGCCGGCGTTCAGCATCAGCTCCAGGCAGAGCAGGATCACGACCGGGCTGCGGCGGATCAGGATCCCCATCGCGCCGGTGGCGAAGAGGAGCGCGGAGAGGACGACGTACCACTCGATCGCCATCAGCGGGTCACCTCACGCCTGCGGCCGGCGAGCACCACGGCGCCCACGGCGGCGAGCAAGAGCAGGATCGAGCTGGCCTCGAATGCGACCAGGAAGCGCTCGAGCAGGAGGGTGCCGATCGCGGCCGGGTCGCCGAAACCGGGGTTCACGTCAGGCCCCTCGGTGCCCAAGGCGAGCAGGGACGAGCCGAGCACGGCGATCGCCAGCTCTACGAAGAGGGCGATGCCGAGCAGCGGCGCCAGGAGGCGCTGGCCCGGGATCGGCTCCCAGGCCGACTCCTGGTCCCCACCGACGTAGGCGACGACGAAGACGTAGAGGACCATCACCGCCCCCGCGTAGACGACCACCTGCGCCGCCGCGAGGAATGCCGCGCTGAGCAGCAGGAAGAGGACGGCGAGCGAGAAGAGGTGGACGATCAGCGCCAGGACGCTGTAGAGCGGGTTGCGCATCGCGATCACGCCGACCGCGCCGCCGAGGGCGCCCAGAGCGCCGGCGAAGAACAGCACCGACACCATTACCGGCCGCCTCCTCTGCTCCCGCGAAGGCCCAGGGAATCAGATATGGATGGGCCTCCACTCCCGCGTCCGGGGGCGGCCGGGTTCCTGCCCGTCTGCACAGTCACTCCCCTTCCCGGCGCAAGGGCGTCCGCTCGATCGGCTCGGCGAGCAGCATCTCCTTGGTGAAGATCAGGTCGTCGCGGTCGTAGTCGGCCATCTCGTAGTCGTGGCCCATCGTGATCGCGTCGAACGGGCAGGCCAGCTCGCAGTAGCCGCAGAAGATGCAGCGCGAGAGGTTGATCTCGTAGACGGCCGCGTAGCGCTCGCCGGCCGAGACCCGCTCGCCCGGCACGTTCTCGGCGGCGACGACGCGGATGCAGTCGGCCGGGCAGGCGGCGGCGCAGAGCGAGCAGCCGACGCACTTCTCCAGCCCGGTGTCCTCGAACTTATGCAGTTTGTGGCGGCCGCGGAAGCGCGGGTAAACGGGCGTCTTCTCCTCGGGGTACTCGATCGTCAGCGGCCCCTCGATCAGCCGCGCCATCGTCGTCTTCAGCCCCCGCAGGGTCTCGCCGAAGGCGCGGTAGGCGCCGCCGATCCCGCCCGGTTCCGGCCCGCGCTGGACCTCGACCACGTCCTGGTCCTTCAGATAGGGGAACTCGGTCACGACGGCCTCACAGCACCACCACCAGTACCGCGGTGACGAGGACGTTGAGGGTCGCCAGCGGCAGGAGGATCTTCCAGCCGAGGCTCATCAGCTGGTCGTAGCGCAGCCGCGGCAGCGTCGCCCGCACCCAGATGAAGAGCAGGATCAGCCCCATGATCTTGGCCAGCATCCAGATCGGGTCGAGGAAGCCGGGGCCGGGGCCCATCCAGCCGCCCAGGAACATCGCCGCCGCGATCCCCGAGACGACCAGGATCTCCATGTATTCGACCAGCAGGAAGCTGCCGAAGCGCATGCCGCCGTACTCGGTCATGAAGCCCTGCACGAGTTCGGCGTCGGCCTCGGGCATGTCGAACGGCGTCCGGTTGGTCTCGGCGAAGCCGGCCAGCATGAAGACGAGGAAGCCGACGAACTGGGGGAGGACGAACCACATCTCGCCCTGGGCGTGGACGACGTCCACGAGCGAGAGCGAGCCGGCCATCATGATCGCGCCGAGCAGCGCCAGCCCCATCGCCACCTCGTAGGAGATCAGCTGGGCGGCGCCGCGCATCGCGCCGAGCAGGCTGTATTTGGAGCCCGAGGACCAGCCGCCCAGCAGCACGCCGTAGAAGGCGATCGAGCCGACGGCGAAGAAGTAGAGGATGCCGATCGGCACGTCGATCCCGTAGAGGCCGACGCCGTTCTGGACGTCGCCCCAGGGGATGATCGCGAGCGCCAAGACGCCGGACAGCACCGGCAGCAGCGGCCCGATCACGAACAGGGTCGGGATCGCGTTGGCCGGCCGGAAGGACTCCTTGGAGAGCAGCTTGCCGACGTCGGCGAGCGGCTGCAGGATGCCGAAGGGGCCGACCCGGTTGGGGCCGTAGCGGTGCTGGAAGCGGCCGATCAGCTTGCGCTCCAGGACCGTCATCAGCGGCAGGATCGCGAAGATCAGCCCGAAGATCACCAGCGACTTGACGACCATGATCCAGGTCGCTTCGGCGAAGGTCGTGTCGGCGAGGGGCAGCATCAGCCGGCAGTCTTCTCGATCGTCACCTGGACCGGCGCGCCGTTCAGAAGAGCGTTGGCGTTGCTCTCGGCGGTGCCCTCGGTCAGGAAGCAGACGCCCTGCTGGACGCGTTCCTTGATCTCGACCTTGGCGGCGATGCTGGCGCCGTTCTGACTCACACGGACCTCGTCGCCGCTCTTGAGGCCGAGGCTCTCGGCGTCGGCCGGCGCCAGCTCGACTCGCTGGGCGGGCTGGAGGAACTTGAGGGGTGGGTTCAGCTCCGTGATCGGGCCTGCCCATAGGTCGCGGTAGGTGCCTAGGGTCAGGCTCGTGGCGGGGGAGGCGTCCGGTGCAGGGTCCCCGGACGCGACTCCGCGAGGTTGCGTGTCGCTGTCGATGGGGGCGTCAGGCGCTCCGCGCTCAGTGTCCGGGGACCCTGCACCGGACGCCTTTTCCACCTTGGTGGCGTTGAGGTCCTGCCAGCGGATGCCGCGACCGGTTATGACCGAGTCGTCGATGCCGGCGTAGAAGGGGACCTCGTTGGCGAGAGCCGCGAATGCGGAGGGCTGGGAGTTCACGCCGGTGTCGTGTCCCAACGCGACCGAAAGCTCGGCGAGCACTCCGTAATTGGGGCGGATGTCGCCGGGCCGCGCGGCACTCGGTCGCACCCGTTGCAAGCGGCCGTCGGGGTGCGTGACCGTGCCGTCTTTCTCGGCGTGCGTCTCCAGCGGGAAGACGACATCGGCCTTGGCGGTGGTGGCGCCCTCGAACATCGAGAAGACGACGAGGTGGTCGACTGCGGTTAGCGCTCTTTCCCAAGCTGCCGTGTCTGGGAAGTCGCGGAGCGGGTCGGCGCCGAAGAGGACGAGCGCCTTTAGCTCCCCGGCCTCCAGGGCTTCGCGTATCCCTTCCGTGTTCCAGCCGATGCTTGCTCCGTTTTGGGTCCTATCGACCCCTAACGGAGCAAGCGTCAGTCCGGGGCCGGCGTCGGGGAGGCAGCCGGCCTCGCGCAGGCCGCGGCCGTTGGCCAGCTCGGGGACTTCGAGCAGGCCCGAGCCGCCCTTGCCGGCGAGCCCCAACGTCTCTGCCAGGTCGAGCAGGGCGTGGAGGGTGGCCTCGCCCTCGCGGCCGAGCCGCTCGCCCCAGACGATCGCGACCTTCTCGGCGTCGCGGAGGACGTCGCTCTCGGCGAGCTCGCTGAAGACGGAGATGGCGTCGCCGGGGGCGTAACGGTGGACCGCCGCCGCGCCGCCGTCGAGCGCGGTCGGGCGGTCGGTGGCCACGACGAGCTTCGCGCCGTTGCGGCGGATCGCCTTGCGGATGCGCAGGTCGAGGATCGACATCTCGTGCAGGGGGTCCGTGCCGAGGACGAGGATCGCGTCGGCGTCGTCGATCTCGCGCGTGCGCAGCGCCAGCTCGGGTTGCGCCAGCCGCAGCATCGTCTCGCGCGACGGACCGCCCGCGCGCCGCGACTCGACGTGCGGCGAGCCGAGCGCCTCGCGCAGCAGCCGCTGCACCAGGTAGCCCTCCTCGTTGGAGGCGTCGCCGACGATCGCCGCGCTCGCCGCCCCGGCCGCCCGCAGCCCCTCCGCCGCCCTGGCGATCGCCTCCTCCCAGCCGGCCTCGACGCCGCCGCGCAGCCGCGGCGCGGTCACGCGCTCCTCGGCGCCGAACATCTCGAAGCCGTAGCGGCCGCGGTCGCAGAGCCAGCCGTCGTCGACCTCTTTGTTGTCGCGAGCGATCGCCCGCTTCACCTTCTCGTCGCGCACCGTGAAGCTGACGTTGCACTGGCTCGGGCAGAGCGTGCAGACCGAGCCAGCTTCCTCGACGTCCCAGGGCCGTGCCCGGAAGCGGTAGGTGTAGTTCGTCAGCGCCCCGACCGGGCAGATGTCGGTGATGTTGCCGTGAAAGGGCGCGACGTAGGGGCGCTCGTCGAAGGTGCCGACGTAGGTCCGGTCGCCGCGCTCGAGCAGCTGCAGCTGCGAGTCCTCGGCGACCTCCTGGCTGAAGCGCACGCAGCGGTAGCAGAGGATGCAGCGCTCGCGGTCGATCGCGACCAGCGGGCTCAGCGGCAGCGGCTTCTCGAAGTGGCGCTTGGGGTCCGTGAAACGGCTCTTCCCAGGGCCCCAGCCCATCGTGATGTCCTGCAGCGGGCACTCGCCGCCTTTGTCGCAGACGGGGCAGTCGAGCGGGTGGTTGACGAGCAGGAACTCGACCACCGCGTTCTGGGCCTCTTTGACCTGCTCGGTTCGGGTATGGACGACCATGCCGTCGCGGACCGGCGTCGAGCACGAGGTCTGCAGCTTCGGGATGCCCTCGACCTCGACCAGGCACATGCGGCAGGCGCCGACCGGCGGGCCGAGTTTCGGCTCGTAGCAGAAGACCGGTATCTCGACGTCGCCGCGGGTCGCCGCGTCGTGCAGCATCTCGCCCTCGACGGCGCTCACCTCGCGGCCGTCGATGATCAGGGTCACCTCCCTGCCCGTGCGACTCATGCGGTGGCTCCCTCGGCTGATATGGCTCCCGCCGCCCCCGGACGCGGGAGCACAGCCGAATCCATATCTGATTCCTTCGGCTGTGCGGGAGCAGAGGAGGCGGCGATGATGGTTTGCTCGAACTCCTCGCGGAACTTGCGCACCATCGCCCCCACCGGCATCGCCATCGAGTCGCCGAGCACGCAGAGGCAGTTGCCGATGATGTTGTCCTGCACCGAGGCGACGATGTCGAGGTCCATCGGGGTCGCCTCGCCGCGCACGACCCGCTCGAGCATCTTCACCGTCCAGTTGGTCCCCTCGCGGCACGGCGTGCACTTGCCGCACGACTCGTGGTGGTAGAAGCGCGCCGTGCGCAGCGCCATGTGAGGGATCGAGACGGTGTGGTCGGCGACGATGATCGAGCCCGAGCCGAGCATCGAGCCGGCTTCCGCCATCGCCTCGAAGGAGTAGGGGAGGTCGAGGCCCTCCTCGGCCTTCAGGACTGGCGAGGAGGAGCCGCCGGGATAGAAGGCCTTCAGCTCGCAGCCGTCGAGCGGCCCGCCGGCCAGGTCGCAGATCAGCTCGCGGGTCGGGATCCCGAGCTCGACCTCGTAGTTGCCCGGCCGCTTCACCCGGCCCGAGACCGAGACGACCTTGGTGCCGGGGGACTGCTCGGTGCCGAAGCCGCGGAACCACTCGGCGCCCTTGCCGACGATGTGCGGGACGTTGGAGAGCGTCTCGACGTTGTTGATCAGGGTCGGCCCGCCGTAGAGCCCCTGCACCGCCGGGAAGGGCGGCTTCAGCCGCGGGTTGCCGCGCTTGCCCTCGAGCGCGTCGAGCAGCGCCGTCTCCTCGCCGCAGATGTAGGCGCCGGCGCCGCGGTGGACGACCAGCTCCAGGTCGCAGTGGCTGCCGAGGATGTCCTTGCCGAGGTAGCCCGCCTCGTAGGCCTCGGCGACCGCGGCGTCGAGGATGTCGGCCTGCAGGTCGTACTCGCCGCGGATGAAGATGAAGGCGTGGCCGGCGCCTGCGGCGCGGGCGGCGATCGCGATCCCCTCGATCAGCTGGTGCGGGTTGCGCTGCATCAGCTCGCGATCCTTGAAGGCGCCCGGCTCGGACTCGTCGGCGTTGCAGCAGAGGTACTTGGCCATGTCGCCGCGCGGCAGGAAGGAGGCCTTTTTGCCCATCGCGAAGCCGGCGCCGCCGCGGCCCCGCAGGCCGGAGTCCTCCAGCTCCTTGAGGACCTCGTCGGGCTCCATCTCGCGGTAGGCCTTCTCCAGGGAGGCGTAGCCGCCGTGGCCTCGGTAGCCGTCGATCGTCCGCAGCTTCGGGTCCTCGGCGTGCTCCAGCAGGACGCGCGTCTCAGGCATCGCCGCCACCTCCCGCGCCGTTGCGGTCGCCGGCGAGCGGCCGCTTCGCCAGCGCCTTCTCCGGCAGGACGTCCTGTCCGGCGACCAGCTGCTCGAGCGCGGTCGCCGCGTCGCCCGGCTCCAGCGGCCCGAAGTAGCGCTCGTCGATCGAGGCCATCGGCGCGATGTCGCAGGCGCCCAGGCACTCGAAGCCGCTGACGAAGACCTCGGTTCCCTCCGCGGCCGCCTCGAACGCCTCGAGCAGGTCGTCGGCGCCGCGCATCCAGCAGCTGATGTTCGTGCAGACGTGGACCTGGTGCTCGCCGGCCGGCGAGGTGTGGAGCAGGTCGTAGAAGCTGGCGACCGACTCCAAGTAGGCGGGAGTCACCCGCATCACCGCCGCCGCCTGGCGGATCCCCTCCGGGGTGCACCAGCCGTAGCGTCGCTGCACCGCCCACAGTGCCGGGATCGAGGCCGACCTGCGGTCGGGGTAGCGCGACATCCGCTCCTCGATCTCCTCGCGAAGCTCCTGAGGGCAGCCGACCTCGTGCAGCTCAGGCACCTCCGCTGAGGACCGCTCCGGCACCCGACCCTCGACGACCGCTGGATCGACCGGCAGCCCGCTCACCGATCCACCCCCCCGAGGATCGGGTCCAGCATGCCGAGGCTGGCGATCATGTCGGCGACGTAGCCGCCGACCGACATGTCGCGGAAGGACTGCAGGTTGACGAAGGACGGGTCGCGGAAGTGGACGCGGGCCGGCTTCGCCGAGCCGTCGGCGAGGACGAAGCAGCCGAGCTCGCCGCGCGGCGACTCGATCGAGTAGTAGACCTCGCCCGGCGGCACCCGGTAGCCCTCGGTGACGAGCTTGAAGTGGTGGATCAGCGACTCCATCGAGGTCGACAGCTCCGAGCGCGGCGGCAGCACGTACTTGCGGTCGTCGGCGATGTGCGGCCCCTCGGGCAGCGCGTCGAGCGCCTGCTCGACGATCCGCGTCGACTCGACCATCTCGGCCAGCCGCACCCGGTAGCGGTCGTAGTTGTCGCCGACCGTGCCGACCGGCACCTTGAAGTCCATCTCCGGGTAGGCGAGGTAATCGAAGGCCTTGCGCAGGTCCCAGGGCTCGCCGGCGGCGCGCAGCAGCGGCCCGGTCACGCCCAGCTCCAGCAGCCGCTCGCGCGAGACGATCCCGACGTTCTTGGTCCGCGAGAGGAAGACCTCGTTGCGGTCGAGCAAATCCTCGTACTGGCCGACCCGCACCGGCATGTCGGCGACGAACTCGCGCAGCTTCGCCTCGAAGCCGAGCGGGATGTCCTCGATCACGCCGCCGACCTGGAAGTAACGCGTGTGCATCCGCTGCCCGGTCGCCATCTCGAACAGGTCGAGGATCTTGTCGCGCTCGCGGAAGCAGTACCAGAGCATCGAGATCGCGCCGAGGTCGAGCGCCGTCGTCCCCAGCCAGACCAGGTGGGAGTGGATGCGGTTCAGCTCGAGGAAGATCGTGCGCAGGTACTTGGCCCGCGGCGGGATCTCCAGCCCGACCAGCCGCTCGACCGCGCCGCAGAACGCCTCCATCTGGAAGAAGTAGGAGACGTAGTCCATCCGCTCGACGAAGGGGATGACCTTCCAGTACGCGTTGGCCTCGCAGGACTTTTCGATCCCGGTGTGGACGTAGCCGATCACCGGCTTCAGCTCGCGCACCATCTCGCCCTCGAGGTCCACCACCAGCCGCAGCACCCCGTGCGTCGCCGGGTGGTGCGGCCCGATGTTGATCGTCATCACCTCGGAGTCGAGGTCGCGGTTGTCGAGGCCCGCCTCAGCCATAGTTGCGTTCGTTGAAGGTGAACCTGACGGGCTCGCCGCCGACCGGAAAGTCCCGACGCTGCGGCCAGCCGACGTAGTCGTCAGGCATCAGAATCCGTCTCAAATCAGGGTGGCCCCGGAACCTGATCCCAAAGAAGTCGAACACTTCCCGCTCCTGAAACTCCGCCGTCGGAAACAGCTCTACGCATGAGTCAATCTCGGGGAGCTGCTCCGTATCTCCAGCGGGTGGCGTCGTAGGGGGGACCCCCCCTGAGGACGCTTTAGCGACCGGAAGGGGGGGTGGGTCCCCTGCGGCGACAGGACCCGCTGGCCGAGGCCCTTCGAGCATCGCCTTGATGCGGAGACGCTCGACCCGATCGCGGTTCAAGAGCTCGTAGTGGACTCCGAAGCGCGGCGCGGCCGGCAGGTAGTCCGCCGCATGCAGGCTCGACAGGAAGCCGTATTCCTGCCCGGGCGCCTCGCGCAGCCAGCTCAGCACGGCGACGATCTGGTCCGGGTCGACGACCAGCGCCGCCTGGCCGCGGTCGAAGCTGGTGTCGAGGACGGCGCCGGGATGGTGCTGCTCGATCTCGCCCCGGATCAGCTCCAGTCCGGGCGCGTCAGGCACCGACCGGCTCCCCAGTCGCGCCGGGGCCGCCGGCGATCAGCTCGCGCGCCCGCTCGTAGGCCTCGGCCGCTTCGCCGCTCGGTTCGCTGCGCGGGCCGCCCCGCGCCCACTCCTCGCTGCCGTTCGCGCTGTAGCGCTGGCGCCAGCCCGGGTCGGGGCTGCCCATGATCTTGCGCTGCAGCTTGGTGAAGCCGTAGAGCACCGCCTCCGGCCGCGGCGGGCAGCCCGGCACGTAGATGTCGACCGGCATGAACTTGTCCGCCCCCTGCACGACCGCGTAGTTGGAGAACATCCCGGCCGAGGAGGAGCAGGCGCCCATCGCCATCACCCATTTCGGCTCCAGCATCTGGTCGTAGAGGCGGCGGACGACCGGCGCCATCTTGATCGACACCCGGCCCGAGAGGATGATCAGGTCGGCCTGGCGCGGCGAGGCCCGCAGCGCCTCGGCGCCGAAGCGGGCGAGGTCGTAGCGGGCGGTGACGATCGAGATCGGCGCCTCGATCGCGCAGCAGGCGAG